>Ga0307373_10011037_pt1 | contig 13157 bp, 9 predicted proteins | sample OX2MG_FD_202534 | JGI IMG/M metagenome (GOLD analysis project Ga0307373, IMG submission 202534) | Soil microbial communities from Risofladan, Vaasa, Finland - OX-2 | ecosystem: Environmental > Terrestrial > Soil > Coastal area > Acid sulfate soil | place: Finland: Risofladan, Vaasa | collected... | reverse complement strand
AACCCGAGGGCTCTGCTCCGAACTTCCGTCATCGGGAGATTCCCAGATGATGGGCTTTCGCGTCCGAAACGCCTCACGCAGAGGACGGTCAAAAGGACGATCGGTCCCAAACACTTCCTCGGCAGAACGGTGCAGGAGTGTTTCCGGCGATGCGCCCAGAAATCGCGTCACAGCGGGAGTGGCCAAAACCAATTGATCCTGGCGGTCAAAAAGCATCAGTCCGTCGGTGAGGTTGGCGAACAGTTGGTCGAGATTTTCCTTGAGTTTGAGAAAGGCCGTTTTCTCGCCCCGCATCTGCTCACCCAACAGGTTCAGTTTGGAGGAAAGGATGCCCCATTCATCCTTGCGGTTGATCCTTAAGGGTTCGGTATACTCGCCTCGGGCCATTTGTTCCACGCTGAGCGAGATGGTCTTCAGGGGGCGGAGCAGGCGAAAAGAAAGCAGGCTGGCGAATCCGGTGGCCAGAACAATAGCCAGGACGGCCAGCAGGAAGGCCTTGCGCAACTCCGGCGTCAACTGATTGGCCACGAAGAGGGTTGACACGCCCACGTGCACTTCGCCGAAAGGTTCATCGCCCACTTCGATCGGCAACCCGATCTCGTACACTCTCGGCGGCCCATAGATAACCCTAAGCTGCTGGAACGCGCCGGAGTCAAGGAGTCGGCTGAAGGGAGTTCCTGCGGCGAAGGTGGACCCGATTTCCGCCGGATCGTTATGGACCAGGATGATCCCTTTCGTATTCGTGATGGCCACGTAATATGTGGTGGCAGAATAGCCCACCGCGGATTCGATTGTGGAGGTGAGGCCGGGATCTTCCGCGAGGCGCGTTTGGATGAACTGCAAGACGGCCTGGGAATCCGACGGCTGGACGTCCGGCGGCAGGTGGCTTTGAGCCAGAACGGTTTGTGCCTGGTGATAAACTTCGTCGGCGACGTAGCGCCCACGGCGCTCCACGTTGACAAGCGCATCGCGGGTTAGGCTGGTGAGATAAAGCGCGGAAATAGCCAGCACCACCAGGAGCACAATCAGCCCGGTCAGCGCCGTCAGCTTAGCTTTGAGGCTTAGCCTCATATTCTTTCAGCTTATTATGGAGGGTTTTCAGGCTGATCCCCAACATTTCCGCCGCGCGCGTCTTATTGTTTCCGGTAAAGGCTAAGGTTTCAAAGATCAGCCGGCGTTCGGCTTCTTCCACCGTCATGCCGGCGCGAAGGCGCAGTTCATCGCCCGTCCCCGCCGTGGCCGCGCGGCCGAAATCGGCAGGAAGGTTCTCGGGCTGCAACACTTCTCCCGCGTTCAAGACCATCATGCGTTCAAGCGTGTTGCGGAGTTCGCGAACGTTGCCCGGCCATGAATAGTGCCGGAAGGCTTCCATCAACCGATCGTCGATCGCTTTGATTGTACGCTGGTGCTTACGATTCAGTTCTTCGATGAGATTTTCTATTAACGGTCCCAGATCATCCAGATGGTCCCGCAGAGGCGGCATGGTAATTTGAACGACGTTCAAGCGGAAATACAGGTCGCTGCGGAGCTGGCCCTTGCTGACGGCGTCCTCAGGAACCTTATTGGTGGCCGCTAGCACACGAACGTCCACCGAAATCTCGCTCTTGCTTCCCAGACGCCGGAGTTTGGAATCCTCCAGCACGCGCAGGAGCTTGGCTTGCGTCTGCGGTGGCATCTCGCCGATTTCGTCCAGGAGCAGGGTGCCGCCGTCGGCGAGTTCAAAGCAGCCCATGCGGCGTTCCACCGCTCCCGTAAAGGCCCCTTTCTCATGCCCAAAGATTTCACTTTCCATCAGGGTTTCGGGAATGGCGGCGCAGTTGACGGCCACGAAAGGCCTTCCCTTGCGGGGACTGAGTTCATGGATGGTCCGAGCGGTGAGTTCCTTGCCGGTTCCGCTTTCCCCGGTGATCAAGACGCTGGCGCGGGAGGGCGCCACCGCGGTGATCGTCGTCATGACGTCCTGCATCCTTTTCGACCGGCCCACCAACTGCCCCAGGAAGCCCGCGTCCCGCAAGCGCCGGTGAGCGATCTCAAGCTGCAGTTCGTTCTCCCGGCGTTCCAGACAATTGCGGAGTTCAACCTGAAGGCGTTTTGGATTGATCGGCTTTTCAAGGAAGTTAAACGCGCCCAGTTTGGTGGCTTCAACGGCTTGTTCGATCGTCCCCTGTCCCGTTAACATGATGAAGTTGATCTCAGGCCGTGAATCGCGGACCTGTTTGAGGAGTTCCATGCCGTCGACTCCCGGCATCCGCAAATCCGAGATGACCACCGCCGGGTTGAAGGCAAAAATTCTTTCCACGGCTTCCTGGCCATCGCCGGCCATGTCGGTTTCGTAACCCCACACCGTCAGCAGTTCCGCCAACCCCTGCCGGGCGCTGAGTTCGTCATCGACTACCAGAACCTTTGCTCCGCTTGCCACTTTAAACCCCCAACTGTCAATATATTACATTCCTCCCCTTGGAGGTTCAAAATCCGCACAAAAGCATCACAGCGGATTTTAACCCGGGAGTCCATTGCAAAGACGTTAAACTCGGGCGCGGCTCCTCCAGCCCCCAAAGCTGTGTCCATCCCCGTTCCCTATTCGGAAAGAGTTTTAAGGCTTGGGTTCCATCTTGGGATTTGCTTTGACTTTGTGGAAGTCTCGTTTCTATACTGAGCACACTTTTCGAGTGTGGTGAGCGTTTGGCAGGGCGCGCAAACCATGGATGTCCATATCTTGATTGCAAGCCAGGAGAAATCCCGCCGGGATCTGTGCGCCGGGGTTGCGAGGCGGCTGGGCCTGGGCGCCCGTTCTGCAGAGTCTGGTCCTCATGCCCTTAACCTTCTCAACACCCAGGGCATCGATATTGTTCTTGCGGATGCGCGCATGCCGGGCCTGAACGTGCTCGACCTGCTGAAGTCCGCGCGGGCGAGTTCTCCGGAAGCCGACGTGGTGGTCATGGCGGATCCTGGGGACGTAGATCTGGCCCAGCAAGCGGTCAAACAAGGCGCCTGTGATTGCATCATTCATCCCTTCGAGACGGCTGACCTGGAGCGGCTGCTCGGGCGGGTTGTTCATGAGAAGAAGTTGTACGCTGAGAATCGCCTGCTCCGCGAACAACTGGAGACGCGCCGAGGGATGGGAGCTCTCATTGGTTCCTCGGCGAAGATGCAGAAGGTTTACGAAATGATCTTGAAGGTGGCGGCCAAGCGGCATCCCGTGCTGGTGCTGGGAGAGAGCGGCACGGGCAAGGAGTTGGTGGCGCACGCCATTCACTCTTATGGACCATGGAGGGACCTTCCCTTCGTTCCCGTCGATTGCGGCGCCTTGTCCGCGACGCTGATTGAAAGCGAGCTATTTGGGCATGTCCGCGGCGCCTTCACAGGCGCCAATCAAAACCGATCCGGCCTGCTGGTCACCGGAGGCAAGGGAACAGTTTTTCTGGACGAAATAGCGGAGCTTCCCGTGGAGCTTCAATCGAAGCTTTTGCGGGCCATTCAGGAGCGGGAGGTTCGGCCCGTGGGCAGCAATCGGCGCTTGCCTCTGGAGGCGCGCCTGATTGCCGGAACCAACCAGCATCTGGAAGGAGCGATCATTCGCGGAACCTTCCGCAAAGACTTGTTCTTTCGGCTCAATGTTGTTTCCATCAAGCTCCCGCCTCTGCGCGACCGCAAGACCGACATCCCCGCCCTGGTGCATCATTTTATCGACCGTTACGGCGGAACCAGCGGCGACCCGAAAGACATCTCTTACGAGGCGATGAGCCGCCTCATGAGCTATGACTGGCCTGGCAATGTGCGGGAACTTGAAAACTGCATCCAGCGCGCATTGGCCCTGGGATCCGGTCCTGAGATTCAAGTGAGGGACTTGCCTTCCAATCTCCTTTACGCCATGGAGGCGGGAACCGGGGAGCGGCAGGTTCCTACTTTGCGGGAACTCGAGCGGAACGCCATCCGGCAGGCGCTTGAGGTGACCGCCGGAGACCGCCTTCGCGCTGCCAAACTGCTGGGCATCGGCAAGACCACGGTCTACCGCAAAATTAAAGAGTACGGTCTTGAGAACATCCTGAATTCCTCTCATTCCTAGCCCTGTGCCCTGCCGGATGGCTCTCCGTCCGCGGCAGATTCTTTACATCCTTGAGCTTGATCAACCACTCGTCGCGGATCGAGGATGACCGAGCCGCTCGATGTATCCAACAGAAATTGCTCGACAATCGCCAGGGTTGAATTGAAAATTGCTCTCATGGCCACAATCGCTCTTGACGCGACGTACACCCTCGGTGCCCAGCCTTCCGGCGTTGCCGTGTATTGCAAAAGGCTGATCGAATCCCTGGCCACGCTCGAGAGCGAGCACCACTATTTGCTTTGTTACCGGATTTCCAGGTTTAAAATGCGCCGGGACTTTCTGCGGCCCAATCCCGCGCCGCAACCCCGCCGCCCGCGTTTTTCCGTCCGTTATTACCATAATCCGTGGACCTTCTGGCTACCCTGGCAAGCCGAGATCTTTCACAGCCTGGTGCAGCGGCCACCCGCCTTTCGATTCAAGAAGGAGATCGTCACGGTGCTGGATCTTTGTCCTTTGACGGGAAAGGATTATTCGACGCCGGAGTTCCAGCGGAAATTTTCTGCGCTGTTGTTGGAAGCGGTTGGCAGGGCCGTGCGCGTGATTACGCCTTCCCGGCATACTGCGGACCAACTGTTAAAGTACACCGCGGTTCCCCGCGAGAAGATTTGCATGATTCCCCTCGGAGTCGATTTTCCCGCGGAGTCGCTCCCTCCCGAACGCCGCGTGCGCGAGCGCGAACGTTTGGTGGGAAAGGGGAACAAGATGATTCTCACCGTGGGCGCGGTTCAGACCAGGAAGAACACCCTGAACGCCTTGAAAGCGCTCCGGCAATTGCCCGAGTGCTACCGTCTGGTCATTGCCGGGGGAAATGGCCACGGCAGTGAAGCCGCCCACAACTTCATTCGAACCGAAGGGCTGAGCTCGCGCGCCTTGGTGCTTGGCTACGTGCCTGCCGAACGCCTTCCCGTGCTCTATGACGCGGCGAACGTATTTGTTTTCCCGTCCTTTGAGGAAGGATTTGGGCTCCCGGTCCTCGAGGCGATGGCCCACGGCCTGCCGGTGGTAGCTTCGGAAACCTCCTGCCTGCCGGAAGTGGGAGGCGATGCGGCGATTTATGTTGATCCGCACGACCCTCAGGTTATTGCCCGGAAGGTCATGCAGGCTGCCGAGGATGATAGTCTGCGGGAGTCGATGATGGAGCGCGGCCTCAAGCGAGCCCGGGAATTCACCTGGCATTGCACGGCCGCAGCTTACCTGAAAGTCTATGATGAAGTGCAGGCAATGTAACGCGCGCGCAGACGCCGGCGGCTGGAGTCTTTTCCGGCTAGGGAGGCGGCGCCTGTGGAACCGGCTCGGTGGGAGCTTGCGGTGAAGCTCTACCGGGCAATCTCGGAGGACTTTTGAAAAAAGCGCTGATTACCGGAATCTCCGGACAAGACGGAAGCTATCTTGCTGAGTACCTGCTGGACCTCGGCTACGAGGTTTGGGGGCTGGTGCGGCGTGAGCCCGCCGCGTTGCGCTGGCTGGAGCAGATTGCTCACAGAATTGAATTTGTGTATGGCGACCTCCGGGATGGAGAATCCCTTGCCGTCGCCTTTCAAAAGGCTTGGCCGGATGAGGTTTACAACCTGGCGGCGCAGGTCTTTGTCCCCACCAGTTGGGAGTGCCCGGCGGAAACCTTCGACATCAACGTTGGAGGGTTTGCGCGCCTTTTGCAGATCGTCGAGCGCCAAAAGCCGGATACGCGCGTCTATCAGGCCTCGACGTCGGAAATGTTCGGCAATGTCGGCGCGATGTGCACCGAGCAGACTCCTTTTCGCCCGATGTCTCCTTACGGTACCTCCAAAATGGCCGCCCATCGCCTGGCGGAAGTGTATCGCAACCGGGGGCTCTTCGTGCTGGGGGGCATTTTGTTCAACCACGAATCGCCGCGGCGCGGACCGGAAATGGTGACACGAAAAATCACCCGTGCGGCGGCGCGCTGGGTTTTGGGCGACCGAACGAAGCTCAAGCTGGGCAATCTGCAGTCGCGGCGTGATTGGGGATTTGCGGGAGATTATGTGAAGGCGATGCATTCCATGCTGCAACAGGATACTCCAAAGGATTACATCGTCGGCACCGGCGTGTCTCATAGTGTAGAGGATTTCCTTCTCCAGGTCTTGATTGAACTTCGAACGCTCTGCCCCGAGGAGGACGTTCCGCGCACGATCGAAGACTGGGTCGAGGTGGACCCCCAATTCTTGCGGACTGGGGAGATTCATGACTTGAGGGCCGATGCCTCCGCGGCTCGGAAAGAGCTTGGATGGCAACCGGCAGTGGATTTTTCGCAACTGGTGAAGATGATGATCGAAGCTGACCTGGCTTCCGCCCGCGAGGTCATGGGAACGAGGGCCGTGGGCTAAGCGGAGCAGGGAAAGGGCTTTGGCATGAAGGCCGAGAAAATTTCCATCACGATTTCCCCGGGTGGACAAATTGCAAAGGCTTACCCTCGGTCCAAGGGTGGTAGCTCCTGGCAAAACGAATGCGCTGGTTGAGCGGCGGGTGGCTATAAAGCCAGAACACGATGAAAGTGCTGGGATCGGGATCGGCAAGGTCCTGTTCGCCCAGGATTTGAAAAGCCCGCGCTTCAGCGGCATCCGGGTCCGGAACAACTCCATAGGTAACTTCCAGCGCGAACTGGTCGGCTTGGTGCTCGTAATGGCGTGAAACGCCGTTGACGGCCGGGGAAGCGAAGAAACTGAGCGCCGTCAGCACCATCAGCATCACAGGCAAGGATGCCAGGTCGCCTTCGCTCTCGATTCCGGTGCGATTGCCGAACCGCCTGAGCAGTCTCCTGACGCCCACAAACCCCATCGCGATCAAAGCGAGCGCGATCAGTTCAATCAGGACAAATTCCTTCAGGATGTGGTGGAGGACATAGTGGCCCGTCTCGTGCCCCAGCACCAACAAGGTCTCGTCGTCCGTCAGCTTTTGGAGAGTGTTGTCCCAGACCACCACGCGCTTGCTTTTCCCGAGCCCGGAAACATAGGCATTAATGGTTCTTGTTTTGGAGCTGGCATTCATCTCCAGAATTCGCGAGCGGGGAATCTCCAGGCCGGCGCGGTCCAGCATCTCTTCGATCCGGGCGACCAAGGCGGGATGCGCGGTCTGGAGCGGGGTGAACTTGAAGAACAGTGGCTCGACCGCAAACGGTTCGATGAACATCAGGAACAGGGTTACGGGAATGGTGACCGCCCAGAAGTAGAACCACCAGCGCCGCGGACTGCGCCGCACCACGGCATAAAAGATCCAGACCAGAAACGTGCCGACCAGAACCAGCAGCGCCAGATTCTTGCCCCAGTCCCCGGCCCAGGAGACGAAGCCCTGGTTCGAGAGGCCAAACTTGTGTTCGATGACATAGTCGGAATAAAAATCGAAAGGGAACTCGAGCAGTTGCACCGTCACAAAGAACAAGGGCGCAAACAGGAGACATTGCAGGAAGTGGCGGCGGGAACGGCGGCGCGCCCAGTTCCGGAAAGCGACGGCGATCCGCGCGCGCCAGAGGAGGAAATAAACCAGCAGGGCAAGCGCCACGCCCGCAAAATAAAGGGCGTAGCGGGTGCGCGAATAGGCAATGGCTTCGGCTTTTTTCTGGGCCGGGAGTTCGTATCCCTCGGGAGGCGGAGCCAGGCGAGCCTCCGCCGGAGCAACCTGTTCTGCCTTGGGTTCGGTCCCCTGGGGGGCGAGCCGGGGAGCCGCGCTCCAACCGTTCGCATCAAAGCAAAACAGCATTAGGATCAGGGGAACCGTTAACCAAAAGCAGGTTTTCATCAGACTCGGGGCAACACAATGCCCTTCTGTGCCTGGTATTTGCCCTTCTTGTCTTTGTAGGACGTTTCGCAGACTTCGTCGGACTCAAAAAACACGATCTGGCACAGCCCTTCATTGGAATAGACCCGCGCCGGAAGGGGCGTGGTGTTGGAAATCTCCAGCGTGACGAACCCTTCCCACTCGGGCTCCAAAGGAGTCACATTCACGATAATCCCGCACCGCGCGTAGGTCGACTTCCCCACGCAGATGGTCAGAATGCTGCGCGGAATCTTGAAGTACTCCACAGAGCGGGCCAGGGCGAATGAATTGGGAGGAACAATACACACCGCCCCCTGAAATTCCACAAACGAACGCTCATCAAAATGCTTGGGATCCACGATCGTGCTATTGACGTTGGTAAAAATCTTGAACTCGTCGGCAACGCGCAGGTCGTATCCGTAAGAAGAAAGCCCGTAGGAGATCACCCCTTCGCGGACCTGACTCTCCGCAAACGGCGAAATCATTTCGTGTTCGCGAACCATACGACGAATCCAGTGGTCACTTTTAACGGCCATTAGTTCTCCCTTGCTTGGAATCTGGCAACTCGGCGGGGCAAGCCCCGCGGCTTGGGTCCTAGAAGCATACAGCGCTTGGCATCATAATACAGGAGAAAACAACTTGACAACGCCCGAGGGGATTTCTAGGATAAAATCCTGTATTTTCAGGAGGTTCCTGTGATCAAGCTCGATCTCGTCAATGATGTGGTCAATCGGACCGGCATTACCAAAACCAAAGCTGAAACGGCTGTGGAGACTGTATTTGAGTCAATGAAGAAAGCCTTGGCCAGAGGTGAGCGGATAGAGTTGCGGGGCTTCGGGGTGTTTAACGTGAAACCTCGCAAAACCGGCATCGGCAGAAATCCCCGGACTGGCGCGGAGGTTCATATCCTGCCCGGGAAGGCCGTCCGTTTCAAACCTGGCAAGGAGCTCCAGTCTCTTCCCTAAAGATACCTGGCGTACGGCTCCGCGGGCGCATACGCCTCTCAAGTGACGCTAATGGTTCGACTTGCGAGTCTCAAGGCGTTTTCTACATAAGGCTCATGGGGTCCATATCGATCATCAGGGAGTGGGCCGGGACGCCGAGTTGTTCGCACTCGTCGGCCAGGCGGCGCAGAAGCGCATTCAGCCTTGCCCGCGAGGCCGCTTTGAGCAGAAACTGGATGCGGTAAAGCTTCTCGATTCTTGCCAGCGGCGCAGGCCCGGGTCCCATGATTCTTATCCCGCGCGCCAAACTTTCCTGCCGCCTAAAAAAGTTCCCGACTTCTTTGGCAATCCGTGTGGCCTCCTCAAGCCTTTTGTCCTGGGCGATGACGTTCGCGAGCGCCGCGGTGGGAGGGTAGTGCATCAGGCGCCGGAACTGGATCTCCTTTGCATAGAACCGGGTGAAGTCCTGTTGGGCTGCCAGGCGAATCGCATAATGCTCGGGGTAGAACGTTTGCACCAAAACGCGCCCTGGAGAGTCGCCGCGGCCGGCGCGGCCAGCGGCCTGGGTGAGGAGCTGGAAAGTTCTCTCCGCCGCTCGAAAATCCGGCAGGGCCAGCGAGGTGTCGGCGGAAACCACCCCCACCAGCGTAACCTCGGGGAAATCGTGTCCTTTGGCAATCAACTGGGTCCCGACCAGGATATCGATTTTCCCTTCTCTAAAATCTGACAGAATCTTGAGGTATTGGCCGGGGCGGCGGGCCGCGTCGCGGTCGAGCCGGGCCACGCGCGCCTGAGGGAACATCTCAGCGAGTTTTTGCTCCAGCTTTTCCGTTCCCTCGCCGACGTAGTGGAGATATTCGCTGCCACAGGCCCGGCACCGCGAGGGGACGGAAGCCTGGTAGCCGCAATAATGGCAGATCAGGCGCTTTTCGTGCCGGTGGTAGGTGAGCGAGATCGAACAATTCACACAACGTTCGGTTTGCCCGCAACTTCGGCAGAGCAGGAACCAGGAGTAGCCGCGCCGGTTCAGCAGGAACATCGTCTGCTTTCCGGAGCGAAGCTGCGCCTCGACCTCCTCCTTCAGACGGCGGGAAATCGGCGCTTGCGTGTGGGTCTCGCGAAACTCTTCCCTCATATCCACGATTTCCACGCTCGCCAGCGGGCGGCCGCCCACCCGCTCGCCGAGCGTCAAAAGCTGATACTTCCCTTTTTGAGTGTTGGCGTAGCTTTCGAGAGACGGCGTGGCGGAGCCCAGGACGACCAGCGCTTTGGCCAACCGGGCGCGCACGACCGCGACATCCCGGCCGTGGTAGCGAGGCGTCTCCGCCTGCTTATAGCTGGTCTCATGTTCTTCATCCACAATGATCACGCCGAGATTTTCCAGCGGCGCAAAAACCGCTGACCGCGTTCCCAGCACAACCCGGACTTCACCCCGGCGCGCCCGCCACCAGGCTTCATGGCGTTCATTTGCGCCCAGGCCGCTGTGCAGCACCGCCAAGGTGTTTCCGAAGCGGGATAGAAACTGCTGGTGAATGGCCGGCGTCAAGGCGATTTCCGGCACCAGCATCAGGGCGGCCCGGCCGGATTCCAGGGCGCGCTCGATCAGGCGCAGATAGACCTCGGTCTTGCCGCTTGCGGTGATGCCATGGAGCAAGGCAACGCTAAACTTCCGGCGATCGAGACGCTCGGCCAGCACGTCGATCGCCTGCGCTTGCAGGGTGGTCATGGTAGGGGGAGGTTCGTACACAGGGGCGAATTCGGGCCCGGCCAGAGCCCCATCGCCGAATTCCACAAGACCTTGCCGCTGCAACTTTTTTAAGTGAGCGAGGGAGGCTCGCGTTGCCTTCAAGAGCATGCGATGGTCGTTTGTCTCTCCGTCGTGCTCGAGGGCTTCAATGATGCGGCAGGCCACCGGGGACAGGTGGTGTTCGGCGGGCCCCAAGGGTCCTGCCAACCTGACGGAAAGCACTTTTCTCTGGCCGCGCGAGCGTTCGGCTTGCGAGAGAACCAGGAGGCGGTCATCGATCGCCTGGGGGACAAGTTCCGGAGAAAGCTTATCGAACTTCCGGCGCAGAGCCTCGACGCTCAAGCCGGGGTGCTCATCCACATGCCGGAGCAGGCTGGCTTCCGCGCTTTGCCGGGTTTCGCCGAGAAGGCTTCCGGCCATTTTCTCCAGTTTTTGACGCCCCGCCTCGGTCAACTGAACCAGACGCACCTTGCGAGTCTCAGAGCGCAGGGGCAGCATGGCCCGGAAGACTTCGCCGAGCGGCGCCAAATAGTATTCGGAGATCCATAGTCCCAGGGTCAAAAGTTCCGGCGCGAGGACCGGTTCGGGATCGAGCACGCGCAGGATTTCCCGCACCCGGATGCCGGAGGGAAGGGGTGGCGCCAGTTCAAGCGCGATGCCGATGACGCGACGGGTGCCGAGCGGAACCAGAAGACGCTGTCCCACTCGCACCTCGAGTGACTCCGGCGCCGAGTAAGTGAGCGGATGCCGGATCGCAGCCAGAACCGCCACATGGATTAGGTTAGTCGCCGCGTGCCGGCTTCGATTCGTCGTGGTCCCTGCCTTGTTCGCGGTCATGCCAGGATTCTATGCCACGCCAACAAGGTTGGCTAGTGCGGCGGCGATTCCGCCGGGTGGAGGGCCGGTTCATGATCTCCAGGGGAGCCATCTCAAAATTTGGGCGTCGGATGGTATTGAACCAGCAGACGGGAGGGTATATACTCCTGGGTACCTAAAAAGTTCACGCTCAACTTGCTGGTGGCGCAACGGACCCGGGTGCGATGCGGATTGATGCGAGCAGCGGAATGAACTCGCGGCCTTCAAGGCACGGGACGGCCCGATCGGATGGTACTTTTCAACCGAAGAGGCGCTCGTTCTTTTGGGGGCGCGAGCCTTCAGCTCCATTTCCGCTTTAAAACTCGGGGGGAGGAATTCGGCGATGAGATCTCCCTCTTGCCCATGGACGTTTCTGCTGGCAGTTTTTTTGTTTTTCTCTTGGTGCTTGCCCCCTGCTGCCCGGGGCGCGGCCCCGCCTTCCCAAGGAACAGATCCTCCTCTCTCCGCGACGGTCGCAATTCCAGGCCCTCTCCGCTCTTTCCTGCGCATGGCCGCGATCAGCCAGAACGTGTCGCCTGAGGAAGTCCTTCCTCTTCTGGCTCACAATGTGGTTATGGAAGGTTATGTTCAAAAACGGCGCGACCGAAAAACTATATTCGCCCAACCTACCGAATATCTGAAGCTGCTTGAAAACTACGTGAAACAGGCCAGAGAGCTGAAGGCACTGGCAGGTGCGGAAGGCGTCATCCGAATTTCCAATTGCCCCCAGGCGCAGCCGCTCCTGACGATCCTTGGCTACCGGCTCACCGCGCCTTGTGGGTCGAGCCCCTCCGTCGAAACTGCGGACCCCGATAAAGCCTTCCTGACCGTGGATTCCGGATTCCCGCTGGCAGACCTGGAGCAAGCGCTCCGCGCAGGCAAACCCTTCGTTTATTCGTTCCCGACTTCCAAGGTTCCAGTCCTGTTCAGCCAGGGGAGTTGGATGGCGACTGGCCCCAATCAACAGCAGGACGTTCTCGACCTTCTGATCCACGATCCCGAACTTGCCCGACTCTACTGGGCGCTGGCGCAGATCGATGAAAATACCCAAGCGTCCTTGCGACAGTCTCCGGGACTTCCGAAACTGCTTCCTGTTGCGCCGGTTCTCGATTACTACGGCAGTCAGATTTGTATTCGATCTGGAGAGGTTGTCGTCCCCGGAGGAGCTACCGCAAAACCGGCCTGGAAAGATCTGGTGGGAGCCAGCCCGGACTCGCCGGGAGAATTCATAGCGAAGTTGCTCGAGAAGGATGAAGGGTGGCTGGCGGCTTATTTTGACGCTTTGTCGCGGGCCGGTTCAGCCCAGCAAGCGTACTTCACCGGGGGGAAGCGGTTGCGGTTTTTTTACGAAGCGCTGCGTGGAAAAGAGGTTCTTCCCGGGCCGGCGCGCCCCGCCTTCCGCCAGGGCGCAGGGTTGGTGCTTCTGGCTACGCAACTTCAGTTGGAGCCTTCCGGGCGGCCGCACCTTCCCGGAGGTTTGCAAATCTGGAAGGAGATTCTGGGCCGCGAGCGGAAGAGCGAGTCGAAGATTGTTCGGACGTGGGCGAACCGCGCAAGTGGTTGGAAGGATCCCGATCAGATTGTGGCATGCCTGATCGCGCTTTCCCGAATGGAGATGGAAAAGGGCCCCCTGCAGCTTTATTTAACTTTGAACGAGATCGACCGGGTACGTCCCGCAAGCGAGCGCCTAAGTCCGGAAACCGCGCGCTTGCTGGGGAATAAATATTCGCTCTTCGGA
>Ga0307373_10011036_pt1 | contig 13158 bp, 14 predicted proteins | sample OX2MG_FD_202534 | JGI IMG/M metagenome (GOLD analysis project Ga0307373, IMG submission 202534) | Soil microbial communities from Risofladan, Vaasa, Finland - OX-2 | ecosystem: Environmental > Terrestrial > Soil > Coastal area > Acid sulfate soil | place: Finland: Risofladan, Vaasa | collected... | reverse complement strand
TAGCGCGGGTGTCTCCGGCTCGGCGGCGGTCGCCTGCCCCACTCCGGCACCCGCCCCTGCCCCTGCCCGTGCCCCCAGCCCGACCATCACTAGTACGGGATCCGGCACTACGGGATCCGGCACCAAGGGGTCCGGCGGCTAGGAAGCCGCCGGCTGACACGATGGTGGCGGTGCAGGTTCTCCCACCCGACCCGCCAGCCGCGGCCGGAGCCGCCAGAGAACCCATCGCGGACCTGCCAACGGTTGACTTCGTTTACTGCTACCAGAGCCACTACCACCGCCTGGTCCGCGCCCTCCGTCTCGCCGGCGCCGACTCCGCGGCCGCGGAGGACGCGGCACAAGAGGCCTTCGCCAGGGCGCTCGTGCACTGGAGCCGGGTCAGCCGCGGCCCGAACCCCACCGGCTATGTGTACACCGCGGGGTTCCGTCTCCTGGCCAAGGCCCAGCGCAAGGCTGCCCGCCGGCCACCCGCTACCGCTGAGCGCAACCCGCCCGACCCGACCGGATCCGCCGCCGCATCATCCGTCGCGATCGAGGCGGCCCTCGCCGCGATGCCGCCCCGCCGGCGGTCGTGCGCTGTCATGTGCCTCGTGGTCGGTCTGCCCGTCCGCGAAGCGGCCGAGGCGCTTGGCATCGCCGGCGGCACGGTCCGCAAGCACCTCGAGGACGCTCGCCGCGACCTCGCCGCCGCGCTCGCTTGAGTCATGAGGGTACAGAGTTCACGCCGAACCGCCAGGCCGGCGCGAGCCCTGTCCGCTTACGGCGCGCTCCAAGCGGGAGAAGTGGACAGAGAAGAGGGGACCCACCCGTCCGATCGTTTCAGACGAGCCCAGCCAGCTCGGCGACTATTCGACCCAGCTCGAAGTCCTTCGGTGTGTACACCGCAGCCACACCGGCCGCCCGCAGCTCCGCCTCGTCACCGGGAGGGATGATCCCCCCGACCACGACGGGCACCGACACGCCGGCGTCGCGCAGGCCGCCCATCACCTCGCGAACCAACTCCAGGTGGCTGCCTGACAGGATCGAAAGGCCCACCACGTCCACGTCCTCGTCGCGCGCAACTGCGGCGATCTGCGCCGGCGTCTGGCGGATCCCCTGGTACACCACCTCGAAGCCGGCGTCACGGGCTGCCACGGCGATCTGCTCCGCGCCGTTGCTGTGGCCGTCGAGGCCGGGCTTCGCCACCAGCAACCGCGGCGGGGCTCCGCGCCGCGCCGTGACGGCTCCCACCCGCGAGCGGGCTGTGGTGAAACCGTCGTCACGTGCCACGGCCGCCCTCCCCACGCCCGTCGGCGCCCGGTACTCGCCCCACACCTCCCGCAACGCGGTCGCCCACTCGCCGGTGGTCCCGCGGGCGTGTGCGAGCTGGATCGTCGCCGGCATCACATTGACGCCCGGGCTCTCAGCCGCTCGGCGTAACTCGTCAAGGGCCGCTTGCACCGCGCTCCCGTCCCTCTCTTTCCTCCACCTGACCACGTCCTCGACCAGCTCGGCTTCCACAGCGGGATCGACCCGCAGCACGGCCCCTTCGACGTCAAGCGGCGACGGCTCGGACGTGGTGAAACGGTTGACACCAACTACGATCGCATCGCCGGATTCGATTCGCCGTGTCCGCTCCGACTGGCTCACCACGAGCGCGGACTTCATCCGCTCGATCGATTCGAAGGCGCCGCCGTCACCGAGGATCGCGGAAAGCTCCTCCGACGCAGCCTCGATCAGCTCCGTTGTACGCGCCTCGACCACGTGTGAACCGTCGAGGAGGTCCGGGTACTCGAGCAGGTCCGTCTCGAAGGCGAGGATCTGCTGGATCCGCAGGGACCACTGCTGGTCCCAGGGATGCGGCAGCCCGAGCGCCTCGTTCCACGCGGGGAGCTGAATCGCGCGTGCCCGGGCATCGCGGGACAGGATGACACCGAGGGCTTCGAGGGCGATACGGGGGACGTTGTTCTCGGGTTGCTGCTCGGTGAGCCCGAGCGAGTTCACCTGGACCCCGTAGCGGAAACGGCGAAGCTTCGGATCGTCGACTCCCCAGCGCTCCAGGCAGATGCGGTCCCACATGCGGGTGAACGCGCGCATCTTGCACGTCTCCTCGACGAAGCGGATGCCTGCGTTGCAGAAGAAAGAGATCCGTCCCACCACGGCCGGCAGTTCGTCTTCTTCCAGCTGCTTGGAATCGCGCACTGCGTCGACCACGCCCACCGCCGTCGCCAGCGCGAACGCCAACTCCTGGACAGGTGTGGCACCAGCTTCTTGAAGGTGGTAGCTGCACACGTTGATCGGGTTCCACTTGGGGAGGTTGCGCACCGCCCACGCGATCGTGTCGACGGTCAGGCGCCGGCTCGGCGCCGGCGGGAATATGTAGGTGCCGCGGGAGAGGTATTCCTTGACGATGTCGTTTTGCGTGGTGCCGGTGAGGGCGGCGCGTGGCGCGCCGGTGTCGTCGGCGCAGGCGACGTAGAGGCCGAGCAGCCAGGCTGCTGTGGCGTTGATCGTCATCGAGGTATTCATCTGCTCGAGAGGTATCCCCTCCAGCAGTTCGGCCATGTGGCCCTTGTGCACCACGGGCACGCCGACCTTTCCGACCTCGCCGCGAGCTTCCGGCGCGTCCGGGTCGTAACCGGTCTGGGTCGGCAGGTCGAAGGCGATGGACAGGCCGGTCTGGCCCTTCGCCAGGTTCGTCCGGTAGAGCTCGTTCGAGGCTTTTGCGGTGGAGTGCCCGGAGTAGGTGCGCATCACCCAGGGCCGGTCCGGCTGGGTCAGCCGGGCGCCGGCGGCGTCATTCGAGGGTGTGGTCACGGCGACATTCTCCCATCGGATGCACCGGGTGCCGAAACCGCCAACCCCCGCTACAGTGGCCTACGCGGAGAAGGGGTCTGCCACCCCCGCGGGAATCAGACGGGTGCGCCTGCCTTTGCCGGCGCACCCGTCAGCCCCGGTGCACCCCTCAGCCCCGTCAGTCCCCGCGCAACCGCCGAGGCGCCGGCGGCGGCCCGCTACGGTGACCGGCGATGAGCGAAGCGGACCACGGCGACCCCGGCGCCGACGACCCCACCGGTACGGACGACCCCACCGGCACCAGTCTCACACCCGGCACGCTGGCGCTGGTGGGCGGCGGAGAATGGACCCCCGGCTGCGACTTCGACCGCGATCTCTGGGAGCAGTCGGGCAAATCCGAAGTGGTCGTGCTCCCGACCGCCGCCGCTTATGAGCACCCGCAAAGGGCCGTCGATAAGGCGGCCGCCTGGTTCGCCGAATTCGGCGCGACGGTCCGCCCGGCGATGATCCTGTCCCGGTCCGACGCTGTCGACGACGACCAGGTGAAGATCGTCGCCGGCGCCAGGTTCATCTACCTGTCGGGCGGCTCGCCAATGCACCTTCGCTCGGTCCTCAAGGACACGCCGGCCTGGTCGGCGCTCGTCGGCGCCTGGCACTCCGGTGCTGTAGTGGCCGGGTCGAGCGCCGGCGCGATGGTGTTGGGGGATCCGATGGTCGATCCACGCGGGGGTGCGCTGACACTGGGGCTCGGGCTCATCCCGCAACTGGCGGTCCTGCCCCATTACGACACCTGGTCCGAGGAGAAGGCCAACCGCACGGTGCAGCTCGCCACGGGCCACCTGCGGATTGCAGCGATCGATGAGCGCACTGCCTTGATCCGCGACGGTGACGGGTCGTGGCGCACCGCCGGCGCCGGCGGTGTGACCGTGTACGTGGACGGGAAGCCGGCGGGCCTGGAGGTCCTCAGGAACCGCTAGTACTCGCGGCCCGGCGGGCAGAGGCTTATTCGGACTCGGTGATCGTCACCGAGTCGATGGTGACGGTCTCGGTTGGTGTCCCGGACTGGGTCCCCACAGCGTCGATCGCCGCGACGACGTCCAGCCCTGCGACCACCTTGCCGAACAACGAGTACTGCGGAGGCAGCCGCACCCCTGACGCCCCGCTGATGACGAAGAACTGGCTCCCGTTGGTGTCCGGACCGGCGTTGGCCATCGCCAGCGATCCCAGCTCGTAGCGTCCCGGCGGTGGCAGCTCGTCGGCGAACCGGTAACCGGGTCCGCCGCGACCGGTACCTGTCGGGTCGCCACCCTGCAGGACGAACCCGGGGATGATCCGGTGGAAGACGATCCCTTCGAAGTAGTGGTAGCGGGCGAGGAAGACGAAGTTGTTGACGGTCTGCGGAGCGGCGATGGGGTCGAGAGCGATCGTCATGGCGCCCTTCGACGTGACCATCTGCGCGCTGTAGCGCTTCGAGGCGTCTATGCACATCGGCGGCGGGCCGTCGAACTGCTGCTGCTTGGGGCTCGACCCTTCGGGGGAGGGGCACGGGGTGGTTGAAGCCAAAGTGAACGCTCCTAGGAGGCGGTGATGCTGACGGACAGGATCTTGTGGTACTTCGCCGGCGTGCCCGCCTGGGACCCGTCGGAATTGATCTTCTCGACCACGTCCATGCCCGACGTCACCTGGCCGAAAACGCTGTACGACGGTGACAGCCCCGAACCTCCGCCCGGGACGACGATGAAGAACTGCGATCCGTTCGTGTTCGGGCCGCTGTTGGCCATGGCGACGATACCCGTGCCGTAAGCAGAGCTGGCCGACGGCAGCTCGTCCGCAAACGAGTACCCCGGGCCGCTGCTCCCCGTCGCCGTCGGGTCACCGACTTGGTCCATGAAGCCAGGGATGACCCGGTGGAACACGATCCCGTCGTAGAAGTGGTAGCCGGCGAGGAAGACGAAGTTGTTGACCGTGACCGGCGCGTACTTGGGCAGAAGCTCGATGACGAAGCTGCCCGCGTCGGTCTTGACAGTCGCGTTGTAGGTCTTCGTCGGATCGATGCAGAACGGCGGGGCGGAGGAGAACTTGGTGTAGCGGGGCGATGACCCGTCGAGGTTCGGGAACGGCACGTGGGCCGGCGCCGGCACGATCGACACACCGTTGCCGGATGCCGTCGCGGCGCCTGATCCTGTCGCGCCTCCGGCCGGCGTAGAGCAGTTGGCGCTGACCGCCGGGGCCGTCCGGACGGCCAGGCCGGTGCCCAACGGGACGGTGGAAGCGGTCCCGGGAGTGGTCGTGCCGGGAGCCGTCGTCGAGGTGCCGGTACCCGTGTTGACCTTCTTCGACGAACCGCCCCGCGTGCCGGTGTACACGGCCAGGCCGACTGCCACGGCCACCACGACACCGATGATCACACCGCGCCGGATGCGGCTGCGCCTCTTTTGTGCGCGCTGAAGTTCGGCCATGCGCGCTGCGCGCCCTGCGCGCTGGCGGGCTCTTTTGTCGGTAGGCACGGCGCACAAAGCTAGCCGCGGCGCCAACAGGCCTAGCCGCGGCCGCCGCCCCAAACCGCCGGGGGCCGCCACCACCCCACTGGTACCCTTGAGGGTCGTGGCCCTGTTGGTGATGAAGTTCGGCGGGACGTCTGTGGGCGACGCCGAGCGGATGCGCAACGTGGCCGACTACGTCGCACGTACCGTCAAGCGGGGCAACCAGGTCGTGGTGGCGGTTTCCGCCATGGGCAGCGAGACCGACGATTTGCTGCACCTTGCCGCGCAGGTGTCGGGGACCCACCCGGGGCGCGAAATGGACATGCTGATCACGGCAGGCGAGCGCAAGGCGATGGCGCTCCTGTGCATGGCCCTCCACGACGCCGGGATCCCCTCCGACAGCTTCACGGGCAGCCAGGCGGGGATCATCACCGACACCGACCACACCAGGGCGAAGATCGTCGACGTGCGCGCCGACCGGCTGCGAGAGACGCTCGCCAACGGGCGGGTGCCTGTGGTGGGAGGCGCCCAAGGCGTCTCGACCGACCGTGACGTCACCTTCTTAGGACGTGGCGGGACGGACACGACAGCCGTCGCCCTCGCGCAGGCGCTGCAGGCTGACGCGTGCGAGATCTACACAGACGTGTCAGGCGTGTTCACAGCGGATCCCCGGGTTGTCCCCGAGGCGCGCCGGCTCAAGCGGGTCAGCTTCGAGGAGATGCTGGAGATGTGCGCGGCAGGCTGCCCCAAGCCTGCGATGCGCTCTGTGGAGTTCGCTCGCAACCACGGCGTCCGCCTGCACGTGCGGTCGGCGTTCACGTGGGAGCCCGGGACCTGGATCGAGGAGGAAGACCCCGATATGGAGCAGGCGATCATCTCGGCTGTCGTATCCGATAGTTCCGAGGCGAAGCTGACCGTGACCGGCGTGCCGGACAAGCCGGGTATCGCTGCGCGGCTGTTTCGCGCGCTCGCCGACAGGTCGATCAACGTGGACATGATCGAGCAGAACGTGTCGCTTCAAGGCACTACCGACATCTCCTTCACCGTCCCCCACGAGGATCTGAGCGCTGCCACCGACGTGTGCCGGAGTCTGCAAGGTGAGATCGGCGCGGCCGACGTCCTCGCGGATCCCGACGTCGCGACGGTGTCGATCATCGGCGCTGGCATGAAGACCCACCCCGGTGTCTCGGCGACCATGTTCGAGGTCCTGGCCGCGGAGGGCATCAACATCGAGATGATCTCGACGTCGTCGATCCGGCTCACGTGCGTCGTGCGCTCGGAGGTCGCGGAGAAGGCGGTCGTGGCGCTGCACCGGGCGTTCAAGCTGGAGGGCGAGTGAGATGCCGACGGTAGGGATCTACGGCGCGACCGGACAGGTCGGGACGGTGATGCGGGCCGTGCTGGAGCAGCGCCGCTTCCCGCACAGCGGCCTGCGTCTGTTCGCGAGCTCGCGCTCCGCCGGCCGTGTAATCGACGGCATCACGGTCGAGGACGTGGCAACCGCGGACCATGCCGGCGTGGACGTCGCTCTTTTCTCCATGGGAGCAGATGCGTCGAAGGAATACGGGGAAAGAGTGGCCGGCGCGGGAGCAATCGTCATCGACAACTCGAAGGCGTGGCGCATGGACCCCGACTGCCCTCTCGTGGTTCCAGAGGTCAACGCGCACGAACTCGACCGCATACCCAAGGGGATAGTCGCCAACCCGAATTGCACGACCATGGTGTGCATGCCGGTCCTCGCGCCGTTGCACGCCGAGGCTGGTCTGAGGCGTGTCGTTGCCTCCACTTACCAGGCGGCGTCGGGCGCGGGCCTCGCCGGGACGGCCGAGTTGGACGAGCAGGTCCGTGCCATCGGAGAGAAGGCTGCAGCGCTCGCTCTTGACGGCGAGGCGCTCTCTTACCCGCCGGCGAAGGTGTTCCCCGGGCCGCTCGCGTTCAACGTACTGCCGCACGCCGGCAGCTTCGCCGGGGACGAAACCAGCGAGGAGCTCAAGTTCCGGGAAGAGAGCCAGAAGATCCTGGGAGTCCCGGACCTCGCGGTGTCGGTCACGTGTGTCCGGGTCCCCGTGTTCACGGGTCACTCGCTCGCGCTGAACCTCACCTTCGAGCAGGCCATCACGGCCGAGCGCGCGCTGCAGCTTCTCGGCAGCGCGGCGGGTGTCGAGGTCCTCGACGTTCCCACCCCGCTCCAGTCCGCCGGCGGCGACACCTGTCTGGTTGGCAGGGTCCGCCCCGATTACAGCGACCCGTCGGGCCGGGGGCTCACGCTGTTTGTCTCGGGCGACAACCTCCGCAAGGGAGCGGCCCTGAACGCCGTCCAGATCGCAGAGGCTCTGCTCGAAAGGGGCATCGTCAGCTGACGTAGCGCTGCTCGTGACCCGGCGTACAGCGCCACAGACAGCGGCAACATGGCGGCGGCCACGATCCCGTCCATCCACCAGTGGTTGGCAGTCGATACGACGGCGAAGAGGGTCGCGGCCGGATGGGCGACGATCAGCCAGCGCCACCGGCTAGTGCTCACGCAGACGACAGCCACGGCGATGAACAACGACCAGGCCATGTGCACCGACGGCATCGCCGCGAGCTGTGTCGCGTCGCCTATCCCGCCGGGGGCGTAGACGGACTCGTGGTAGCGCATCGCCGTGTCCACGAATCCCAGCTGGGGCAGGAGCCGCGGGGGCGCGACGGGGATCATCTGGATCAACAGGCAGGCCCCGGTGAGGATGGCGCCGATGGTTCGCCACCGGGCGTAGACATCCCGGTGGCGGAAGTACATCCAAATCAAGAACGCGATGAGCGCGGGAACGTGGGCGATGTCGTAGAACCCGTTGACCGCCTCCACGAGCAGAGGGTGGGGGAGGATCAGGTGCTGGACGGCGACCTCGTTCGGTAGGTGGACCGCCCGCTCCAGGTGCCAGAGCGAGCGGGCGTTCGAGACGGCACCCTGGACGTGCTGAACGGCCAGGTTGCCTCCCTCCTGCCAGAGCGCGTACAGGCCCAGCACGATCGCGGTCTCGCTCGCCAGGTCTGCTCGCCGCGGCGCCCTCTTGGCGACGCGCAAGCCCAAGCCGATGCAGGCCAGCACACCTGCGGCGATCGCCGCCCAGGTCCAAGGCACCAGCATGCGACGCCAACCTACCCCGGCCGGTCCGCGGGATTGTTACGCGACAGCGGCCCTCGCCTAGCCTTCGCGTCATGGAAATCAACGGAGCCTCCGCGATCGTCACCGGCGGCGCCTCTGGGCTCGGCGAGGCGACGGTGCGCCTGCTGACCCAGCGGGGTGCCCGCTGTGTGGTGCTGGACATGAACGACGCCAAGGGTGAGGAGCTTGCCAAGGAAGTCGGCGGCGTCTTCGTGCGTGCCGACGTCACCAACACCGACGAGGTGATCGCCGCGGTCGAAGCCGCCAAGGACATGGGCCCGCTGCGGGCTCTCGTCAACTGTGCCGGCGTGGGATGGGCAACCCGCACCATCGGCAAGGACGGGAGCTACGACTCGGCCCACAACCTGGACGCTTTCATCAAGGTGATCGGCATCAACCTCGTCGGCACGTTCAACTGCATCCGCCTCGCGGCGACGGCCATGAGCCAGAACGAACCCCTCGCGGACGGCGAGCGGGGCGCCATCGTCAACACTGCGTCGCTCGCAGCTTTCGACGGCCAGATCGGCCAGGCCGCATACTCGGCTTCGAAAGGCGGCGTCGTCGGCATGACGCTTCCGATTGCCCGTGACCTAGGGGTCGTCGGGATCCGCGTCAACACGATCGCACCGGGCCTCATCGACACGCCGATCTACGGCAGTGGTGAGGGGTCCGAGGCCTTCAAGGAGAAGCTGAAGAAGGACGTAGTCTTCCCCGACCGCCTGGGCAAGCCGGAGGAGTTCGCAAGCCTTGCCGTCGAGCTGGTGACGAACAGCTACATGAACGGCGAGACCATCCGCATCGACGGCGCTGCGCGCCTGCAGCCGAAGTAAGCGGGCGCTGGCATGGCAATCGTCGAGTTCGAAACCGAAGGTCACATAGGGATCATCACCATCAACCGGCCTGACGCGCGTAACGCCGTCAACGGCGAGGTCGCCAAAGGCATCGAAGAAGCCATCGACAAGATCGAAGGCGACGACTCGTTGTGGCTGGGCATCCTCACGGGTGTGCCCCCGGTGTTCAGCGCCGGCGCCGATCTCAAGGAGATCAACGCGGGACGCGCCGGCGACCTGCAGACCAAACGGGGCGGGTTCGCCGGGATCACCCGTCGCGAGCGCTCTAAGCCGATCATCGCGGCGGTGGACGGCCCGGCTCTCGCCGGCGGCACGGAGATCACCCTCGCGTGCGACCTGATCGTCGCTTCGACGAGCGCGAGGTTCGGCATCCCAGAAGTCAAGAGATGTCTCGTGGCCGCCGGCGGCGGTCTCTTCCGCCTGCCGCGCAAGCTCCCGTTCAACATCGCCATGGAGCTCACCCTGACCGGAGACCCCATCGACGCCGAGCGGGCCTACCAGTTCGGGCTGGTCAACGTGCTCTGCGAACCCGGCGAAGCGCTTGCCAAGGCCAAGGAGCTTGCCGCCCGCGTGGAGGCGAACGCCCCGGTGGCCGTCCGGGAGTCGCGGAAGGTCGTGTACGCGGCGATGACCGAGGACGAGGACGCCGGCTGGCGCCTTTCCAGCGAGGCGATGGTGAGAGCGATGAGCAGTGAGGACATGAAGGAAGGGCTCACCGCTTTCATCGAGAAGCGCCCGCCGAACTGGGCGGGCAAGTAGCACCCGCGGCCGGCGTAGGGTCTGGCCCGATGAACGTCGACTTCCACTTCGACGTCATGTGCCCCTGGGCTTACCAGACGAGCAAGTGGATCCGCGAGGCGGCGCGGGTCCGCGACATCCAGGTCACGTGGCGGTTCTTCTCGTTGGAGGAGGTGAACCGCGAGGACGGCAAGAAGCACCCCTGGGAGCGCAACTGGTCGTACGGCTGGTCGATGATGCGGGTCGCGGCGCTGCTCCGCCGAGGCGCCGGCGGGCTGGACGGCAATGACGCTGTCGACCGCTTCTACGCCGCCGCCGGCAGAGCCCTCCACGAGGACGGCGTGAAGGTCCACACCCCGGAGGGGGTCGCGGCAGTCCTCACCGAGATCGGCGTCGAACCCGGTCTCGTCGACGCGGCGCTCGCCGACGAGACGACCCACGACGACGTTCGGGCCGATCACGAAGCCGCTGTCGCCCTCGGCGGCTTCGGCGTGCCCACCCTCGTACTTCAAGCGGGTACTCAGCGGACCGCCCTCTTCGGGCCGGTGGTGACTCCGGCGCCGCGGGGCGAGGAGGCCGGCCGCCTGTGGGACCTGGTCGCCGGTTGGACCGAGTTCCCGCACCTCTACGAGCTGAGACGCCCGAAGACCGCCGCCGACTGGGACCACATCGGCGCCAGCTTCACCCCCTACATCGAGGCGCGCGACTGGCGCACTATCGAAAGGCCGGTGGCCTGAATGGCCGAAGCGAGTGGCGCACCGGGGATCGTCGCCGGCAGCAGCGGGACGGACCTGACCGCGCAGCTTTCGGAGGAATGGGACTCGTTACTCGCACTCGGTGACGAGATCGACGATGCGGACTGGCAGCGACCGACTCCCTGCCCCGGCTGGACCGTCGCCGCCCAGTACGCGCACATGATCGGAACCGAGTCGATGCTGCTCGGCAGGCCCAACCCGGAAGTCGACCCGGGCAGGCCCGAACACGTGCGCAACGACATCGGCGGTTTCAACGAGGTCTGGGTCGCAGCGCTCGCCGGCCGCGCCCGCAAGGAGGTCCTGGCGGATTTCGCCGACGTGACCAAGGAAAGGCGCGCAGCGCTCGCCGCCATGAGCGAGGAAGACTTCGCCACCGAATCGTGGACTCCGGTAGGCAAGGCCGACTACCGCCGGTTCATGCAGATCAGGGTTTTCGACTGCTGGGTGCACGAGCAGGACATCCGTGACGCCGTCGGCCGCCCCGGCCACGAGTCAGGCGCTGTGGCAGAGCAATCGGTCGACGAGATCGTGCGGGCGCTGGGTTTCGTGGTCGGCAAGAAGGTGGGCCTCGCGGCCGGCCAGTCGGTCACCTTCCGCCTCACCGGCCCGGTGCAGCGCGAGCTGAACGTCGCCGTGGTCGACGGCCGCGCCAAGGTGGTCCGGACCTTGCCCGACACCGGCGGGCCGGCCACGACGCTCGTGCTTTCGTCGAGCGCCTTCACCCGCCTGGCGTGCGGGCGGGTCGACCCCGGAGGGCTGCTCGGCGGTACCCCATCCGGCGACCTCGGTGGTGTGGAGATCGCCGGTGACGACGAGCTCGGAAGGCGAGTCGTGTCCAACCTCGCCTTCACCATCTAGCACCGGCCGCCCAGTCCGAACGGGCCGGATCAGCGCTTCGAGCGCTGACTCTCGATCAGCTGCTGGGACATTCCGTAGCGGGTCCGGGCCTGGATCGTGGCGGACAGCCCCGGTGCGTTACGCGCGCGGCTGTCGTTTTGCAAGGCTCTAGGTCATGTTCGACGAGTTGCTTGCCGCCAACGCCGGTTACGCCTCACGTTTCACTCACGACGGTATGGAGGCGCGGGCGGTCAAGGCCTTCTGCGTTCTGACCTGCATGGACACCCGGATCGACCCACTATCCATCCTCGGGCTGTCGGTGGGGGACGCGAAGATCCTGCGCAACGCCGGCGGCCGGGTTACCCCCGACGTGCTGCGGTCGATGGTGCTCGCAGCCACGTTCCTCGGCGTGAAAGAGATCGCTGTCATGCATCACACCAAATGCGCTCTCGCCGGTACCGACGATGCAAGCGTTCCCGACGCCATGTCCCAACAACAGCGGGACGCCACCAACGGCTGGTCGTGGCTGTCCATGCCTGACCCGGATGTGGCGCTTGTGGACGACGTGGAAGCCGTCCGCTCGTGCCGGGGCCTGCCGCCCGGCACGACCGTCGAGGGGTGGCGCTACGACGTCGAAACTGGCTTGGTGGCGCGGCTGATCCCGGCCTGAGCGGCCTCTACCTCTTTAGGTCGGCCGAGGGGTACCCTCGAACCCATGACCACTTCGGCCCCTCGCGCCAAGTTCAAGACCTTCGAGGAGTCCACCGCGGAGGACTGGGCGCTCATCTCGCCGCACCTCAACGTGACCCAGAGCTTCGTGCCCGACCGGGTACTCATGCTCCTGCGGGATCTCAAGAGCGACCACGGCGGGTTCCCTGTCGACCGCCTCGAGCACTCCCTCCAGACGGCGACCAGAGCCGAACGAGACGGCCGCGACGAGGAGTACGTCCTCTGCGCACTGTTGCACGACATCGGCGACACGCTCTCCCCGTTCAACCACCCCTCCATAGCGGCTGACATCCTCAAGCCGTTCGTCTCGGAAGCCAACCACTGGATGGTCGAGAAGCACGGCATCTTCCAGGGCTACTACTTCTGGCATCACATAGGGCTGGACCGCAACACCCGCGAGCAGTACCGAGACTCGCCGTACTTCGGGTACACCGAGGAGTTCTGCGCCAAGTACGACCAGACGGCGTTCGATTCCGAGTACAGGAGCGAGCCCCTCGAGCATTTCGAGCCGCTGGTCCGCGCGCGGCTCGTGACGACCGTTCCCGCTCCCTAGCCGCTGTTGGACGCCTTCACGGCGGGGCGACAATCACCCGGTGAACGGGTGCGTCGGAGTGCTCTTGTCGGGCGCGAGAAGATCGAACCCATCGGGGATCTTGAGCATCCCCGGCGCGGTGCCGGGTGAGTCAGTGTCGCCGTACTGCCAGACGATCTGCTTGGTGGTTGGGTTGATACAGACCACCCTGTCGCGGTAGTCGTCGTTGGCACAGATGAGTCCAGTGGGCAAGCGCTCGGCGAGACTGGGGTGGTCGAGCATGCCCTCGCCGGAGGCGACCTTGTAGCTCCAGACG
>Ga0307373_10011034_pt1 | contig 13159 bp, 17 predicted proteins | sample OX2MG_FD_202534 | JGI IMG/M metagenome (GOLD analysis project Ga0307373, IMG submission 202534) | Soil microbial communities from Risofladan, Vaasa, Finland - OX-2 | ecosystem: Environmental > Terrestrial > Soil > Coastal area > Acid sulfate soil | place: Finland: Risofladan, Vaasa | collected... | reverse complement strand
GTTTCATTTATCTGTTCAGCGCGTTCCACGACGTAGCGAACGAGATCAAAATTCAGCATGGACTCTCCACCCTGAAATTCAATTTTTAGTGCTCTTGCCGGAGAACGAAAGACCATGGCTAGTGCTCGGTCGGCCGTGTCGTTTGACATATCGAAGGCGGTCCTGTCGTCACTCTGGCGCGAGACTTGGCAGTACGGGCACGAGTGCTCGCAGCGTAACGTCGCGACGAACATGTGGAGGCTGGTGAAGTCTGCCATCCCCGCATGTTTGGTCCTCACCTTTAGCGCTAGGAGATCGAGGGCCACATCGGAGTCGTCGTCGATGAGAAAATGCTTGGCTTTCAGCGTATTGTATAAATCCGATTCCCACGACAGGTCATGATTTGCAAACGCATAGAGCGATGCGCGGTCGAGGATTAGGAACTCGCCCGCTTGGTTCGTGAGGACGTATTCGTGGGCATCGAGCGGAGTAAACTTAAACGGGAGTAATCGATAGCCGGTCTTGAGCGTCTCTTGATAGCGCGCGAGGCCGCTGAACTTACTCACTATCCTGTAGTCCGGTCCGCGAAAATGCGTGAGCCAGAATAGCATTCCGAACTGCCGCCGTTTCGTCCGAGACAGTTTTGCGCAGGTGTTGGTCGAGAACTTCGTTCTTGAAATCGCCCTCTAGTTGAGCCATGTCGATGTCCGCGCTTTGATCAGGCTTTACGCTTAAGGAGCATATCGTTTCCCGATCACTTGTCGCAAAGTCGAAGCTACAGCGATCTGTAAAGCGGTAGGCGGCACGCTGCACCGTTTCAAGGTCGTAAACGCTGCGGTCGAAATGGAAACTGAGCATAGAGCATGGAGCCCCACGCTCGTCCGATGCCATGGTGCGGCCGGTACTAGAGCGCGAGAGCGGAAGAATGAGAGCTATGTGAACTGTGCGAGCTATGCGAACTATGGGAGCTGTGGCTCACATGCGAACTGTGCGCTGCATAACTGCTTTCGCTCGCGCTGTTATTCGTTATCACAAAGTCGCTAGCGCCAATGCTTCGGCCGATCTGGTTAACGATTTTGTCGGGGCCTGTCGCTCTTTCGGGAGTCGCAGCGCTGCCGGTAGAGCCTGCGCCAAGCAGTGCGGCCAGCGATAGGGCCAAAGGGGCGAGAAACGCGCGCTTCTTCATGGATCACCCTCCACGGCCTTCGGGAAGCCCGGGCCGTCTCGAAGGCTATGAGTACGACGGAGCGTTATGAACGTCCCCTGAACATTTTGGCCTATGGAGGCTTGGCTCCCGAACTTGCGTGCGCAGAGGCCGCCCCGTCGCGCCTCAAGCGCCGCCGCCGCACCACCACGCTGCACGACCACACCGCACTCCCCACATGCATGCGCGGTTGGGAACCCCCGCACGCACCCTGACGCCCACGCGACGCGCACGCTATGCACCCACGCACGCGCACTCATCCACGACCGCTCACACAACGGGCGCCCGCGCCAGCGTACATCGGCCGTCCTTCCGCCTACGCAGCCGGGGGCAGCCGCGCATCTACGTGCTTGGGCACCCAACGCACGCCCCCTGTGACGGGCGACCCGTAAAGCGGTCCAGCGATGGGTGGAGAACCCTGGGGCTTTCGCCTCGCGGGGGGTCACCCTCAAAGGCTATAACTTAGATTACCTCTCAATTTCGAGTCTAAACCCTCGCAGCAAAACTACAGACTTAGGGAGCGACTGTGACTTTACGCCTGCCTCTCCTCACTGCCGCGCTCGTGGCGTTCCAAATCGCATTCAGTTCTTCCGCCTTCGCCGATCAGCCACTCAACTTCGTGCTACCTACGCCAACGCCAACCGCCGCATCCGTATCCCCCGAGCAGAAAGCATTTGACGACTGTACGGCGCTCGTCACCTCACACGGTCACTTTTCCGGAGTTCATGCTCCGGCACATGAACTCGATAAGCGGTCCAGAATCGCGAGCTGCGTCGGAATGAAGGGTTTTAGAGTTCCGGCAATTGCATATTTGAAACAGGCTTTGCATGTTCTTGATTCCAACGTAACAAACGAGAGTGTCGGCGTCGATGAACTCGAGAAAAATACAGACGTGGAAGAGAGCGCAAATGCCCAGCTAGCCATTTTAGAGTTTCAAGCTGGGCAAGTTGCCGCCGCCCGCGCGCGCATTCACGGATACTATGGCAACACGCCGTTAATGAAAACCGCGTGGAACATGATCGATCCCCTCGGACACCGTCGTTTCATGGCGCACTCCGCGGCAGCAAATCGAGCTTTCGAAGCACAATTCTCGCCGGACGAGCTCGCCGTGATTAAGAAAGAAGGCATGAATTATCGTGAAGAAACGTTCGACGCGGCTGGATACCATGAAGTCACATGGTGGTATGGAGGCGACGTTCCTCGCGTCGCTTATACTTTCGTTAATGGCAATCTCACGTCCGTTTATCGTCCTTAATAGCGCAAAGCTCCCAATGCTTTGCGCGCACGCACCACGCCCCCTCGCGCCCCTGTGCTCTATCCGGTTCGGAAGACGCGTCTTTACAAGCGGCGTGCGAAAAAAAACTCGCTACGGCCGGGACTTTGGACCCACACAGTTGGGAGGATGACTTTCGAGTCGCGCGCAACGCGCCCATCATGAAGAGGCAAGGGCTTGTCGTGCGATCGATATTATTGTTTGCTGGTGCCGCAGTCGCCGCCACGCTAGTCGCTTGCGGTGGCGGCGGAGGCGGAGGAGCCAGCGGAGGCATCACGCCGGTCGAACCCACGCCGACCCCGATGCCGACCGCGACATTGCCCGCATCGATCACCCATACAGTGACGCTCGGCTCTCCGCAGACTATATCGTTTGGCCAGATCGCCTCGGGCGCATCGGGAAGTGTGAGTTTCCCAGCGGCGGTTTCCGGATCGGCTTCAACAACCATCACCTTGCAGTCTTCATTACCAAATGGAGCACCGGTTCCCCAGTCTAAGAATGTGCGGCGCCCAGAAAGCCTCGGAGCAACCGTTACGCCCCTCGTGTACATCGTCGTGACGCCGACGAGTGCGCTCACGTTTGGCGCGAATCCAGGCTTCACGTTCACCTTCCCCGTTGGCACACTCCAGGGCTACGCCTATGTCGCGTTCTATGACCCGACGCACGCTTCACTTGGGTGGAACACGATCGCTGGCCCGATTCAGACAAGTGGGACGAGCGTCACGTTTCCGTCGGAAGCGTTGACGCCGCCACTTACCCTTGCGGCAGCGAATGCGTCGATCTTCGCAATTGTCGAAAACGGCACACCACTTCCGACGCCGACGCCAGCTTCAACACCTACCCCGACACCAAGCCCAACGCCGCCGGCCTCACCTAGCCCGGCAAGTAGCGCGTCACCGATTCCAGGCAGTGATGGGCCACCACTCAATGGCGCGCTGACAGGCCCCGGGGGGACCTGGGGGCCAACAGCCGTGGCAAACGCGCTACAATTCCCAGTACAGAGCGGATACTACGGCAATGGCCTCACGATTGCTGTTATAATGGACGCATATCCATCAAGCTCCGACATCGCTACATATTTCAGTTATTTTGGGATTCCACGTTCAACGACGTTCACTCCTGAAAACGTGGGTGCCGGTCCAACAAATGCATCGCAATCAAGTAGCGTTGGCGAAGCGACCTTGGATGTCGAAATGATAGCAAGCCTCGCCCCGGGCGCGAACATTATCGTTTACGGGATGCCCGACCTGTCGCTGCAAAGCCTCAACAACGCGTACTCCCAAATTGAAAGCGACGCCAAAGCGAATATTACTAGCTACTCGGCTGGCGGCTGCGAAAACGCTTACGATCAATCGACCATTGCTCCAATTGTGCAAACGGGCGCGAATGCAGGCATAGCATTCATCGCGTCCGCCGGCGACCAGGGAAATGAATGCCCGACTGGCGGCACTCCGCAAAATCAACCTGGCGTTTTATATCCAGCCAGCGATCCTAACGTGATAGGCATCGGCGGTACGGAAAGTAATCCTCCGCAGTTTTCACTCACGAGTACGCAGGCTTGGAACGACGCTGCTTGTCCAAATGGCCCGTGCGCGACCGGCGGCGGTGTCTCTACCCAATTCGCATTACCGGCATACCAGGCAGGCTTAGCGGGCATCGCTTCATCGTCGTTCCGCAATGTCCCAGACATCGCGATGCCTGCCGAAGACGTGGCTGAGTACCTCAATGGTCACTGGTACCAAACCTACGGAACCTCCTGGAGCGCTCCGCAATTTGCCGCAATGCTCGCCGAGACGTACGAGTATTGTAAGACTACATTCAAGGCAGCCCCATCGTTACCGTACTACGTCGATCAAACAAACCCCAGTGCCCTTATCGATGTCGTGTCCGGCAACAACCAATTCGGCGGGACCTCACCCTTTTATAACGCAGCGCGCGGCTATGACAATGTCAGCGGTGTCGGCGTACCTCTCGGGATGCCGTTCGCAAACACGCTCTGCCCGAGTCGCGTCCCAGCATTCGTTGGGCGTCAGCCGATCGGCGTGAGCTATACGGCAAGTGCTTCGGCTGGGCCGCGCACCGTAGACGTTACCCCACGCGTTCCTGGGCTGAGTGATCTAGGCATCCGTCCGGCCTCACAAGGAACAACCGTCCAGTTCGTGCTGCATCCTAACAGGGGAAATGAGGAAGCGCTCATCCAGGTACTGCAGGCTCACGGATTCACGATCACGCAGACGTTCTCGAACCAGCTCGTAGTTGACGCGCAGGCTCCAGCAAGTGCGGTGTCGTCGTTCTTCAGTACCAGCATTCACAACGTCACCCAAGGGCGCTATGGTGTCCGGTATATGCCAACGACGCAGGCGCTTATCCCAGCAAGCATCGCACCGTACGTGTCAGGGGTGGTGCTCGACAACGTGGTAACTATGAAGGCGCTGTGATGTAAGCTGGTTTGGCGTGTTCGAAGCGCAGTCTCGGTTGGTCCTGTGCCGCATTCTACCTTGAACGTAAGATAATTCTTGCTAGCCACTAGTCGTACGTGTCGCGGACTGTTTCCAACAACGTTTGCCCACTCGATACGACGAGATTATCGCCATCAAGTACCTCAACGTCAAATCCAGGATATGCTTTCGAGAATTGCTCCTGCTTCCAGCGAGCCACCGTCCAAGAATCATATGCCCCCTTTTCCCAGGGATACGATGGCATGCCCGTCCTATCCGAGCGCACATCACGTCCGTCAGGATGGTGGATCCTTACTTGAAATCGCTCCACACCAGCGATCTTCATTTCGAGTGTTCCGAAAAGGCCGGGCGGCGACGTGTGACCGCCGCCCAAATGCATGAGTGCCTGGAATGTTCGGCCTGTGAGACAAGCGCCGCGCGAATCGCGGTTATTCGGCAGAGATCGGGGCGCTCTCGAACCGCAAAAGACCCTGCATTTGACGAGGGCGTCCTCTACTTGCCGCGCGGTAACTTCGCGCTAAGACCAGAGTGTGTTGGCGCCGGGATAAGACGGACCCAGTTTGGTCGCGTTAAGGCGAACTCACCTGGGCGCCAGGCTACGGCGTAGAAGCGCTCGCACCTCCCTTGCGCTTACGAAGGCGGTAGCTCTCGCCTTTGAGATTGAGAACGTGGCTATGGTGCAGGAGGCGGTCGCGCAATGCGCCGGCCATCGTTGTGTCGCCGAGAATGTCGCTCCAATCGGCGAAGCTTTTATTACTGGTGACGATTGTTGAGCGGCGTTCGTACCTGCGTTCGATGAGTTGGAAGGGCCACGTTGCCGCAGCGCGATCAAATTGCACGTAGCCGATCTCGTCGATGATGAGGAGGGGCACGTTGACGAGATGGCGTTGCTTGTGTCCAGGAATGCCGTCGAGCTGCGCGATGCGGATGAGGTCGAGCAGATCTTGAGCGGTAACGAAATAGGTACGCTAGCCGGCTTGAACGGCGCGCAAGCCGAGGCCGATCGCTAAATGTGTTTTGCCGACGCCTGGAGGGCCGAGCAATACGACGTTTTCAGCGCGTTCGATGAACGCCATGTTGCGCAGTTCGGTAAGCGCCTTGCGATCGAGCGATGGCTGGGCATCGATATCAAATGTATCCAGACTTTTGAGCGTTGGGAAATGCGCAAGGTTTGTAACGGGTGACCAAGCCGCGTTCGGCGCGGAGGGCGAGTTCGTCGCCGAGCAGCGAGTCGAGTAAATCGAGGTGCGAGAGTTCGCGTTGCGCAGCGCGCTGTAGATGCTCGTCCAGCCGCTCTCTCGCCGTTGTGAGCTTAAGCGTTTCGAGTTGACGGCGCACGCGATGGAGGAGTAGTTCGCTCATACGGCCAGTTCGAGACTGGCGCGCGACGATCGGAATACACATGGAGCAAGGACCCGCACGACTTTAACGGGATGAGGTGGCCACCACCGATCCTACGACGATCATGGACCCAACCGCGCGCTACTGTGGCATACTGCGCTCCGGCTGGGCCGAAACACCCACCGCGCAGGTGAAGTGCGTGGCCCTGCGCTAGTTTCTCTCCCCTCGCCTTTCTCACCACCACCGGAGGCACCCGACCGTGAGTATCGACCAGACGCCGTATGCCGAAAGCACCACAACCACTACCCAAACTGGATTTAGCGGCGCCGAATTCGCCGAGAACCCCGAACCGCGGTGCCCATGCCTTTTGCTGCTCGATACGTCGGGCTCCATGCAAGGCGCGGCTATCTCGCAATTAAACGAAGGCCTGCGGACATTCCAGGACCAGTTGAATTCTGATCCGCTTGCCGCAAAACGGGTCGAGGTGGCCATCCTCACCTTTGGGCCGCCGACCTGGCAAACTGACTTCACCGAAGCCGTGAACTTCCAACCGCCCACGCTGCACGCCGCAAACTCAACGCCGATGGGAGCCGCCATCCGCGAGGGTCTGCACCGACTCGAAGAGCGGAAGGCCAGCTACAACGCCAACGGCATCGTCTACTACCGTCCGTGGGTCTTTTTGATTACCGACGGTGCTCCCGATCCCTCTGACGACTGGCGCGGTGCAGCCCAAGAGGTGCGCACAGGCGAAACGGCCGGGAAATTCAGCTTCTACGCCGTCGGCGTCGAGGGCGCCGATATGGAAACGCTCACCGAGATCGCGCCGCCCAATCGCGGACCGGTTAAGTTGCAGGGGCTCAATTTCCGCGAACTCTTTCAGTGGCTCTCCAAATCCATGCGCTCGGTCTCAACCGCTGTGCCTGGATCGCGCGTCGAACTGGATGCGCCGGGATGGATTAGCGCTCAAACGTGATTTGGAAGGTCGTCGGCGCGATTGCACCCGGCACATCGCATCTCGAAAGCTCGCTCCCCTGCCAGGACCGCTACCTCACCACCGAATTTACGAGTGGTGATGGCGGCGCGGTTCTTGCGCTTGCGGTCTCTGATGGCGCAGGCAGCGCGGAGCGGTCGGAAACGGGAGCGACAACCGTCTGTAGCACCCTCATCGCGTGTACCCGTGACGCGCTTGCAGTATCGAGCGACCTCGATCAAATCGGCGACGAGCTGGTGCGCTCCTGGTTTATTGATGCGCGAGCGGCAATTCGCATTCTCGCCAGAGACGAAGACGGCGCGATCAACGACTATGCCGCGACCGGCCTCCTTGCCGTCGTGGCCGATCATCAAGCGCTCTGCGCCCAGGTGGGCGACGGCGCTATGGTGATCCGCGGCCGCGACGCGAACTTCACCGTTGCAATCTGGCCGGAAGGCGGCGAATACGCAAACGAAACGTTCTTCGTCACCGATCCGAACGTAGCAACCCGCGTTCATGTGCGCCGGTTCGACGGCGTGCGAGACGTCATCGCGTTTTCGGATGGCTTGCAGCGGCTTGCCTTGCATTCAGCCACGAAGAGCGCGTATGCGCCCTTCTTTGAGCAAATCGTGCGCACTGTTCGCGACGAGGAAAGAACCGTTGATGACCTGATGAACGACCTTACGGCCTACCTTGGGTCGGCAATGGTCAATGCGCGGACGGACGACGATAAGTCGCTGGTAATTGGATGCCGACTCTAACCTATCAAAGCGGCGGCCGCGTCAATCTCGGCAAGGAGCTTGGCTCGGGTGGCGAGGGCTCAGTCTTCTCACTAAACGACCGTGATGACGACGTCGTGAAAGTCTACGCGAAACCGCCGTCGTCGCAACAAGTTGAGAAGCTCCAGGCCATGATCGCGCGGGGCACGCCCGAGATCCGTAAATACACGACCTGGCCTATAGCACTCGTCTTCAACGGCGCGCGCGTCGCTGGATATACGATGCCGCGCCTCGCGTATCTCCAGCCGATCCACGGGCTCTTCGGGCCAAAAGAACGCAATCAGGTCGCTCCCGAAGCGAACTGGGCGTATCTCGTCCACCTCTGCAAGAATCTTTCGGCCGCTTTCGAGATGCTCCACTCGCACGATCTCGTGATCGGCGACGTCAATTCGACGAACATCATCGCTGAACCGAAGGCGCTCGTACGTTTCATTGACTGCGACAGCTTCCAGGTCCGCGCCGGTGGCCAGATCTACTATTGCGAAGTCGGCGTCGGGGAATACCAGCCGCGTGAAGCGCAAGGCGTCGATCTCTCGCGCATCGTGCGCAGGCCCTCGCAAGACGTCTTTGGGCTCGCGACGATCATTTTCCAGCTGCTCTTCATTGGACGTCATCCCTTTGCGGGACGGCTTCCGCCCCACATCAAAGGCGGGGGCGCAATTGCTGACAACATCGCCGCGGGGCGGTACTTTTACTCCGCAACAGCGCAAAGCCAGGGCCTTCTTCCGCCCATGAACTCAGCGAACGTCGGCATCGTCTTACCGCAAATGCGCACGATGTTTGAGCGCGCGTTCTTGGGAAAGCCGGATGAACGGCCGAGTGCTGCTCAGTGGCATGCGGCCCTCGGCGAGCTTGAACGCAATGTCGAAGTCTGCAGCGCGAATCCGGCACACCGCCACCTGCGCGCACAGGCATGCGTGTGGTGCGCACTCGAAGCGGCGACCGGCCTAAGCTTCTTCATCGTCCCGATTCCGGTCGGCAAAGAGGGCGCGCTTAACGATTCAATTTGGCAGACGTTTACCAACGACGATGCAAAATCGCTCTGGGCGCAGATCGCCGCCATCACCGCGCCCCCAACGACGAACGCGACGCCCCCGAAGATCAAGAATCTCGCTGCTAAACCACTGCCTCCCGAGACGGTACAACGCGGACACATTGTGCTCGCGACCTTTCTGGCGGCCTGGCTCGCGTCGATCCCCATCTTGGTCTATGCGAGCGGCGGGGTCGCCTTCATAGTGATCGTGTTGGGCTCGCTTGTAGCGTATACGTTACGTCCCGACGTTCGGGTGGAGACAACGAGGCGTAGGCACGCGGCGACCTCCGCGCGTGCGGTGTTCAATGACGTGAGTTCGGCACTGGATGCGGTCAACACCAATCGCCGGTTCGCCGAGACGAAGCGCAAGCTCGAAGAAACTAAAAACATGGTTTTGGAGCAGCGAGCAAAATACGACGCGGAGATCCGCAAGATGGAACAAGACCGAGAGGCCGACGAGCGGAAAGCGTTTCTCGATAGCTTCACGATAGCCGACGCGAAGATCAAAGGGTTTGGCGCAAAGCGGAAAGCCTCGCTGCTCTCCTTCGGAATTGAAACGGCGCTCGACATCGACTACTACGCAATTCAACTTATCCCCGGGATGGGCCAAAGCCGCGCTTACGATCTTTTGGCCTGGCGGCAGGGCATCGAACGCAGATTCCGCTTCGATCCGAAACGGGGCCTTGACCCGAAGCGGGTTCGCGATGTTGCAAACCGCTACGTGAGCGCCCGGATTGCTGCACGACAAGCGTTGCTCAACGGAGCGACGGCGCTGCGTATGATCGTCGCAGAAACGGAACGAGAGCGCCCGCGCGCCTTCCAACACGCCGAAGAAGCGTCTCGTATGCTGGCTGAAGCGTTAATTAACTTGAAGGCGGTTGAACGACCGTACTATCGCACCAAATGATGACCTATCCGGGCGCTCCCAGCTTCGCGGATGCGGTCGAGCCGCTCTCGCAAGAGTTTGACGGGATGCTCAAGCGAGTGCTTCAGCCCGGCGAGCGAACGATCATCGCCCGCATGACCAACACCGGTGAGGCGCTGGTCGTGACCTCCGCGCGCTTCATCATATTTAAGGACGCCGCCCACAGCCAAACCGGCAAAGCCGCGGGCCGGTATTTTCCCTTGCCTGACTTGCACGGCGTCACGCGCACATGGGCCTTATTCTGTCCGGCGCTGATCTTTCTCACGAACGATACACAACGCGAGCGGCGACCGTGGCAGCTGTCGCACTGCTCCTTTGCGGTAACCTTCCGTGAGCATGGCCTCTGCACCAATGTCGCGGCGTTCATGTCTTCCATGCTCGCGTGGCTTGAACAGCAGCGCCTCGCCTTTATCGCGCAAGGCGCCATTCCAGCGATCACACCACCTTTGGGAGTGATCTCGCGCCCGGGCGAGCGGTTTTACTATAGCGCCGGGGCCGCGCTCTTTGAGGAACAGACCTCGCGCGTCTTTCAAGGGGGCACCCAAGGCGTGTCGTTTCGTCTCATGCGGGGTGTGTATTATCGCGTGGGCGGTATTCGGGGACGCTCAGTCAACCAGCAAGAGATAAAGAAGACTGATACCGGCATCTTGGCGTTGAGTGATCGGCGGTTGCTGTTTGTCGGCTCGATGCGCACCGTTGATTTGCCGCTTTCGAAGATTGTGAGGGTCACGCCGTTCACCGATGGCCTGCGTGTCAATCTCGCAAGTGGCAAGATTCAGCAGTTCGAGACCGGCGAGCCGAATGCAGCTCGCATGCTCCAGCGCCTCTGCGCGAACCCGCCGCCGTGACGCCTTGACACCTCTCCTAGACGAGTACGCCGCCAGCACCGTTGTGCGGGCGTCCTTGTAAGACCGCGGCGGCGCTCCAACCTCGTTGGAGTGTACGGCGAATGGCCCGCTGAGCTCATGCTACCGTTGCCGGGGCCTCGTAGCGAAGTTCGCCAAATGCTCCTCGGACGACCGCAATCACCAAATCTCGACGGCCTGACGAGTAGATGTCAAAGCCTTGATAGGCAAAGTGCATTTTTTGACCGGGGTGGCAAAAACTAGGCCACGGGGACCCCATTTTCGCCAGCAAGAACGATCACTCAGTTACGGAGGTTCTTGCCTTTGGGAAAACGACACTCGCCCGAAGCCATCTCGGTCGCGCTACGGCAGCTTGAAAGCGGCACGCCGGCGGCCGAGATCGCGCGCAAGATGGGCGTCCACGAAAATACGCTCTATCTCTGGAAAAAGAAGTTTGGCGCGCTCGGTACGCCGGAAGTACGTGAGCTGCGAGAGCTCCGCGACGAGAATCGCAAGCTCAAGTAGCTCGTCGCTGATCTCAGCCTCGATCGCAAAGTACTTCGGGACGTGATCTCAACAAAGTGGTAAAGCCGATGCGCCGCAAGCTCATCGGCTACGTCATTGAGAAATCCGGTTACAGCCAGCGTCGCGCGTGCCGCCTCGTGCGCGTCAACCGTTCGACGCTGCGGTACCTCCGCAGAGAGCAGCCGTTCAACGATGCGCTCCGGATGCGCATTCGAGAGATCGCGCTGAAGCGGATCCACTACGGATTTCGCCGTGTTCACGCGGTGCTTCGGCGTGAAGGATGGGCGGCCGGCATCGATCGCGTGAAGCGCCTCTATCGCCTGGAAGGCTTGAAGTTACGGCCAAAACAGCGCAAGCGGCGTCGGAGCGATGTCTAGCGGGATGTGGCGATGGTTGCTCTTGGTCCGAATGAGGTTTGGAGCATGGATTTCATGCACGATCGGTTTGCCGATGGCAGCGCCTATCGATTGCTGACGATCGTCGATATCTACTCACGGGAATGCGTTGCCTTGCACGCCGATCGGCGACTAAGTGCTGCTGACGTAATCGGGGTTTTGAACAGCGCGATCAAGCGCCGCGGAAAGCCTCGCGCCCTGCGATGCGACAACGGATCCGAGTTTGCCTCAATAGCCGTGGACCAGTGGGCGTACTGGAACGAGATCAAGATCGATTTCTCTCGCCCTGGAAAGCCAACGGATAACGCGTTCTGCGAATCGTCAACGGGACCGTGCGAAAGGAGTTCCTCAATGCCTCGTGGTTTCAAACGCTCGAAGCGGTGCGACGAGCAGCGGAGGAATGGCGGAGGTATTACAACGCCGAAAGGCTACATCAATCGCTTAGGCCACAAAACGCCCGAAGAGTTCGCTCTGACGGCGAAAACTCAACCTACAAGCTGACGAAAAATGTCGGCGCCCTGGCCCAAAAAACCCACTCCGGTCAACGCCCGGAAACTCACAACTCCCGCTGGCCCGAAATCTGCTCTACACGTCACTACGACAATGAGGCCACCGTCACGACGGTTGGCCACCCCCATCGCTGTCTTCGTAAGCTTGTATTTTAACGGTTCGAATCGCCCATCTTGCTTGAACACAATTCGGTAAGTTCAAGTGGCAAGTCGAATGCAGCATGAACAAGCTGCTCAATTAGCGCGCGTGATTCCGAAGCCATTTACGACAACGCACTCATGTTTTCAACTACTTCAGCTCGTCAGGAATTTGAGCGTGGCCGTCTGCGCCATATAAGGTTCCGGTAAAAATCCCGTTCCATGTTCCCTCGGATAGAAAGCGAAACAATGTGAGGGCCCTACGCATCTCAAACTTCATTTTGTTTTTCGCGATGTAGTGCCGTGGATCTATACCCTGCGACTTCATCTTTACCTTGATGTCATTGACGGTAACACTCTTAAGATATGGACGTTCAGCGAGAGAACGAACTTTTTTGCGAAGCATCGTACCTTTGAGTCCGTGGTCGTGAAGTTCGCTCATAGTGTCATCGTCGAACAGCAACGAAGAAGCAATTGCGTCAAGGTTTTTATCGAGCTCCGCTTCAATGTCCTCTGGGTCCCGAAGCAGCCCATCGAAGGCATCTTCGTTGAAGGCAACGATTCCCTCAGTTCGCCATATGAAGTCGACTATGCCATCGAAAACAATGATGGGCTTTTCAAGAGGTTTCAAGGCTTCTGACGCGAGACCGATAGTCTTATCTTTCCTACCGGTCTGAAATTGTTTGAAACGGCGCCTAACAAACAGCGTGAGATCGTCGCCCTCAAAAAACCCAATCGCATGAAAAAGCAAGGTCTGACTAGCCGCTGCGGTTGCAGTTATCTC
>Ga0307373_10011033_pt1 | contig 13160 bp, 17 predicted proteins | sample OX2MG_FD_202534 | JGI IMG/M metagenome (GOLD analysis project Ga0307373, IMG submission 202534) | Soil microbial communities from Risofladan, Vaasa, Finland - OX-2 | ecosystem: Environmental > Terrestrial > Soil > Coastal area > Acid sulfate soil | place: Finland: Risofladan, Vaasa | collected... | reverse complement strand
GTTGCAAGCACAGACGATTGGCGGGAGATTGTCGGCGTGGCCGAGGACGTGCACTACGACGGCGTAGACAAGCCCGCTCCGACCACCGTCTACTGGCCTCTGCTGCGCTCCAACTTTGAAGGCCAGAAGACCGACGTGCGCCGCGGCGTCACCTTCGCCGTCCGCTCTTCCCGCGCCGGCTCGCAGGAGTTCTTCCATGAAGTGGAGCGGGAAGTCTGGCAGGTCAATGCAAACAATCCCTTGGCTATGCCCATGACCATGGACGAGATGTATCGCAAGTCGATGGCGCGGACGTCGTTCACGCTGGTGCTGCTCTCCGCGGCCGGCGCCATGGCCCTCCTGCTGGGCATCATCGGCATCTACGGCGTCATCTCCTACACCGTGGCCCAGCGTTCGCGCGAGATCGGGATTCGGATGGCACTGGGCGCGCAGCGCAACCAGCTAACCGGCCTGTTCGTGCGCCAGGGGCTGGTGCTTACCGTGGCCGGCGCCGGCGTCGGCCTGGTTGTCGCGTTCGCCGCCATGCGCCTGCTCTCGTCCATCCTCTTCCAGGTGAGCCCGTTCGATCCGCTCACTTACGGAGTGCTTACCGCGGTGCTGCTCGTCACCGCGGGAGTTGCGTGCTACCTGCCGTCGCGGAGAGCCGCAACCGTGAATCCGGTGGATGCGCTGAGGGCGGAGTAACCGCGCCGCAGGCGAAAGAGCTGGGGCCGGGCCAACTCGCTGTCGATCGCGAGCCGACCCGGCATTCAGCCCTTGTTTTCAGCGCGCGCGGCGGGTAGACGCGCTGGTTGTCGTGGCATGGCCGGGAGCGCCTTCCAGGTTGACCCGGTCGGCGATCTCGGTCAGCACCGCGTCCGCGTTCTCCTCTTCGGATTCGATCGACTCCAGCAGGGCGGCATCCTCATCCAAGGCCAGAAGCTCGGCCCAGCGGCGCAAGGTGCCGTAGACCGCGATCTCGTGGTGTTCCACCTGCTGCGCGGCGCCGATGAGGGCGATATCGCGCACGCTGGGATCGGTGGCGTCCTTGATGGTGTCAGAGGCTTCGGCGGCGAGGCCGTTCATCACCTTGCACGCCTTGGTTTCCGCCTGGCCCCTGTGATCGCGCAGCATACGTTCCAGGGTAGAGACGTGCCCGCGAGTCTCCTCCAGGTGCATGCGAAACGCGTCCTGGAGTTCCTTGTCGGTTGAGTTTTCAATCAAGTCAGGCAACGACTTGACGATGGTCTGTTCCATGTCGAGGGCTTCCATCAGGTTGTCGAGATAGAGGCTGCGGAGATCTTCGATATGGGCGCTGAATAGTTTCATGGTTTTCCTCCGATGCGGGTTCTGTTGAGTTTCGGCTGTCTGGTTTCTTGGCCAGTAGTAGGAGAGGCGCTCGCGCAGACAGGTTGTCTCGACCCTCTCAACCACTGCCCGCCGAAAATGTGCCGCTCCCAATCGATCGGAAACGATCTGCTCGCAGGAAGAACTGAATCGAAGAATCGTTTTCTACTTGACAAGATATATTGTGTTAACGCAATATATCGATGTGAGCAAAAACAACGGCAATGCGGAACCCGGCGAAAGTGGCCTCTTCAACCGCATTGCCGTCCTGCGTGCCGAGCGCGGCGTTAGCCGGCAGGACCTGGCGGACGCCGTGGGCGTGAATTACCAGACCATCGGCTTCCTCGAGCGCGGCGACTACGGACCCAGCCTCAAGCTGGCCTTCCAGATCGCCGAGTACTTCGCTCTGCCCGTCGAGGCCATCTTCTCCACTCAACCGCTTAAGCCGCTCAGCCAACAGGTCTACGCGAGCAGCCACTCTCCGCAAAGGGAATTACCATGAACACCGCATTCGCCGTAGGACCCATCCGTATCCACTTCGAATCCCGCGCCCGCCGCCGCCGATTTGTCGCCCTCTGTTATGCCGTCTTCGCAATGACCGATTTAGTCTGGTGTTTTCTTAACCCAAAAATGAACCCTGCCGCCACCCCAACAGAAGCCGCCGGCGCATGGATCGTAGCCGGGTGCATGTTTCTGTGCGTGTTGCTTTGGATGGTCCTCTCGGGGCTCAGCGGCGACATCCGCGCCCGCGGCGACGAACGCGAAAATCATCGCCGCCGCGATTCCATCTCCCGGGCCTATCCCGCTCTCGGATTCGCCGTCATGGCTTGCACTTTCTCCGCCTCATTCGCTATCCCCACTGCGAACGTGACTCCGGCTCTGCGGGAATTCCTCATGCAACTCACGTTCATCCTGCTGATGGTCTCCTTCTTCCTCTACGCCACCCTCCCCCAGGCCATCCTTCTCTGGACCGAACCCGATATGGAGGCGGCAGAATCACGATGATTGCGCAGGAATACCGAATCTTCGGAGTTCGAATCGCCAGCCGCGCGGCGCGGCGCTGGCTGGTGGCTATTTACTGGGCGCTGATGCTGGTTGTCTGCATCGGGTTCGTACTCCACCAGACGCGCCATGGTGTCGAAAACCTGGACCCGTGGGGGCTGCTGCCGATCTTCGTCGGAAATGTCTCGCTGCTGGGCGGAGTGAAGGTGGGCGGAGCCGTGAAAATGTTCAGCGGCAGGCAGTACATGGCCTCGCCGACGCCGGGAGACGAAGGCGGCCTCACCCTGTTCAGCCACCATTCGATCTATCCGCCGGACGCAAACGGAACTCTCGACGAGCGGGAACAGAGCGAGCGCGATACCGTTCATTACACCGCCTACACGGTGGTGCGCTGGCTGGCGCTGGCGATGTATTTCATCTACGCGGGCTTTGGAGCATGGTATCCGGCGTGGTTTCCGCGCGTCGGCCCGTTCTTTGTGTTTCTGTTGACGCTGGTGCTGTGGAGCCTGCCCCAGAGCCTGATCCTCTGGAGCGAACCGGATATGGAGGAGGCGCTATGAGAGCCGAGCTGGTGCTTCTGGGCAGGCGGGTGGACATGGCGCGGCGCTCGCGGCGGCGAGTTCTGGTGGCCGGGATTTACGCCGGGCTGGCGCTGGTGATCGCGTTGACCTGGTGGATCGGGTGGGGCGGGACGAGCGCATGGGTGATCTGGGCGGTGATGCTGGCGTGCCGGTTCTTTCTGGGCGGCTACTACCGCGGGGGGCTGGTGAAGCCGTTCGCGTATCGCAAGGCGGTGAACGCGGACGGGCCGCCCTCGCTGCTGGCCCTCAAGCTGCGGGTGTATCAGCCGGTGCTAAGAGCGGACGAAGACGCCTTCCGCAATGACGAGCGCGAACTCATCCAGCGCGACCGGGCGCACTACCTGGCATACCAGACGATCGGCGTTCTGATAGCCGTGGAAGCGATGGTGGCGTCGATGCGGTCTTTGACCCCTAAGCTACTGGGCTGGATTGGGATGACGGCGAGCCAGTTCCACTACGGAATTTCGATGGTGGCGATTGCCATGTTTCTCACGCTGCCACAGTCCATCCTGCTGTGGACGGAGCCGGACATGGAAGAACAGGGACTTGGGAAAAGGGAATAAGAAGCGAGACGCGAGGCAGTGGAAATTCCGGTCTCAGAATCGAGAGCCGGGGCGCCCAGCATACTTCGTCTCCCCGTTCCATCCAAGCCACTGCGTCCGATGGTGTCAGCCTCGGAGCGTCTGCGGAAGAGGGGAAGATGCTCCTCTTCCCGCGCTGCAGGAACGCTGCCGGTTTAGCGATCGAAAGTGATGTACTTCCGCCCGCTGTAGAAGCGATAGCCGCCGTCGGGATTGGCGGTGACCTGGAGGGGCACGGGGCGCTTCATGGCTTCGTCATTGGCGGAATTGGCGGTCAGCACATCGTGGCCGCCAACATCGGTGATGACGAACTTGTCTCCGCCGATGAAGCCGAAACCGTAAACCCCGGCGGGCAGATCCTGGCCGCCGATCTTCAAGGCAACTTCGGCAATGAAGTAGCCCTGATACTTGGCGGCAACATCGCTGGAATAGCCGCTGGTGTCAACCAGTGCAGCCAGGACGTAAGAGCCGTCAGAGAACTTGACGCCGCCGGAGTTTCGTCCCTGCACCGGAGCGGTCTGACCTTTGTAGTAAACGGACGCCGGCAACATCTTCTGGACGTCGGACCGAGTGAGGATGGCGTTATGTGTCTGGGCCGCCAGCGGAGCGGACGGAGCGAGCATGAATGCAAATGCGGCGCTGGCCGCGACGATCGTTCCCAATCCCATGAAGCGCATGCTTTTCTCTCCTAAAACCAATTGCTGATCGCGTCCCGGAGTATACCGCATTGGGCCGGTGGGGCGAAAAGACGCGGATGTGCGGCTGCGAACCTCCTTCTGTTGCCGCCCCGGCATCTCACCGGTTCGAGAGGATTTGCGCGTCTTCTCTACTCTGGAGGTGGCGGGATGAAGTGGATATCGGAGGATTTCAAGAATCTGAGCGAGCTCTTTGTGAACCAGCTCAGGGTGATGCTTTCGGCCGAGGAGCAGATCGTGCGGGAACTGCCGAACCTGGTGATTCGAGCCACCGATTCGGAACTGCAGCAGGCCTTCCGGAAGCACCTGGAGGAATCGGAGGAGCACATCAAGCGGCTGGAGAGAATCCTGGGCGAGGAAAAGAGCAAGAACCCGGCTGCGGATGCCATCGGGCCGGTGAAGTGCAAGACGATGGCGAGCCTGGGCGCCGAAGCGGAAGAAATGATCCTGGACGCGCGCGACGAGTGGGTGCGGGACGTGGCCTTGATCGCGGCCGCGCAGCGGGTGGAGCACTATGAAATGGCGGCATATGGAGCATTGCGGCAATGGGCGCGGCTGCTGGGCGAGCATGGGATGGCGGATCTGCTCGACATGACCCTGAAGGAGGAGGGGCACGCCGACCACCTGCTGAGTTCCATCGCGGAGCGGGTGAATCCCAAGGCGAAGAGGGCAGCATGAATTGGGGCGGATGTGACCGTGCCCTCAAGCTTGCCGACAAAGTCAGGCACGGCGACACATCGTTCTAGTTTTTGGAAAACAGCGGGATGTGGAACGGCATCTCGGCCTGGGACTGTCGCTTCTTGTTCTTCGTCTGGGCGCCATCCTGCAGGAGCACCGTGCTTTGCGAATTCACGCACATCCAGGAGTTGTGCCCGCGCTCGTAAACGTGGGTGAAGACGCCTTTTTCGTCCACCTGCTTATTGGCCACCTGGTGATGCAGGAGGTAAGTGCCGTTGGCCACGGCGATGTCGCCGAGCAGGCGCACGGTGACGACCCGCTGTTCCAGATGCAGGGATTTATCGGGCTCGTTGATCACGTCGGCAATCTGCTGGTTGCGGGTGGTCACATTGCCGGAGGCGGAGATGCCGACGAACAACGGCGAAAGCACCAGTTCGAGACTGTATTGATCGCGTCCGTTCACCGCATCCGACCACTTGTCCTCGATCTTCTGGAACTCCTGCACTTCGGAGCTGGAAGTGGTTGTCACCCCCAGGGCGGTCGCTTCGGATACCGGAACCGGATTCTGAGCGTATGCAGCGCAGCAACACAGCAGGATTACAGGAACGCAGGTGAATCTAAGAACCATGAAAAGCAAACTCCCTCTCCAACCATGATAAATGGAGCGGAAGCGTGCCGGAAGAACTCGCAGAGGCCAATTCGAAGGGGGCGGCTCTCGGAGCAACCGGAATTGCGATGGCGGGCATGGACCGGGGAAAGCTGGGGCAACGAGCTTAGAGTTGGCGGCGGCTCGCGCCCGGATCGCAGATGCCACAGTCATTTGGTGTCTTTGAGAGGTCTGGATCATGTGCCGGAGCGCGATTTTCGTTCACTGCAAACATGCAACTGTGATCGTGGGCACAGAGGATCATGATGCGAAATACTTACCTTCGCATTCGTCAACGGGCGCGGGCGCGCTGGATCACAACCGGCCGCCGAGCCCGCACAAGCGAGGCAGGCATGGGCAAGAGCGTGTGGCAGTCACTGCAGGAGAAGGGGTACAGCCGGCGGCAGTTTTTAGAGTTCTGCGGCGTCGCGGCCGCCATCGCGGGGCTGGAGAAATCCGGCGTTGCGCAGGTGGTGAATGCCTTCGAGAAGAAGGAGAAGCCGGCGATCGTCTGGATGCACTTCCAGGAGTGCACCGGCTGTAGCGAGTCATTCATCCGCGCTTCCCACCCAATTGTGGCGGATGCGCTGCTGGACGTTATCAACCTGAATTACTCGGAGACGCTGATGGCGCCTTCCGGCTTCCAGGCGGAAAAGAGCCTGGCGGATACCATCCGCGACCAGAAGGGCAAGTACATCGTGGTGGTCGAGGGCGCGGTGCCCACCAACGACAACGGCGTCTACTGCATGATCGGCGGCAAGACCGCGGAGTCGATCCTGCAGGTGGTGGCGAAGGATTCCGCGGCGATCATGGCGTGGGGCAGTTGCGCGGCCAACGGCGGCGTGCAGGCAGCCAAGCCGAACCCCACCGGAGCGGTGGCCATCTCCAGGCTGGTGGACAAGCCGGTGATCAACGTGCCCGGCTGCCCGCCCATCGGCGACGTGATGATGTCGGTGGTGACCCACCTGCTGGTCCTGGGGCAGATGCCGATGCTGGACTCGCTGTGGCGGCCAAGGGAGTTCTACGGACGCCGCGTACACGACACCTGCTATCGCCGGCCGAATTACGATGCCGGCTTGTTTGTCGAGTCGTTCGACGACGAGAACGCCAAGAAAGGCTATTGCCTGTACAAGCTGGGCTGCCGCGGGCCGGTCACCTACAACGCGTGCTCCGTGGTGCGGTGGAACGAGGGCACCAGCTCTCCCATCCAGTCGGGGCATGGATGCATCGGGTGCAGCGAAGCGGGATTCTGGGATAACGGCCCGTTCTATCAGCACCTGGCATCGTTTCCGGGATTCGGGATTGAGAGTACCGCGGACACGGTGGGAACGGCGGTGGCGCTGACCACCATTGCCGGCGTTGCTGCGCATGCGGTGGTAACCAACGTCCGCAAGCACAAGGTGATCGCAGAAGTTCACGCCGAAGAGCAGAAATAATCGTGAGGATTTATGGCAACACGAATCGTGGTTGATCCCGTAACTCGCATTGAAGGCCACCTGCGTGTCGAAGCGGTGGTGGAGAATGGCGTCATCACCGACGCCTACAGCGCCGGCACCATGGTCCGCGGCATTGAGAAGATTCTCATCGGCCGCGATCCTCGTGACGCCTGGGCCATCACCGAGCGCGTCTGCGGCGTCTGCACCACCGTGCATGCGCTGGCCAGCGTTCGTGCCGTGGAAGACGCCCTCGGCATCAGGGTTCCCACCGTGGCCGAGCAGATCCGCAACATCATGGCGACCACCCAGTACGTGCAGGATCACGTGATCCACTTCTACCATCTGCACGCGCTGGACTGGGTCGACATCGTGAACGCGCTCAAGGCCGACCCCAAGAAAGCGGCAGAGCTGGCGCAGTCGTTTTCCTCCTACGACAAAAATACGGCCGCGCATTTCACCGATGTGCAGAACAAGATAAAGGTATTCGCCGCCAACGGCCTCGGGATCTTTGCCAACGGTTACTGGGGCCATCCGGCCTACAAGCTGCCGCCGGAGGTCAACCTGATCGGCGTGGCCCACTACCTGGATGCCCTGGAATGGCAGAAGGAGATCGTCAAGATTCATGCCGTGTTCGGCGGCAAGAATCCTCATCCCAACTACCTGGTCGGTGGTGTGCCCTGCTCGATCGACACCAACCAACTGGGCGCCATCAACGGTGAGCGCCTCAACCTGGTTTCCCAGCTCATCGGCCAAGCCGACGAATTTGTAAACCAGGTCTACATTCCCGACCTGCTGGCGGTGGCCTCGTTCTACAAGGACTGGGCGAAGTGGGGCGGCGGCTTGCAGAACTATCTCAGCTACGGGGATTTTCCCACCAAGGGCTACACCCACCCCGAGAGCTTCAAGTATCCCCGCGGCGCCGTGCTCAATCGCGACCTGAGCCACGTCTACCCCGTGAATCCGCGGGATGCGCAGGAGATCAAGGAGTACATCTCCCACTCCTGGTACGACTATCAGGACGGCGACAACGCCGGGCTGCATCCCTGGGCCGGAGAAACCAAGATCAATTACAGCGGACCCAAGCCGCCGTTTGAATCGCTCGAAGGCTCGAGCAAATACTCGTTCCTGAAGACACCGCGCTGGAAAGACAACCCCATGGAAGTGGGGCCGCTGGCGCGCCTGGTGGTGGCCTACGCGTCTGGCGACACTACGGTGAAGGATCTGGTGAATCAGACCCTGGGCAAGCTCGGCGTGCCGGTAGGCGCGCTGTTCAGCACCCTGGGCCGCACCGCCGCGCGCGGCCTGGATACGGCACTGGCGATGATGTGGCTCAAGGAGTTCTATGGCTCTTTGATGGAACGGGTGAAGATCAACGAGGTTTCCACCTTCAACGGCGATAAGTGGGACCCGTCGACCTGGCCCGCGGAAGCCGAGGGAGTGGGCATGGTGGAGGCTACGCGCGGCTCGCTGGCGCACTGGATCAAGATCAAGAACGGCAAGATCGAGAACTATCAGCTTGTGGTGCCCACCACCTGGAACGGCTCGCCGCGCGATACCAAACTTCAGCGCTCGGCGTTCGAGCAGTCGCTCATCGGTACGCCGGTCGCCAAGCTCGACCAACCGATCGAGATTATTCGCACCATCCACTCTTTTGACCCGTGCATCGCCTGCGCCGTGCATCTCTACGATCCGCAGGGGCAGCACCTTCACCAGGTTTCCTTCGAGTGACAAGTATGAGCACGACACATTTGGGAGTGGATCAGTTCGGCGAAGGCAGTCACCCGGTGGAGTACATGCGGGTGTATGTGTGGCAGTTGCCGGTGCGGGCGTATCACTGGATCAACGCTGTTGCGCTGACGGTACTGATCATTACCGGGTACCTGATCGGCGCCCCGCATCGCTTCTTCTATGCCAATGAGGCGTATCAGTCCTACTGGTTCGGATGGGTGCGCTTCCTTCACTTCCTGTTCGCCTACATTTACGTCTTCAATTTTGCCGCGCGCATTTACTGGGGATTCGTGGGTAACAAGTATGCGCGCTGGAACAACTTTTTCCCGCTCACGCGACGGCAGCGGAAAGAGATTGCCAGCGTGATCAAGGTGGATGTGCTGCAGACCCAGATGCACGGTGAAATCTCCACCGGGCACAACTCGCTGGCAGCGTTCATCTACTTTCTCACCTTCCTGGCGTTTTGTTTCCAGGCGATCACCGGTTTCGCCCTGTATTCCAGCATGAGCAATGCATGGCTTCCGCGGATGTTCACCTGGATTGTGCCGCTGATGGGCGGCGAGATGGGCGTGCGTTATTGGCACCATGCGCTGATGTGGTTCTTCGTCGCGTTTATCGTCGTCCACATTTACCTGTCGTTCTACCACGACTACATCGAAGGGCGTGGTACGATTTCGTCCATCGTGGGCGGATGGAAATTCGATAAGCCGGCGAAAAAGCAGTCGTAAAACCGACGGGCGCCCGGGCGGCGATGTGTCCGGGCACCCGATTCAGCGATCCAATTTTTTCCCCACACTCCCCGGGAGGCCCGCATTTCCAGCAACACACTGAAGACGCTTGTCCTCGGCCTGGGCAATGTAATCATGGGCGACGAGGGCGTCGGCGTGCATGCGGTGCGCGCGCTCGAAAAGGAGAACCTGCCCCCAGGCATCGAGTGCCTTGACGGGGGAACCGGCGGGTTCATTCTGCTGGAACCCTTGCAGCAGGCGGATCGCATCATCCTGATTGACGCCACCGCGGACGGCAATGCCATCGGCACCGTGACCCGCACCACCCCGCAATTCTCCAGAGACTATCCGCCCACCCTTACGGCCCACGATATCGGCGTCAAGGATCTGCTGGACGCGTTCTACATGCAGTCGGGCCACCGCGAGGTCATTCTGTACACCATCACGATTGACCCGAAGCAGCCGATCGCCATGGAACTGTCGCCGGCGTGCGAATCGGCGCGGGAGGAAGCGGTACGGCGCATTCTCGCCGAACTCAAGTGACTGCGTGCTCCCGGCAAAGCCCGCGCTGGCGTCGGCGGGCCGGCCTCTTCCATGCGTCTCCTCTCGTTGCACTTTGCTAACCAAACTAACTGATTTGTGACGGCCGTCACATTCGTGTATGACAACCTGGCTACTTTCCTTGCTTTCTATTGACAGGCTCTAATCATATTGACTACTGTCCTGATTCCGCACAGTTGTGGAAAAGAGAGGCACTCTAGCGGATCGTCTTGCCTGCCCTCGTCTGTTGATTAGCTTCTATTTAGCTTGTTCAGGGTGCTCGACCTGCGTTGCTTATCTCTCCCAGGCGCTCGGAGTGCTCCCCGGAATCGCAGAACACCTTTGCACGGCTTTTGGGCTCTGCATTTCTCCGGTGACCTATGCCTACCTCGGTTAAAGTGCTGATTGTTTCTGAATTTCTCAGGAAGCTGCGCGGTGGTTCTCAGCCCATTCTCGTCCGGGCCAATGATGGACTGCTGTACGTTCTCAAATTCGCACACAATCTTCAAGGCCCCAACCTCCTCTTCAACGAGGTCATGGGAGCCGAGTTGTACCGGGCCTGCGGACTTCCCGTGCCCGAATGGCGGCCCCTGCTCCTGACCGACGCATTCCTCGATCGCAATCCGGCCTGCTGGTTTGGGGCCGATGGCGAATCGATCCGCCCGGTCGCCGGCCTTTGTTTCGGATCGCGCTTCCTCGCAACCGGCGAAGACTCGCCGCTGGAAATTCTTCCCGGCAGCCACTTCGCGCGAGTCGCCAATCGCAAGGCATTCGGCCTTGCCTGGCTGATCGACATTTGCGCCCAGCACTCTGACAATCGGCAGGCCCTGTTCCTCCGTATGCCGGGCGGTGGTCTCCTCGCCACTTTCATTGATCACGGCAGCATGTTCGGGGGACCCCAGGGATGCGATCAGCCTCACCCGATTGCGCCCCGCTACCTCGACCCCCGTATCTACTCTGACGATTTGTTTGACGGCATTCGTCATGCTTCGGGTATTCTGAATGCGAGCAAATTTTGGAATCTCCTTAGGGCCCTCCCCACGGAATGGCATTCCGAATCCGCGCTCGCGCGGTTCTCTATCTGCATTGCCCGGCTCACTGACCCAACCTCCGTCCGTCAAGTTATAGACTCTATAGCCGATTTATATCGAAGGACAGTACTCCGTGAACCAACCGGCCGACAACCCGTCGATCACTTCCACTCGGCGGTTCTGTGTGCTGGCATACCAAATGCCTCCACAGGCCACGATGCAGCCGCCTGACCCGGTACCCATAGCCCTGTTTCTGTGTCCGGAGAATCAGGCCCCACGCATGCTCGTCCACCCGGCCTGGAAGTCGGTTCTTCCCGAACCCGCCTGGGGCTACTTTGAAGACCTGCTTGCAGATTGCAGGCAACGCCTTGCCGAAGATCCCGACGATCTCATCGAGCAGCTCTGCTCTCTGAGCGCAGGCCCGTTCATCGCCGCCTGCACCCCCGATGACCGCAACACAGACGTCGTTCTCGCCGCACTTGTCACCGCCTTCCAGAATTATTAATCGGTTCCCGCGCAAACCTGGGCTGCCTGCTTGAGTGCATCCTGGTGCGACAGATAGGCAAGGATACGCGGTGCCTCGCCGCCAAAGTCCACCAGGAACGTCGATTCCACCTCCACAACTTCCTCCGCCCAGCCCGCCCGCGCAAAGCCCATCCGCCATCTCGTGCGCGCCATGGAATAGCGCTCGTCCAGGGGCGTCTCCACCGCGCCTGCCAACTCCGTCCTCCGGCAGCCGGCCCGCTCGAACATCTGCTTCCGCAGGGGAAGCGCCCGGGCGAAGTCCTCCGCGCGGATGCACCGCGCGCCCTCCGGCCCGCCGGCCAGAAACGTCTCCGCATAGAGCGCCGCCGCCTCCGCTCCCGCAGCCCTGCTGCGCTCAAAATCCTCCAGAAACTGCTCCATCCGTCTGCTGACATTCTCCATGCCTTCTCTCCTTTTGGCCATGCACACAGTCATCTCCGGCCCGTGCAGGCACTTTAGTATTCTATCAGAGAAGATCACTACAAGTCAAGAGAAATCAAGCATTTAGATAGAAAAAGTTGAGCAGATCCTCGGACCTCGTCTCCAGCCGAAGACCCCCGTCTCCTGCCGAACCGCGAACCTGCTCCCCGGGCATAAGTTGGACTTGTCCTGTCGAATAGTCCAAAATGCCGGTGTGACCCCCGACGCCATAATCCGGACCTTGCGGGCCCACGAGCCTGAGCTGAAGGCGGCTGGCATCCTTCACCTGCGCCTCTTTGGATCCGCTGCCCGCGATCAGGCCAGGCCGGGATCGGACGTGGATTTGATGGCCGATTTGGATTCATCCCGCCGGCTGACGTTGCTGCATCTGGTCCGGATGCAGAACCACCTCAGCGATTTGTTAGGCGCCGAAGTGGATCTCGCTCCGGTGCACGCCATGAGAGAGCCTGTACGCCGGCGCGCGCTTCGCGAAGCCATTCATGCCTTTTGAAGACGAAGCTGCCTGCCTCCTGGACATCCTCGACAGCGTCGAGGCAATTCAGAGATTCGTCGTCGGAATGGACATTGAGAGTTTCCGCTGCGATGAGAAAGCCCGCGCGGCAGTTGAGCGCAAGCTCCAGGTCATCAGCGAAGCTGCCATTCGGCTAGGCGATCGGGCCGCTGAAGTATGCCCTCAACTTCCATGGCGTGACATTCGCGGCATCGGAAACTGGCTGCGACATCAATACGATGAGGTAGATGTGGAAACGATCTGGAACACGATCCAGGATGATATCCCCGTTCTTCACGCTGAGATCGCGCGGGCGCTCCAGAAACTGAAGGAGAAGTAATCCACTTCTCCCCGGCTCGCAACTGCACCCCTATGGAAAGCCAGAAGCAGCAGATTCTCAAACGACTTCGCGAAGGCGAATCGGCCCTCAACTCCGCTCTGGCCGGCATCGATCCCGAATCCGCCGTCCGAAAGCCGGCTCCGGGCCGCTGGTCCATAGTCGATATCGTCGAGCACCTCGCCGCTTCTGAGGCAATCCTTCTCGATCGGCTGCGCCAGGCCGCACCCAGCGCCATCAGTCACGCAGATCCCGCCCGCGAGGCTCATCTTGAAGCTCTCGCTCTCAATCGCGAACGCCGCATCGATGCTCCCGAACCCGCTCTTCCCACCGGCGCCTGCGCCACCCTCGCTGAAGCTCTCGGCCGTTTTCGCGCCGTTCGCACTCGCACCATC
>Ga0307373_10011031_pt1 | contig 13160 bp, 11 predicted proteins | sample OX2MG_FD_202534 | JGI IMG/M metagenome (GOLD analysis project Ga0307373, IMG submission 202534) | Soil microbial communities from Risofladan, Vaasa, Finland - OX-2 | ecosystem: Environmental > Terrestrial > Soil > Coastal area > Acid sulfate soil | place: Finland: Risofladan, Vaasa | collected... | reverse complement strand
CGGTTTAGGGCACGACATCGGCGACATTCGCTTGCTAAGTTTGGTCTCCGATATTCTGGACCGCTATGTTCACCGAAATGGCGCGATCGGTCTCGATCCTAAAGCGCTGTTGCCGATCTATCTACCGGTCGAGATGTGTCTGTTTGATCGAGTTCTCCCAGTTACTGTGGTCGTTCCGATCCTGTTTTTAAAGTTCGAGTTTCCCAATCTGCGGATTAACGATTCCATGTCAATCGGGAAGTTATCTGAAGAGTTCCATCTGGCGCGAGGCTGGAGCGGAGCCTACGGTGATACTAGCAATTCTCTCGTAGAGAGCGCAGCTACGCACGGTTTGTTCATATCTGGGATAGAGATTGAGAACGAGAATTGGCTGAAGTTGGGTCAGCGGGAGATGGAGCCCACATCATACCCCATCGAGATAATTGACACGTTCTTCGCGGCTCTTCGGATCGCGACCGCTTATCCGACAGGCTACGCACAGATAGTTTCGGTGCCGGTGAACTGGGCCGACTCTTATGCAGCCGAGATAACGCCTGTCAGCGGCCCGCGGGTGGAGAAGTATCCGTTTTTTTTCAAGGAGGGATATTGGCAAGAGCCTGTTGCCAGCGTTACGCGAAGCGAAGCCGTCAAAGTGGCGGAAGTATTCGTAAGCCTACAACGCACTCTTGAAACCGCTGATGGTGGAAAAGTTCGAGTCGCATTGCATCGACTTAATCTCAGTGCCACGCGCGTGAGCGAGGAGGACGGAATCATAGATTGTGTGACGGCGATGGAGGCATTGCTATCGGATGGCACGCAGGAGATGACCTACAAAGTTGCGATGAGGCTTGGCGCTTTGTACAAGATTCTCGACAGTCGTCGTGCCACGCAGGCTTTTACGGAAGTAAAGAAAATTTATGCATATCGATCGAAGATCGTCCATGGCTCAGCGGATTTAGAAAAGGGCAGGGAGATCGGGCGGGGAGAGGGAAAGATCGCTACTATCGATGCTGCAATCGAGCATCTACGGAATGCGTTTTTTGTGCTCGTTGGAAATCCGGCGTTTCTCGACCCTAAAGAGATTGACAGATTTTTGCTCAGCGACATGGTGGACGCCCCGCTACCCGGCGCCGGCTGATCCCAAAACAGCGCAAAAGCTGAAGGGTGGATGGCCTTCGCTGCACGGCGCCGGCGGCCACGTTCTGCCGCCATGCTGCGAAAACAAGCGGAAGCAGGCGCGGTGTATCGCGCGCTCCGCAGACTGCCTTCGCGGCTCACTGGGAAAAATGGGCCCCCGTCACAGAACCTGTTAAGGATGCGACACCTGAAAAGTCAAAACCCGCCCCCATCACATAACCGGTAAAAAATGTGGACCCGGAAAGTCACGCACACCTCCGAACCGGCCGCGCGGAGTTGGTAGCGGCCGATCGGCGCTTCTCGATGTTAGTGGCGGCCGTTGGGCGGAGAGTTCTGTGGCGCTAGGGCTTTGCGGATGGCGGGGATGAGGGCGGCGCCGCGAGACTTCTGCACCACGCCTTGAAACCCGGCGGCGGCGGCTACCCGTTCGAGATAGGGAGAATCGATCATGGTGAACATCAACATGCGGACGTCGGGCAGCAGCGCTCGAATCTCGCGGCCGGCGCTGATTCCATCGCGCAGGGGCATACGCATGTCGATAATCACCAGATCGGGTTTGGCCTCAACGGCTTTGTCGACGGCGGCCTGGCCGTCGGCTGCCTCGCCGCAGACCGTCCAATCTTCGTGGGAATCGTGGATGAGCCTGGATACAGCCGTGCGGACTCCTTGGAAATCATCCGCGACTAAAATGCGTACTGACACTGCCCAAGGCCTCCCGACCGGCATGGCAGACCTGAGGGCATCTTGCTGGGGGACACCCTGCAGGAAGATCCTGCTGAAGCAACTTCCTACCGCCTACGCCTCATGTTCAACCTATCCCGTAATAGTGACCATCGGGTTATGGCCCTAACCTTTGGGAAAAAAAACCGGGAATTTTGCTGCTCTTTTGGCCGAAGCCGGTCTGCGGGGCTACCTGCCGAGGCGCACATTCGAGCGAAGCGGGGCGAGCACGGCAAAGATTGGAGGAACGCCATTGAGGAGAATGGCGCTCCCGGAAAAGGCAGCGTTAGAAGCCGATGTGGTGGAGGTAGGCGACGACGACGGCGGCGGCCAGGCAATAGATGCCGAAGAGGTGCCAGCGGCCGGTTTCGAGCCAGCGGCTGAGCCATTTCAGGGCGAGCAGTCCCGCAAAGAACGCGAAGACCATTCCGAGGATGCTCGGAGCGGCCGAGGGGACCATGGCAGCGAGATTGTGGTGCTGCGATTGGTAGAGGCGCCAGACTTCGCGGGCGTCGGCGGGAGGAGTGAGGACGACTGCGAGCGCGAAGCTGAAGTCCTCGGCGGTTCGTCGCGCGACGCGTAGCAATAGGCCGATCGAGATTGTCCCTCCAGAGCGAGAGAAGCCGCGGAAGGGAACCACGAGGCCTTGGATCGCGCCGATCGAGGAATATTGCACGGGCGTCATTTCCGAAGCGGAAGCGGTTTGCGACGCGCCGCGCTTTTCGAGGACTCCTGTGGTGACGCCAGCGCGCGCGCCGGAAGCGCCGCGCAATGGTACAGCGCCTGACCCAGCGCTTCCGCTCGCTTCAGTCTGCGCACCCGGGATTCGTCGTGATTTGGCGCGGCTATTTTCCACGAGGCCGGCGATGAGGATTAGGACGCCGCCGACTGCCAGCGCGATGGCAATCAGGTCGAGGCGGTTGAAGAGCTGTTCAACCCAGGCGTGCGGCTGGTGGCGCATCATCACCTTTTCGATGAACTCGATGATGCCGCCGCCGACGACGCCGGTCAGCAGCGTGGCGACGATCAGCGCCACGGCGAAATTCTTGAATTCCGGCATGGAATTGAAAAACGTGCGGCGCCAACGCCGCCAGAAATAGACGATCACGGCAAGCATCGTGCCGGTGTGGAGCATGACGAGGAGGAGCGTCATTTCCGGCGCGGAGGGATTCATACCCATCAGTTTTTCCGCGACGATCACGTGCGCGGAGCTGGAAACGGGCAGCAGTTCGGCCAAGCCTTGCACGATGGCAAGAATGATTACGTGGAGTAGCGACATTAGAGGTGTGGTCCTAATTTCGGATTAGTTGTGCTAGCGAGCTGCTGAATCATTTTCCGTTGGCGGCTGATTGGGAGGCGGCGAGACGCTTGGCCATGCTGTATGCGTCGCGGCCACCCGGATAGTAATTCTTGCGGACACCGCTTTTACGATAGCCGTGCTTTTGCCAGAAGGCAATCGCGGCGGAGTTGTCGGTTGCTGTTTCTAGACCTATCTCGCGCACACCATTAGAAATCATGCGGCGCTCCGCCTCGGTAAGCAGGAGGGAAGCGATTCCGTGGCGGCGGTACGCGGGTAGCATGTCCATCGTGACGATGTAACCCCAGGGGCCGCGATGCGCGGTGATGCAGAAGCCGACGAGTTCGCGCGCAGCGCTGCCAGTTTCGGCCGCTTCCGCGGAGTTCTTGTGCGTCACTTCGGCGACGACGCAATCGGCACCCGGAAAGCGGAGATATTGGCGCATCTCTGTGCGCGAGTAGGCGATGCGCGGTTCGTAACATGCCTGGTCGATTTCGTGGATTTTCTCGAAATCGGTTGGAGCGTAGGGGCGCAACTCTACGGTCACGGAACGATCGTGTGAACGGTCGCGCGAACGGGGTGCGGTTGTCGGCAAAGCTTGGCCCTTACGAATTAGGATTCGTCGGCGCTCGGTCCGTAGATCGAAGGCACCTTCGCTCCCATTGGCCGCAAGTAGGTAGCCAGCTGGCCGCGATGGTGGACCTGATCCAACAGAAAGCTCCAAGCCATATCGTAACCGATTTCCTTCATGAGTTCCTTGCCGTCGAAGAGGAAGGGAATCGCGGCTTCCCAGCGGGATGGCGGGATTTTGCGAAGGCGCTTGGTCAGGGCGTCGTGCTCCCGGTCATACTGCCCGATAATTTCCTCCATTTTTGCGGGCGCGGGAACTTCGACCCATTCGAGGACGCCTTTTTCCAATCCATTTACAAGGCTGAATTCTTCATGAACCATCAGCCATGCAATTTCGCGGGCGGTGCGCGCTTTGGGATCGGCGCGGTATTCGCAGCGTTCCTGGGGAATGCGGCTGATTACTTTGCGAGTAGCGGGCGCTTCCTTTTCCCAATACTTGAGGAAGAACTCTTTCTGTTCCATGGTTCGCTCCTTCGCGGCGGTCTGCCGGGTGGGGTGATGAAGCGCCTGAAGTATAGGCGAATAGAAGGCGAACGGCAAGAGGGGCGCGTGCCGGGCAGCGGCGTTGCGCCAAAAAAGGCGAACAGCAGATCCCTCACGGGCGCTGGGACGCGATCAGTATCGCCGCGCGTTTCGCGCCGTGAGGAGCGGAGCCGGCGCGCGGTTCGGGATGACAGAATCTCGGATGCGCGTCTAAATCTCGAGGATCACGGGCAGAATCAGCGGGCGCTTGGAGGTTTGCTTGTTTAGGTAGCGCTTTAGATCGATGCGGATTTTTTCCTTGATAACGCTCCAGTCCATTTTTTCTTCGTCGGTGGACTGTTCGACGGTGCGCAGCACCACTTGGCGCGCCTCGCTCAGAATTTGCTGTCCGTCGTCACTGGGCAGGAATCCGCGAGTGACGATTTCGGGCGAGATCTCGATGCGGCCGGTATGCTTGTCGATGGCAATGATGGGGACGACCACGCCGTCTTCGGAAAGATGCTTGCGGTCGCGAATCACCACGTCTTCCACTTCCTCAAGCGAGCCGGAATCGACCATCACGCGGCCGGCGGGAACGGGCTCGCGGAGAATGGCGCGGCCATCGGCGGTGAATTCAACTGGATGGCCGCTTTCGAGCAACATCACCTGCCCGGAAACGGCGCCCATTTGTTCGGCGAGGGCGGCTTGCTGAAAGAGCTGGCGATATTCGCCGTGAATGGGGAAGAAATACTTCGGGCGCACCAGCTGCAGCAGGATTTTCATTTCTTCCTGGCTGGCATGGCCGGATACGTGAATCGGTGCGGAGCGTCCGCCTTCGTAATAAACCAGCACGCGGCGGCGGAACAAATGATCGATCATGCGGAAGATTGCTTTTTCGTTGCCGGGAATGATGCGCGCGGAAAGGATGACGGTGTCATTCTCGGCGATGCTCATCAGCCGGTGATTATCGACGGCAATGCGCGACATGGCGGAAAGGGGTTCGGCTTGCGAGCCGCTGACCATGACTACCAATTTGCGCGGATCGAAGGTGCGAATGTCCTGCGGGCGGACCATGCTCCCGTCCGGCACGCGCAGCTTGTCTAGATTGTGCGCGATTTCGACGTTATCGACCATGCTGCGGCCGACGATGCCGACTTTACGTCCAAGCGAGACGGCGATGTCCATCACCTGCTGAATGCGGTGAATAGAACTGGAAAAGCAGGAGACCACGATTTTTTGCGGCGCGGCGCGGAAAAGCTCTTCGAGACGAACCACGACGGCGCGTTCGGAGGGCGTGAAGCCGGGGCGCTCGACGTTGGTGCTGTCGGCGAAAAGCGCCAGCACGCCTTCCTGTCCATAGCGCGCAAAGGCGTGCAGATCGAAAGGCTTGCTGTCCACAGGCGTGGGATCGATTTTGTAATCGCCGGTGTGAATTACCACGCCAACGGGAGTTCGAATCGCGAGAGCTACGCAATCGATGGTGCTGTGGGTGACGTGCAGATACTCGATGCGAAACGGGCCGAGCGTGGTGGTGTCGCCGGCTTCGACTTCGTGAAGCTTAGCGGTATCAAGCAGCGCGTGCTCTTCGAGTTTTTTGCGCACCAGCGCCAGCGTAAATTCCGTGCCATAAATTGGGACGTTGAGATCGCCAAGAATGTAAGGAATCGCGCCGATGTGGTCCTCATGCCCGTGGGTGAGGATGATGGCGCGCACCATGTGCTTGTTCTGCTTGAGGTAGGTGATGTCGGGAATAACGATATCGACGCCGAGCAGCTCCTGCTCGGGGAACATGAGGCCAGCGTCGATGACGATGATGTCGTCGCCATAACGCAGCGCGAGCATGTTCATGCCAAACTCGCCGAGACCGCCCAGCGGAATGGCAAAAAGGGAAGTTTTGCTCAAGGTTGTCTGCCGATCTTGCCGAAGATGTGCAACGGATGTTTTGCGGCTCTCACAATAATGCTGATAGGAACGCGCGTTTGCGCGCCACTAGAGTTTATCGTATCACAAATGCGCGGCGTAGATACGTTTGCGGCGCGCGGATGCGGCGGGGCCGAGCTGGTTCAGTTCGAAACTTGGTAGCAAGCGTTGGTCGCAAAAAGGAGTGAACCTCATATAAAATTGTGGCGATGAAAAAAATTGCCATTTTAGGATGCACGGGATCGATCGGCAGGCAGTGCTTGCAGGTGGTGGACGCATTGCCCGGGCGGTTTGAAGTGGTGTCGATGGCCGCCGGGTCGAACGTCGCGCTGGTGGCCGAGCAGGTGAAGCGGCACCGGCCGAAAGTTGTTTCCGTCGGCACAGAACAGGCGGAGATTGAACTGCGCGCATCGCTCGCCGCCGGAATCGCGGGTGATGGTAAGTCACGAAACGGCGGCGCTCTGCCGGAAATTTTATTTGGTGCGGAAGGCATCGAGCGCGTGGCCACGCATCCGGAAGCGGAAATGGTGGTTTCGGCGGCGGTTGGCGTGGTGGGATTGCCGGCTACTTACAAAGCCATTCAGCAGGGCAAGCATATCGCGCTGGCGAATAAGGAAGTTCTGGTGGCGGCCGGGGAATTGGTGATGGCTGCCGTCGAGCGCCAGGGCGTGGCGTTGCTGCCTGTCGATAGCGAACACAACGCGATTCACCAATGCATGCGCGGCGGCGAACGCGGCGAAGTAAAGCGCCTGGTGCTGACGGCATCGGGCGGGCCATTTCGCAAAACGCCAGTTTCAGAGCTTGAGAACGTCACGCCCGAGCAGGCTCTTGCGCACCCGAATTGGAAGATGGGGCAGAGAATCACCATCGATTCAGCCACGCTGATGAATAAGGGTTTCGAAGTGATCGAGGCGCGTTGGCTTTTCGGGATGCCGCTGGAAAAAATTCAAGTGGTGATCCATCCGCAATCGACGGTGCACTCGATGGTGGAATATGTGGATGGCTCGATTCTGGCGCAACTGGGGCCTACGGACATGCGCATGCCGATCCAATATGCGCTAACTTATCCAGAGCGAGTGGCATCAAAGGAATGCGCCCTGGATTGGTCCTCGCTGAGCAGACTCGACTTCGAAGCAGTGCCATCCGGAAAATTTCCATGCCTCGAATTGGCGCGGGAAGCGCTGCGGCAAGGCGGGCTTTTGCCGTGCGCGTTGAACGCAGCCGACGAGGTGGCCATCGCGGCGTTTTTGGAGCGAAAGCTGCCGTTCCTGGGAATCCCGAAGGTGATCGAAGGAGTACTTGGGCGGATGCCGCGCGCGGCGCTGAGCAGCATCGATGAGCTTGTGGCAGGGGACGCCGAGGCGCGACGGTTGGCGCACGATGAAATCAGCCGGCAGTACTCAGCGGTGAAACAAGTCAGTTAAGCCGCGCGTAATCGCAAAGTGAGACAGGAACTCACTGGCTGGATACTTGGGAGCGCGAAGGGATCGAGGCGTATCTATTTGACAAGCCAGCTGCGCGGTTGCCTGTTGAACCAAAAACGTTTTCCTCTAAAATAGGTTAAAGAGCACAGGAGAGAAACATACCTCATGGCTTTAAACGTACTTCGCGATCTGGTTGCCGGAGCGATCGTCCTCGGCGTGCTGGTGCTGATACACGAGTGGGGACACTTTGTGATGGCGAAGCTCTGCGGCGTTCGCGTGGAAATTTTTTCCATCGGCTTTGGGACTCGGCTGTGGGGACGCAAGCGCGGCGACACGGATTACCGGATCAGTGCTCTCCCGCTGGGCGGCTACGTGAAGATGGCCGGCGATAATCCGGTGGAGGAACGGACCGGGGAACCATACGAATTTCTATCGCGTCCGCGGTGGCAGCGATTCCTGATCGCCATCGCTGGGCCGGCGATGAATGTGATTCTGACGCTGGCAATATTCTGGGGCATCTACGCGCTGGTGGGTGCGCCCATGGACGCGTATTTGCGGCAACCGGCTTTGGTGGCGGCGGTTCCGAAAGATCAGCAGAGCGCCACACACATTCAGGGCGGAGACCAGATCGTGGCCGTGGGTGGCGTAGCCACTCCGACGTGGGGCAAAGTTTCGAAGGCCCTCGCGAATGCCAAGCCCGGCAGCAAGGTGGCCGTTACGGTTCTACGCGACGGCTCGCGAAAGACTTTCGATATCAGCATTCCGCATACACAAACGGCGCTGGAAGACGTGCTCGGGTATCCATTCATTACACCCGTAACCGAGGGCGCGCTTCCCGGTTCGCCGGCCGATGAGGCTGGCCTGAAGGCGGGAGATAAATTCGTCTCGATCAACGGGCAGCCGGTTGTGACGTGGCAGCAACTGACGGAAACCGTGGGCAAGGCCGGCCCGCATCCGATTCATTTCGTAATCAGCCGCGAAGGCAAGGACGTGCCGCTTACGATCACGCCGACTTATACGATGAACAGTGATGGGCGAATGGATTGGCTAATCGGCGCGGAGCCGCCAAACATACCGTCGTATTACCAGAAACAGGGGATTATTGAGTCAGCGAAAGACGCCGTCGCGTATACGTGGACGCTGATGCGCACCATGGGGGATGCGCTATCTGGGCTGGTGCGCGGACAAGTCTCGGTGCGCGAACTCGCGGGGCCAGTGGGCATTGTGCAAATGTCCGGACAGGCGGCGCAAGGCGGCACCATCACACTGCTTACTTGGACCGCGTACATCAGCCTGAACCTCGGCTTGCTGAATCTGCTGCCGATTCCGATCCTGGATGGCGGGCACGTGCTGATGCTGGCGGTCGAGGGAAGCTTGCGCCGCGATTTGAGCGTAGCGGTGAAAGAGCGCTTCGTCCAAGTGGGACTGGTTTTCCTGCTGTGTCTGGTGGCGCTGGCTTTCTATAGCGATATTCACCGACTGATCGGCTACTGAAGTTCCCGTGGAGTTGTCCGAGTACGGGTGGCTTGATTAGGCGCCCGCAACCTTCTGTTATAATGTGGCTATCGTTTTATGTCTTCACCCGCACATCGAGTTTCCGTCGGCGAGCGCATCAATGAGGGCGAGCCCGCCGGCAAGCTACAGCGTGAGTTGAGGGCGCGGCACGTCCGCCTGACGCGCCAGCGGCGCGTCGTCGTGCAGGTGATGGAATCCGCTTCGCGGCACATGGATGCGGAGGAAATTCTCGGCTTGGCCCAGCAGATCGATCCCAACATCACGGGTGTGACCGTCTATCGCACCCTGGACATGCTGAAGAATCACGGGCTGGTCGACGAGTTGGATCTACTTCACCTGCGCGGGCACCGGCATTACTACGAAAGCCACGGGCCGCGCGATCACATCCACGTGGCGTGCATCCGCTGCGGGAAAGTCCGCGAGTTCGAGAGCGATCTCTACGAACAGCTCAAACAGCAGATTTCGCGCGATTGCGAAATCGAAATCTCCATCACGAGAACGGAAGTCGGCGGCCTTTGCGCCGATTGCCGCGCGAAAGAGCAAACCAGCGCAGGCGCCACACCCGCTGAAATTCCCCATTCCTGAAATGCGGTTTGCCGTGTCCGCATAGCAGGCGATCCCAAAACTAGCGACACGGAAAACCGAAGCAAAAGCAGATCCCTCGTCGGCCAAAAGGCGGCCTTTGTCGGGATGACAGCCGCCCTAAAGGGCACCTCTACATAAGGCGCTCCTGTTGATAATTGTTCGCCAACGGCACGCGCCGGCGGCCAGCCGCGCTACTGTTTAGCGGTGAGGAAATATTTTTTAACGTGCTCGATGTCGGCGAGGATTTGCTGGCGGAGAGCTTCGGGGCCGGAGAATTTCATTTCGTCGCGGAGGCGCGATAGGAATCGCACGATCATCGGGCCGGAGGTCAGCGTTTCGCTGAAATCGAGCAGATAGGATTCGATGGTGACGCGCGCGCCATCGAATGTGGGCCGCATGCCGATGTTTGTTGCCGCGCGATAATTCCCACCGGCGACGGAAACTTCGGTGGCGTAGACGCCGAGTTTCGGCAGTAACTGCTGCTCGGTCGAGAGATTCAGCGTGGGCACCACGAATTTGCGTCCCATGCCGGTGCCGGTGCGAATTTGGCCTTCGAGCGCATACGGGCGCCCTAACATGCGCGTCGCTTCTTCCACTCCACCTTCGCGCAGGTATTTGCGAATGGCGGTGCTCGACACCACCACTCCGTCCGCAACCACCGGCGCGACCGATTCCACCTGAAAATTCCAGAGCTTACCGAGATCGGATAGCGTGTTCACATCGCCGGCTTGCCGGTGGCCGAAGCGAAAGGTCTTCCCGACGGCGACCATGCGCGCATGCATCGTATCGACGGCATAGCGGCGCACAAAATCCTCGGGGCTGATTTTCGCGAAGTGAGCGTCGAAGCGGATCACCAACGCTGCGTCGAGTCCCATCGCTGCAATAGCGGCGAGGCGCTGGTCCAGAGTCATGAGCAGAGCGGGCGCGTCGGCGGGACGAAGCACTTGCGTCGGATGCGGGTAGAACGTTAGAACGGCGGCGATGGAGTTTTCCTGGCGCGCGCGCTCCAGCACGCGGCCCAAGATTTGCTGGTGGCCAAGGTGCAGACCGTCGAAATTGCCGATGGCGATAGCGGTGGGCTTCGAACCAGCGGGGAAGTGCGCAGCCCATTCTTCGGCCGAGAAAAAGTTCGCGAAAGGCATCAGAGCGCCACCTGAAATTGCAGACCGTCGTAGGCCAGGCGAACGTGCTCCGGCAGTCGCGCATTGGCGGCGACGTGGCCGAGGTCGTGGCAGATGTGCGTGAACCAGGCGCGCTTCGGTTTCAGTTCGTCAATCAGCGCCAGCGATTGATCGACCGTCGAGTGCATCGGATGCGGCACGTAACGGAGCGCGTCGAGAATGAAGTCGTCGAGGCCGTGCAGCAGTTGTTTCGAGCTTTCGGGGATGCGGCTGAAGTCGGTCAAGTAAGCGGCTTTGCCAAAGCGGAATCCGAGAACCTTTTGCGGGCCATGCTCGGCTGGAATGGGCGTGAATTCCACGTTGAAGAGCGTGAATGGTCCGTGAATTTCGTGGAGTTGCACCAGCGGGACGGAACTCTCGGTCGGCTTGGTGTCAAACACATACGCAAATTGACGGCGCAGGATGTCCAGTGTTTCCGGCGCGGCATAGAGCGGAACGATGCCCTTTTGCTTCAAGTTATAGGGGCGAATATCGTCAAGACCGAGGATGTGGTCGGCGTGGCCGTGCGTGTAGATGACCGCATCGAGCCGGTCGAGATGCGCGCGCATGGCCTGCAAGCGGAAATCGGGCGTCGTGTCGATCACCACATTGTGCCCGTCCCAGGAAAGCAGAATGGATGGTCGCGTGCGCTTGTCTTTCGGATCGGTGGATTCGCAGACGGCGCAATGGCACGCGAGCGTCGGCACGCCCATGGAAGTTCCCGAGCCCAGAACTGTTAATTGGAGTGAAGACATGAATTCAGCCGGAACGGCCGCCGTACAGAAAAAACTGAATGCGACGAGCTAGCCTTTGCCGCCTTTGGCCTGCTTGGCCATGGCTTCGGCGGCAGCTTTGGAGACTTCCATATAGGTCAGCTTGAGGCTGCCGATCACTTCGATCAGCAAGTCCTCGTCGGTTTTCGCAAGATTGCCGCGCGTGGTTTCGCGCAGCGCGTCCATCATATCGATTAGCTCACGCGCGCCTTCCAGATCGACGAAGGCTTGTCCGGTGCGCGGATCGGCCATTCCGCCGAGCATCGCAGCGGTGTTGCGCGTGAGAAAATCGACGAGCATCTGAAAGCCGCGCGATGGCGGCTGCTCTTCTGCCGCTGGTTCAGGAGCGGCAGCAGCGGGCGCATTGGCGGCCTGTTTGCCGACGGCCGCAGCCGTTGGCTTGGCGGACTTGGCCTTGGGCTCCTGTTCGTGCCATTCTTGCGCGGCGGCGTCCGGGCGCAGATCGCCCGATTCGGTGAACAAGCGCCGGTCGACTACTTTGAATCCTTCGTCTGGTTTTGGGTCAGCCACAGTCACAGTCCTCAGTTTGAGCAGCAAGCGATAAGCAAAAAGTTTAACATATCCGAGCGCTTGCGTGGGTCGGGTAACGCCTCACGGATGGCGCTACCTCGGGAAAGCATACGTTAGCGTTTCCGCGCTGCAAAGTTGGTGCGGTTTTCGGCGCGGCAAGTATAAAACTTCGAGGAGTTTTCGGCGGCTGGGGACATGGGGACAGAGAGCTTTGTCAGAGTGCTTTGGATCGTGCTGGATAGCGTGGGGATTGGAGAGCTGCCGGATGCCGCGGAGTACGGCGATGTGGGTCGCGACACGCTGGGGCACATTGCGCGATCGCGTCCGCTGACGCTGCCAAATCTCGTTCGCCTCGGACTCGCGAATATCGAACCGCTCGCGCACTTGAACCCGCCGGCGGCGCCTGCCGGCTGCTACGGAAAGGGCGCGACGGTTTCTCCCGGCAAAGATACAACCACGGGACACTGGGAGATGGCGGGGATATGGCTCGATCAGGCGTTTCCCGTATATCCGCGCGGATTTCCGCGTCCGCTGATGGACGAATTCGAGTGGCAAATCGGACGGCGGACGCTGGGCAACAAGCCTGCCTCCGGCACGGAAATCATTAAAGAGCTGGGCGAAGAGCACATGCGCACAGGCTTGCCGATCGTGTACACGTCGGGCGACAGCGTGTTTCAAATCGCCGCGCATGAAGACGTGATTCCCGTGCCGGAGCTCTACGGGATGTGCGAAATCGCACGCAAACTACTCGACGGACCGAACCGCGTGGGGCGCGTGATCGCGCGGCCGTTCAGCGGCGCGCCGGGAAATTTTCGGCGCACCGAGCGGCGCCACGATTACGCCGTCGATCCGCCACGTCCGATGCTGCTGGACGTGCTCACCGATTTGCGTGTGCCGGTATTCGGCGTGGGCAAGATTCACGATATTTACAACGGGCGCGGAGTAGGGAATTACGTCACCACGAAGAATAATCCGGACGGGATGGCAAAAATTTGCGCCGCGCTCGCGTGCGAGCCGCGCGGGCTGA
>Ga0307373_10011029_pt1 | contig 13162 bp, 13 predicted proteins | sample OX2MG_FD_202534 | JGI IMG/M metagenome (GOLD analysis project Ga0307373, IMG submission 202534) | Soil microbial communities from Risofladan, Vaasa, Finland - OX-2 | ecosystem: Environmental > Terrestrial > Soil > Coastal area > Acid sulfate soil | place: Finland: Risofladan, Vaasa | collected... | reverse complement strand
ATTTTTTGACATTCCGCAGGCACCGTGCGCCGGCGGTTCGCGCCGGCCGAAATTGTCGCCGCCGCCGGCCCTCGCCGCAAGTCCTTACCCGCCATACGGCAGTGCCATTCGGACCTGACGCAGTTCCTCAACGACCCGGACAATCTGACGGGCTACTCGCAGGTCTTGCGGCAAACGACGACCGACCAGTCGGCCGGGCAGATTCAAAGCGTCGTCACCTACGCGATCGGCTCGAGCCTCATCAGCCAAACGACGACGCCCTACACCAATGGCGTGGCCGGCACGCCGCAAGCGCTCGTCTTCGGCTACGACGGCCACGGCTCGGTGCGGATGCTGCTCGATATGACCGCGGCCATCGCCACGGTTGCCGGCGTGCAGCAAATCTTCGATTACGATGCCTATGGGAACCTGCTCGACGTCACGCCATTCCAGGCCGCGACGACCATTCTCTACTCCGGCCAGATGCTCGACCCCAACACCGGCTTGTACGACAACCGGGCCCGCTGGTACGACCCGCAGACGGGCCGCTTCACGCAACTCGACTCGTTCTTCGGCAACCTGCGGGATCCGCAGACACTGCACAAATACCTGTACGCCAACGCCGATCCGGTGAACGGGATCGACCCAACCGGCCACGAGGAACTGGGAGAGACGTTGGGCTCGATCTCGATCTCGTCAAGCCTTAGCGGGATGAGTCTTAGCGGAGTCGCCGGGGCAGCAGGCCGGGCTCTGTCGTGGCTTGGGGAGACGCTCGCGTTCGGCTATGCGGTCCTCAAACTCCAGGAGATCACCCAGCCGGTCGTTCCGCTCCCCGGACAGAAAGTGCGCCACGACTACGACTATGCGCTCCTCGCCCAGGCTGCCTACGAAGGCGCTAGCCAGGCGGCCGTCCAAGCACGCGGATGGCAACAGGTGGTCCCACCCGTCACAGATCCAGGTACCGGATTCAATGCCAGGCTTTACCGGCGCAATGGCGAGACAGTCCTGGCATTTGCGGGGACAGGGGAGCCTTTCCTGGCCGATTGGCAGGCGAACTTTGAACAGGCATTCCTGGGAACCACGGCCCAATACGAGCAGGCTATGCATTTGGTTCAGAATTTGCAGAACCAAGGCATGCAAATTGACCGCTTTGTCGGGCATTCCACCGGTGGGGGAATGGCCTCGGCTGCGGCGGTGGTATACAATCTTCCCGCCACCACATTCAACGCGGCGGGCGTCAATCCATTTTTCGTGGCGCAATACGGGGCGAATCTGGCAAACGCCAACCAGTTGATCGATGCCTACCGCGTTCAGGGGGATATTCTGAGCACGCTACAGGATCTGAACCCTGCCTTGGTGGAGTCCTTGCTGTTTTCTGGTAATCCCATCTTGATGTTAATGGGGGTAACTGGCGAAGCGATGCCCAATGGCGTGGGCAAAGCCCTCTGGCTGCCGGGCCACAGTTTCGACCCCTTCACACGCCATCGGATGTCGGCGGTTCTGAGGGGAATGCAGGAGATGATGTAAATTGAGAGGTCGAAAAAAATCCGTTCGACTTTGGCAATGCTCTTGGGGCTCTCACTGACGATGACGGGATGCGGTCAAGCCGGCGGGGTCGACATCTGGGACGCGGTGGCACGCGGCGATGGCATGGCGATCCAGAGGTTCGCTTCCGCGGGGGGCGATCTCAACGTGCGCGGTTCCGGGGGGAGCACGCCGCTGTGGGTGGCGCTGAAGGAGAAGAACCGCGACAGCTACGAGGCCCTCTTGAAGTACGGGGCCGATCCCAACGTGATCATGAGCGGCAGGCGCGTGGTGACGCACTGGGCTGCGATCGAGGAAGACCCGTGGTGGCTCCGTTTGGCGCTCGAGCATGGGGCCGATCCCAATCTGGTCAACGTCGGCCGCGGCCTGCCGAGCGAGGGAACCCCTCTCCAATTCGCACTCGGCAAAAGGTCCATGATATTCCCTAAGGATGCCAGATTTCTCGACAACGTCAAGTTACTGGTGGAACATGGGGCGGACATCGACAAACCTTGGCCGCCTTCGCCGAGGGAGTCGCCTAACGGTCCCATCGTGCCCTCCTACCCACTTGCGCGGGCTGCGTACGATTTTGAGGCCGTCTTATACCTGCTTGAAGCAGGAGCAGATTACAAGCTCGCAGAAGATGGTGGAATCAGCTTCCTTGCATTTATTCGTCAGGCAGGCGAGCAGAGGGAGAAGGAGGAGTTCCCGTTCAAGCATGAAGCTGACCGCAAAAAGTTTGACGCCGTTCGGGCATGGCTGGAAGAGCGCGGCGTCGATGTGGGCGGAAAATGAAATTCCGCGCCAAGACCATCTGGAAATCGTCCCGCCACCGCCTTCAATGCGGCGCGCGTCAATCCGAGTTTCGTGGCGCAGTTCAATGCGAATCTGGGCCAAGCCAACCAGTTGATCGATGCCTACCGCGTTCAGGGGGACATTCTGAGCACGCTACAGGATCTGAACCCTGCCTTGGTGGAGTCCTTGCTGTTTTCTGGTGATCCCATCTTGACGTTAATGGGGGTAACTGGCGAAGCGATGCCCGACGGCGTGGGCAAAGCCCTCTGGCTGCCGGGCCACAGTTTCGACCCCTTCACACGCCATCGGATGTCGGCGGTTCTGAGGGGAATGCAGGAGATGATGTAAATTGAGAGGTCGAAAAAAAATGTTCCGTTCGACTTTGGCAATGCTCTTGGGGCTCTCACTGACGATGACGGGATGCGGTCAAGCCGGCGGGGTCGACATCTGGGACGCGGTGGCACGCGGCGATGGCATGGCGATCCAGAGGTTCGCTTCCGCGGGGGGCGATCTCAACGTGCGCGGTTCCGGGGGGAGCACGCCGCTGTGGGTGGCGCTGAAGGAGAAGAACCGCGACAGCTACGAGGCCCTCTTGAAGTACGGGGCCGATCCCAACGTGATCATGAGCGGCAGGCGCGTGGTGACGCACTGGGCCGCGGAGGAGGAAGACCCGTGGTGGCTCCGTTTGGCGCTCGAACACGGGGCCGATCCCAATCTGGTCAACGTCGGCCGCGGCCGGCCGAGCGAAGGGACCCCTCTCAAATTCGCACTCGGCAAAAGATCCATGATATTCCCTAAGGATGCCAGATTTCTCGGCAACGTCAAGTTACTGGTGGAACATGGGGCGGACATCGACAAACCTTGGCCGCCTTCGCCGAGAGAGGGGCCTAATGGCCCCATCGTGCCATCCTATCCGCTTGCGTTGGCTGCCGGTTGCAACGATTTTGAAAGCGTCTTATACCTGCTTGAAGCAGGAGCCGATTACAAGCTCGCAGACCCCGGAAACGGGGATAAGTCCCATTTAATAATGGGACTTATCCCCTTTTCCGGGTCCATTTAATAATGGGACTTATCCCCTTTTCCGGGTCCTTTTCCGGGTCCCCCTTTTCCGGGTCCCAGTCCGTAGCGGCAAAGATGGTTCATGAGGTCGACGACGCTGTCGCCGGTGAAGCGGTACGAGCCGTCGAATACGTGGGCGTCGTTCGTCTCCAACAACCGCAACACCCCGCCGGCCAGCGATTGCAGGTAGCGTTTGCCGCCCTGGTAGACGAGATATGTTTGCGGCGACTGCGCGTTTTCTTTGGCCGGGTAAACGCCGTTGAACACGGCCGAGAGCCGGTCGATGGCGGCCATCAAAGCTTCCTCTTTCTCGCGGCTGCGTTGGCCAGTCTGGCCGATCTCTCGCGCGGCGCCCTTGAGGGCTTCTTCGAACCGCCGCCGCGGCTCGTCGAACTCGCGCGTCCGCAGCGCCCGCGGCCAGCGAGTGGCGGTGGGATCGGCGGCGTCGGCGCGAAACGCAATGACTTGCCCGACCATCGGCCCGCCGGCCCGCACGGCCTTCGACCCGCCGACTTTCGCGCCATCGGTCAGGCGGATGTGATGCACGTCGCCTGAGTCGAGCTTCTGATCGGCCACTGAATCGGCCAGCGACTGCGGGCCGGGCATTAACTGATAGGCCATCGAGGCGGCGGCCAGCTCACGCAACATCCAATTTAGTTCATGAGTCACGTCGCCCGCGATGACGTTCTGCGGCAGTTTTTCGATCAGCCGCTTTTGCTGCTTCTGCCGCGATTCCTCTTTGTCGAGGTACGCCGGGTTCTCCTTGAGCGGGTAGGCGCGGTTCAGCGCGCGGCGTTCGAAATACGTCTGCACCCACAGCACCGAGTTTCGCATCTCGTGCTCGGCCGCGATGGCGTTATGCCGCCGCGCGATGGCCGCCGATTCCAGAAAGTCGCCCACCGCGGCGATATACGAGGCCTGGGCGAAGATGATGGTCGAAGCGACCGTCGCGCCATATTGCGGCGGAAGCGAGATATGGTGATGCGGCCCCGGCGGCGGTGGCGCTTGGCCCCAAGCGACGCCCCGCGACAATGCGATCACCACAACCGCGAACGACGCGAACCAACGAGTTCGCATGACAGGACCCTCACAGCGAAAGAATCACGCGATTCGACACGCCCGCCATTATTTGGAGGGGTGATGGCAAAAGTCAATCGCTCGTTGCGGTCACGGGCGGCGCCGGCGCCGGTTTGCCGGCCCCGAGCTGCTCCAGCTCGATCTGCACCATCTTCAGCAGAGCTTGCAGGAAAGCCACGATCATCGGACCGACGACGACGCCAATCGGACCGAGCGCCTTCACGCCCCCCAGCACGCTGAGCAGGGCCAGGAGCGGGTGCAGATTCGATTGGCCCTGCAGCACGAACGGCTTGATGAAATTGTCGGCGGCCGAGACGATCACCGCGCAATAGGCGGCCAGCACGATGGCCGCCGTCGTCCGACCGTCCAACAACAGCCACAGGCAACAGGGAATCCACACCGCTGTGCCGCCGACGAACGGCACCAGCGAGAACAACATCGTCAGCATCGTGAGCAGGGCCAGCGAGCCGATGCCGGCGAAGAAGTAGCCGATGCCCGCCAGCACGCCTTGCACCACGGCCGATAACAACATCGCCACCACCACCGCGCGGCTGACCGTGGCAAACTCGTTGAGAAGCTGCTCTTCGTAACGGTCGTCGAGCGGCGAGATGCGCATGAACGACTTGATCATCGCCGAGCCGTCGGCGAGAAAATAATACAGCGCGACGATCATCACCGCCAAACCGATCAACAGATCGGGCAACACGTCGCCGGCGTACTGCGCCGAGCCGACCGCCAGCGAGTCGGCAAACTGCCGCGCTTTGGTACGCCACAGCGCGAGCTGCTCTTCCGATGGATTCGCCTGGCGCTTCAGCCAGGCTTTCCAGGTCGTTCCCAGCAGGTCGCCCGACAGCGCATCGAAGGCCTCGTCGATCGCCGCTGCCGCCTCGGCGACCTGATCCTCACTCACGGGCGAGGTGCGCAGCGGCCGGGCGGCAGTGGCCAGCCGATCGACGTCGGCGGCGAGACGTCCGCGGTCCTGTGTCGTGGCCCAGCTTGGGGCATGGTCCAAACCTTGAAGCTCGTGGTGTACGACCGCCGCCAACTCGCCGCCGGCGGTGGCCATCTCCGCAATTGCCCGTTCTTCATCGACGGGCTGGTGCCTTTGCCAGGCATCGAGCGCGGCTTCGAGCCTTCGCAGGCCGGCCATCACCGGCGGGGGCGGCAAATCGAGCCCCGTGCGCTGACGAAGGGCGGCCAGCTTCTGCCTTATCGCGACCGAGTTCCAGTGCCGGGCGATCGAGCTGGCCTCGAACGCCGCCTGAATCAGCACCAGGAGCAAGGGGGCCATCACGATCGTCAGGATGGCCAACGTGGTCGACGCGGCGGCCAACCGCTCGCGCCCGCGGCAACGGGTGACGCACCAGTGGTGCAGCGGCCGAAAAATCACCGCCAGCAGCACCGCCAGAAAGAGCGGCACAAAAAAGCCGGCCATGACGTGAAAGAACAGGCCCCCCATGACCAGCAGAATGGCCACCAAGACAATAAAAGAGACCACACGCGCCATAACGAGTCGCCTATATCGGGACAGTTGTGGCACATTGTAGGGTAGACGGTAGGCGGTAGACAGTAGACGCGGACGCCCAATCAGCGTCTTTCCGCTCGTCACCCCGTCTACCGTCTACCAGCGGATCAGCCGCCCCTCGATGGCGCACCTGCCCCGCGACTGCGGCCTGAGCGGGCTGAACGGGTCGCCTCGTTTTGCCGATACGATCCCTTATAGGGATGATAAACCATGTCCTCGTAAGCTCCCCGCTTGGCGAAGTAGACAGCTTGTTCCTCGATGCGTTCGGGCGCCAAGGCCGGCGGGTCGCTGCTCAAGCCGCCTTTGCTTCGCCGATACCGCCGGGGTGGTCGCAGTGCGGCGTGGCCCGAGCGCTGACCGGCGTGCGTGCCGTCCATATCCTTCAGCAGCGTCTCGGCGGGATTCGGATCGCCGCCTTTTGGCACCGGGCCCTTGCCTCTGCCCATGGCACCATTACCGCCGGCCGGCGGAGTCTTGCCAAAGCGCGGTTGCCCTAAGCGCCTGCCGGGGACAAGGCTTCCGGAACGGATGCCTGGCGCCAGGCTGGAACCGTTGACGCCGGGCGATTGCTCAATGGTGTTGCCCAAGGGACCTGGGAGCATCGTGCCGATGTGCGCTCCCGGAGCCGCCTGAGTGCCGCCAATGCCGACACCGCTGCCGGTAAATCCGGAGCCGGCTCCTCCCGCGCCCATTCCGAACCCCGCGCCGCCCGCCCCGCCGGCACCCATTCCGAAGCCTCCCGCACCCGCGCCTCCGGCGCCGACGCCACCCGGTGCTCCCGGCGCCACGCCGGCGCCGCCCGCCCCGCCTGCACCCGCTTGCGCGTGGCCCTCTTTGGTGGCCGACAAACCCAACGATAGGGCCGCGGCAACCACGGCCAGCCACTTGTACCTTTTCATGCATCGCATATTCTGATCTCCCCGGTTTTCAAGCGCTCGGACGTCTGGATCGATACTTCACGCGGCTGAGGATCGGAAACTCGGAGGATGGCCTTCCTAGGCCGTCTCTTGCTTTTTTCCGCTCTGAACGGCCTCGGAAGGCCATCCTCCAAATGCGTCAACCACGCGCAACGCTTATGTCACGCAAACAACATGCCGCTGGTCGAGCGGTAAGGTCTCAATATGCCGCCCTCACCATCGCCGCGCCGCAACATCGAACTCAAGGCCCGCCTGAATTCGCTGGACCGCGCCCGAGCGCATTGTGCCGAGCTTGCGGGACCGCCGCTCTGCGAACGGCAAACCGACACCTACTTTGTTTGCTCTCAGGGACGGCTCAAGCTGCGCCAGCGCGACCCCGAGCCGGCCCAGCTTGTGGCCTACGCGCGGCCCGACGCCACGACGCCCCGCGCCAGCGATTACTGGCTCGTCGGCGTCGCCGATCCCGCCACGCTCAAGGCCGCTCTCACCGCCGCACTGGGCGTGCTCGTCGTCGTGGAGAAAGAGCGCGAAGTATTTCTTTATCGCAATGTTCGCATCCACCTCGACCGCGTCATCGGGCTGGGAGAGTTCGTCGAGTTCGAGGCCGTCATGTCGCCGGGCGACGACGAAGCGGAAGCCGTTGGCCTGGTGACGGAATTGGCACGCCGCCTGGGTGTGGCGCCGCAAGACCGCGTCGACGGTTCTTACAGCGATCTGTTGCTTGTGAAACCGCCCGCCGGGCGATAAACTGCCTCGATGGCAGGTGCTTGCTTCATCGGCTGAAAGGAAGATTTGGATGAGTGACGCGGCCCAGCTCCGCATAGACGACAAAGAGATCGACTTGCCGGTGGTCGTCGGCACGGAGAACGAAAAGGCCATCGACGTCTCGCAGTTGCGAGCGCAGACCGGGTTGATCACGCTCGACGAAGGTTATGTGAACACCGGCGCCACCACCAGCGCCATCACCTATCTCGACGGCGAGCAGGGCGTGCTCCGCTACCGGGGCTACCCGATTGAAGTCCTCGCGCAGCATTGCGACTTCATCGAAACGAGCTATTTGCTGATCTACGGCGAGCTGCCGACCCAGCAGCAGCTCGAAGCCTTCCGCAATTCGCTGCGGCGGCACACCATGCTGCACGAAGACATGAAGGCCTTTTACAACGGCTTTCCGCGCGACGCTCACCCGATGGCCATTCTCAGTTCGGTGGTCGGGGCGCTGTCGACTTTCTATCAGGACTCGCTCGATCCGCACAGTGAGGAGCAGGTGCAGGTCTCGATCTTTCGGCTGATCGCCAAGCTGCCGACCATCGCCGCCTTCAGCTACAAGAAATCGATCGGCCAGCCGTTCATCTACCCGCGCAACGACCTGAGCTATTGCCAGAACTTTCTGCAGATGATGTTCGCGGTGCCGAGCGAGCCTTATGAGCTCGACCCCGATTTCGTCGATGCGCTCAACCTGCTGCTGATCGTCCACGCCGACCACGAACAGAACTGCAGCACCTCGACGGTGCGGATGGTCGGATCGAGCAACGCCAACCTGTTCGCCTCGGTCTCGGCGGGCATCTGCGCCCTGTGGGGCCCGCTGCACGGCGGCGCGAACCAGGCCTGCGTCGAGATGCTCGAAAAAATCCGCGGCGACGGCGGCAACGTCAAAAAGTACATCGATCTGGCCAAAGCCAAGAACAGCCATTTCCGCCTGATGGGTTTCGGCCACCGGGTTTACAAGAACTACGATCCGCGTGCGTCGATCATCAAGACCACCTGCGACCTGCTGGTGAAGAAGCTCAAGATCAAGGACCCGATTTTCGACATCGCCCAGGAGCTTGAAGCCGCGGCCCTTTCCGATCCCTATTTCATCGAGCGCAAGCTGTACCCGAACGTCGATTTCTATTCGGGCATCATTTACCGGGCGATGGGCATTCCGGTGCAGATGTTTACGGTGTTGTTCGCCATCGGCCGGTTGCCGGGCTGGATTGCCCATTGGGCCGAGATGCATCATTCGCCGACCAAGAAGATCGCCCGGCCGCGGCAGATTTACACCGGCGCGAAAGTGCGCGAGTTCGTGGCCCGCGACAAGCGGTAAACGCGAAGCGGCACGCGAAATCATGGCTTGCGGGCCATTCGGACTGATTTGGAAGCGAGGAGAACCATCATGAATTGGGAAGAGCGGATCGAGATTAATCCGCGCGTGCTCGTCGGCAAGCCGGTAATCAAGGGTACGCGGCTCGCCGTTGAATTCATCGTCGAATTGCTTGCCAACGGCTGGTCGCAGCAACAGATTATCGACAACTATCCAGGCATCACCAGCGACGATATCCAGGCATGCCTGCACTATGCCGCGGACACCCTCAAGAGCGAGCGGGTGTATTTGATGTCGGCCCCATGAACATCTTAGCCAACGAAAACTTCCCTCGGGGTCGCCGTTGAGGCGCTTCGGGTCGCCGGCCACGACGTGCTTTGGGCCAGGACCGACATGCCCGGAGCGGCCGACGACGTCATTCTCGGTCGCGCCCAGGCGGAAGGGCGGTTGGTCGTGACGTTTGACAAAGATTTCGGCGAATTAGCATTTCGTTGGGGCCTTCCGGCGACCTGCGGAGTAGCGCTGTTCCGCCTGCACACGCAAGCTCCGAACTACGTGTTGGCGCGCGTCCTCGATTCGTTTACCGACGCCGCGGCGTGGATTGGCCATTTCGCGGTGGTTGAGGACTTTCGGGTCCGCGTTCGGCCCCTGCCGTGAGAGCGAGGTCGGCCCGTTTTTGAGCATGCCTACCACTTTTTGGTAGCGAGCCCCGTTAGTCCCCGGTGGGCCGGCGCTCGCAAGCTCGCTGGTCCCACCCTACACGTCATCACCGAACCCCAGCACGCGGCGAGCTTCGGCGGGCGTGGTCACTCCGGCTTCGATCGCGTCGCATGCCCGACGCACCAGCGGCACCATGCCGCTCTCCAAAGCAAGCTGTTGCAGACGCGGTCGATCGCCGCGCGACAAGATGGCACGGGCAAGATCGTTGTTCTGCACCGTCAACATTTCCGCCAATACGGTCCGGCCCCGATAGCCCGTCCCCCCGCAAAGCGAACATCCCCGCGCGGCGAGCATCGTGCCCACCGGCAAGCCGAGCCGCGAGTCGGCGTCGTCGGTCGGCTCGGCGCACTCGCAGAGCCGCCGCACCAGCCGCTGCGAAATGATGGCCAAGATGCCGCTGCGCAGCAGGTAGGGCGCGATCTCCATGTCGCACAGCCGGCTGATGGCGCCCACGGCGCTGGGCGCGTGAAAGGTGGTCAGCACGAGATGCCCGGTGAGCGAGGCCTGAAAGACGGTCTCGGCCGTGGCCCGGTCGCGAATCTCGCCCAGCATGATGACCTCGGGATCTTGCCGCAGCAAAAACCGCAGCCCGGCCGCCAGGTCGAAACCGGCCGCCGCATTCACCTGCGACTGGGCCACGCCCGGCACGGCCATCTCGATCGGATCTTCCAGCGAAGCCAGACTGCGGCTGCCGTGCGACGTTTGGGCGATTTCGCGCAGGCAGGCGTAGAGCGTGGTCGTCTTGCCGCTGCCCGCCGGCCCGGTGACCAAAATCGCTCCCGACGTTTCTGCCAGCAATCGCCTTAGCCCGGACACGATTTCCGCCTGCAAGCCCAGCGATTCGAGCGACTGATACTGGCCGCGGTCGGCAAACAACCTCACGACCGCTTTCTCGCCATAAAGCGTCGGAAAGGTGCTCACGCGCACCTCGGCGCCGGCCGCCTGCCGAATGCGGCCTTCTTGCGGCGTATCGGTGCGATAGGTGAGCAGCCCGGCCAGCACTTTGAGCCGGGCCACGACGTTGGGCGCCAACGGTGCGGGCATCACGGCCAGCGGCTGAAGCACGCCGTCGATGCGCCATTGGATGTCCAGGCCGGTGGCCGTCGGCAGCAGGTGCAGATCGCTGGCTTCGACCTGGCGTCCGGCGGCCAGCAGCCGCTCGACCACGAGCGTGGCGTATTGCGGATCGCCCGCGTCGAAAGCCGCGAGTTCGTGACGCAGGGATTCGAGGGTCATATCGTTGCGAATGGGGTCACACGACCGCAGCTTTCACGCAGTGGATGGGCGGCAACGAGCTGGCGACGCACTCGAACGACTCGCCGCCGTCGCGGCCGCGCCAAAGCTGGCCGGTGGTGGTGCCGAACCAAACGCCGGGGCGGCGGCCGTCGTCGAGGTCCATCGCGTCGCGCAGCACCGTACACCAGGCTTCCTTCTTGGGCAGGCCCTCGCTCAGCCGCTGCCAGGTTTCGCCGGCGTTTTCGCTCCGCCAAACCGCGGGCCGCGCGGCGGGGCAAGTGCGAGTGGCCCCTTCCAGTGGAACGACGTACACAATGTCGGCGTTGTGCGGATGCACGGCCACCGGAAACCCGAAGTCGCTCGGCAGCCCCTTGGCGATGCTCTTCCAACTCTGGCCGCCGTCGTCGCTGCGCAGCACGCCCAGCGTCGGATCGTCCGGAAAGCCGCCGTGGTTCTGCATATAGAGCCGCTCCGGACGGGCCGGATGGGCCGCGATCTTGTGGACGCACTGACCGAACTCCGGAAAGCGGTCGGGCATGAAGCCGGCGCCGACGCCCGCGTTCTCCGCCGCGAAGCTCCGATCGCCGTCGCGGCTGGTGTAGTGTCCGCCGGTCGAGATGCCCAGGTGCAGGGCGTCGCCGTGCCGGAGAATGGTGTGCAGGCAAAGTCCGCCGTTGCCGGGCTGCCACTGGCGGGCGTGGGGGTGGTCGGTGATACCCGGCACCTTCTCCCAAGTGTCGCCGCCGTCGCCGCTGCGAAACAGGGCCGCCGGTTCGACCCCGCAGAGATAGTCTTTCGAATCGCCGCCCGCCGCCAGCGACCAAACGTTCTTCAGTGTGCGTCCGTCGTCGGCGGCGAACGCGGGGGCCGACTTCGTGGGCTTGAACTTCTTGCCCAGGTCTTTGCTCACTTGCAGGGTGGTGCCGAACCACGGCGAGCTGGGCACGGCCAGCAGCTTGGGCGTCTTGCCGCGGCGGTCGATCAGGGCCGTGTTCAGCGGCATGCCGGGAAAAAACGGTCCCCGCAGCTCCAGCCGGCGCGCCGTGCTGCTTCCCTCGAGCACGAACAACCCTTTTTTGGTGCCGACGGCGACCACCACCCGACTGACCGTGCGCTGAGCCATGCCTTTAACCTCCAGAAACAGCGGGCAGGATGCTGACCAGATCGCCCGTTGCCAACGGCGTATCCAGTCCGGCCCGCGCGCGGACATGGTCGTCGTTGACGAAGACATTGACGTGCGGCCGCGGCTCGCCGCGCTCGTCGCACAGGCGGACGTAGACTTGCGGCTCGGCCCGCTCGAGTTCGGCCAGCAGCCCGCGAACGTTGGCCGCCGTCAGGCAAAGCTCGGAGCGTTGCCGCCCGCCGCGACCGCTCAGCAGCGTTTCGAGCGCCGCCGGAATCAGAACTCGGACTGATCGAACCGTGTCGTCCATCGCCTTAGTGTGTTGAGGCGCCGCCGCGAAGGCTGAAGGCACTGCTGTGCCGTGCCTTCGTCTCGCGGGCCGGACTGCCGTGGAAAAACATATCGCAGATTTACGGGAAAAGCAACGTGTGACGGCGGCGGCCGTCATTCACTCGATGAGCCCGCATTCAGGTTTCAGGGTTCAGGGTTCAGATTTGCTTGTGAAAAACAAAAAACTCGCGTGTCGTCCGGGCCGTCTAAAACTAGCCTGGATTCCCATAGTGCCGTATTCACCTAAGAGTCGGCCCCCCCGATCCAACGGGGCCGGGGGGACCTTAGTCGATCGCTTTACACCATAGCGGCGCTTCAACCGAATTGAAATCGCAGGCGCTTGTTGCCGAGCCACGGAATGCGAGTGTCGGTCTTGTCAAAGCCAGCCGCGATCAAGAGCGGATGGTGCGCGCGTTTCTGAAACTGCACCACGATCGACCGCTCGTCGATGTGCAACGTCGCAGTCGCATCGATGAAGTCTCGAAACAAGTGCCGCGACTTCACCGTCTCATAGCCCTGGGCGACCCGCTGAGCAAGATGGCGGTAAAGACTGCTTGCCAGTAGCGTCAGTTGCACGCTCGCAGTTGACCTTCAACGCCACCGCCGACGACAAAGCGTCGATGTGAAAAAAGCTCACGCCATCTTCAATGTTATTCTCGATCAACATGCGTCGCGCATAACGCCCGATCAGCTTTGCCGCCGAACGGCGCAACTGGTTGGTCAGCAGCAAGGTCGGCTGCTCATGGCCCAGGTCCGTCACGGCGATCTGCCGAATCGGCCCTTCGTAATCTGCCAGT
>Ga0307373_10011027_pt1 | contig 13165 bp, 8 predicted proteins | sample OX2MG_FD_202534 | JGI IMG/M metagenome (GOLD analysis project Ga0307373, IMG submission 202534) | Soil microbial communities from Risofladan, Vaasa, Finland - OX-2 | ecosystem: Environmental > Terrestrial > Soil > Coastal area > Acid sulfate soil | place: Finland: Risofladan, Vaasa | collected... | reverse complement strand
CCGCCCAACCAGATCCCGCCCGGCACGACCGTGCTCAAGGGCCTGCAGGCGCAGGACCCCAACGTCACGTACGCGCCGGACCAGCAGACGGCGGTCAGCGACGCCGCGTCGGCGGACGCGGTGGTGGCGGCGGTCGGTGAGAAGGCGTACGCCGAAGGGCTCGGGGACAACCCTGCCCCACAGCTGGCACCCGGCCAGCAGAGCCTGATCAGTGCCCTGGAGGCGACCGGCAAGCCGGTGATCGTGGTGGTGATCGCGGGCAGGCCGCTCGGCCTCGGCCCGGCCGAGAACGCCGACGGCCTGCTGATGGCCTACCAGGGCAGCACCGAGGCGGGCGCTGCGGTGGCCGATGCCGTCTTCGGCAAGGTGGATCCGAGCGGCCACCTGCCGGTCACCTGGCCATCGGACGCGGCCGCGCCCGGCGGCGACTTCAACACCGGAGCCCCGTCGCCGCTCGGCGATCAGCCGAAGGTCTTCGACCAGCTGGCCGGCACCAACTCCGGGCAGGGCAGCGGCTACAACCCGCTCTACCCGTTCGGCTACGGGCTGTCGTACACCACCTTCGCTACCAGCGGGCTGTCGGCGACCAGCAGCGTGTCCACCAGCGGCACGGTGACCGCCACCTTCACGGTGGCCAACACCGGCAGCCGGGCGGGCACCGACGTGGTGCCCGTGTACGTGCACCAGCCGGTCAGCGCCGTCCTCGTCCCGGATCAGCGGCTGGCCGGGTTCACCCGGGTGACGCTGGATCCGGGGCAGTCCAAGACCGTCCAGGTCACCTTCCCCGTGTCCGAACTCGCCGTCACCCCCGGCGACGTCGACGGCTCCGGCGTCCCCCAGGTGGAGACGGGTTCCTACCAGGTGCAGCTCGGCACTCCCGCCACGCTGAGCGCCGCCTTCACCGTCCACGCCTGACCCGCGTGGGCCCGGCCGCCCGGGTTGCCCGGGCGGCCGGGCCCACCGGCAGGATGGTGCTGTGCCCCGCTGGACGTGTCCCCGCTGCGACCGGGAGTTCGGCCGCGCTCGCGGGACGTGTCGCTGGCGCTCTACCTGCCCCGAAGCATTCCTGCACCCGTCCGGGTGACGCGCCCCGAGATGACCCGCCTCAGCCGGCTGTCTGCTGACTGGTGAGGACCACGCCGGAATGGGACCAGGGGCGGGTGAAGCCGACCGCACCCCGGCTGCCGTACGGGGCGATCCGGATCGGGAAGCCGGCCCCGAACGCCTCGATCATCAGCCCGTGCCCGATCACCAGGCCTACGTGCCCCGGGGAGGTGGTGGTGCCGTCGGCCCCGGCGAAGAACACCAGGTCGCCGGGCTGCTCGTGGCTGGCCGCGACCCGGGGCCCCCATATCCACTGGTCCTGCGACGTGCGCGGGACGTTGATGCCGGCCGCCCGGTAGGCCATCATCACCAGCCCCGAGCAGTCGAACGCGTCCGGCCCGGTGCCGCCCCACAAGTACGGCTTGCCGAGCTGCGCCTGAGCGAACGCGATGACGTTGGCGACCGCCTGGTTCGGGATCTGGGCGGTGCCGGGCCCACCGCCGGGCCCACCGCCGGCCGCGCTGGTCAGGCACTGGGCCGTGGTGACCGCCCCGGTGCCGCTGGCAGCGCTGACCGCGAAGCCGCCCCGTGCGTAGAGGGCCGCCCAGTGGAGCACCGACTGGACATAGGAGGTCAGGTGGTTGTAGGCGAAGATGGCGCCGCTGACGTTGCTCTGCACCCCATGCGCGAGCAGGTATTTGGCGGCGCCGTCGATCGCGTCGGCCGGCTGGTACACGCTGGCGACCCCGTCGCCGTTGCCATCGGCCGCCACCCCGGCCACGTGCTGGCCGGCGGGGTGAACTGGCGCGCCGCCCCAGGTGTCGCCCGCCGCACCGCCGATGCCGATCTGCATCGGCCCGGCCGCGCCGAACGCGTTCGCCCCGCTGTGGACCCCGGGCAAAGTGGTGCGGCCATGGTTGCTCTCCACCTCCCCGATCCCGGCCAGCAGCACCCACGGGATGCCGAACGTGCGCCCGGCCTGCTGGTACAGCCGCAGGTAGTCGGCGGGGATGGAGGCCTGCCCGGCGACGCTCGCCGCTGGCTGCACGGCGGTGGTGACGGCCGACCCGGTCGTGCTGCCGCCCTGCTGGCAGCCCTGGCCGGCCGCGAACAGCAGGCTGCCGCCGCCGATCATCCCCGCCCCGACCACGGCCAGCCCGAACACCAGCACCATCACCAGGCCGGCCGCCAGCACCACCCCGGCCCGGCCGGTCCGCGGCACCCCCAGCCGCCAGTTCACGAGTTACCTGCCGAGGCGAGCTGGATGTCGTTCACCTGCCAGCCGCTACCGGACCGGGCGACCGTGACCGCATAACCGGTCTGGCTCATGCTGGCGGTGGTCTTGCCCGTCTTCGCCGTGCTGTAGGTCTTCTGGGTCACCGTGACCAGGAAGATCAAATCCGAGGGGCCGAACGCGCGCAGCGCGGTGATCACGCCGCCGCCAGAGGCGGTCTGCTTCTGCTGTGCTCTTTGCTGGGCCACTCCGGGGGTGGCGTAGCCGCGGGCCAGGGTCGCCGCCAGGGCCGGGGTGACCAGGCCCTGCATCCGGCTCACGTAGGTGCCCGTGCTCTCGGTGTAGCTGTAGGTCGCATAGTCAGCGCAGAACCGCTGCGTGACCGTGGCTGCGGTGGCCAGGTCCGGCTGGCTGAACGGCAGCCAGGAGTAGATGTTCACCGCCGATGCGGACGGCACCGGCGCCGGCGCCGGGGTGGTGGCGCCGGGCGGAGTGGGAGCGGCCGATGACGCACGCGGTGTCGGCCCGGTGCTGGCCGCCGCCCGGTCCCGGGCGGCCGGTGTGCCCGGCCACAGCAGGAATGCGCCCAGCCCGGCCAGGGCCAGGACGATAACGGCGAAGGCCAGCTTGCGCTGCGCCGGCGTCAGTTCCATGACGGCGGCGGGCTACTTGCGGCGCCTGATCGGGCGCAGCCAGAACGGGCCTGCTTGGCCAGCCTGGCCGGATGACCCGGGCGCCGCCGCTGGCGGCCCGCCATCCGCGCCGTCCCTGGCGGCGGCCCGCTCGCCGGCGGCGCCGTCCCGACGGGCGGCCGCGCCGGACGAGCGGGCCAGCGGCCCGGCCTGGCCTCGCCCGGCCGGTGAGCCATGCCCGGTGGACGGTGGTGCGGCGGGGGCGCTGGGCGCCTGCCGCGGTGGCGCGCCCTCGGGTGCCGACCGGGGCGCCGTGCCCGGCCAGCGCGGCCGCGCCGGGTCGGAGCCGCCGCGGGCCCAGCCGGACAGCGGCGGTGGCCCGCTGTCCGGCTGGCGGGGCGGCAGGTCGAGGGGCGGCGGGGTCCGGCCGGCCCCGGTGCCGCCGGACCCGTCGCCGCCGGACCCGTCGCCGCCGGACCCGTCGCCGCTGACCCGCACCCGGCCCCGGCTGGCCGGCCCGCCACGGCCGCCGGAACCGTCGGACGGGCCGCCATCGCGGGCCGGGCCGCCGCTGGCCGCCTGCCCGCCGGGCCCGCCGGATCCGGCTGCGGCTGCTCCGGCCAGCACGCTGGTCGCGCCGCCGGTGGTGACCTGGGCGGCCAGGCTGGCCGCCTGTGCCGGGTTGCGGCGCGCCCACCGGGCCACCCGGTAGGCGGCAAAACCAGGAACGCCGACAGTCGCGGCGTCGACCGTGTTGCGGCCCGCGGTGCTCCCGGCCCGGGCCAGGCTCGCATCCGCCCGGTCCCGCGACCCGATCACCCCGTACCCGACCGCCGAGAACAGATGGCCGAACGGCTTGCGGTAGATGAACACCGCCACCGTGACCAGCGAGATCATCAGGATTTTCAGCGCCCAGGGCAGTACCGCGTCACTGGCGCCCATGATCAGCGAGTAGGCGTACAGCAGCACGCTGAGCACCAGCGCGATCGCCGCCTGCTTGAGCAGCACGCCGATCAGCATCTCGACCCAGCGCAGGGCGATGACCCGGCCGAAGCCGGGATGGGTGCCGACGATGAGGAAGAACGGGCCCGCCACCAGCAGCAGCAGGAAGCCGAGCTTGAGCAGGATGAGCGTGATCGCGATGAGCAGCACCAGCACGCCGGCGATCAGCGCGGCGAACAGGGCCGCAAAGGCGATCTCCAGCCGGGTGGTCCACTGCTTGCCCTGGAACAGCGGGTAGACGCCGGGATCGTTCTGCTTGATCGAGGACGCGATGCCGGCGAACGCGTCCTGCTTGGCGGTGATCATCGCGGAGGTGGGTTTCTCGTTGGCCGCGATGGCCTGCGCCCACAGCAGCTGCCGGCCGTAGCTGTTGACCACGGTCGGCTGGCCGCCCTTGGCCGTATAGGTCGTGGTGCCGAACTCGCCGTCCAGCCATGGCTTGCAGACCAGCACCGTCCACAGCTCGTTGGCGTTGGCGTCCACCACCCCGTTGCCGGAGGTGTAGGCGAAGTTGGCGCCCGCCGGTGTCTGCGGGTCGCCCTTCTGCAGCGGGACGCAGCTGGCCTGGCGCGGGGCGGGAAGCTTGGCGAAGGCGAGGTTGAGCGTCTGGGTGATGCCGTCGGACACGGTCTTGCCGACGCCGGTGAAATCGGCCGGGCGGCCGATGAGCCAGATCGCCGCCGCGCACGCGATCACCATCCACACCGTGCCCTCGATGGTGCGGGTCGCCCGCTTGCGGATCAGCCCCTGCCAGGCCAGCCAGATCGCCCCGAGGATGACCACCGGTGCCAGGTACGGGAAGTAGACGGCATTGCCCAGGCTGGTGATCAGCTTGTCCACGGCGCCGCTCAGCCAGGACAGGATGCCCTCCCCGGCCGCCGACTGGTACACCGTGATCGTCACCCGGTCGAGCGCCTTCGCCGCGTCGAAGACCACTCCCGCGACGTTGTTGCCGATCAGCGACGTCATATCGGAGCACTGGAGGTCGTAGGCGGCCCACGACTGCCCGGCCACGCCGTAGCTGTCGTAGAGCGTGGCCGGCGTCCGCACCGTCCCGGCGGGCGGCGTGATCAGCGCGTCGATGCCGCCGGTTGCGGGCTCTGGCGCGGGCACGGACGGCTGGCAGATGTTGTCCAGCGCGCCGATGAGGCCACTCGACCCGGCCGCGCAGAACCCGAGCAGGCCGCCGATGTCACCGACACCGGGCACCTGGCAGACGCCGCCGGGCTGGGCCGGGCGCGCCGCGTGCGCGGGCGCCGAGGCGGCCAGCGCGCGGATGGGCACCGCCAGCGCCCGCACGGTCATGATGACCGGGGCGGCCGGGTTCACCGCCGCCTGCGCGGTGCCGGGCATGCCAGTCAGCGCGGCCAGCGCGGCGAGCAGCAACAGGACCCGGCGCACGGGGAGCGGCAACCGGGAAGGGCGTCTGGGCATCAGGGGGACTCCGGAAGTCGTTGGGGGGGATGACTTCGGCCTGGCTAAGCGGGCAGATCTGAGCATTCGGGGCCTTCTCGATCAGGGCGCCGGCTCACCTGCGTAGGGGCGGTCCGGCGGGCGTTCGGGCGGGGAATCATTGCCCGGCGCAGGCTGGCCACTGGGGCTGGGCCTGGCACGGGTTGGGTTGGTGTCCAGCCACTGCCGCATCTCGTCGGAGATCAGGTCGATGCCTATCCGGCCCGCCCTTCCCTCCAGGTCGCGGAAGATGCATTCACCATTGCCGAGCCCCCTCAGCGCTATCTGATGCTCGTCCGAGTTCTCCACCCCCAGCAGCGCCATCACGTTGGCCACCTCGACCCGCTCGGAGGAGCGGAACGCGAAGACCCCCGAGATGCAGTTCGTCACCTGCTCGGACAGCAGGTCGCCTGCGTTCTGCGAGACCAGGATCAAGGCGGTGTTGCGCGAGCGCCCCATCCGCGACACTTCAGGCACCAGCTTGGCGCCCTCGGGCGTCGACGTGATCGCCCACGCCTCATCCAGGAAGATCGCCTTGGGCAGCCGGCGATCCATTCCGTTCAGCAATCTGCGGGCGAACTGGGAAACCAGGTACAGCAGGGCGACCGACAGCCGCTGCTCGTAGGAGAAGTCATCGCGGCCCACCGCGGTGTCGGGCAGCGTCAGGCCGGCCAGGGTGAACACCGTGGTCCAGCCCGCCGCGTCGATCCGCTGGCCGCCAGAGGGCGCGAAGCACAGCCGGGCCAGCCGCATCTCCGACATCGAGCGCAGCACCGCGCCCAGGTTGCGGGACGCGGGATCCTCGGCCTGCTCCAGGTGCCGCACGACCTTGCCCAGGCTGGGCCGCTCCCGGCCGGCCACCGCGGCCACGGCCTGGATCATCGCGCTCTCGCGCTCCTCGCTCATCCGCGGCAGCAGCAGCCGCAGCGTCTCGGTCGCCATGGTGCGCTTCTCGGACAGGTCGTCGCCGAACGAGAACGGGTCCAGCAGCCCCGGCGCCGCCGAGCCGAGCGGGAGCACCCGGGCCCTGCGGCCGCGCGCCGCCAGCACGTCCACCAGCGACTCGGCGTCCCCCTTGGGGTCGATGACCGCGACCGTCACGCCCCGCAGCGCGAGCTGGAGGATGAGCAGCAGCGCCAGGGTGGTCTTGCCGCCGCCAGGCTCACCGGTGATGGCGACCGCGGTGGGGCGGTTGCGGGCCGCCGCGAGCAGCGGGTCGAAATGCACGATGGACCGGGCCCGGCCCAGGGACTCACCGATGTAGGGGCCGATCCAGCCGCCGTCCACGCCGGCGCCGTCCAGGCCCCCATCGGCCCGGTCGCCCAGGTCCACGGTCGCGGTGGGCACCCCGCCGGCGATGGTGTACAGCGGCTGGCGCTGAACATACGACGGCAGCCGCACCCGGTCGCCCGGCAGCGACTCGCATAGCAGCGAGAACTGGTCGCCGGTGGAGTTGACCACGTCGATGCCGATGTCCCGGTAATGCTCGACCAGCGCCTCGACCCGGCGCTGGCACAGATCACGGGACGGCGCGCTCACGCACAGCCGGTGCCACCCGTACACGAACGGCAGCCGCTCCTTGGTGATCCCGTGCTCAAGCATCCGGGCGGCCTCGATCTGCTCGGCCAGCGCCAGCGGCAGGTCGACCCCGGCCTCGCGGATGTGCGCGTCCATGTCCCTGGCGTGGGCAAGCCGCCGGCCCACGTCCTTGCTCGCCTTCGCCGGGGGGATCAGCCTCATCCGGGAGCTGACCTCCACCGGGAACGGCAGCGAGTCAGCGAAATGCAGCCAGGGCTCGCCGTCGGGGAAGGACATCACGTCGGGGAAGCGGGAGAAGGACAGGAACGCCACGCACGACTCCCCGGCCGGGTGTTCCAGCTGGAGCATCGTGCGGCCGTTCAGCACCTGGCCCTCCAGCAGGGCCTCGATCTCGCCGGTCCCCCAGGTGCGGCGGCGGACCGCCGACGGCGGCGGCTCCCCCACGGTGCCGGCCAGGGCGTGCTGGAACAGCCAGGCGATCTCGTCGCTGGTCGCGTGCCGGGCATGCAGCGCGCTGGCCGACAGCGCCCGGCCGAGCCGCTCGGCCTGGTCGGTCCAGCGCGCGAGCTCAGAGTCGGAGACCGCGTCGTCGCTCAGCCCGAGCGCCTGCTCACTGGCCCGGTAGGTGTTGATGAACTGGGAGAACGCCCCGCCGGAGAGCTGGGCCCGCATACCCCGCGCACCCAGCCGGACGCCGAGGTAGACCTCCTTGGTCCAGAAGTCCTTCGCCCACACGTGCCGGTACATCTCGTCCAGGTAGTCCCGCCAGCCCGGGCCGCCGTCGGAGGTGGCATCCAGCCGGGCCGCCCACTCCGCCGCCGGGTAGGACCGGTGCGCCACCCGCAGGTGCACCTCGGCATCGGGCAGCCTGATGGCGGCCAGCGCCACCGTGATGTTGACCGCCAGCGCCTCCCGCTCGGGCGGGGTGGTGAACTCGTAGGCGTGGGTCGGCAGGCGGTAGTAGGCCCAGGCGTGGGTCTCGGTGAGCAGGATCCGGTCATCGAAGTACCGGACGCTGAGCCGGCTCCGGCCTCTCGTGCGCCCGCTCACTGGGCGGCCCTCCGCTGCTGCGGGCTGGTGGCGAGCGCTGCGACCAGCACCCCGGCCAGCGCGGTGTAGGCCTGCAGGACCGGTGGCCGCAGCTGCCCGAGCCGGGACGGCGTCGCCGAGGGGTCGAGGCTGTCCCGGACTCCCCGCTCGGACTGCGGCTCGGCCAGGTGGTCGTCCCAGGGCACCCGCACGATGGCCCGGCACCTGCCCCTGACGACCAGTTCTGCCTGCCCGGCGTGCGGCATGCTGCGCTTGGACAGGCCGTTCAGCACAGTGATCGAGTTCGCGGTCAGCGCCTGGTAGCCGTGGCTGCCGAGCCATTCCTGGGTCATGGCCAGGGCGCGGGCCGCGTCCGGGCTGGCGGGCGCCACCAGCACCAGCTGGTCGGCGGCGGTGAGTATCCTGGCCACCGCCGACGCGCCGGGGTCGGCGAACGCGAGCTGGTAGCGGCCGGCCACCGCGTCCAGCATCCGGCGGTACTCCAGGTCGCCCAAGGCCAGGGAGCCGTCGCCACGGACCTCCGGGGCGATCACGTCCAGCCGCCCCTGGCCACGGGGCAGGGAGGCGGGCTGAGGCGGGCGTCCCTTCGCGGTGGCGTGCCGGGGCGACCCGGGCTGGCCGGGCAGCCCATCCAGATCGGCCGGGCCGGGCACCGCCGAGCCGGCGAGCAGCTCGCTGAGCGGCATGGGTGGCCGTGGCTCGGCCAGCTCGGCGAGCGAGGCCGGGCCGGGGTTGAGGTCGAGTGCCGCCACCGATTCGCCGCGCAGGCTGGCCAGCAGATCGGCGACGATCAGCGTGGTCACGGTCTGGCCGGCCCCGACGGTGCAGCCCAGGACGGCCACCAGCCGGGAGCCGCCGACCGGCAGCACTGCCCGTGCCCGGTCGCGCTTGTCGTGGTCGGGACGGCCGGGACCGAGCCCGCCCGGGACCACGACGACGTGGTCACGCCAGCTGGCGCTGCGCTGGCCGGCGGGACCGCTCAGTGCCCGCTCGACCCCGCGGCGCCGCACGGTGGGCGGCCCGGCCGCCGCGCGCTGAGCCGGCACGATCACCACCGGCGGCGACGGCGCTGGCGCCGCTGCCGGGACTGGACTGCTGGCGGCGGGGCTGTGCTGGGCGGGGCTGTGCTGGGCGGGCGCCACCGGGCCGGGGACTCCGAAGGAGGCGGGCACCGGCCCTGGCGCGGCCGGGGGGGCCGGGGCTCTTGCGGCGGCGGGGGCCGGGCCGGGACGCTGACCAGGACGTGGTGGGGCCGGCGGCGCGGGCGCAGCAGGCACGGCTTGCCCGGCGGGCATGTGGCCGCGGGTGCTGCCCGCCGCGGCTCGCGGGCCGGCCGGAGTGGCACCAGCCGGCACCCGCAGCAGGGCCGCGGCCTGGCCGGGAGCGGGCGCCGGAATGGCCGGGCGGTCGGCCCGCGCGCCGGCCCGGGCGATGCCAGGAGCGGCCGGGTGGGCGATGGCCTGCGCGGTGGCGGCAGCCGTGACAGGCCGGCCACGCCGCCAGACCCGGGCGACCACGACGATCTCTTCCTTCTCGGCCAGTGGCGCCATCCGGCACCAGCTCGCCGGCTCGCCGAGATAGCGCATCTGGGAAATGATCAGTTCCGGCAGGCGCTTGCTTTCCAGCACCGGACGGGTGGCCAGCCAGGTCAGGACTCCGGGTGGCAGCACATACAGCCAGAAAAGGGTGTGGTTGAAGGGCAGCCCAAGCAGCGTCAGAAGGATGACATAAGGCACCGTGATAGCGACGAAGACGGCTATCTGGCCCACCGGCAGTGGCATCGGCAGCCGGAAATCGTACAGCTTGTACAGCCGTTTCTCGATCCGCCAGATGCTGGTATAGGTGGGCAGCTCCACCAGGTGGTCTCCTTCCGCGCGGGCGGAGGTCAGTGGACGCCCAAGGCCTTAGCGATGCCCTGAGCCAGGGTCTGGACAATGCTCGGCGTGTAGAAGACCACGGCGATCGCGACCGCTAGGACAATGAACTGCACGAACCGGATGATCTCACGCGTGAACAGGAAGAAAAGCGCGACGATCCCGACGATCCCCAGGAACAGCGGCCCAAAAAGACCCTGCAGGTATGAGACGAGACCGGACGTGCTCAGCGACTGGGGGACCGCCGCGATCAGTGAATGGGACAGCATCGGCCTACTCCGGGATATCGGGGGATTGCGGGGCGCTGGGTGGCCCGCGCAGCTGCCGGGGTTATGGTCACGGCGGCCCCGCAGCCTGGAGCGACGGACCGATATTGCTGATGTACCAGTTCCCGCTGCGCTTCACGATCGTGAGGGCGTAGCTCATTTCCAGCCCGGCCGTCGGCGGCGGGCCCCTGACCCCTTTGACCACCGGCCCTGCCTGGCCCGGCACGTTCCACACGACCGTGGCGACGACGTGCCGGGTCCGCCCGCCGGCCGGGACGGTCACCGCGGTCAGCGAGCCGAACGTCACCTGGCCGCCCAGGCCGGTCACCGTGGTGCCGGGGGCGAGGAACCGGGCCAGGGTGACCTGGTTCCCGCTGGCGTAGGCCTGGAAGAAAGCGGGCAGCTGGCTCATCAGCGCCGACTGCGTGCCGGTATCGGTACTGGCCTGCGATGGCGACGGCACCGCGGCCCGCGGCGGCGCGGCGAGCCAGGCGGGCTCACCGGAGACCGCCAGCGTGCCGCCGGCGTAGTAGACCGGTACGCCCAGTTCCATCAGCTGGCCGTTGACGCGGGCCAGCAGCGTCACCAGCGCGTGATGGGAGTCGCGCACCACAACGCTGGCAACCTGTTCCGACTGCAGTTGCAGCGATCCCGTCCCGTTCCAGCCCAGCTGCGAATCGGTGCCGGCCGGCAGGAACGCGGCGAGCTGGCTGGCGCGCTGCCCGGCCGTGGCCGGGTTGGCGTTCAGGTACACCTGGCCGAACTGGAGCGCATAGGCGCTGGCCAGGGCGGTCGGGAAGCTGCTGGTGGGCGAGGGCGCCGCGGCCGGAGCGCGGCTGGGACTGGTCTCCCCCTGCACGATCGCGGTCACCCCGCGGTAGCCGATGAGGAGCAGCACGAGCCAGACCACGACCCGGAACACCCAGACCAGCCAGCGCCCGCCAGCGCCACGCCAGCCCTGGGCGGCACGGCCCCTGCTGCCGCCGCTTGGCGCCAGGTCCCCGGTCCCCGCGCCGTAGTCCGCACCGTATACATCTGATTGCGGACTGCGATCAACGGTTGACCTGCGAACCATCGCACCTCCGCCCCGCTCCTGCGCACGCGCAGCAATGAGTTGCGGCGCTCTCCGTGTCCGTCTGTGGACCATTCTGCGCCATAACGCGCTGCTCGGGGAGTCCTTTGGCCCCTGCGGGCGCGTGTCGCGCCGGCCACCGGACCTGCGGTGACTCGCTGTGTTCGGTCCGAATACGCTTCGGACATCGAGGCTGACCTGGGCATATTTCGCCCCAACCGGGAACCGGGAATGCCAGCCGCCGCCCATACGCAGACCGCTCGCGTGACTACATTGTGATTACCCCGCGAGGGGACCATTGATCGGGCCGTCCGGCCCTGGCCCGGCCCGGGGGGCGGCGGTGGACTGGGGGCGTGACCGCCGCAACCCGCCCATCACCGTCCTCCGCCTCCCGGACCGGATCCGCCCCGCGGCGCTGGCTCGCGCTGGCCGTGCTCTGCATCTCGCTCCTGATGGTCAACCTGGACAGCACGGTCCTGAACGTCGCGCTCCCCACCCTGGTGCGTGACCTGCACGCGGGCGACAGCCAACTGCAGTGGATCGTCGATGCCTACGTCATGGTTTTCGCAGGCCTGCTGCTTGTCATGGGCAGTCTGGCGGACCGGGTTGGCCGTAAACGGGTATTCCTGGCCGGCCTGGCGGCGTTCGCCGCCGGATCGGCCTGGGCCGCCTTTTCCGGCTCGGTGGGCATGCTCATTGCCGCCCGCGCGAGTATGGGCATCGGGGCTGCCATGATGATGCCCTCCACGCTGTCGATCATCACTGACGCCTTCCGGGACCCCGGTGAAAGGCAGCGCGCCATCGGCATGTGGGCGGCGACCAGCGGCGTGGGGGTCGCGCTCGGCCCGATCGTGGGTGGCCTGCTGCTCGCCCATTTCTGGTGGGGCTCGGTCTTCCTGATCAACGTCCCGATCGCCGTCATCGGCCTGGTGCTGGCGGTGCCGTTGGTCCCGGACTCCAGGAACCCGGCCGCACGCCGTCCCGACCTGCCCGGCGCCCTGATGTCGATCGCCGGCCTCGGGCTGGTCCTGTGGGCGATCATCGAGGCCCCGGTCAAGGGCTGGTCGTCCGGCGTGGTGCTCGGCGCCGGGCTGGCCGGGGTGGGCGTGCTCGGGCTGTTCGCAGGCTGGGAGTTCGTCACCGCCGAGCCCATGCTGGACCTGGGCTTCTTCCGCAACAGGCGCTTCTCGGGTGCGATCGCATCGGTCGGCCTGGTCACGTTCGGCCTGTTCGGCTCGCTCTTCGTGCTCACGCAGTATCTGCAGTTCGAGCTGGGCTACACGGCGCTGCAGGCGGGGGTGCGGGTCATCCCGGCGGCGGCCGCGATCGCGGTCATCGCCGCCATCTCCCCGTTCGCGGTGCGCCTGGCAGGACCCAAGATCACCCTTGCCGCCGGGTTGCTCACCATCGCCGGCGGGCTCTGGCAGATGTCGGGGGCGACAATCGCGTCCACCTATCTCAGCACCCTCCCCGGGATGATCATGCTGGGGATCGGCGCCGGCCTGGCCATCCCCTGCGCGACCGCGTCGGTGATGGGAACGCTGCCGCAGGAACACACCGGGGTCGGGTCCGCCACCAACGGGACCTTCCTCCAGGTGGGCGGCGCGCTCGGGGTCGCGGTCATCGGCAGCCTGCTGTCCACCCGTTACCAGTCGTCCATGACCAGTGCCCTGGCCCCGTACCCGGTACCGGCCACGCTGGAGCACGCGATCCTCGGCTCGGTCGGCGGCGCGCTGGTGGTCGCGGCGCATGTCGGCGGCCACCTCGGGGCGGTCCTGGCGCACCTGGCCCGCACGGCCTTCATGAGCGGGATGGATCTGGGCCTGGCGGCCGGCGCCATCGTGGCCGCGGCCGGTGGCCTGCTCGCGCTGGTGGTGATGCCGTCCCGGCCCCGCTAGCACCGCGAGAGCGGCCCGGTCCGGTGCGACGGGCCAGCATCAGCGCATCACCCGGCTCAGGTAACCTGACGCTCCCATGCCGGATTCCCCGCCTGCTCCCCC
>Ga0307373_10011025_pt1 | contig 13168 bp, 10 predicted proteins | sample OX2MG_FD_202534 | JGI IMG/M metagenome (GOLD analysis project Ga0307373, IMG submission 202534) | Soil microbial communities from Risofladan, Vaasa, Finland - OX-2 | ecosystem: Environmental > Terrestrial > Soil > Coastal area > Acid sulfate soil | place: Finland: Risofladan, Vaasa | collected... | reverse complement strand
ACCCGTGCCGTGGGCTTTTTGAACGACGGGACCTAACAACCCACGGCATCAAGGGCATGCCGTGGTTACCGGCCACAGGTGGCGGCGTAAAGCCGCCTCTACTGCCTCAGCGGCGGCTTTGCAGCTTGGCGAGGAGGCGCAGGATTTCGAGGTAGAGCCAGACGAGCGTGACCATGAGGGCGAAGGCGCCGTACCACTCCATGTATTTGGGCGCTCCGGCCGCGGCGCCGCGCTCGATGAGGTCAAAGTCGAGCACCAGATTCAAGGCGGCGATGACCACGACGACGACGGAAAAGCCGATCCCGAGGACTCCGTTGCCGAAAATTCCGGGGATGGCGACCCCGAAAAATCCCAGCACAAAGGAGAGCAGATAGACCAGCATGATGCCGCCGGTGGCGGCGATCACGCCCACCTTGAACTTTTCCGTGGCGCGGATCATGCCGGTCTTGTAAGCCACGAGCATGCAAAAAAGCACGCCAAACGTCAGCCCCACGGCCTGAAGCACGATGCCGTGATACACCGACTCGAACATCGCCGAGACCCCGCCCAGGACCAGTCCTTCCAGCAACGCATAGAGGGGAGCGGTGAGGGTGGCCCAGTTCGGTTTGAAAACCGTGGCCACCGCCACGATCAGCCCGCCGATGGCGCCCAGGATGACGTAGGGAGTGACGACGGCGGGATTGCCGGAGGTGTAAAACATTCTCCAGACCCAGGCCGAAGTGGCGAACGCCAGAAGCAGCAGGAAGCCCGTCTTGTTGACGGTTCCCTGGATCGTCATCGCTTCGCCGAGTTCGAGCGGCCGGGCGTATCCGCCTTGGGAGAACGAGCGCCCTTTGAGAACTGGATTTCCGGATTCCATGCTGCAATGCTCCTTTTTTAAGCTTCGAGATTCACTTATCAATTTAGCATGCAGAGAAGAGAAAGAGAAACGCCCGTTCGTGGGTCGCGGATGCAACGCGGTTTTTGCGAGGTGTGCGATCAGGGCGGGCGGTAGGGAGGGGAGCCCTCGGGGTTCCCGGCAAGAGACCCCTCACCCGATCGCTGCGCCGATTACCCTCTCCCCGCGGGAGAGGGTAAGGATTAGAAGAGAGGACGGACCCGTCCCCGCGGGCGAAGGGGAAAAGGATAGCGTGTTGTGTTCGTCATCAGATGTTTGCCGCGTCAGCAAGCTCCGGAGGAGCGGCAGAACTTAGCCCATGGCGCAAGCCGTGGGTTTGATGGGCGTCCCCCTCACCACAGCCCTCTCCCCACGGGAGAGGGTGAAAATGCATTGTGAGAACTCGTATCGGCACGGATAAAAATCCGTGCCCTTTCGCAGGCCGTAGGGGCGATTCAGGAATCGCCCTCGGCAGCAAAACTCGGTGAGCACGCCCGCGGGGGCAATTCGTGAATTGCCCCTACGACAATCGGGCGGTGAGGACACCCCCCTACAGGAAGAACCGCGGATCTAAATATCCGCGCTGAAGCCCGGCGTTACAGGCGGCGGCGCAAAGCCGCCTCGACGGGCAGGCAACGAGATCACGCGCAGCGCACGCCCAGCGTCCCCGCGTCTATTGAAGACCTCTCAACTTGTTGCAGAGGTCAAGTTGGTCGCCGCGTTGGAAAACGTATCGCTTACCGCGGAACCCATGACCTGCATGGCGGCGATGGCAACCAGCGAAATAAGGACCAGGAGCAACGCGTACTCGGTCAGGTCCTGACCTTCGTCCTCCTGCCACAGTCTTTTCCAAAGCTCCGACATCGGGTGCCTCCTCGGACATCTCTAGTGGATGAACTAGTGTAGTGCGTCACAAATATTGATACTTGTAGCGCTGCCCTTCAGGGCGGCACATGCCAGGCTAAAGCCCGGCTCTACAGCGGAAACGACACGAATTAAATGCATCACAAATTGAGACGCAATACACTAGAGATTGGATATCGGCCGATTCCATGCCGGAGTTTAGCTGCCTTTAGCTGCGGCGAGAGCCCGCGCTCCGTGGCCTCCGCCCTTTGGCAATTCCCAGGTAGCCGCGACGGTGTCTTGTCCGTCGCGGGATTTCTGTCATGAAGAATCCGCGACACCAAAGCCAGTGTCGCGGCTACCATCTCGTGGGTGGGAATTTTGGGGGAATTCAGGGGCTTGTTGCTGTGGTGGAGGCGGAGGCCCCCTTGGCGCTTCCGGTAAGCTGCCGGTAAACGGAGGCCACGGCTTGCGATTCCAGTTCCCCCGCGTGCCATGGATAGCCTTGAAAGGGAACCAATTCATCCTGGATCTGCTGCTCGGATTTCCCTTGCTGCACCCGGGACTGGACCTGGTTCAACAGCCACTCGAGGAATTGCCGGAATTGCTCCACTTGCTTCCGCCCGCCGGGCTCTCCGTGTGCGGGGACGAAAACGTCGGCATCCCAAGACTCAACCCGGCGGAGCGTGTTGATCCAGCCGCGGATATTTCCCGAATCCATGCGCGGGATATATTGGTTTTCAAAAAGGTTTCCCAGAAAAAGAACTTTGGACTGGGGCAAGTAAACGACCGAATTGCCGGGAGAAGCGCCATCACCCAGGTTGATCAGCTTGATCGGCGTGCCGGGGAGGGGAAGCGTCATTTCCTGCGCAAAGGTTTTGTCGGGCGGGGTCGGGTGGATGCCTCGCATGGCTTCCTTCAGCCGCCAGTCATCTTCAATGCGTCTCGGAAGCTCGCTCCGGTAGCGGTCCATCAGAGTGGCGGCGGCGGGAGTGGATAAAATCGTGGGGCTGAAATCCGTAAAGGCTTCGTTGCCCAGCATGGCGTCCGGGGAGGCGCTGGTGTTGATGACAAATCGTATCGGAAGGTCGGTGTGCCGCCGAATCTCGTAAAGCAGTCCCCGGGCGTTAAAAGGCGTGTTGGTGGTGTTCACCACCACGACGCCTTCCGGGGTGATCACAAAGCCGGCGTTTGCGGCGCGGTTGAACTTCGGGTCGCCTTCCTGTTCGAGAATGTCTTCCGCGGCCCAGACAAAAACCTGCGGCTTGATTTCGAGGATTTTGTAGTGGCCTTCTTCCGACGGGAAAATGGTGCGCGGAAAGATCAAAAGCAAGAGCGCCAGGAGGGCGGGAAAACACCAGGGAGAGATCTTTACATTTTCAATGATGGATCGGACGCCGGCTTCAAGGCTTCCGCCCCGCGCGGCCGCTCCTTGAGGGTTTCGAGGCTGAGAAGAGTTTAAAGCCGGAGACAGCATTTCAGATGTCCACGTACACCTGCGCGCGCCAACCTCCCTCGCATTCCTCCAGGCTGAGTTGATGGTATGTAACGGCCTTGATTTGCAAGTTGGTTTGGTGCCGCGCTCGGTTGAATTGCTCACCCCAGGCCCGGCCTGAGGCAACATGATCGTCGAGGCTGGTCAGTTCGAAATCGCGAAACAACCAATGCTCGGCGTCATGAAGATACAGGATTTCACTTAACCAGTTTACCAGAAGGTTGAGCGGATCGGAGCCGGTAACTTCAATGAGAACCGTTTCGCTGGGTTCGACACAGCCGGGGTCCACGATCAGATGAAGCATCGCCCGCGCTGCGTTCTCAAACACTTCCTTGCGAGTGGATCCGAACGCCTCGAATCCCACATCCGCAGTGTGCTCGAGAATCCTGAAAGGAGGTGTCATGCGCCACGCGGGCCGGCCCGCAACGGGTCCCACTCTGAATGCCGGAAGCCGCTTGGATTGCTCTCACCCGGCTTCAGCGGGCCTGCTCCTTTATCATACTGGAGAGAACAGTTTCTGTGTAGCCAGCGAAGTTTCCGGTAGTGGGTCATTTTGACGTAGAGGCGGCTTTGTGCCGCCACAAGGCGAGGTGAACTCGCCGCTACCCCGCCAAATTGACCCACCACCAAGTTTCCGGGGCCTCGTCATCCTGAGCCAAAAACAGATTCCTCGCGGAGTTTATCCTGAGCCCCCTCGCTTCGCTCAAGGCCGTTCGCAAGCGGAGGGCGAACGGGCTCGGAATGACAGCCCAATGGGACTCGAAACGATAGGGCTTAACTGACGAATAACATTTCCTGGATGCGCGCCGTCTTCTGCAAAACGAAAAAAAGGCCCGCCACGGGGGGTGGCGGGCCTGGGAAAGTGAAACCCTGGAATGTGTCCTGTTACCTCTTCTTTGCCTTTGCTTTCGCCTTTTTCTTGGCGGCCATAGACCTCCTATAGACTGCATTTACAAACCGGGCATCAGGTCAACATCTTGTATCCCAATGCTCCTCTACCACTTTATATAGGGCTTGTGGAAAACTTTGTCAAGAGAAATCGGCATCCCTCCAGCGCCTGACCCCGGAAGGAGTTGCAGGGACCGCGCGTCGAACGACTACCAATTGCCGAAAATGTAACACCGGCCGCCGTCGTGCGGGTAGGCGAGCCGCGTCATCCTCTGCTCCCGGAGCGGGGCTACAGGAATAGCCGTCGCGCAGCCATTCGAGGGCGGTGAAGCTTTGCTTGGAAACGGCCGATAGATAGAAAAAGCGGGAAAGGAGTTTGCTCTGAAAACGATTAGCGTTTCCAGTCCTTCGCGCGATGTGAATTCTTCCACGCCCCTCGCTACTCGCTCCGGCTCTCCTCTTGCATTTGGGGATTCAGGCGCCACCCGCCATGACACCGGGGACTGCGGAACATGAACCAACAAGGCAAGAGATCTGCTTACGTTGTCACTCCCCTGCGAGTTCTTCTGGTGACGCTGGGGATCGTCTTCGTCGCCGAGGTGGCCGTCCACCGATTCCTTTCGCCCGTGCTGCTCCCGTGGGCGCACGGACTGGCCTCCGGCGCCCTGGCAGACGCCTGCATACTCACCGTCCTCGTCGTGCCGTTCCTCTGGTGGGTTATTGTGCAGCCTCTGCGCAAGGCCGCAATAACGGAAATAGCGCGAAGCGAAGCGAGCCTCAGCCAAGCCCAGCGGGTTGCCCACATGGGTAGTTGGGAATGGGACATCGCCGGGAACAAGACGTGGTGGTCGGATGAAACTTATCGAATCTTTGCGTTGACCCCTCAGGCCCTCACCGCCACCTACGAAGGCTTCTTGAATTTTGTCCATCCCAACGATCGCCAAGCCGTAGAGCGGTCTCTGGAGGATGCTCTCCGAACCGGGAAACCTTACAGCCCTCCCGACTTTTGCATTGTTCGCCCAGACGGCTCCACCCGTTTCGCGCATACCGAAGGGGAAATCATTCGGAACTCGGCGGGGAAGCCTATCCGGGTAATTGGCACGGTTCAAGATATCACTGAGCGCAAACGGGCGGAGACAGTGATGCGGGAAAGCGAGGAAAAGGTTCGCTTGCTGCTCGACTCCACCGCCGAGGGGATTTACGGAGTCGATCTCAAGGGCAACTGCACCCTTGCCAACGCTGCCTGCCTCCGGATTCTAGGGTATGAAAGTCCCGGGGAGTTGCTCGGTAAAAACATGCATGAGCTCATGCACTATGCCCGCGCGGGCGGCACTCCTTATCCCCCGGAGGAGTGCCGGATTTACCAGGCATTCCGAAAAGAGGAAAGAGTACACGTTGATGACGAAGTCCTTTGGCGGGCGAATGGAACGAGCTTTCCGGCGGAATACTGGTCCTACCCGGTACGGAAGGAGGGAAAATTGGCCGGGGCCGTGGCGACATTCCTGGACATTACCGAGCGCAAGCGGGCGGAAGAAGCCATGGTGGCGTCGGAACGGCGGTATGCCGATTTGTTCGAGAACGCCCAGGACGCTATTTTCACGAATGACCTCTCGGGGCGATTCACGTCAGTGAACAGAGCCGCCGAGCGGCTTACCGGTTACACGCGGGAGGAGCTTGTGGGCATGACCGCTCCCCAACTGGTCAGGCCGGAGATGGGGGATCTCGCCCGGCAGGAGATAGCACGACTGACTGTTGCCAGGGGTGACCCGGCAACGCGGGAGTGGGAGATCATCACGAAAGATGGACGCCGCGTGCCGCTGGAAGTCAGTACGCGAACCATCTACGACGGGGACAGGCCCGCTGGCATCCAGGCCATTGCCCGCGACGTCACGGAGCGCAAACGCACCGAGGAGGCGATGAGGGAGAGCGAACTTCGCTTCCGCCAGTTGACGGAGAATATCAACGAGGTCTTTTGGATAAGCGACCCCCAGCTCACAAAGATGATTTACATCAGCCCTGCTTACGAGCGGATCTGGGGGACCACCCAACAGAGTTTATATGACAATCCGATGTCTTTTGCGGACGCAATCCATCCCGACGACCGGGAACGCGTTCTAGCAAAGCTAGCAGGCCATGCGCAGGGTGGTCTTGACGAGGAATATCGTGTCGTGCAACCCGATGGGTCGGTCCGCTGGGTACGCGCCCGGACCTTCCCCATTAGGGACGAGCGCGGAGTGGTCTACCGCGCATGTGGCATCGCGCAGGACATCACTGCTCGCATCCAGGCGGACGAGGAGCTTTGCAAAGCCAAGGAGACAGCCGAGGCTGCCAGCCGCGCCAAGAGCGAGTTCCTGGCCACCATGAGCCACGAGATTCGCACTCCCATGAACGGCATCATCGGCATGACGGATCTGGCGCTCGATACCGATCTGACGCCCGAACAGCGCGAGTACCTCGGGATGGTCAAGGAATCCGGTGACGCGCTGCTGACCCTGATCAACGACATTTTGGACTTCTCGAGGATTGAAGCGGGAAAATTCGCCCTGGATACCACGGAATTCGATCTCGAAGACTGCCTCACGAATACCGCCAAGACTTTTGCCCCGCGGGCTCACCAGAAGGGTTTGGAACTCTCCTACCAAATCCAGCCCGACGTGCCCAAAACACTGATGGGTGACCCGAGCCGCTTGCGGCAAATTGTCATCAATCTTCTCGGCAACGCCGTCAAGTTCACGGAGCGGGGAGAGGTGGTGTTGCGTGTCGAGACGGAATCGCTTGCCGCGAGTGAAGCATGCTTGCATTTCGCGATCAGCGACACAGGGACCGGCATTCCCCAAGACAAACAGAAGATGATCTTTGAAGCCTTCACCCAAGTGGACAGCTCCATGACGCGCAAATACGGGGGCAGCGGCCTGGGCCTGACGATTTCCTCAAAACTCGTGCGCATGATGAATGGGCGCCTCTGGGTGGAGAGCGAGCTTGGCGTCGGCAGCACCTTCCACTTTACGGCGCGCTTCGCTGTGCAAAAGGTTCCGGCCAGGATGGAGCCCCGGGAGACGGTGGAACTCCAGGGGATGCCGGTGCTCGTGGTGGATGACAACGCAACCAACCGGCGCATTTTGGGCGCCATGCTCCGGCACTGGCGGATGGAGCCCGCGCTCGCGGAGGGCGGGGATGCCGCCCTGGCAACGATGGAACAAAACGCGGCTTCCGGAAAGACCTTTCCGCTGGTGCTGATTGACGCCCAGATGCCGGAGATGGACGGATTTGATCTGGCGGAGAGGATCAAGCAGAATCCCAAGCTGGCAACCGCCACGATCATGATGTTAACCTCCGCGGGGCACCGCGGCGATGCGGCTCGCTGCCGGGAATTGGGGATTGCCGCCTACCTGATCAAGCCTATCCGTCAAAGCGAACTGCTGCAGGCGATCCTGGAAGCTCTCGGCAAGCCCTCCGGCAGGCTCGATCGGGTTCCTCTGGTTACCCGGCACTCTCTGCGCGAAACGCACAAAGCGGCTCACATTCTGCTGGCCGAAGATAATGCCGTCAACCAAATGTTGGTCATCAGGCTGCTGGAGAAAAGAGGTCTTTCGGTGACGGCGGCCGGCAATGGGAAAGAGGCCCTGGCGGCCCTCGAAAAGCAGTCCTTCGACCTTGTCCTGATGGACATCCAAATGCCGGAGATGGATGGGTTCGAAGCCACGGCCCGGATTCGCGAGAAGGAAAAAACGACGGGCGCCCGCCTTCCGATCATTGCGCTGACCGCCTACGCGATGAAGGGGGACGAGGAGCGGTGCCGGGCGGCCGGCATGGATGATTACATCGCAAAGCCCATCCGCCCCCAAGACCTGTTCAGAGCCATCCACCGCCTGCTTCCTGAGGTTCCCGAAGATTCGTTCAACGGCATCGCGAGTTCCCCCGAACTGGCCAAAAAGCGATAGGCAGCCGGTTTCTGATCACCCCTAATTTCGGCATGACCGGGTTCTTGTCTCGACCCTCACCGCCAGCCAGGGGTTCACTTCTCATTTTTGGTCTCGAGCCCCTCAAGCCCCGCGGAATACGGTGGGAATAGATTTTCCCAGGGCGCGAATAGGTTTGACCGCCTGTGAACCACTCTGTTATTGTTAAGTGTTGCGATTCTTCAGGAACGAATCCTAACACATGGCGAACGTCAAGGTTACCCTTCCTGACGGTACAGACAAAGAGTTTCCGCAGGGCGTGACGGCGCGCGAGGTTGCGCAGTCGATCGGGCCGGGGCTTGCCAAAGCGGCGCTGGCGGCGAAGATCGACGGCCGCATGGTCGATCTTGCCACGCCGATTGAGGCCAGCGGACCTTTGCAGTTGATTACGCCGTCCTCGCCCGAAGGGCTGATGATTTATCGCCATTCTTCGGCTCACCTTTTGGCTGCGGCAGTCCTCGAACTATTTCCGGACGCCCATCCGGGTATCGGGCCGCCCACCGAGACGGGCTTCTTCTACGACTTTTACCGCGAAAAACCCTTCACCGAAGACGACCTGGTAAAAATTGAGGCCAAGATGCAGGAGCTTGCCCAGGCCGACCTGCCCTACGAACGAGTCTATTTTTCGAAGGAAGAAGGGTTGAAGCTTTTTGAGCAGATGGGAGAATTCCTGAAGTGCGAGCTGATTCAGGAAAAAGCGGAACCCGTCTTCTCCGCGTATCGGACGGGCAGGTTTCTGGACTTTTGCCGCGGGCCGCATATTCCCTCAACGGGGCGGATCAAGGCTTTCAAGTTGCTGAGCGTGGCAGGCGCCCATTGGAAGGGCGATGAGCATTCCCACCCCTTGCAGCGGATTTACGGCACAGCCTTCTTTTCGAAGAAGGATTTGGATGAGTTCCTTGCCCGCATGGAGGAAGCCCGCAAGCGCGACCACCGGCGCCTGGGCAAAGAGTTGGATCTGTTCAGCATTCAGGATGAAGCCGGGCCGGGGCTGATTTTCTGGCATCCCAAGGGCGGCATCATCCGCAAGGAAATTGAAGATTTTCTCCGCGATGAACTTCTGCGGCAGGGCTACCAGTTGGTTTATACGCCGCACGTGGCGCGCCTCGATCTTTGGAAAACCAGCGGCCATCTCGGCTTCTATGGGGAAAACATGTTCACTCCCATTCAACTGGACGACGCGGAGTACCAGTTGAAGCCCATGAATTGCCCTTTCCACATCCTGATCTATAAGGATGCGCGGCGAAGTTATCGCGAGCTCCCCGTGCGCCTGGCGGAATTCGGCACCGTTTATCGCTATGAGCGTTCCGGGGTGATGCACGGGCTGTTGCGGGTGCGGGGCTTTACGCAGGACGACGCGCATATCTTTACCACTCCGGAAGGCGTGGAGGCGGAGGTTGCCGCCTGCGTGGATTTTGCGCTGCTGGTGCTGCGCACCTTTGGGTTCGACCAGTTTGAAGTGGAGCTTTCCACCTGGGACCCCGAGAACCGGGAGAAGTATTCCGGTGAAGCCGAGCTTTGGGAGTTGGCCGAGCGCACGCTCGAATCGGCCCTGAAGACGCGCGGCATGCCCTACAAGCGCATCACCGGCGAAGCGGCTTTTTATGGGCCCAAGATCGATATCAAGCTGGTGGACGCGCTGGGGCGCCTGTGGCAGCTTTCCACCGTGCAATTTGACTTTTTCCTGCCGCAGCGGTTTGGGCTGGAATACGTGGGGGCGGACGGGCATCCTCACCAACCGATCATGGTGCACCGGGCGCTGCTCGGCTCCCTCGAGCGTTTTTTCGGCGTTCTGATTGAGCATTATGCGGGAGCTTTCCCGGTTTGGCTTTCTCCCGTGCAGGCGGTGGTGCTGCCCATCAGTGAAAAACATTTGGATTATGCCAGGAAAGTCACCGAGGAACTCCGCCAGGCAAGGATCCGGGTCCAACTAGACGACCGGAATGAAAAACTCAACGCACGGATCCGCGACGCGCAACTTCAGCGGGTTCCTTTGATGCTGGTGGTTGGGGAGCGGGAAATGAACGCCGGGGGAGTGGCCGTGCGGCGGCGCGACACTGGCGACGCGGGCTTTCAACCCCTCGCTGAGTTCAAGGCCTGGATTCGGGAGCTTATCGACACGCGGGCCAATAAATGGTAAGCTCTGCCTAGTATCGGGAATGAAAACTTTCCTGAAAGCAAGAAATGAGTAACCTAATTTCTATATAATGGTCCGGTGGACCAGGAGGGCTAGTCTATCAGTAATCGATTTGTTCGCACCAATGATAAAATTCGCGCTCGGGAGGTTCGGCTGATTGATGAAGAGGGCAAGCAGCTGGGCGTCATGCCCCCCTTCGAAGCCTTGAAGATCGCCCGTGGGCATGGCCTGGATCTGGTGGAAATCGCGCCGCAAGCGAATCCGCCCGTTTGTCGCATTATCAATTACGGGAAATTTCTCTACCAGCAGAGCAAGCGGGAGCATGAAGCTCGCAAGCATCAGAAAGGCGCCGAGCTGAAAGAAGTGAAGATGCGGCCGCGAATCTCCGTGCACGATTTCGAAACCAAACGCAACCGGATCATTGAGTTTTTGCAGGACGGCGCCAAGGTCAAGGCTTCGATCACGTTCCGGGGACGTGAAAACGCCCACCGGGACCTCGGATGGCAGATGATGAAGCGGCTGGCGGAAGACCTGGCCGAGACGGGGCAGTTGGAGATCGGGCCACGGCAGGAAGGGCCAAATCTTTCGGCGATATTTTCTCCGAAAAAGGTGACGGCCAAACCGGCGAAGGCGGCTTCGCGCCCCAAGGTTCGTCAGGAGCAGCGTCCGCCGGTTCAGGCAAAGGCCGCGACGGCGCCGGAGACTTCGGGAGGATAAATTTGGCAAAGGTAAAGATGAAATTGAAGACTCACAAGGGCGCCGCCAAGCGGTTTAAGATCACCGCCAGCGGCAAAGTCATGAGCGGGCACGCAGGGGCTCGCCATATTTTGACCTCCAAATCTCGCAAGCGAAAGAGAAGGCTGGGGAAGCAATCGGTGATGTTTGAAGCCGATGCCGCCCACGTGAAAGCCATGCTGCCCTACGGACGCTGACCGGAAGGTGCGGGGTCCAGCGGTCACTTATTCAAATCCGGGACTACCTCCTCAAGGCAGTTCTGCTTTATAATGGCAGATTGGTTGTAAGGGATCTGTCCCTTGTGGGTGCGGGAAGGCCAGAGGCTGGGTGCCTTCACCGCCCCGAAATCCTCCTGAAAGGAGTAAACCCATGCCAAGAGTCAAGCGCGGAACTGTGCGCCACGCCCAACGCCAGAAGCTTTCCAAGCTCACCAAAGGCTACTTCCTCAAGAAGAGCAAGCTTTACAAGTTCATGAAGGAGGCCGCGGATCGCGCGGGGCGCTTTGCCTACCGCGATCGCCGGCGCCGGAAAAGGGATTTCCGCCGTCTTTGGATTGTGCGGATCGGCGCCGCCGCGCGCCAGAATGAGCTGACCTACAGCCAGTTCATGCACGGGATGAAGAAGCTGGGGGTGGAACTCGACCGCAAGGCCCTGGCCGACATGGCTGCCCGCGACGCCGCAGCCTTCACCGAACTGGCGGGCAAAGTCAAAGGGGCGCTCTCGGCCTAGCTCGCATTCGTAGTTCCCGGCGCAACTTCTGAATGTTCCCTGGCAGGAGCGTCTGACGTACCGCCTCCTGCCCAATCTCCAATGAGCATCGATCAAAAAGTCAGGAAACCGCTCAAGGAACTGGGAGTAACAGCCCCCGAGGAGATCAGCGATCTCTTTGCCGGGGTGGGCGACGCCCTGGAGTCGGAGCGCCAAAGGCTAATCGCCCGGGGCGCCGACGACGAGGGCGAACGCGAGCGCCTGGCCAAAGAACTTCGCGACCGCTGGCTGGCCCGTAAGAACGGCCTGATTTCCTCCATCGACGAGTGCTGGCTGAAGGCCGCTCCCAAGGAGCTCAAGCCGGCGGTGGGGCGCGCGTTCAACGAACTCCGCAAGGCTTCGGCGGCGCTGGAAGTGGACGCGTTGGTGAAAGCTATTCCGCTCAAGCACGCGGCGAAGCTCCAGGGTAAACTCTCCTTTGCCGGAGAGGCCGGAACGGCTGAACATGGCGGCCTGGACCTGACGTTGCCAGGCTACCGGCGGCAACACGGCTCCGTTCATCCCGTCACCCAGGTGATGCGGGAAATCGAAGACATCTTTCTGGGGCTGGGGTTTTCCATCGAGTCGGGCCCGGAGATTGAGTCCGTCCATTATAACTTTGAGGCTTTGAACATTCCGGAGAGCCACCCGGCGCGGGATGACTGGGACACCCTTTATATTGATTCCCAGACCGTCCTTCGCACCCATACTTCTCCGGTGCAGATCCGGGCGATGGAAAAGCACGGCGCTCCCCTTTACATCATCTGCCCGGGCAAATGCTACCGGCACGACAACCCGGACTCCACTCATGCCACGATGTTTCATCAAGTCGAGGGGCTGGCGGTCGATACGGACATCAGCTTTGCGGACTTGAAGGGTACGCTCGATTTCTTTGCCAGGAAGTTTTTTGGAGAAAAGATCCGCACCAATTTTTTCCCGAGTTTTTTCCCTTTCACGGAGCCCAGCGGCGACTTGGCGATCAGTTGCGTTTTTTGCGAGGGCAAAGGCTGCCGGGTGTGCAAGGAGAGCGGCTGGGTGGAGGTGATGGGGTGCGGCATGGTTCACCCGGAAGTGCTCCGCCACGGCGGCATCGACCCGGAGCGGTATTCGGGCTGGGCGTTTGGGCTCGGCGTTGAGCGGTTTGCGATGATGAAGTATGACATCAACGACATCCAGCTTTTCCACCAGAGCGACGTGCGGTTCCTGGAGCAGTTTTGAGCGGAGTGGATTAAAAGGTTGCCGAGGCCGGGATCACGTCATGCTGAGCGCAGCGAAGCATCTGCTGTCTATTGCTGAAAACAAATGAAGCAGACCCTTCGCGGAGTTTACCCTGAGCGGAAAGCAGATTTCTCGCGGAGTTCACCCTGAGCCCCTTCGCTTCGCTCAGGGCCGTTCGCAAGCGGAAGGGCGAACGGGCTCGGAATGACAGCGAACGGGCTCAGGATGACATGATTCCAAGGGTTTTTCTGCAACTTGTAAGGATTCAG
>Ga0307373_10011022_pt1 | contig 13169 bp, 9 predicted proteins | sample OX2MG_FD_202534 | JGI IMG/M metagenome (GOLD analysis project Ga0307373, IMG submission 202534) | Soil microbial communities from Risofladan, Vaasa, Finland - OX-2 | ecosystem: Environmental > Terrestrial > Soil > Coastal area > Acid sulfate soil | place: Finland: Risofladan, Vaasa | collected... | reverse complement strand
TGGTGACGCCGACCCGGCCGAGCGCGCTGCGCCCGGCGGCTGCGAAGCCCACCAGGTTGTGCCCGGAGTAAAGGCGGCGAGCGCTGAGCAGCCGCTGGAAGTCAGATCGGCGCGTCAGGCGGTAACGCTTCTTCAAGTCCTGGAGGGGGATCTGGCCGGTCGGCGAGGCAGGCGGGTCAGCTGGCGCCGAGCCGGGCCCGGCCCTTGCGCCTCCGGTTCTGGATCACACGAGCGCCTCCGACGGTGCTCATCCGCTTCATGAAGCCGTGCACCCGCCGGCGGTAACGCTTCTTGGGTTGGTATGTCCTCTTGATGGTGAAAAGCGACCTCTCTTCTTATTAGTAGCCAGGCACCCGCTGGAAAATTCTTTTCCAAGCCGATCTGGAACTTCGGAAGTATACGAATTCGTATTCGTTGACCGCCGCCGCAGGCCCCCTATTACCCTCTCGTGAAGCCTTGCGACCGCCCGGACCCTTTGCTAGAATCCCGGCCCGGAAGCGGTCTTGGGGAACCGCGGCCACAGCCTCCATCCCGCGTCGGAGTTTCGAGTTCCAGCAAGCATTCTATCCACGGGCTGTGGTCTTTTTGTGGATAAGTCGGCTTCCATCTGATTCGGGTCCGGGGGGTTCCAGTGTCCGAGGCGTTCGCCGATACGGCGATCGCTTTTGAACGGCTGCGGAGTATTCGTTTCCTTTCGTTTCGGTTTCGTTTTCCACACGCGGCATCAAGGAGAAGCCAGGCTTGCAGGTCGGGCCGGAAACCTGCCTGTCGGCCCGGTTGGCCATATATCGGGATGGCGAGCCGGGACCGAAGGTCGAAGAAGTGCAGGGAACGGGTCCGAAAGAACTTATCCACAAGCTTTGCACCGCCACGGAGGCGGTTATCCGCGACCTTGGAGCAGACAGTCCCCAGCCCGCGCTCGGGGCCCTGATCGAGAACCTGGTCCACGCCGGGTTCGAAAGCCCGTCGATCTCGATTCTTGACGGCGGGCGGACCCTGCGGGTGGCAGATCGCGGACCCGGCATCGCTGATAAGCGCCGGGCGCTGGAGGCAGGCTATTCGAGCGCGGGAGCCGCTGAGCGGCGGGTCATCGCCGGGGTGGGATCGGGTCTTGCCATCGCCGCGTGGCAGGCTGAGCGGCGGGGCGGCAAGCTCGAGATCACCGACAACTTGGGGGGAGGGACAGTGGTGACACTTACATTCGCAGGCGCTGTCGGTGACGCGGTGGTGGAGCGGGCGGTGCCCCTGCTGGCCACGCTCGTCGAATCCCGGCCCGCAAACTCCGACCGGCCATCCGAGCTGAGCGACAACGGCAAGCGTGTCCTGCTCCTCCTCGCCGAATTGGGCGGCGCCGCTGTCGAGACCATCTGCGATGAGCTGCGCATCTCCGGGCCGGCGGCCGGTTCCGAGCTCGACTCGCTCCGCCGGCTGGGACTCCTCGACCAGACAGATCGCTTCCACGTCGTCCTGACGCCGGCCGGCCTCGGCTACCTCGACGGGATCTTCGTGGAATGAGCTCGATGAACCAAGAGCAGATCTGGACCGCGGTCCAAGAGGAACTCCGCTACCAGCTCGCCAAGCCCAGCTACGAGACCTGGGTGAAGAACACGTCCCTGCAGTCGCTGGAAGGCAACACCTTCCGGATCGCGGTGCCCAGCAAGCTCGCCAAGGACTGGCTCGAGGATCGCTTTGCCAGCCTCATCCAGGAAACGCTCCAGGCGGTCACCGGGACCGAGGCTGAGGTTGACTTCGTGGTCGCTGCCTCGACGTCCAAGAAGCAGTCCAGGCATCAGGACGATGACGACGCCCAGCCTCGCCTCAACCTCGATGACGACCAGGGAGAGGTGGGGGTGGTCGCCAACGCCGAGCTGAATGAGAAGTTCAAGTTCAGCGCCTTTGTGGTCGGCAACAATTCACGCTTCGCCCACGCCGCGGCGATGGCCGTCTCGGACTCGCCGGGGCAGGCCTACAACCCGCTCTTCCTTTATGGAGGCGTCGGCCTCGGCAAGACCCACCTGATGCACGCCATCGGCCACGAGGTGCGCCGGCGCTTCCCCAAGAAGCGAGTCGCCTACCTGACCTCCGAACAGTTCATGAACGAGGTGATCGCTTCCATCCAGACCGCCCAGATGAGCGAGTTCCGGCATAAGTATCGGACCGTCGACGTGCTGCTCATCGACGACGTGCAGTTCCTGGCCGGGAAGGACCGGACCAAGGAGGAGTTCTTCCACACCTTCAACGCCCTCCACGAGATCAACAAGCAGATAGTGATCTCGTCCGACCGGCCGCCCAAGGAGATCCCGACCCTTGAGGATCGGCTTCGCTCGAGGTTCGAGTGGGGACTCATCGCCGACATCCAGCCGCCTGACTTCGAGACCCGGCTGGCCATTCTCAAGTCCAAGCTCGGCTCTGCCGGCGGCTACGTCTCCGAGGACGTCCTCACCTTCATCGCCCACAAAGTCCAAAAGAACATCCGGGAGCTTGAGGGCGCCCTGACCAGGGTCATCGCCTTCGCGTCCATCCATCAGCGGGAGATGGACACCGAGACGGCGGCGGTCCTGCTGAGCGACATCATCCCGGCGGCCTCACGCCGGCCGATCTCCATCGACGCCATCAAGCAGGCGGTTTCCGACCACTACGGAATCCCGCTCGAGGAGCTGACCGGCAAGCGCCGCGACAAGCACATCGTCTTCCCGCGCCAGGTCGCCATGTACATCGTCCGCGAGGAGACACCTTCGTCGCTTCCGGTGATCGGGCAGGCATTCGGCGGCCGGGACCACACCACCGCTCTTCACTCGATCGAGAAGATCGCCAACGAGATGAAGGAGGACGAGCGGCTCCGGTTTGAGATCCAATCCATCCGCGACCGGCTCTACTCGGCGCGATGACCCGAAGCCCTCTGCACAGCGCTCGGTGGAACCGGCAGGGACTGCTGGTTAAGAACCGTCGGCTGGGTTTTCTTTCCACCGCTTACCTCGCCGTCCAGGGCAGTAGGCGCCGGCTTTTCCTATACACTTTGCGCCCCGACGCCGAGTTCAGCCCGAACTCAACGTACACAGCGTCCACAGGGCCTACTGCTACGACGTCTGATTATTTAAATCAGTTCAGTAACCAAGTCGTGGGGACAAGGAGCGAAGGTTGAAAGTCAGCTGCATGCCGGGTCCGCTCGGCCAATCCCTGCAGGCCGTGTCAAGGGCGATCTCGGCCCGGACAACTTTGCCGATCCTCAACAACATCCTGGTCCAGGCGACCGACCAAGGCCTTTCTCTAACCGCGACCAACCTCGAGATCGGCATCCGCAAGATGGTGCCGGCGGAGGTCTCCGAGGAGGGCGCCACGACGGTCCCAGCGCGCCTCATCACCGACTTCGTCACCACGCTTCCCGACCAGGAGCTCTCCCTCGAACTGGACCTTCAGACCCAGACCTTGAGCCTCCGCTGTGGCCGTTTCGACACCCACATCAAGTGCATCGAGGCGGAGGAGTTCCCACCCAGCCCGAGGCCCGAGGAGGGAGACCGCCTCCAGGTGCCGCTGGAGGACATGCTGAGGGCGGTGGAGCAGACCCAGATGGCTGCCTCCACCGACGAGGCGCGGCCGGTCCTGACCGGAGTCCTCTTCCAGGTCAAAGGAACCGAGCTGACGCTGGCCGCCACCGACGGCCACCGGCTGGCGGTGCGCAAGCTGAACGCGAGCAAGGCGGACGAGCTGGACGCCAGTCTGATCGTGCCGGCCCGTGCCCTTGGCGAGCTGGCGCGGGCGCTGAAGGGCGAGGGCCAGGACCTCGAGGTGATCGTCTCCAAGGCCGGCAACCAGGTGTTCTTCCGGGCCGGCAGCTCTGAGGTCAACTCCCGCCTGATCGACGGGAACTACCCGAACTATTCACAGGTTGTCCCCACCAAGAGCTCGACCGTGGTGCTGGCTTCAACCGCCGACCTCATCCAGACCGTCCGGGCCGTGTCGCTGTTCGCCAAGGACTCCGCCAACGTGATCCGGTTCCGGGCGACGGGCACCGGCCTGAACCTCTCCGCCACCACCAACGAGGTGGGTGACAGCCAGGCGGAGATCGAGGCATCGATCGACGGCGCCGAGATCCAGATCGCCTTCAACGCCCGCTATGTCCTCGATGCGCTGAGTGTCATCGGGGAGGACAAGGTCGAACTGCAGTTCAATGGCCCGCTCAGCCCAGGAGTGATCCGGCTGCCAGGCAAGGACGACTACGTGTACGTGATCATGCCGGTCCGGGTGGCGATGTAGAAGCCTCGCCAACTTGAGGCTGGTCTCGCTCACCCTTCGCAACTACCGCAACTACGCGCGACTACAGCTCGAGCTGGGACCGAGCCTCAACGTCTTCCTGGGTCAGAACGCACAGGGCAAGACCAACCTCCTGGAAGCCGTCGCCATCCTGGCTCTGAGCTCCTCGCCACGTGCCCGCAGGGAGTCGGACCTGGTGGGACCGCTCGGCTCCGAGGCGACCGTGGAGGCCGTCGCCGACGCCTCGGGAAGGCGGGTTGAACTCTCCTTCCGGGTGGCCCGTGAGGGCGAGCGGACGTCCAAGACGATCCGCGTCGACGGCGTTGCTCGGCGGGCGGTGGACCTCCCCGGAGAGGTCCACGCGACTCTCTTCTGGCCCGAAGACCTGAGCCTCGTCAAGGGCGGTCCCGAGCACCGTCGCAGGTTCCTGAACGAAATGCTGGTGCAGGTCGTCAAGGGTTATGGCCGGGCCCTGGCGCGGTACCGAAGGGTGCTCGACCAGCGCAACCACCTGCTTCGCCAGGTGGCCACCGGCCAGCAGCCGAGGAGCCGCCTTGAGGTATGGGACTCCGAGTTGGCCAGCCTCGGAACCATGTTGGTGCAGGCTCGCTTCAGGGCGGTCGCCGAGCTCGCACCGCTAGCGGCTTCCGGCCACGCCGCGATCTCGGGGGGCGAAGAGCTGGCGATCGGTTACTCCGGTCCGCCGGACGATCTCGCCGGAGCTCTGGCCGCCGTCCTCGACCAGGACCTCCGCCGCGGCACGACCAGCGTCGGCCCACACCGCGACGACCTGACCGTGAGTATCTCGGGAACCGAGGCACGAAGCTTCGCCTCGCAGGGTCAGCAACGAACGGCTGTCGTGAGCCTGAAGCTGGCCGAGTCGGACCTGATCGAAGCGCGTACCGGTGAGCGCCCGATTCTTCTCCTCGACGACGTCCTCAGCGAGTTGGATCCCAGCCGCCGCGAGGAGCTGCTGGCACGGGTTGGCGAGGGAGGCCAGGTCATCGTCACCTCGGTCGAGGCCGGTCCCTTCCCTCCCGGCCTGATGGCGCGGGCGCGTGTGCGCTGCATCAGCGGAGGCCGAGTAGAAGCCTGTGGATAGGATCGGGAAGCTGCTGCCAAGGGTCCTGGCCAAACAGCCCAGCTCCGGGCGAGTGGTCGAGATGCGCGCCCGGCTCGCAGTCGCCGAGATATTGGGATCGGCCCTCGCCGCGGACTGCGAGTCGATCGAGCTGCACGGGTCGGCGCTGACGATCACGACGCCAAACCCGGCTCTCGCTCACCAGCTCCGCCTGGATTGCGACCAGTTGCTTGAGCGGCTGAATCAGGCTTCGCCGGGACGGACGATCCGCATCCTGAAGGTTCGCACCGGCCGCCGCGGCGTCCCCGCCTGAGGGGCGGGCCGGTGCCGTCGGGCAGACTGCGACTCAACCGCGACCAGCTGCTTGCCGTCGCCGAGCTGAATGGCCCGGTTCGGGTCGTGGCCGGTGCTGGGACCGGTAAGACAGAGGTCATCGCCGAGCGCTTCCGGCGCCTGGTCGCGGCTGGCTCGGCGCCGGATGCGATCCTGGTCATGACCTTCACCGAGCGTGCGGCCGCCGAGATGCGGACGCGGATCGAGGCCGGCCTGGGCAGTTACGCGGGCGACCTCTCGGTCGGCACCTTCCACTCAGTCGCCCAGACCCTCTTGCGCGAGGACGGCTGGCGGATAGGTGTGCCGCCCAGCTTTCGAGTCCTCGCCGGGGCCGACCGCTGGATCCAGCTCCGCCAACTGCTCTGGGAGCTCGGGGACCCGGCCTTGGTCGGGGTCGAGCGTCCGGACGACCTCGTCAACCCGCTGCTCCGGCTGCTGGAACGACTGAAGCAGGAGCTCATCCCGCTGGCTCGGCTCGAGGATTGGGCCCGGACCACGGCCGACCATGAGCTTGGCGAGCAGTTGCTGGCCGCCGTCCGGCTGTTCCGGGCCAACCAGCGCCGTTCGGATATGGAGAAGCTGCTCGACTTCGACGACCTGATCCTGCACCTGGTTCGCCTGCTCGATCAGAGGCCGGAGGCCCGGGAGCGGAATGTAAAACGTTTTACATCGGTGCTCGTCGACGAGTACCAGGACTCCAACCTGGCGCAGGAGCGGATGGTGGAGCTGCTCGCCGGCGGGGGCAATGTGGCGGTGGTCGGCGACGACGACCAGAGCATCTATCGCTTCCGCGGCGCCTCCCTTGCCAGCATGGAACGCTTTGGACGCGTCTTCCAGGGTGCCGTCACCCGTTCCCTCGGCCGCAATCGCCGCAGCTCCGCGCATATCGTGTCCGCTGCGGCGGCCCTCATCGGCAACAACCCGGCCCGGCTCCCCAAGGCCCTTGCCGCCCATCGGCGACCCGGGTTCAGGGTGGACCTAGCTCACGCCGCGACCGGCCTCGACGAGTCGCTGCAGGTTGCTGACCGTGTCGCCGAGCTGGCCTCGGCGGGCACATCCCTGCGGCGGATCGCCCTTCTGGTGCGCACCAACGCGCTCGCTCGGCCGGTGGTCCTGGCCCTCCGCAGCCGCGGGATCCCGCATCAACTCTGGGGAGCTCGCGGCTTCTACAGCCGGCCCGAGATCCTCGACCTGATCGCCTACCTCAGGCTGCTCAACGACCCGGCAGATGAGATAGCCATCAGCCGCCTGGCGGTGCGGCCGGGAGCCGGCCTCGACCCTCTCGAGGTGCTGGGACGTCTGTCGCTGGCGCGTGCGGCAGGCGTTGCGCCGTTGAGCGGGCTCGAGGAGTGGGCTCCGGCGCGGGAGTGGGTGGGGACCGTCCGACGCCTCGTCGGGCTCTCCAACCGCCTGGGCGTCGATGAGCTCTTCTTCGAGCTCATGGCCTCCACCGGATACCTCGAACTCGCGCATCAGGAGGACCACGCGGGGCAGCGCCAGGTCGCCGCCAACGTCGCCAAGTTCGGCGAGCTCATCGACGGTTTCCGCGATCGTTCCCGCGACCACTCACTGGGCGCCTTCATGGCCTACCTGGAACTGGTTCTGCTCTCGGAGGCGGAGGAGGAGGTGGCCCAGGTCGAGGAGGTCGAGGAGGCCGTCCAGGTGATGACCATCCACCAGGCAAAAGGCCTCGAGTTCGACGCCGTCTTTGTGCCGGCCCTGGTCGAGGGCCGGCTGCCGCAACCGCACCGCCGGGACCGCTTTCGGATTCCGGCCGAGCTGGCGAGCGAGGCGGCCGCGCGCGAGGACCAGGTCGCCGAGGAGCGGCGTCTCCTCTACGTGGCGATGACCCGGGCACGGGATCGTCTCCAGTTGAGCTGGGCGGACAGCTACGAGGGAAGTCGCGCCTGGCGACCGTCGCGGTTCCTGACAGAGGTCGAGGGCGCGGGGCTCGGTCATTTCCGGAGACTGGAGGTGTCGCCCCTGGCCGGCGGCCTGGCCGCGTCATCGGAGGGCGAGGTGCGCGTTCAACCCAAAGTGGCGCCGGTCGGGCCGGCATCGCAGCCGGCGTACGGCGGCGCCCCCCGGCTGTCGTTCAGCGGCATCAGCGTCTACCGGGAGTGTCCACGTCGCTACCAGTACCGGTACGTCTATCAGCTACCGGTGGCGCCAACCGTCGAGGCGACCTACGGCAGCATCGTCCACGAGACGCTGATGAGGCTTGGAAAGCGGCGAATGGAAGGCCAGCCCATCACCGCTTCCGGGTTGCTCGAGGTTCATGACGCGACCTGGCTGGACGCACCCTTCCCCGACCCCCGCCGGTTGCCAACCATGCGCGCCCTCGCGCTCTCGCAGTTGGAGGGTTACCGAAAGGCGGGCGGATTCGACGTCCGTCCGCTCCTCGTCGAGAGCTCCTTTACCGCCGACCTTGACACCTGGCGGCTGCGAGGAATCATCGACCGGGTGGACCCACCCCCCTCCCTTGGGGGTGGGGGGTGGGAACCCTCTGCCGGTCAAGATGGCGGCTCCGCGGCTGTCCGCGATGGCGGATCAGACGAGGTTGGTTCGGACCCGGCCGTCGGACGTGCGCGAATCATCGACTACAAGACCGGAGACCCGATCCCGGCCAGCCGGTTGCGCCGGGACCTCCAGCTGGCGCTCTATGCCCTCGGGGCGCGGCAGACGCTCGGGATGCAAGACGTCGAGCTGGAGATCGTCTACCTCAAGGACTCGAGCCGGGTCGTCCTCCCTGCGAGTCCCGAGCTCCTAAGGGAGGCGGAAGTGGTCGGCGCCGAGGTGGCCGCGGGGGTTGCTGCTGGCAACTTCGAACCGCGACCGGACCGGCGGCGCTGCGCCCTCTGTCCCTACCGTCTCGCCTGCCCGGCCGCCCTGTAGCGGGCGGCCACCCGAAGGCACTCGTGCGCGATGTCGAGGCTCGCGTAGGGCCGCGAGATCTCGGCCGCGCGCTCGGCCATATCCCGCCAGCGCTCGCTACCCGGCCGGGCGAGCTCGCGCACCGCCGAGAGCAGCTGGTCCGGCTTCGGCGCGTAGAGACCGAGGCCGGTCTCGGTCACGAAGGTGACGTTCGGCGTCTCCTGGCCGGGCAAGTAGCTCGTCAGCAGAATCGGCACCTCGGTCGCGAGCGCTTCCCCGATCGCTCCCGGGCCCGCCTTGCTCACCAGCAGATCGGCGGCGCGCATCAGATCCGGCACGTTGTCCACAAATCCGAGGACCAGCGCCGGCGGCTGGAAGTCGACCCGCGCGAGCCGCCGGCGGAGCTTCTCGTTGCGGCCGCAGACGACTATCAACTGCCAGTCGCCACCTCGACGGCCGAGGGCGCGGACCTGGGTCAGGAGCTTGCCGGAGCCCTCGCCTCCACCCGAGACGAGGATCGTGAAACGGTTCTGGTCCAGCCCGAAGCGTCGCCGCAGCGCCGCCTTCTCGCCCGGAGCTGGGGGGCGAAAGCGAAGGTCGACAGGCAGTCCCAGCAGCTGCACCCTGGCCTCCGGCAGCCCGGCCGCAAGACATTCCTCACGGGCGCCATCGGTCGGCACCACCGTCAGGTCGGCGTTGCGGAACATCCATCCGAGATGGAACTCGACCAGGTCGGTGATCACGGTGACCAGGCCGCGAGGCCTGCCGCCGCGGCGGATCGCTTGCCAGGACACATGGTTCAACAGCGGATGGACGGAGAGGACGAGGTCGGGATCGACCTTTTGAAGGGCCCTGGTCAGGATCCTCCGGATCCGGCCGCCGAATACGCCCCTTACGGCGGCGAAGGCGGGACGGTTGTTGAGTCCGTGGTACAGCGCACCCCAGAGTGCGGGCGAGCGCTGAATGATGGGAGAGTAAAGACCAGCAAGCCGGCGCACGAGCGCCGGTGAGCTATCGGCGCCCATCAACGGGTCCAGCTTGGTCACCGATGCGGACGGGTCGAGCTGCAGGATCGCCTGCTCAAGCGCCTTGGCCGCCGCCCGGTGTCCCCCGCCTGTATCGGAAAAGAGAATGAGGATCGAGGTGCCGGTGTCGGCGGTAGGGACCTTCGCAACCTCGGCCGTCACCCGCCCCTCCTGGCCAACGGCGCCGGCCGGGCGGGCCTTGGATGCATGGGGGCGCCGACAATCATATGGCGGCCGCGCCGCGTCCTCGATCGCGGGTTGATTCCCCGGGCGGGAATACCTCCCCCCGGCCTACGGTATTCGCAAGTGTGCCTGCCCACGGCAACAGGCCCCGGCTGCATGAGGTCAGGCCTTTGATCAACACGCCTCGAGCTCGGATCGCCGTTATCTCCATGCACACGTCCCCGACCGCGTCGCTCGGTCAGAACGCCAACGGGGGTATGAACGTCTACATCCGGGAGATCGCGGCCGCCTTCAGCCGCTGCGGGATCGCCACCGACGTGTTCACCCTCCGAGCGGGCGCCGACGACCCCGAGATCGAGCGCTTCGCCCCGCTGAGCCGGGTCATCTACCTCCCGGTCGGCCACGACCACGCCGACAAGTACGAGCTCGAGCACCACGTGGAGGAGTTCGCCCAGCTGATCCTCGCCTTCCAGGAGGCTGACCAGGTCGACTATCAGCTGGTCTACTCGCACTACTGGCTTTCGGGCATGGTGGCAGGCGTGTTGCGAGAGCGCCTCTGCGCGCCATGGGCCCACACGGCTCACACCCTGGCGCTGGTCAAGAACCGGCATCTGGCGCCTGGTGCAACACCAGAACCCGCGGCCAGGGTTCTGGCCGAGCGCGCGATCGCACAGAGCGCCAACCTTCTTATCGCAAGCACCTCCGCGGAGGCCGACGACCTTGCCCGCCTTTACGGCACCGATCCGGACCGGATAGCGGTGGTGGCACCCGGCATTGATCTCGGTACCTTCTCCCCGATGCGCAAGGCCGACGCCAAGCGCAAGGTCGGCTATCCGGGTGAGCGCCTGCTCCTGTTCGTCGGCCGTCTCGAGCGCTTGAAGGGCGTCGAGACGATCCTGCGGGCTTTCCCGCTCGCCGCCGATCGCCGCCACCAGGATGTTCGCCTGCTGATCCTCGGCGAAGACAGCCACGAAGGTGGCGAGAGCGAGAAGGAGCGGCTTCGCGAATTGGCCGGCGAGTTGGGCATCGCCGCCCAGGTCGACTTCCTGGGATCGGTCGCCCACCACGAACTTCCCTACTTCTACGGGGCCGCCGAGGCGTGCCTGATGCCCTCGTACACAGAGTCTTTCGGGCTGGTAGGGCTGGAAGCGCAGGCCTGCGGCTGCGCCGTGGTCGCCTCCAACGTCGCCGGGCTGGCTTCGGTGGTCCGCGACGGGGTCACCGGCTACTTGGTCGACGGCCACGAGGCGGCCGAGTGGGCGGATCGGCTGGGTCGGATCCTTGACGACCCGGAGCTCGCCGAGCAGATGGGTCGCCGTGGAGTCCTGCTCGCCCAGCGCTTTCCCTGGGGCCTCGCCGCCGACAGGATCTGGGCGACGCTGGAACCGATCCTGACGACGTCGACCCAGCAGGTCGCCCACCCGAGCTAGCAACTCGTCGGCGCGCCCGGGGGCCGGAAGCGATTTCGCCCCGATGTAAAACGTTTTACATCCCGTTCGGTCGTCACCTTTCAAGAGCTTGCCCAGTGCAGGTCCAGGCAACTGAACGGGAAGGCCGAGGCATCGAAGGCAGTGAGCCGAGAGGCCCCGGTCCCGTCGGCGTTCATCAACCACACCTGGGCGCTTTCCGGGGGTCCCATCAAAAAGGCGATCTGGTGGCCGTCAGGAGACGGCTGGGGCAGGAAGGCGTCCTGCTCGCTGACCGGGCCCAGCGCGGTCGCCGCGGCGAGCGTTGAAGGTGGGAGTGCGGTGTTGATCCGGAAAATCCTGCTCTGGAGCCGCCCGGAAACCTCTACCCGGGCGGCGAACACCAGGTCACTGGAGTCGGCCAGCCAGGCGGGGTCGCTGATGATGCCGGTGGCGACGGTTTCCACGCTCGCCGACCCTGTCAACGACTTCACTCGCAGCACCGAAGCGGACGGCTGCCCGCCGCCCAGCAGGTAGGCGAGCCTGGTCCCATCCGGCGCCCAGGCCAGCGCGGTCACCACTCCGACCTCGTGCTGGAGCCGGTACTGGGAGCGCAGAGCGACGTCGTATGCGCGCAGGTCAGACCCGTCGGGACCGGTCTGGCTGAACGCGACCCGGTTGAGGTCGCGAGAAACCGCGGCGGCGTCAACCCCCGTCGCAATGGGCAGGACGTCACCATTCGGAAGCAGCCTGCTGAGGTTGTCCCGGTCGAGGTAAAGGTAGCCGGCCGCAGGTCCCAGGAAGACTGCCCATTCGGCCTGAAAGGGGAGGTCGACGGAGGGCGCATCGAATGGATAGTCGGTCCAGCTTCGGTTGGGATGGCGGACCAGCAGGTTGGATCCATCCGGCGACCAGGAGAAGGCATCGACCGACGTCTTTTCCAGGCTGCGCGGGAAGCCGGAGTCATCGACCATCCACACTCCTGATCCCGGCGTGGAACCGGATCCGGTGGCGATGAAGGTGATCCACCGCGTCAGTGACCGTACCGGCCCGGTGGAGAAGTGCATCTTCACCGGGGGCAGGTGGTTGCCATCGGCGTCGGTGGCGTTGCTGGAGATCGTCATCTGGTAGTCCGTATGGGCTGCCAAGAGGCTGTTGGGCGCGATCAGGACGCTCCGGGCATCGGAGGGATCGGCCTGGACCGAGAAGGAGAGCGGGGGCGAGAAGGTGACCGCCGCTGAGAAGCTACCGGCATTCATGTCCCGGCTGAAGCCCAGCGTCAGGTAGGTGGCCGGGTCAACACCCGTCTCGCCGTTTCCGGGCGAAATGGTCCGGACGTCTGGCGGGCCTTCGGTCTGAAAGACCCAACTGTGGGTGAAACCATTGACGTTGCCTTGCGTGTCGCGATAGCCCGAAAGCAGCCGGACCGTGTACTGCGTGCTCGGATCGAGGGTGTCGTGGTGGAACACCAGCGTGTTCTGCGCCGCCCAGGACACCTGGCCCGCCACGGCCGGCACGAGGCTGAAGCGCGCCGCCACCGAAGATCGATCGACGGGGCGGTCGAAGTGGATCTCCACCGGTGCGTCGGTGGGGACGTCGAGGGCTCCCTTGGCGGGGCTGATCTCGAGGATCTGGGGCGGGCTCTGGCAGCCGACCAGCAGGAGCGGAATGGCCATCACGAGCAGCATCACCCGCGCGATCGGTATCCCGGCGGTGAGTCCGGCAGGGCCAGACATACCGGCTAGAGGTAGGTCTGCAGCTGGGCCCTCATGTCCTGCTCTAGCTTCACGAGCAGGGCGGAGTCGACGAACAGAAGGGAGATCTGGCTCACCTGCGCAACCGCCGCCTCGACGCCGACCTGGGAACGCTCGGCCGACCCCAGGAGGTCCTTCACCTTGCGGGAGCGGGCTCCGAGGGCACGGTCCGCCATTCCCTGTAGGTCCTCGACGACTGCGTCCCAGTTGGGCGGGGCTTTTGCCGCCGGGGCTGCGCTGGACTCGGGCGCAAAGGCCGAGG
>Ga0307373_10011017_pt1 | contig 13177 bp, 6 predicted proteins | sample OX2MG_FD_202534 | JGI IMG/M metagenome (GOLD analysis project Ga0307373, IMG submission 202534) | Soil microbial communities from Risofladan, Vaasa, Finland - OX-2 | ecosystem: Environmental > Terrestrial > Soil > Coastal area > Acid sulfate soil | place: Finland: Risofladan, Vaasa | collected... | reverse complement strand
GTTGCACCTGCCCGCCGGAGAGGCGCACGCCGCGCGGCCCCACCAGCGTCTCCAGCCCGCCCTCCATCTCGGCCACGTCGCGGTCGAGTGAGGCGGCGGTCAGCGCGCCGGGGATGTCTGCTCGCACTTCATCCTGCCCCAGCAGGATGTTTCTGCCGAGCGCCTCGCTGAAGAGGCGAGGTGTTTGTGGGGTGTAGGCGATGCGCGGCGGCGCGAAGAAGACGCTGGGGTTGCCAACCTCCTCGCCATTCCAGCGAATGACGCCCGCCTGCCGCTCCACCAGTCCCAGCATCGCGCGCAGGAACGTCGTCTTGCCGGAGCCGATGCGCCCGGTGATCACGATGAACTGCCCACGCCGCACGCGCACGCTGAGGTCGCTGACACCGCGTCCCGACGATGGGTGGATGTACGTTAGCCCGTCGATGGCCAGTTCATGTAGGTCGTCCTGCGGTTCGCGTTCGGGCGCGACGACAGCAGGCGGCTCCGCACGCAGATAGAGCGGGTTGCGCGCCACCAGCGCGTCGGGCGGCGCGCCCTCCATCACCTTCGCCATCCGCTCGAACGAGACACCCACCTGCTGCTGACGCGCCAGCGCCTGCCCGATGAACGACATGCTCCACCCCAGCGTCGCCAGATACGTCGAGAAAATGGCGAAGTCGCCCAGCGTAAACGTTCCGGCGGTCTGGCGCGTGGCGATCAGCAGCAGCACGATGGCCGCGCCAATCGCGCCCATGTTGTTGTTGAGCGACTGGATCAGCGCCGTGGCCAGATTATCGCGCACGGCGGCGCGGCGGCGCGTCAGGTTGAGCGTGCGGAAATGGGCCACCACGCGGTTTTCCGCCGAGGCGACCTTGACCGCCTGCACGGCGGCGAAGAGTTCGCCCAGGTGGTCCGTCACGCGGCCCGTCGCTTTGCGGTTCGCCTCGCGCAGCCGTTTTAGCAGCCCGCTAATGCGGTTGGTCAGCAGCAGCAGCCCGGCGAACGGCACGAAGACGATCAGCGTGACGCGCCAATCGATCCGCAGCATCACGATCAGCGCGCCGATGACGAAGAGCGAGATGCCCCACAGGTCGATCCAGCTCTCGAAGAGGCGGCTGACCTCCTCCACGTCTTCGCGGAAGCGGCTCATTGCCTCGCCGGGCGAGTCGGGCAGGCGATGTGAGCCTGGCCCGGTCATCACCCAGGCGAACATATTGCGCCGCAGCAACGACTGCATGGTGAAGTAGTAGGTGAACCAGATCAGCAGGCCGCTGGCGAAGATACCGAAACGCGCAACACCAATCACCGCGAACAAGATGACCACCGCCCAGGCGTTCAGCCCAAAGTCGGCGTGGCCGGAGAGCGCATCGATGAAGTAGCCGATCACCAATCCCGTCAGCACTGGCGAGACGTGGATCAGCGTCCATACGCAGATGTTGAGCAGGAACAGCTTGGGGTCGCAGCGCAGCAGCCGCCAGAGATACTGAAGCGTGGTCAGCGGTGCGCGCTGGTTCGCGGCGTCGGCGGGCGACGATTGCATGTCAGGCGATGTGGGCGCGTTGGGTGTTTTGGGTGTGTCGGGCAGGCGCTGCTCTGCCAGCGGCGACCGGCCCGACAAGTGTTCCGTGTCAGCGGTTTCACCCGTTTCTGGTGTGCCTGTGACGATTGAGGTCATGCCAATGCCTCCTCAAGCCCCATGCGGAGCAATGTAGCGAAGCGTGAGTCTGGGTCATGCGTCAGTTCCTCACGCGGACCGTATTCCAGAATGCGCCCGTCGCCGAGCGTCATGATCAGGTCGGCGCGCTGGACGGTGCCGAGCCGGTGCGCGATGATCAGCCCCGTGCGGTCGCGCAGCAGCGCGCTGACGCCGCGCTCGATCAGGCGTTCGGTGGCGAGGTCCAGCCGCGACGACGGCTCGTCGAGGATCACCAGACCAGGGTCGCGCAGGAAGACGCGGATGAAGGCCAGCAACTGCGCCTCACCGGCGGAGAGTCCCGCGCCGCTGGCTTCCAGGTGGGTGTTGAGGCCGTCGGGCAATCGGGCGAACCACGACTCCAGCTCCATCGTCTCGATGACCGCCATGATGCGGTCGTCGGCGATGGTCGGGTCGAAGAACGTCAGGTTATCGCGCACGGTCGCCTGGAAGAGCTGCACGTCCTGCGTGACGAGGCCAATGCGCTGGCGCAACAGGCTCAGCGGCAGGTCGCGCAGGTCCGCGCCGTTCAGGCGGATCGCGCCCTCGGTGGTGTCGTAGAGCCGGAAGAGCAGACGGCTGATCGTCGTCTTGCCGCTGCCAGTGCGCCCCAGTAGCCCCATCACCTTGCCCGGCTCCAGCGCAAACGACACGTCGTGCAGCACCGGCCCATCGTTCTCGTGGTAGGCGAAGGTGACATGGTCGAAGGCGACCGCGAGCGGACCGCGCCCGGTGTTCCCGTGCTCCCATGTGGGAGATGGGAGAGCGCTGGGCGTCGTCGGCGCGTGTACCTTGCTCGTGGGAAACGACGCCGTGGACGCAGGTCTGCTCCCCGCCGCCAACGCGCCATCGGGCAGCGACCCCACGCGCGCGACCCCACTCGCCTCCCTTCCCACACCTGTAGGAAGGGATAGCCGCGTTGCAGACGCGGCAGGGCTAACCTCGTCCGCGATCTGCGGCTGGATGAGGTAGAGCGTGCGCACGCGAATCAGGCTGGACGCCGCCTTCTGGAACTCCTGCATCTGCTGGGTGATGTTTTCGATGGGACCTTCGAGCAACAGCGTATATTGCACGAAGAGGTAGACCGTGCCCAACGTGACGGCGTGCAGGACCAGGAACAGGTACGCGCTCATCCCCAGCGTCATGGTGACGCCCAGCGCGAAGAGCAGCGTCGTCACCGTCCAGACCCGCGAACGGCGCACCCAGGCGTTGACGCTCTGCGTGAACCAGCGCCGCATCGCCACGTAGAAGCGGTCCATCACATAGGCGTTACCACCGTTCGCGCGGATGTCTTCGACGCCCGCCAGTCGCTCTTCCATGAAGCCCAGGAAGAGCGCGCTGGACTCGCGCTCGGTCACGCCCGCGCCGACGGCATGGTTACGCATTCGGATCAGGATGAACAGCGAGACGGCGACAAAGATCGTCAGCGCCAGCCCGATGCGCCAGTCGATCAGCAGCAAGACGACCATGGTGCCGATCAGCAACCCGCCGCTACCAACCACCTGGATCAGCATCAGCGCGAAGAAGTTGGAGAGCGCCGTCAGGTCGCCGTCGATGCGTTCGATGAACTCGCCGGGCGTGTGCTGGTTGTGATAGCTCATGTCCAGCTTGAGGCAGTGCAACGCGAGGTCTTCGCGGATCAGGTTGGTCGCGGCCCAGCCGACATCCTGCCCGACGTAGGTGGTCAGCGCCTGCGCGCCCTGGTTGAGCAGCGCAGCGGCCAGCGCGAACAGCGCCAGCCAGACGAGCGCCATCTGCACGCCATGCGCTGTCGCCGTGTCGATGAAGACGCGGATGATCTGTGGCCCCAGCAGTTGCAGGCCGATGCTGGCCGCCAGCAGGATCGCCAGCCAGGTGAACTGCCGCCAGAACGGGCGCAGGTAGGCGCGCACAAAGCCGCCCCAGGTCGTCGGCGCCTGTGGCTGGCGCAACACCTGCGGCTGGCGTGGCTTCTGCTGCCGTTTATGTGAGTCGCGCAGTTCTGCGCTTTCTGTATTGGATTGTGGCTTGCTGGTGGTCGTGACGGACACAGGTGGCCATCATCCTTTCCCGACTTCCAAGGACTTCCCATCCGGCGCATCTGAACCGGAACCCTGGTGGACAACTACAAAGCGGCGCTACATGGCAGCGCAAAGGGGCGCAATCGGCGGGCAAGCAAAGGCGAGCAGACAAAGCACGGCGCAGTGTGACGCTCGTGTGAGGCGCGAAGTGGCCTCTGAGAGAAGGCTGAGAGGGTGAGACGCTCAGGTGGGGGAGGAGGGAAAAACACACCACACTGCAAAGCAAAACACCACGGTCCAGCGCGCTCGCGCATATGCCGCCGAGCGTGCGCCGAAACGCATCCGTGGTGAGACAGAAGTCAGAGGGGAAGGAAAGTTACCATTGTGAAATCGCTGGATTCGCCGTCCTCGAGACCATCTAGGTTATCGAGCGCATGGCGAAGGGATACCCTCTTCGAATCGCCGAACAGATACGTCTGGCTAACGCGCGGCCCGCACAGCCCCAATGCCGTTGGGGGTGAGGCGAAGCCTCTTCATCCAGATTTTGCTAGCCATCAGACAAACCTCCAGGAACATGCTCGTACCAGGAGCGATGTTCGTGCGACTTCTCATGCGAGAGGAACGAAGCGTGTTGTGTATGATGATGGGCTAACGTTGTACGGCCACCATCATACATCCAAGGGCAAGTGTACCATACCCAACGCGCGAAACGCAAGGGGATATGCCAAGAGCATCGGGTCATTGGTTTGTGACGCCCCATTGCCATCTGCGATAATAGACAGATGATGGCATGCGGAGTCATCAGATGAGGTCAGGCCATATCCAGGCGAGATGGGGAGCGCGTATGCGAGCGGAGATACTGGCGTTGCGGGGCATGGCCGGGCCACCCTCGCGCTTGCCGCGCCCGGACCCCACCGCCGATCTCATCGGCTACCACGTCCCCGACGAATTAGCGGCAGCCATCCAGCCGGGGCAACTCGTCGCCATTCCGCTGGGCGCGCGGGTGGGCGTCGGCCTCGTCTGGGCGCTCGACGCCAGCGACGAACTCGACGACGTGAACATCATGGATGACCAGGATGACGCGGACGGCCCGGATGACGCCGATGACACAGCGACAGCCTGGGGAGACGAGCAGTCAGGCGATACGCTGCGTGAACGCTCCACCGTCTACGCCACCCAATACACAACACGTCGGTTGCGCGCGATCAAGAGTATCCTGCTGGATGAGCCGATGGTACTGGCGGCGCAGCGGGCGCTGGCCGAGTGGATCGCGGCGTACTATAGCGCGCCATTAGGCCAGGCGGCGCGGCTGATGGCGCCGCCGGGGCTGCTGGCCAGCGTACGCGTCGTCATGCGCCCCACCGACGCCGACGCCTCCGCCAACGGGGACGCCAGCGCTGAGGCTCCCAGTGAGGCAAGCGCCGCAATGGAGATTGCCGAGGCAGGCTGGCGCACGGGACAGACCATCGCGCCGATCATCGGCGCCCGCATCGTGAACGACGCCGACGCCGTGTTGGCGCTGCTGCGCGAGCGTGGCTGGTTGGAGCGCGACCAGGTGGTGACGACGCTGGGCGCCAAGCGGGGGGGCAGTGCGCTACGCACGCTGACCGAGCGCAACGCGGTGACGCTACGGGCGGAACTGCCCGGCGTGATGCTACACCCCCGGCAGGAACGACGGGTTGCGCTGACCGGCGATCCCGAGCGTCTGGCCGACTGGCGCGCCGCCGCCCGCGCCACGCTCGATTCGCTCGTCACGCTTGCCGCCGAGGCGCCCGCCGAGACGCCCGCCGACGCCACCCAGGCTGCGGCCACATCGCAGCGGCGACGTGTGGATGTGCGCCACACTGGACAGCGTCAGCGTCGGCGGCTCGGCGGCGTGGTCGCCGCCCTACGCGCGCCTGCGTCGGCGCCACCCACCGCGCGCGTAGCAGGCGCCACCACCGCCGACGAGCGGCGCATGGAGCGCCAGGCGGAGCGCATCCTGCGCCAGCTTGCCGCACTGGATGTATTGGAGCGCACAGCGCGTGCGGCTGATGGCGCTGGCGACCTGGCGCTCAATTCTCCCACCGCTGCAACGCCTACCCCCACAGCCGACGCGCCTGCAACAGAGGCAGACGTGGCATGGCAGCCCGACCTGGATGTCGCGCGCGACCTGCGACGTAGCTGGCGACTCGAAGAGCTACGCCGCCTCACCCGCGTGACGCCCGCCGCGCTGGCAGAATTGGCGGCGGCAGGGCTGGTCGCCATCCAGACCGTCGAAGTGCGGCGCGACCCACTGGCCGGGGCCGACATCCTGCGCACGGCGCCGCTGACGCTGACCACGCAGCAGGCCCATGCGCTCGACGTGATCCTGGGCCGCGTAGCGCCAACTGGGAGGACGAGTAGCGAGACGGCAGGCGAATCGGCGCGGGTCTGCCTGCTGCATGGGGTGACGGGCAGCGGCAAGACCGAGGTGTATTTGCAGGCGCTGGCCCACGTCATCGCGCAGGGCAAGCGCGGGCTGGCGCTGGTGCCGGAGATCGCGCTCACCCCACAGGCGATGGCGCGCTTCGCCGGACGCTTCCCTGGCCGCGTGGCGTTGCTGCATAGCGGCCTCACCTCCGCCGAACGGCTCGACGAGTGGAGACGCATCCGCACCGGCCAGGTGGATGTCGTGCTGGGATCGCGGTCGGCGCTCTTCGCGCCCATCGAAGACCTGGGCCTGATCATCGTGGACGAGGAGCACGAGAGCGCATACAAGCAGGATCGCTCGCCGACATACCATGCGCGCGACGTGGCCGTGCGGCTGGGCGCGCTAACCGGGGCGACGGTCGTGCTGGGCAGCGCCACCCCGGCGGTCGAGTCGTATTGGCGGGCGACCACCGGCGAGTATACGCTGATCGAGCTGACTGAGCGGGCTGGCCCCCACCCCTACCCCTCCCCCGTGCGCGGGAGAGGGGCTTTGCGGGCGCCTGCGGCGTCCGCTGGGGAGGGGGGCGACGGCTATGTGGCGCCGGAGTTGCCGCCGGTGACGATTGTGGATTTGCGGGCGGAGCTGCGGGCGGGGGCGACGAGCGTGCTGAGCGGGGCGCTGCAACGGGCGCTACACGAGACGCTGGAGCGCCGCGAGCAGGCGATCCTGTTCCTCAACCGGCGTGGCTCGGCAAGCTGCGTGATGTGCCGGGAGTGCGGCTATGTGGCGCGCTGCGAACACTGCGATGTCTCGTTGACCTACCATGCCACCGAGTCGGCGCTGATCTGCCACTACTGTGGCAACCAGACCGCCGCGCCGCAGGTCTGCCCACTGTGCTGGAGCGCTAGCATCCGCTACTTCGGGCTGGGGTCCGAGCGAGTGGAGGCGACGGTGAAGCGGATGTTCCCGGCGGCGCGCGTCTTGCGCTGGGACCGCGACACCGCGCGCACCCGCCAGGCGCACGAGCAATTGCTACGCGCATTCGCCGAGCGGCGTGCCGACATCCTGGTCGGCACGCAGATGATCGCGAAGGGGCTGGACCTGCCCGGCGTGACGCTTGTCGGCGTCGTCTCCGCCGATACCGCTCTCTTCCTGCCGGACTTCCGCGCCAACGAGCGGGCGTTTCAGTTGCTGACGCAGGTGGCGGGGCGCGCGGGGCGCGGCGCGACTGCGGGGCGCGTGCTGATGCAGACGTTCAACCCGGAGCATTTCTGCATCCAGGCGGCGGCCCAACACGACTACCATACGTTCTGCGCGGCGGAGTTGAGCGCGCGTCGCCAGTATGGCTACCCACCGTTCCGCCGCTTCGTCAAGCTGACATATGAGCACGCCGACCGCTATAGCGCGCAGATCGAGGCCACCACGCTCGCCGAACGCCTCGAACGGTTGATCCGCGCGCTGGGGCTACCGGAGACCGACCTGGTTGGCCCGGCGCCCGCCTTCATGGAGCGCCTGCGGGGCCGCTATCGCTGGCAGATCATCCTACGCGGCGCCGACCCCATCCCCGTGCTGCGCGCATTGGAGGCCGACGACCTGCCACGCGGCTGGTCGATCGACATCGATCCGGCGTCCAGCTTGTGACGCGCTGGGTCTAGAATCAGTTTTGCCTCTATGCTACAATGGCGCCAGTTGGAAGCGCTCAATGGCCCCTATAGCAAGCGAGGAATCGATCAATGTCTCCAGAGCAATCATCAGTTGGTCCAGAATCTCCATTGTCAGCGGCTGACCCCACGCCGTCCAGTCAAGCGGCGCCCGCCGAGACGCCCGTTACGGCGCCCGCTGACATCGCGGTGACGCCGGGCGCCCCACCCGCCGCCACTGCCGCGCCAGGCATGGTGTATCCACCCTATGCGCCCTTCCCGGTCTATCCGCCACCGCCGGAACTCTACCAGGCGCCGCTCAGCCAGCCGACGCCCGCTATGCCCGCGCCGATGAGCGTCCCTTTGCCATATGGGCCGCCTTATGTTTCGCCCTATGCGACATATCAGGCGCCAGCGCCGGGGGTCGCCCCGGCTGCGCCGATCAGCATACGAGCGCACCGACGGAGCGCCGTCTGGCCGATTGTGCTGACCGTCGTGGGCAGTCTGCTGGTGGTGGCGCTGGTGGTGGGTGGGCTGTATGCGCTGGTCACGTTGGCCTCGCATACCTTCTCGCGGATAGCGCCCAGCAGCGCGCCGGTCAGCATTACCGGCTATACGACGCCACTGCCCGGGCAGTGCGACACACAACACCCCGAGTTTTGGCAGAATCAGGACAATACCAACAGTACCTGTACCAGTTCGGCGCTACGGGTCACGAATCCTGGCAATGCCAAGACGATCGCCGAAGTGAGTTTCCAGCCACCGGAGTTGACCTTTCCCACCGCCTATACGGTCTCCGTTGACGTGGCGTCGGTAGCAAACGCTTGCGCTGGGCTGACGGTGTTGCGACATAACTACACAGGTTACGGCCTGTTTGTTTGCCCAAATGGCTCATGGGAATGGAACATCTACAGTGCAACGGGAGTGGCGACGCGCGAAAATTCTAGCGGCGTTCCCTCTGCGTCATCTTATCATGTCGAGGTTGAGGTTACACCGCATCAGGTGAGCTTGCTGATCAACGGGAAGAATCAGCTTACGACCAGCCGTTTGTCAACCTTCACGACGGATTTTCTTGGTTTGACCGTCGAACCCGACACCAACACACTCGACGCCACCGCCGACTTCTCGAACTTCGACTACGAGCAGAGTTAGCCGTAGGCGGGCGGAGGCGAAGGGGGGCGCGAGGCCGCGCGCCTTCGCCTCAGCTTGACGCCACCGATGCGCCGCGCATACAATGCCTGTTGATACGTTTGTGAACATTCTTAACGAACACGCCTACCGCTTGTGATACGGGTGGGCGACGGGCAAAGAACAGGCGCTCCCCCGGCGAAGAACAGGCGATGATGCCATGACGGATGTATCTCTGGCGCTGCTGATGCACGGCGACACGCTGCGGCAGCGCCTGCGCGAATGGGTCGGCGCCGACGCGCAACCCGGCGCGAATCCTGCTGACGACGACGCCAGCCTGCTGATCGATGCGCTCTGCGGCGCCCCCGCCGACATCTATCTGCCGCGCTTCGAGGCTTCGGCGCGCGCGCTAGCGGAGGCGGGCGGGCGACTCGTCACCCGCATGGCTGACTTGCAGCGGTGGAGCGCCGCGCTGGCGCACGCCATCGACGAGATGTACGCCGACGAGCCGGAGACGCTCGCCCAGGCGCACGAGTTGCTGGGGTCGCTGGTCGGCCAGGTCGCCGTCACCTTCACCAAGGGCTTCCAAAACGTCAAGAACTACCAGCGGGCGTCCGACGCCGAGCGTTTGCGCCGGGGCGAGAGCCGCCTGCGCGCGTTGGGGCGCATCAACGCCGCCGCCAACTCCACGCTCGACATCGACCAGACACTGCTCACCACCGCCCACGCCGCCGCCGAAGAGATGGAGGCCGACCTCTGCTCGATCTTCCTCTTCGACGAGATCACCCGTGAGCTTCAACTGCGCGCCACCAACGGTCCGCTCCCCGCCAACCGCCCGCACTATACGCTACAGATCGGGCAGGGCTACACCGGTTGGGTGGCCGAGCATGGGCGCCCGCTGCTCGTCGCCGACGCGCTCGCCGACCACCGCGCCGACGACGAGGCCAGCGCCTATCCCCAACCGATGCGCGGGCTGCTCTCCGTCCCCATCATCTTCTTCACCTCCGGCAAGCTAGAGGGCGCGCTCAGCGTGCAGACGCGCGAGCCACGCGCGTTCACCGAAGACGACATCACCTTCCTGGAGATCGTCGCCGGTCAGCTTGCCATGAGCATCGAGAATGGGCGCATCTACGAGGCCAGTGACGAAGAGCTGCGCCGCAAAGTCCACGAACTCAGCACGCTGCACCGCGTCTCGGCGCTCGTCGCGTCCTCGCTGGCGCTGGATAACGTGCTGCGCATGATCGTGGAGCAGGCGGTGTTGCTGAGTGGCGCCGACCGCAGCGTGCTCTTCGAGTTGGAGCCGCGCACGCAGCGGTTGCGCGCCGTCGCCACGCACGGCTTCGAGGAGAGCGCGGCGGCGCAGTCGAGCATTCGCGCGGGGCTGTGTTGCGCCGGGCGCGTGGTGCAGACGGGCGAACCCAGCATGAACGTAGACTGCATGCGCAACGACGAGGGTTGCTTCCTGCATGGCCATCCCGAGGCGATCGATGACCAACACTCCGCACTCTGCGCTCCGCTGATCACCGTGCATGGGCCGCTGGGCGCGCTCTGCGTCTTCAGCAGCCAGCGCCATATGCTCAACAACCACCAGTTGCAACTGGTGATGACCTTCGCCAACGTCGCCGCCATTGCGATGGAGAACGCTCGTCTCTTCGAGGATACGCGCCAGGGCCTCCGCGCGCAAGAGGCGCTGGTGCGCGAGATGCACCACCGCGTCAAGAACAACCTGCAACAGGTCGCCTCCATCCTCAACCTGCAACTCCATCGCACGAGTGAGCCGGAGGTCGTGCAGATTCTCGGCGAGAGCATTGACCGCATCCAGGGCATCGCCGCGACGCACGATCTGCTCTCGAAGACGCAGCTGGGCGTCGCGGCAGTGGACGAGATCGCGCGCAAGATTGTCGGCATCACCCGCAGCAACACCGCGCCGCCGGAGCTTCAGATTCGCTTCAAGATCAGCGCCGCGCCCTTTAGCGTGATGAGCGACGAAGCGACGACACTGGCCATCATCCTCAACGAGCTGGTCGCCAACGCCATCGAGCATGGCTTCGAGGACCGCGCCAAGGGGACGATCAACATCAGCGGCGCGCGTGAGGGCGACCGCATCGTGGTGCGCGTGGCCGACGACGGGGCGGGCCTGCCGCCGGGCTTCTCGATGCAGGCCAGCGGCAACTTGGGATTGCAACTGGTGCGCGGGCTGGCCAGCTCCGCCCTGCGCGGCTCCTTCACGCTGTACCAGGCGCCGGGCGATCCCATGCTGGCGCCTGAGACAACCCGCAGCGCCCAGCGCCTGACCGATCCGCTGCTACCCGCCCTCCCACCATCGCTGGGCGCCGCACGGAGGGGTGAGGACGCGCAGCCGGAAGACACCGCCGACACATCCGATACCATGTGGACCATCGCCGAGATCACGTTCCCCATCACCTTACTGGCGGCAAACGCAACCGGCGAGGAGGCCGAGCAGGGGGTCGTCAGCCTTGCCGATTGAGTGGGTTGGGTCGGCTAGCCACCCACGCAAAGCGTGATTGCTGCCACGATCTCTTCCATTTGCTCTTCAAGCACAGATCCGATACGTTCTCGAAAGCGTGCTCGCGCTACCGATTTGACTTGGAACGCATCGGCGCCAGAATCTTTTTGTAGTCCGTTTTCCGACGTTGCCGGCAGATACACAAACCAAATATAACCGGCATAGTTGGGCTTCCACTCCGTCACAGGTACAACGATATGGAGTGGCAAGCGCCCTACACCAGGTACGCTTGCCACTACCGCTGGTCTGATCTTGCCGATTTCTTGCCCCACCTGCGGGTTGAACTCGACGTACCAAACCTCTCCCCTAATCGGGGTACTCATCATGCAGATCGCCCTCTCCAAATGTCTCAAAGTCCGTCAGCTCGGTGTCGGCGCCGTATTCCATCTCCGCTGCTTGAGCCATCTCTGCCAGAATGCGATCACGCTCCTCACGCGGGAGCCGCGCCAGGTCGCGCGCAGTGTACGCGCGTCCCATCGGTTGAGGCGCTGGGCGTTTTGTGACTGCCTCAGGGCAAAGTTCGCGGGCGCGCTCCTCCGTGATGACGCCCTCTGCCAGCGCACGCAACGTCATCTGGCGCAGGCGCAGTGGCTCCTCCGGCGCTTCGCACAGCACCGGCTCCCTGACAACACCACCGCGTTCGACCACCTCAGCGCGCAATCTGGAGTATAACCCATCATCGATGATGTTGAGGTCCAAGGCGCGATGCGCCCATGCCTGCATGCTGAGACCGTACTTTGTCTTCAGCAGCCCCAGCTCCTCAAGGCTCACATGGCGACGTTTCGCGCCGAGTTCCTGTCGCGCGACCTCAGCAGGCACGAGGAAGGCGCCCGCAAACCGATGCGCCAATGGCTCCTCCTGGGCATTTGGCGTATCGGTCCGAATATCCAACAAGTGCGCAAGTTCATGGGACAGGCTGAAACGGCGCCGATCCGGTTGAGCGCTGGTATTCATCACCACCAGCGGTGTCACGCCGTTTAGCCAGCCAGCCAGACCATCGAACTGCCCCTCATCACCTGCCCAGCCAATGACAATCCCACCGTGATCTTCGATTGCCTGCGTCACGCTCTCGATTGGCGCCAAGCCCAGGCGCCATACCTGGCGAAGTTCCTGCGCAGCGATTTCCGCATCAGCAAAGGCGCGAATTGGCCGCCTGGGCGGCAGCCCTATCGAGATGTTGGGGTAGAGGAGCGATTGCAGTTCATGCTGCCGCTCGGCGATTGTATGTGCAACAGCCTTGATTTGCATCTGGCGCTTCACGGGTAGTTGTGGATCTCTTCGGAACGCTAGCCATTCTACATCCATTGGCTCCAGCCGCTCCGTCAGGAAATAGGAAGGTTTCACGTTCAGCGCCTGCGCCAGCGTGAGCAACAATGGCGCTCGTGGCGCACTCTTGCCATGCTCGTACTTTGACAACGCAGCGCGAGTAATCGGCTGGCCCAACTGCGCCAGTTGCAGCGCTACCTCATTCAACGTCATGCTAGAGGCGAGTCGCGCCTGTCGAATGCGCTCTGCAATGTTGGCGCTCACGTCATGTACCCTTTCATTGACACATTTCAGATGTGTTCCCATGCTGTTGCTTTTCTGTTGACAGTCTACCCTAAACTTCGTCATTTGTCAACGATTTATCCACCGGTTATCCACAAGATCGTCCCGATTAGAGGAATGCCTGCGTCATGCGCGCCTACGGTCGGGCGTACAGGCACAGGCCAATGGCTGCGAGTGCGCACTCGCAGCCATTGGCCTGTGCTGTTGATTCATTCACCCAGACTTCATTACAGATTGGGAATCTGCCAGTCGATCTCGGGCTGGTCGGTG
>Ga0307373_10011016_pt1 | contig 13177 bp, 9 predicted proteins | sample OX2MG_FD_202534 | JGI IMG/M metagenome (GOLD analysis project Ga0307373, IMG submission 202534) | Soil microbial communities from Risofladan, Vaasa, Finland - OX-2 | ecosystem: Environmental > Terrestrial > Soil > Coastal area > Acid sulfate soil | place: Finland: Risofladan, Vaasa | collected... | reverse complement strand
CTGGACCCAGCAGGACAACATCCAGCTCGCGCGCCGGCTGCAGGGGAAGCTTTTGCTGGTACACGGGGAGTTGGACGACAACGTGCACCCGTCGCTGACGCTGCGGCTGGTGGACGCGCTGATCGCGGCGGACAAGGACTTCGACCTCTTGATCATCCCGCACACCAACCACGGGCTGTTCGACACCCGGCGCGGGCTGGCGGCCCAGGCGCACGCCCGCGCCTACGGCAACCCCTACTTCGTGCGGAAGCGCTGGGACTACTTCGTGCGGCACCTGCTGGGGGCCGAGCCGCCGGCCTACCACCTGACCTTGCCCCTGGACTGACACGCAGCTGTCGCCCCCGAGAGTCGCTGTCACGTTTATACGACGCACGCGTCGGTACGCTCTACCCAGGCCCCGTTTGGGCTTCGCGGGTGGTGCTCGGGAGCGCGCCACCCGCCGTGCCTGGCACGGCATCACTGGCTCCCGGCAGCAGGGGACAGGAACGGGGCGAGGAATGGACGCGAGCGCGGCCTCCGGCGCGGCGCTGCTCGAGCGGGCGGCGCCTCCGCTACCACCGACGAACGAGGTCATCATCGAGGCCAGTGGGGTCGAGAAGACCTACGACACCGGGAAGGTCCGGGTCGTCGCCCTGCGCGGGGTCGCCCTGACGGTCCGGCGCGGCGAGATGGTCGCGATCATGGGGCCGTCCGGCTGCGGCAAGACGACCTTGCTCAACTGCCTCTCCGGCCTGGACACCATCGACGGGGGCTCGATCCTGATCGAGGGCACCGACCTCTCCCGGCTGCCGGACAACGCCCGCACGGAGTTCCGCGCCGCGAAGATGGGCTTCATCTTCCAGTTCTACAACCTGCTCCCGGTGCTCAGCGCCGTCGAGAACGTCGAGCTACCCCTCCTGGTCACCGGCATCAAGCCGCGCGGGGCCCGCGAGCGCGCCCTCGAGGCGCTGGGCCAGGTCGGCATCCGCGAGTGGGCCGACCACCGGCCCGCCGAGCTCTCGGGCGGCCAGCGGCAGCGCGCCACCATCGCCCGGGCGCTCGTCAACGGCCCTGCCATCGTCTGGGGCGACGAGCCGACCGGCGACCTCGACAGCGAGACGGCCGACGAGATCCTCCAGCTCATGCGCGCCCTCAACGTGCGCAACCGGCAGACGTTCGTCCTCGTCACGCACGACCCGCGCATCGGCGCGCTGTGCGACCGGATCGTCCAGATGAAGGACGGCCGGGTCGTCGGCGCCTAGCGGCGCGAGCGGACGGAGCAGCCTCCCATGAAGGTGATCTTCGGCATCCCCACCGGCTCGATCATGGTCGTTCTCCTGGTCGTCTTCGCGCTCTGCCTGGCGCTGTCGGCACTGCTCTTTCTGCGCAACCGAGCCGTCTTCAGGCTGGGCGTCCGCAACGTCCCGCGCCGTCCGGCGCAGACGATCCTCATCGTCGTCGGCCTGATGCTGAGCACGCTCATCATCGCGGCCTCCTTCGCCACCGGCGACACGCTCGACAGCAGCATCCGCGGCCAGGTGCTCGACGTGTACGGCCAGACCGACGAGCAGGTCGTGGCCGGGTCCAGCGGCACGGCCTACCAGGGCGGCGCCCGCCTGCCCGAGACGCTGGTTGCCGACCTCGAGTCCCGCTTCCGCGGCAACCCCGATGTCGAGGGTCTCCTGCCGGTGCTCGCCGAATCGCTCCCGGTGGTCGACCAGCGGACGCGCCTCTTCGAGCCGGCCCTGACGGCGACTGGCCTCGATCCCGCCCGGCTGGGCCCCTTCGGGCCGCTCGCCGACACCGGTGGCAAGGCCGTCAACCTCGGGGCGCTGCCGGCCGACGGCGTCGTGCTCGGCAAGACCGCCGCCGAGAAGCTGAACGCCAGCGTCGGCGACACCCTCCTGGTCTACGTCCAGAACCAGCCGCACCCGCTCACCGTCGCCGCGATCGGCGCCGACTCCCTCCTGACCGGCTACACGGGCGCGAGCTCGGCCGGCGGATTTGCCCTGCCGCTCGGTACCGCGCAGACCCTCCTGGGCGCCCCCGGCCAGATCACCCGGGTGGACGTGACCAACCGCGGCGGCGTGCAGCAGTCGCCTGCCGTCATGCAGGCGCTCGAGGCGGCGCTTGCCGGCACCCCCTACCAGGCCGTCGACGCCCAGGCGAATGAGCTCCGGACCGCCGAGGAGACCGGCAACGCGTTCCTGACGATCTTCCTCCTCTTCGGCCTCTTCTCGATCGCGGTCGGGATCCTCCTGATCTTCCTGATCTTCGTGCTGCTCGCCGCCGAACGGAAGCCGGAGATGGGCATCGCCCGAGCGGTCGGCATGAAGCGCCGCCACCTCACCGAGATGTTCCTCGCCGAGGGGCTGGCCTACGACCTCGTCTCGGCACTCGTGGGGGCCGCGCTCGGCGTGCTGGTTGCCTTCGCCATGGCCGGCTTCATGGCCCGCATCTTCGGCCAGGCCTTCCCGATCCGGCCCACCGTCACCTGGCAGAGTCTGGTGATCGCCTACACTCTCGGCGTGGTCGTGACCTTCGTCAGCATCGTGATCTCGGCCTGGCGGGTCAGCCGCCTGAACATCGTGACGGCCATCCGCGACACGCCGGACCCGGTCCCCGTCCGCGAGAGCCGTCGCTGGCTGATCTTCGGGGCGCTGGGCGTCGCGCTCGGCGCGCTGCTCGTCTGGGTCGGCGCGACCACCGGCCAGGAGTTCCCGTTCGCCACCGGCATGTGCGCGGTGCCGCTGAGCCTCGCGGTCCTGCTGCGGCGTTTCGGCGTGCCGGCGCGCCTGGTCTTCACCGTCGCCGCGTTCCTCGTCCTGTTCTACTTCCTCATGCCGAGCACCTGGTCGGGGACGCTCTTCCCGCACCTAACCGCCGGCATCGAGATGTTCTTCCTCTCGGGCATCCTGCTGGTCGCGGCGGCCACCGTTATCATCGTCTGGAACGCCACCCTGCTCACCTTCCTGGTCGGCGTCCTCGGTCGCGCCTCGGCCCGCTGGCTGCCGGCGGTCAAGATCGCCGTCGCCTATCCCCTCGAGCGCAAGGGCCGGACGGGGATGACGATCTCCATGTTCAGCCTGATCGTCTTCTCCCTCGTGGTCATGGCCGCGATCAACGACAACGTGATGCGGCGCGTGGTCGGCACCGGCGACGTCTCCGCTGGCTGGGATGTGATGGCTGTCCAGGGCCAGGCCAACCCGATCACCGACTTCAGCGCGACCCTGGTGGCCCACGGCGTCGACACCGGCCAGATCGCCGCGACCAGCCGTCTCCAGGTCGTGCCGTGGCAGGCCACCCAGGTTCTCCAGGCCGGCGGCGCCACCACCGGCCAGTACCAGGTCGTGGGCATCGACCGGGCGTTCATCGACAACAGCCGGCTCCCGCTCCAGACGCGCGCGACGGGCTACGACAGCGACGCCGCGGTCTGGGGGCGGTGCTGGGTAACCCGGACGTGGCCGTGATCGACAGCACGGCCATCCCGAGCACGGGCACGATCCGGGTCGGCGGCCCCACCTTCCAGCTCCAGGGCGTCAGCCCGGACACCCGGACGATGCAGCCGGTCGCGCTTCAGGTGACCGATCCGCTGTCGGGGAAGGCCCGCACGATTCAGGTCATCGGGGTGCTCGACTCCCGCGTGGCGGCGTTCTCCGGCGTCATGGTCTCGGACCAGACCTTCGGCGCGCTGTTCGACCGGCCGCTGCTCACCGAGTTCGAGGTCAAGCTGGAGCCGGGCGTCAAGGCCGACCAGATGGCGAAGACGATCGAGTCCGCGCTGGTCAGCTACGGCATCCAGGCCGACTCGTACCAGGCGATGGTCGACACGTCGACCCGCTACAGCCGGGGCTTCCTGACGATCATCGAGGGGTTCATGCTCCTCGGGCTGGTGGTCGGGATCGCGGCGCTCGGCGTCATCTCCTTCCGCTCGGTCGTCGAGCGGCGGCAGCAGATTGGCATGCTGCGGGCGATCGGCTACACCCGCTCCATGGTCGTGGCCAGCTTCGTGATCGAGTCGGGCATCATCACCCTGCTGGGGATTCTGTCCGGCGCCGCGCTGGGCCTGGTGCTGTCGCGGAAGCTGATCACCAGCAACTTCTTCATCGGTGGGTCCGGCGCCGCGACCTTCGTCGTGCCCTGGGGTCAGCTGTTCGTCTTCTTCGCGATCGCCCTGGCGGCGGGCCTCCTGATGGCCTACGCCCCGGCGCGGCGCGCGGCCCGCGTCACCATCGCCGAGGCGCTCAGGTATGAGTAGGAGCGGTGTGCGGGGCTGACCTCCGCGCTACAGCGTTTCTCTCGGAACGGTTGTCCGGAGCCCAGCCGGCTTCGGCGGGTAGCGCGGGGGTTCACCCCGCGCGGGCCGGGCAATGCCGCCGCCAATGGCTCCGCAAAGCGCGCTCGGGCCGAGAAGAACCCGACTGATGCCGGTCAGGCGGGCACCCTCCCGGGTAGGGCGCGACGAATCGCGCCCTACCTGCCGGACGGCCCAGATCAATGCGTTGACAAACCGTGCAGGGACGGTGGTTTGGGCCTTGTCCCTCCCCGTTATCCCCGCCCGCCCGCCCGCGGCACGCCGACGGCCATGCCCTCCAGGTAGGGGTAGTCCGCGCCGTGCCGGATGCCCGCTTCGTCCACCAGCACCGCGGCCGGCCGGGCGAAGTAGCCGCGGTAGCCGGTCGCGGCGCCGCCGGCGCCGATGAACTCGTGCACCGTCTCGACCCGGTGGCCGCGGTCGCGGAGCCCCGCGACGACGCCCGCGTCGATCCGGTCGTCCGCCACCAGGTACCCCTGCGACAGGTCGATGCGCGGCGCGGACACCGCCGGCTGGACCGGCATTCCGTGGACCAGCGTGTTCAGCACCACCTGGCTCACCGCGTTGGTGATGCGCCGCGCGCCCGGCGCGCCGACCACCAGCGCGACCCGGCCGTCGCCCTCGACGATGAGCGGCGTCATGTTGGTCACCGGCCGCTTGCCCGGTGCCACGCTGTTGGGCCGGCCCGGCGCCGGGTCGAACCACTGGGCGGCGCAGTTCATCACCACGCCGGTGCTGCCGGCCACGCCCAGCCCGCTCAAGCCCCCGATCAGCGTGTGCGTCAGCGAGGCGGCGTTGCCCTCGGCGTCGACGACCGAGACGTGGGTCGTCCCGCCTCCGCCTCCGGCGGAGCCTTTCACCCTGGCGCCCACGTCGCCCGGCCGTGCCTCGGCCATCGCCCGCGACGGGTCGATCTCGGACCGGCGACGCGCCACGTAGTCGTCGGCCAGGAGCGTCGCGACCGGCACGTCGACCACGTCGGGGTCACCGAAGTAGGCGTCGCGGTCGGCGAAGGCCAGCCGGTAGGCCTCGGCCAGCAGGTGCAGCGCGTCGACGCCGTTGTGCCCCATGCCGGCCAGGTCGAAGCCTTCCAGGATGCGCAGCCCCTGGACGGTCAGCATCCCGGGGCAGGGCAGCGGGCCGGTCAGCATCGTGTAGCCGTGGAAGGGCGCGCGCAGGGCATCGACGACCGTCGGCGCGTAGTCCGCCAGGTCGGCCAGTTCGAGCAGACCACCGCGCGCCTGGACGAAGTCCACGATCTCGCGGGCGATCGGCCCGCTGTAGAACGCCTCCGGCCCGTGGCTGGCGATGGCCCGCAGCGTGGCGGCCAGCTCCGGCTGGCGCACGACGCTCGCGCCGTGGGCCAGGCCGGGATCGCCATCGACCAAGAAGATCTCGGCCGACTTCGGGTTGGCGCGCAGCCCGTTCAACTCCTGGAGCAGGCGCAGCCCGAGGATCCAGTTGAGCGGCATGCCCTCCTCGGCGATCGCGACGGCGGGCGCCAGCACCCGCTCCAGGCTCAGTCGTCCGAAGCGCTCGACGGCGGTCGCCAGCCCGGCGACCGAGCCCGGGACCGTGGCGGCCAGCCCACCCGAGAAGGCCACGGTCGTGCGCGAGCGGTGCGCCTCCGAGGTGGCCCGGGCCGGCGCGCGGTTGCTGAAGTCGACGAACGACGCGGTCCCGTCGGCCGCCCGGTAGACCAGGTAGCCGCAGCCGCCGATGCTGGTGTTGTAGGGCTCCATCACGTTCATGACGAACGCGGCGGCCACGGCCGCGTCGGCCGCGGTGCCGCCGTCGGCCAGCGCCTGGGCACCGGCGAGCGCCGCCTGCTCCTGCTTGGCCACGACCATCCCGCCGCCGGAGCTCGCGCCCGTCTTGTCCATCAGCCACTGCGACGTGGTGAACGCGGTCATGCTGCCCTCCCGTCAGCCTTGCCGTTCGGTCCACGCGTAAGGTACACCCATCGGGCTCCGAGCGGGTATGAACCGAGTTGGCCGGCAGGTGCTCACAGGTTCCGCGCCCACCACGGCGACCCATGCAGTAGGCCACCTGACCGCGGGGGTGTCGCCGGTGTGAGGAAAAAGGCCTGCTCGATACGCGACTGCTCGGCCATGACCCGCTCATTCCGTCATGTTGAGAGCGCGCGTCTCCCGCCACGATGAGCGGAGAACCACGTCCTGATGGCCCTTCTCGCCGTTCAGCGCGAACCGGCGTGGTCTGCTCCGGGTCGCGACTCGCCATCGCTCCGTCGGTCCGTAGCGTGCGGATGGGTCATGACTCCCGGCGGACCGGGCCGGTGTTCAGCCGCACGTCTCACTGTTGACATGGATTTGTCACACTCCTGGGTAATCCTTTTCGCCCCTCGTCATGATTCAATGTATGTGATGATCCTCCGGGCGCCGACCATGCGGCGACCACGTCACCGCTGCGGCCTCCATTGGCACGGCCTCGTGTGGGCGACGTCAGGCTCCCGCAGTCGCGTACCAGCAGGCGGCAGACGCGGGGGCGTCGCTCGGAGCGTGAACACTCGATAGGAGGTAGTGCGCACCGTGAGCCAGACACGCACCGACACGGCCGCGTGGACCGACCTCGTCGCTGGCGTGGGCCAGACCGTTCCGGTGATCGATGGGACGCGCCGTCGCTACGTGAACCTCGACAATGCCGCGAGTACCCCACCGCTGCGTGCCGTTCGTGAGACCGTTGACCAGATGGCCGAGTGGTACTCGAGCGTCCACCGCGGGTCCGGCTTCAAGTCGCAGCTGTCGACCGGCCTCTACGACCGGGCGCGGGAGCTGGTCCTGGAGTTCGTCCATGCCGATCCCCGCGACATGGTGGCCATCTTCGCGGTCAACACGACCGAGGCCATCAATCGCCTGGCCTTCCGCCTGGCACTCAAGAAGGACGACGTCATCCTGACCTCGGTCATGGAGCATCACTCCAACATGCTGCCCTGGCGGGACCTGGCGACCGCTGTCTACGTGCGTGTGGACGACGACGGCCGGATCGAGCTCGACGACCTGGAGGAGAACCTCCGACGCTACGACGGGCGCGTGCGGCTGGTCGCCGTCACCGGCGCGTCCAACATCACCGGCTACACCCCGCCCATCCATCGCATCGCCCGCATGGCCCATGATCACGGCGCCGAGATCCTGGTGGATGCCGCCCAGCTCGCGGCACACCGGGCTATCGACGTCCGGCCCGCCAGTGATCCCGGGCATATCGACTACCTGTCCATCTCGGCCCACAAGATGTACGCGCCCTACGGCAGCGGTGCCCTCATCGCGAACCGTCGGCTCCTGGAGTCCGGGCGACCGTTCATGCTGGGCGGGGGGATTGTCGAGCTGGTCACGCTGGACGAGGTGCTGCTGAGCGGGCTCCCCGACCGCGAGGAAGCGGGATCCCCCAACGTGATCGGCGCGGTGGCGCTCGCCAAGGCCATCCAGACCCTCCAGCAGATCGGCATGGACGCCATCGCGTCCCATGAGCAGGAGCTCACGGCCTACGCCCTGCGCCGGCTCCAGGAGATCCCCGGACTCAGGGTGATTGGCTCGGCCGACCCGTCCCGCGTCGGCGAGCGCGTGGGGGTACTGACGTTCAACCTCGATGGCATCCACCACGGCCTGGTGGCAGCCATCCTGGGCCACGAGCACGGCATCGCGGTCCGCCACGGCTGCTTCTGCGCGCACCCCTACCTCATCAGACTGCTCAAGGTCAGCGAGGCCGACCTGGCGCAGGCCACGGCAGCCATCAGCCGGCACGACAAGTCCGAGATCCCGGGCGGCGTGCGGGCCAGCATCGGCATCTACAACACGCAGGAGGATATCGACCTGCTGGTGGATGCCCTGACGCAGATCGCCCAGGGCAGCTATCGCGGGACATACCGGCTGGATCGCCCCAGCGGGGATTACGAGCCCGATGGCTACGAGCCCCCGACCGAAGATTGGTTTCCGCTGTAGGCGGGAACGCGGGGACGCCATGCGGCTCCGGTGACGAGCTCGTCGCGGTATCCGGCGATCGTCCTGGGCGCCACCTCCCGACCCGCGATCACGGCGAGGTCGGCGGTGGCGCCCGGCGGCGTGCTCGCCGTGCTATGCCGCGGCGGCCGTGAGGAGCAGGCGGGTGCCGGACGGGTCGACCACGATGGCGTCGCCGCCGTGGCGCTCGATCCGGCCTCCGGCCGCCTCCACGCGCGCGACGGTGGCGGCGAGGTCGCCCTCCGAGCGCAGCCGGAGCGTGAACCGGCGCATCCCGGCCGCCGTGGCTGGCCGCTGCGGACGGCCGGCGCTCTCCCAGGTGTTGCAGGCGAGCCGGTGCGTGAACGTCCCGCCGGCCGACATGTCGAAGAATCCCCCTGGGCGGCCGTCCGAGTTGACGGTGAAGCCGATCGCGTCGCGGTAGAACGCCAGCGCCGCGTCGGCGTCGGCTACCCGCAGGTGCATGTGGCCGACGATCGTGCCGGACGACAGGCCCGGCCCGCTGGCGTCGTCGGGGACCTGTACCGCGAGCCAGGCGAGATAGCGCGGCTCGCGCCCGCCCCAGCGGCGACCCTCTCCGCGGACCGGCTCGAACCCCGGCACGTCACTCCAGGCCGCCCGGACGTCTTCCGGCGTCTCGAAGGCGAACTCGAGCCCGATCCCGTCGGGGTCATCGATGTAGTTGGCCAGGTGCGTCCCGTGGTCCGTCGGGTACTGGAAGTAGCCCGTCGCCTCGATGTGGGCGAAGACACGGGCGAACTCCGCCAGGCTCGGCAGGTGGAAGGACATGTGGTACAGGCCGCTGGCCTCCCGCACGACCGGCCCGCGCGCGCCCGGGTGCAGGACCACCAGGTCTCCGCCTCCGGCGCCCAGGCGCAAATCGTCGCCGTCCTCGCCGAGCACCTCCAGGCCGATCAGGTCGCGCCAGAAGCCGAGCGCCCGCTCGATGTCGGTCACGTCGAGGTGGACCGCGCCGAAGGTCGCGAAGTCGCTCGCCGTGCTCTCGACGGTGGCCGTGGTCAATCGCGTCGCCATTATCGCTACCTCCTCCGGTCGGGCCCACCTCATCGGGATGGCGTCGTTGCATCGACAGGGCGACCGGTGCGCCATTCGAGCCGCATTGGCTCGCCACGTTGGCAAGGATACGCCGCCGGCCGGGCGGCGCGTGTGGTCCGGGCCGCGTCGTCGTCACGAACCGGCGCGGGTGCGGTCGCGATCGGAGCCCCCGGGTCACGGCGCGACCGGCTCCGACCGCAGCACCTTGACGCGGCCCGTGCCGCACTGCACCGTCATGCCCTCGTCGTCGCGCGCCACGACGCTGCCGGGGGCCGCACCGGTCCCCTCCTCGGTTACGAGGCCGGTGCGCAGGATCCGCAGGGGCGTCCCGTCGAGCGTCCCGATGGCGCCGGGTATCGACCCGCGCAGGCCGGCCATCCAGGCCCGCGCCTGGTTGTGGACCTCGCGCGCCGGCCGCGACCAGTCGATCGCCCGGTAGGCCTCCTCGAAGATCCCGTCATAGGTGGCCAACGACTCGTCCTGTATATCGCCAGGATCACCGGCGGCGATGCGCTGGATGGCGCGCGCCAACAGGCTCGGAGCCAGGGGTACCAGCCGCGGGAACAGTGTCTCCATATCGTCCTCGTCGCCGACCGGGACGGAGACCTGTGCCAGTACCGGGCCGGTGTCCAGTCCGGAGTCGAGATAGTGCATCGTGAGCCCGACCTCCGGGTCGCCGTTGCGAAATGCCCAACCGAAGGCGTTCGGCCCGCGCCCGCGCGGCAGCAACCCGCCGTGCAGGTTCACCGCGGCCACGCGCGGCAGCGCGATCACGTCGTCCGGGATGATCCAGGGGAAGACAGCCGAGAAGATGATGTCGGGCTGGAGCGGCGCCAGCATGGTGGCCCAGCGCTTCGGGTGATTCGATACGATCACGTCCACCGAGCGCGGCGCGGTCGCCACGACCTCGAGGTGCCGCCCCAGCCCACGTCCCCGTGGGCCCGGCGAGGTGACGATCCCGACGACCCGGTGCCCCATGCCCGCGAGGATCCGCTGGACGGCGCCCGCGATCTGCCCGCCGGCATCGGTCATCAGCACGATCCGCCACGACTCCGGCCGCGTCCCAGCCATCGCCCTCGCCTCTCATGTGCAGTACGTATCGTGAGCGGTCCGGCGAACCCGCCGCGTCGAGCTGGTTGGCCGCCGGTTCCGCCCATAGTGGCATCCGGGACGGTCGGTGTCCAATGGCCACACCGCTGGCGGCGCCTACCGCGCGCGACCAGGCGGACCCGCGGCCGCGGACCACGGCGATCCGGCCTTGGTCGTCGCGCGGTGGCTGGTCAAACCTCCGGTCCCGGCACGACTCCGGCACACTACCGTCCGGGTCCGCGATGACCTGTTCAGAACGGTGCGACATGCCGGCCCCCCGACCGCCACGAGCGGGGCCAGCATCGAAGTACGTAGCCGTACGTTCCGGCTGGTTCTATGCTGGGGGCGGAGGTGAGGACCATGATCTACGCCCACCTGCCGACCGCTACCGCACGGGACGCACTGGAACAGCTGCGGCGCCAGGCGCTGGGCCGCGTGAGCTAGCGCGCTCAGCGTGTTCCTCAGCGCCACGGTACCGCCGACGGCCGGCGCCTGTTAGCCACCAGCGTGACTTAGCGTCAGGAAGCAACAGGTGAGGAATCCGTTACCGAAGGGCCTGGGGTTCATGGACGACACGTTGCACTTCGCGGTCGACCTCTACCAGGGGACCGCCGAGTATTACGACCGCTACCGGCTGCCGTACCCGGAGGCGATGATCGAGGACCTGATCGCGCGCGCCGGGGTCTCCGGGCAGGGGCGGCTGCTTGACCTGGCCTGCGGTACCGGCCAGCTCGCCTTCCCGCTGCGCCGGTCCTTCGCGGAAGTCTGGGCCGTGGACCGGGAACCCGACTTCGTGCGGATGGTCCAGGCCAAGGCCGACAAGCTGGGCGCCGGGAACATCCGCCCGGTCGTGGCGGACGCCGAGACCCTCGACGCGGAACCCGGGCACTTCGAACTTGCCGTCATCGGCAGCGCCTTCCACCGGCTCGACCGTGACCTGGTGGCCGCCAGGCTGCTGCGCTGGCTGCGGCCCGGCGGGTGCGTGGCGCTGTGCTGGGCGGACGTCCCGTTTTCCGGAGACCGCGAGTGGCAGCGGGCGCTCGCGGCGCTGCTCGACCGGTGGCAGACCGCGCTCGGCGCGACCGACCGGGTCCCCGCGAACTGGGCCGAGCCGCAGCGGCGACGGCCCGATGCCCAGGTGCTGTCCGAGGCCGGGTTCGAGACGGCCGGGCGCCACGGGTTCTCTGTCGAGCACTGGTGGAGTCTGGCGGAACTGGCCGGCTTCGTCCGGTCCACCTCGTTCCTCCCGCCCTCGGTCCTCGGCGACCAGGGGGCCGCCTTCGACGACGACCTCGCGGCCGCCATCGGCCCGTTCGCCGTCGCCGACGGCACCTTCCCGCACGTCGTGGGCTTCATCTACGACCTGGCCCGCAAGCCGACGGACTAGGTACGTAGCCGTACGTTCCCGCTGGTCCTGTGCTGGGGGCGGAGGTGAGGACCATGATCTACGCCCGCCTGCCGACCGCTACCGCACGGGACGCACTGGAACAGCTGCGGCGCCAGGCGGTGGGCCGCATGAGCCAGCGCGCTCACCTCATCCTGCTCGCGGCCCAGCACCAGAGTGTCCCCGAACTGGCCGCGCTCTTCGCCCTGCGGCTGGCCACCGTCCGCTCCTGGATCGACCGCGTCGACACGCTGGGGCCAGTGGGGCTTGCCGATGCCCCGCACGGTGTCGCCCGCGGTGACCGCTGCGGTGCACGACCTGCTGCCGCGCGATCCGCAAGCCGCTGGCTTGCCGGCGACCTGCTGGACGGTGACTATGCTCAACTTGGTCTTGCTCCAGACGCTCGGGGTGACGCTCAGTTCCAGCGCGCTGGGCGTGTGCGCCGCGGTCTGCACCGGCTCGGCCTGGGCCGGCGCCGTCCCCGGCTGATGATGCCGCACAAGGTCGATCCGGCTAAGGCGGCTACGCAGTGGCGGATCGTTGAGGCGGTCGTCACGGCCGCCCCGGAGACGGCCATCTTCTGCGCCGACGAGGCGCGCATCCAGTTGCTGCCGCTGGTCCGGGCCATGTGGCAGTGGGTCGGCCAGCACCTGCGCATCCCGACGCCCGGCAGCAACGTCAGCCGCACCATCTTCGGCGCGCTCGACATTGACACCGGCCAGTGGATCTCCCTGGTCCGGCCGCGTGCCCGCACGGAGGACTTCCTGGCCTTCCTGGAGCACTTGGTGGCTGTCCATCCTGGCCGCCCCCTGCTGCTGATCATCGACTACTTCAGCAGCCACAAGGCGCACCTCAACCCAGTCGAGGGCATCTGGCGGCGTCTGAAGAGCATCGTCGCCCCCAATCGGTTGTACGGCTCGATGACGCTCCTCCTGGAGACGGTCTACGCCTTCTTCGCCGCGATGACTCCCGAGCAGGCCCTCACGTGGGCCGGCCACAAGGCTTAAAGATTTCCGCCTACCTCCTTAGTCGTGGTTGCCGGTCGAGGAGATCGCCACGCGGGAGAAACGGTCACGATAAGCCTCTTCTTCCCGGAGGAGCGGCCGGCAGGAGTGGGGCGCCTTCCCGCTCACCTGTTGTCCAACCGACAGACGTTGCCTATGCTTCGAGCGTGTGGCGTGGCCGGGGTGATCAACCATCGAAACGGCGCGTTCGTCGCTTCGAGCCGGTGATGGACTCGATAGGTTCGCCGGAAGGCGACGCGCCTTTCTTGCTCCTGTTTGGTCGGGAACGCGGGCGCGATTAGCGCGGTGTACCCACCACGTCGGGATCACGCCAGTTCGAGATCAGCAGTTGCCGGAACCCCTGTACCGGGAGCAG
>Ga0307373_10011012_pt1 | contig 13181 bp, 15 predicted proteins | sample OX2MG_FD_202534 | JGI IMG/M metagenome (GOLD analysis project Ga0307373, IMG submission 202534) | Soil microbial communities from Risofladan, Vaasa, Finland - OX-2 | ecosystem: Environmental > Terrestrial > Soil > Coastal area > Acid sulfate soil | place: Finland: Risofladan, Vaasa | collected... | reverse complement strand
TCGTGGTGAAGAGGCGCACCCTCCTTCAGCAGACCTCGAGACTTTTTAACGAGCCATGGGTTCGGGCTCGGGCACGGGAGAAGGGGGATTCGGCTCGGGCTGAGGTTCCACGGGTGTCGGCTCTTCAGGAATTGTCATGTCTTGGCGATACCCAAGGCGCAATGCGGTCAACCCGATCTCTCGATCCGCCCCTCAGGCCGGTGCAGAAACGGCCCGAATCGCCTAGAAGACGTAGGGCACGAGCATTTTCGTCGAACGCTTGTAGGCCGGGTACGTGTCGGGAAACTGTCCGGCCAGGTAACGCTCCTCGACGATCGCGGCGTAGAAGAAATAGAACCCAGCCAAGGCCGTCGCGATCAGCCAGAACCAGCTCAGCGCCACCGAGGTGCCGACGGTGGCGAACAGGATCCCCGAGTAGATGGGATGGCGGGTCAGACGGTAGGGACCACTGGTCACCAATTCGGGCTCGGCTTTCTGCGACATGGGGGTACCCCAGTTGCGCCCGATGTTCACGCGGGCCCACACGGCGAAACCCAGCCCCAGAACGAAGAGGAAGAGCCCGAGCCCGGCTCGCCATGGGTCCGTGTTGAGGCTCCCCCGAAACGCGCCCAGCCGGAGCAGGACCAGCACCACGACGATGATCAGCGCCCGGATGCGCAGTTCGCGGGACCACGGGACGCGTCCCCTCTTCATCGTGAACGCCGCCCCCAGCCAGTAGACCCAGAACAGCGCCCACCCGATGGCGAAGACAAGTTCGATCGCGTGCATCGGGCTCAGACTTCCATCGATCCCTGGTCATGACCGCTGGAGAATTGTACGACGCATATCTGCATGTTGGTTCGCCTGAACCCTTAGGGACGTCTTTGCCGGGCCCTGACCGCCGCGGCAACCTTCTCGACTCGCCGGATTCGGGTGTCGGCAGTCTTCGCTTTCTCTATGGGGTCGATGAATGCTCTCTTCTGACTTGGCGTCAAACCAGCGAAGAAGTCCGCAGCATCTGGGTCTGAAGCCAACGCGTGGGCAAGGTCTTCGGGGACTTCGATTTCCGTAGGAGCAGCGTCGAGAGTGAGGGACACCTTGACGGAGTCCCCTGCGGCAGCGTTTATCAAACCCCTTCGCTCGGCACTCACAGGTATCTTGAAGGCTCCCTTCATCGATCCGATCGTGGTGGAAAAGGTGTGTCCGTTGATCGTCACGAGCACTTTGGGCCGCTTGCCTGCGTTGAGCGCAGTGATGATCTCGGGGGGAACGGTAATCCCGGTCGCCGTCTTGCCGTCGAGGTCCAGCGTCGCGTGAAAGTCCATTCCCCATAACTATCAAAACCATTGACCGCTGACCCCGACGACTGCGGGGGACCAGCCAGCCCCCGTCGCAGAGTCAACCGACTGACCCACCAGATCCTTCAATCTGATGGCCACTCGGTCCAGCCGTTCACCGGATTAGGGCGTCAGGATTCCAGATCGATGCGGGGAGCCCGGTTACTTGCCCATTGGACGATGATGCCGTCTCGACGCATCATCGCCATGAACCCGGATATCGAGATGAAGATCGCGATCGCGGTGAGCCCATAGGTGACCACCGAGCGCTCCAGCACGAACGATCGTAGTGAAGAGGACACGAGCAACCAGAAGACGAGCCCCGCGTTCAACATCAGGACCGTCGCCCAAAGGACGGAGATCCGGATGAAGAATTGACGAACCAAAGGCCGCTTCATGATCGCTGGGTCCATTGGGCAGAAATCGTGTGCGAAACGTTGCGTGAACGGCCGACCCACCATCGCCGAGACGAGCAAGGCAACGGAGATTGCCACGGTACCCGCCATCGGCTGCGCAAAGTAGAGGAATGCGCTCCCGGTGACGAAGGCAACCCCTGTCCTCAAGGTGAGGAGGATCGTTCCGAACAGCAACAACATCGAGACCCGTTCACGCTTCAGGAGTCGCCGACCCAGCGCAAGGTAAGACCAGGTGAGAGCAGCGATCAATGCTCCCCGGAAACCCGTGAGCACGAGCAGGAGGTAGAACACGACCAGAGGGCCGAGAACTCCTTCGAGCACGACAGGAAGTGCGTGGCCGAGAGCCCGGCGAGGCGGAGGCATCAGAAGCACTGAACCTTGTTGCCCGTCCGGATTGGATGTCGAATGCAACCGAAGCATGTGCCACGGTTCGACGGTCCCGCCGGTGGATTTGGTTGCCACAGTGCTGCCGGCCTTGCCACCGTAAGCGGAGGCGCTTTGACCCGAATTGAGGTAACCAGATCGTACACCGACCTGCTGAAGCGATTTCGTCAGCTTCGCGAGCGCCTTTGGTGATGCCGATTCACATCAGTTACTTGGGGTCTGGAGACTCTTTCACCATGGCGAGTACCCGATGGTGGCGCCAGCACCGCAGTCCCAAGATGCGACGCTGCTCCCAGTGCGGCTACGCCTGGCCCATGCCTCACAAAGAGCCACATGGACACATATCCGCAGGCATTGAGCTCACGCGACACCTGCAGTCGGCGGCTCATCTGGTCGGGAGCAGATCATGAGCGGGGCCGAAGGGGAAGCTGAGGTACGACTGGCTCTGAGCCACTGCCCTCAGTGTGGCTCCGGTCGATTCACCGAGTACCGGGCTGACGAGAGGCAAGAGGGAGCATCGGCCTCCTGAGTCGCGATTGATTGTCACCCTTCCGACTTGGTCTATTGCTCGAGGTTCGTGACTTCCATGATGTCTTGTGACGAAGGTGCGATGCCGATTTCTTGGAGAATGGGCATCAGGAACGGACCGAAGGCGACCGCGATTCTCCTTGGAATCCCAGATTTCGGAAACCACGAGTTGTCCAGCTTCCCCAAAGCAGGAACGCTGCTTACTATTCCAGTACTGCGAAGGAGGAGGATCAGGAATGGACGTGCGCTCGGCGAGGGATGTAGCACCGGTCATCGAACATGCCGGGACAGTGCCGGTCTGGTGGCTCTTTCACCCTGGTGAGTTGAAGGATGCGACCAGCGGTGGATTCCTCGAGCTCGTCAGTGAGTGGGAGGTCGCCGGCGGTGGTCTCGTCGATCCGCATTTCCACCCCACGCATGAGTTCTATTACATCATTTCAGGACGAGGCATTATGAAAATTGGGGATGAGGAGCGAGAGGTCGGACAAGGGGATCTGGTCAGGATCCCCCCAGACGTCGTGCACAGCATCTGGCCGCTCACGAGCAACACGGGGCTCCGCGGTCTCGCCTTCGCGGTGGGTATCGAAGGAGCCGGCCCGGTCGATTACACAACGTGAAGGACGAGCGAGACACCGAGTCGTTCAATGGCCACAGCACGCGGGGGGATCTCCACACGTTTTGATTGCCTACGCCGTGGCGGGTCTGTCCCAACTCGCGGCGAGCCGGTCGCTCAGGGCGCGGGTGTGACCGGGCTGACGTCGTAGCGCAGTTCCCCGGTCGACACGTCAATGTCGTAGTACTCGACACCCGCCTCCACGCGCGGATCGTCAGCCCCGAAGGCGACGGCGATCTTGTTCGCGGCATTGCGGACGAGATCCAGCGCCAGCTCGGTTGCGCCGGCAGGACCCAGAGCGTCCACGACCTGTTCACCGAGCCCGGGTGGCCACTGGATCGGTCGCCACACGAAGGCATCGACGACCCGGAGGGCCAGGGCCTGGGCCTCGCAGATGCCGCTCGGATCCGCCTCCTCGAACAGATCACTCCGACCTGCCTGATCGATGGCGCTCACGCTCCTGCGCGACTGGCAGAGCCGGCAGTCATGGGCTCTCGCCCCGCGGAGCCTCACCAGTTCGGAGGTCACCGGATCGAGCACCGACAGTTTGGCCACCTCGAGGAGAAATCTCTCGTGGGCCACCCAGGGATCGGTCTCAGTAGAAGTCGGGCTCGGACGCCATCTTTCGCCGAACATCTCGCGCCAGGCGGCGGCGCCGCGCATCATCATGTCCTCGGCCCAAACGGCAAGGATGAAGGCCGGGGCGTCGGCACCGAGTTCGGCCAGCCCGGCTGCTCGAACATCAGTGGTCATGGATGCAACGTCGACGACCATCTGCTCGGCGAAGACCGTCGCGTCGGATCTCGGCATGGCAGGAGCTGCAGGGTCGAGGCTGGCCCGAGCGATGGCGCGGGCCTGCGCCATCAGTTCGGTCGGCGTGGTCGAGGCGACTGCGTCGGTCAATTCGTCCCATGCCGCAAAAGCCGCCGGTGCCTGATCTCGGGCGATCACAATTTCGACCCTACTGTTCATCTGTCGCGTCATGGGTACCCCACGGGCTTGCCCGGACAGGTGTAACCGGCCTGTAGCCTGAGCCGGCGTCCGTGACCGCTGGAAGGAGGATGGCGGATTGCCTGCATGCTCCCGCTGCCTGATTGAAGTGCCCCTGGGTACCGCTCTCTGCCCAAAGTGCGGCGCCGCCATCAGGCGGCCCGTCGTGCCGCAGCGGACAAAAAAACCACCCCGGAAGTCGCGGCAACGCCTGAACGCCTTGAATGCCAGGGATCGGGTCGCCGGGCCGGCCAGCCTGGCCCTCTTGATCTCGTTGTGGCTTCCTTGGTACAGCTTCGGACCCTTCACCGTGAGCGGGCTCAGCGCGCACGGATGGCTGTTCATCGCGGTACTCGACTCCATTGTGCTCGTGCTCTACGTCCTGATCACCGCATTCGGCTCCGGCGACCTCGCCGAGCAAGGGCGTCTGTCCAAGGAGCAGCTCTTGGTCCTCTTGACCGGGGTCAATGCCGCGCTCGTGGTGTTGGCCTTTCTCTTCAAGCCGTCCGGATTCAGTTGGTCGTGGGGCGCCTTTGTCGCGTTGGTCGCGGCCGTCGTGGCCTTTCTCCCGTTTGGGCTTCCCCTTCTCCGGGCTCGGCGCCAGCGCTGAATCCGCGTTCGCCGGCAGGCCGGACGAACGGTGGGCGGACTCGGCCGCAGGGTTCCAACAGATCGGCATGCGTGACATGTCCGACCTTGACCATCACGTTCGCGGTCCACGGAGGGGTGCGGACTCGATAACGCCCCGCCGGGACATCGAATCGGTACCGAGCCGTGTTCTCTCTACTTTCCTCCCTTCGCTCCACAACGCGTGCTCCTTGAAGGATCGAGATCGTGTACTCGAAGGCGCCCGGATTCTGCCAGGGTGCCGCATGAACCCCCAACAGCGAATGGACCCGAAGTCGGGCCAATCGGTTCGATCGGTGGCCCGGCTACGTCGTGAGCCCCGCAATTTGGGCGGTTCCCCAGGCCGACCCGGCCATTTCCTACATAGGGACTGCAACGTTGTTGCGACCTCCCAAGGGCGGCCGCGCGTCGTACACGCGTCCGTGGGCGCTTGGTGCACGATCGGCGGCTTCCGGCGAAAGGCCGGGCGTTCTCAAGGCTTCTCCTGATGAAACCGATATGGCAGAGAGAGGGAGGTGCGAGGACATGGCCACCGTGACCGTCGAGCCGTGAATTCCGATGACCGAGAAAATCTGGACCGAGGAGGAGAAGGAGGCGTGGCTCGCCGCCCATGGCGACGGGGCGACCCACGTCGTGACCTTCGAGCCGATGTACCAGATTGAGCTGTGCATCCCCCCTTGGGAGCATCCCGACCGCCAGATCGCACGGTCCGCCGTGGTCTGGGGCCAGCACATGAGCCGGGTGTTCTCCGATGAGCATGACGGCGCGTCAGCCGTCGTGGCAGCGCATCACGAGGGGAACTCCGTGGAGATCTACAGTGCGGTGACGCCCCGGCCCAGACTGCACCGGATCATTTAGCGGACGCGAGTCAGGCGTTGGGCTTCTCACCCGACGCTGCCGCCGCCCGCATCTGCTCCAGGCGATCGATCATCGCCATGCGTTCCTGGCCGATGTTGTCGTCAAGCCGCTCGGCGATCTGCTCGGGCGTCCAGCGACCATCGGCCCACATGGCACGAACCTCGGTGGGCTGGTTCCAGACGGCGATCTTGGAACCGACCACCGTGTAGACCTGCCCTGTCACGTGCTTCGCCTGGTCGCTGAGCAGGTACACGACCATGGGCGCCACGTCCTCGGCGTCACCCATTTCGGCCAGCTCGGCCGGCACGTTGGCCGACATGCGCGTACGGGCGACCGGCGCGATGGCGTTGGCCGTGACGCCGTAACGGTGCAGCCCGACCGCCGCCGAGCGCACGAACGACACGATCCCGCCCTTGGCCGCCGCGTAGTTCGCTTGGGCCACGCTGCCCTGGAAAGCGCCGGACGTGAAGCCGATGAGCGCACCGCCGCCCTCCTGCTTGCGCATGACTGCGGCCGCAGCGCGGAAGACGGTGAAGTGTCCCTTCAGGTGGGTGGCGATGACAGCGTCCCATTCGTCCTCGGACATGTTGAAGAGCATGCGCTCCCTGAGGATCCCGGCCACGGCGACGACGCCGTCGATGCGTCCCCACTTCTCGAGCGCGGTGGCGATCAGGCGCTCGCCCGACTCCATCTTGGAGATGTCGTCCGCTACGGCCAGGGCCTCGCCGCCCGCCTTGGTGATCTCGGCCACCACGGCGTCAGCCACCTCGCTGCTCGGATCCTCCCCGGCCATGCCCACGCCGAAGTCGGCCACCAGCACCTTGGCCCCTTCGGCCGCGGCGGCCAGTGCGACGGCCCGCCCGATGCCGCCGCCACCGCCGGTGACGGCGACGACCTTCCCTTCGAGGAATGAAGCCATGGTCGTACGCTCCTGATCTCGTGCCATGCCCAGCCGGCCGGCGCGGCCGACCCGGACAAGTTGCCGTAAGTTAGAACACGTTCTAGCCTGCCGATGGCGGGGGCTGCCATTTGCGCACCGCCGCCTCGCGAGCCTGCAAGGAGACTGCTGATGGGTGACCTCGGCTTCTGGGCGCTGGCCCAGGAAGACCCCGACTACCTGGCGTTGGTGACGCCCGAGGGCGACGAAGTCCGGGCCGGCGAGCTGCTGGGCCGGGCCAACCAGGTGGTGCACGCCCTCCGAGCCCAGGGGCTCGGCGTGGGCGACGTGGTGGCCACGCTGCTGCCCAACTGTGCCGAGATGCTCGAGGTGTACCTGGCCGCCCTGCAGGCCGGCTTCTACCTGGTGCCCATCAACCACCACCTGGTGGCGCCCGAGGTGGCTTACATCCTGAAGGATTCCGCCGCCAAGGCCTTCGTGGCCCACGAGCGCTTCGCCGACGTATCGGTGGCCGCGGCGGACGAGGTGGGCTTGGACGCCGTCGGTCGGCTCGCCGTGGGCTCCATCCCGGGGTTCAGCTCGTACGCGGCGACGCGCGACGCGCAGCCGATGGCGTTGCCCGAGGGCCGCACCATCGGCGACGTCATGAACTACACGTCGGGAACGACGGGGAACCCCAAAGGCATCTACCGCCCGCTGCTCGGCATCACGCCGGAGCAGGCCGCGTTGGGACTGTCGGGGTTGCTCTTCCTGTTCGGCATTCAGCCGCACGACGACAACGTCCACATCGTCGGCTCGCCCCTTTACCACACGGCGGTGCTTCGCTTCGCGAGCGCGTCACTGCACCTGGGCCACACGATCGTCCTGATGGACAAGTGGTTGCCCGAGGACATGCTCCGGCTCATAGAGGAGCAGCGGGTCACGACCTCGCACATGGTGCCGACGCAGTTCCACCGGTTGCTGGCACTGCCGGAAGACGTCCGCGGGAAGTACGACGTCTCGTCGCTGCGGCACATGATCCACGCTGCAGCGCCGTGCCCGATTGACGTCAAGCACAAGATGATCGATTGGTGGGGCAACGCTGTCGACGAGTACTACGCGGCGAGCGAGGGCGGCGGCACGCAGGTCAGCGCGGAGGAATGGCTCCAGAAGCCGGGCACCGTGGGCAAACCCTGGCCGATCAGCGAGATCGCCGTGTTCGACGACGACGGAAACCGCATCACGGAGCCGAACGTCATCGGCACGGTCTACATGGCGATGCAGTCGGCCGACTTCGAATATCACGGCGACAAGGAGAAGACGCGCAAAAACCGCATCGGTGCCTTCTTCACGGTGGGTGACGTGGGCCTCATCGACGAGGACGGATACCTGTTCCTGCGCGATCGCAAAATCGACATGATCATCTCCGGCGGGGCCAACATCTACCCGGCCGAGATCGAGAACGTTTTGCTTTCCCACCCCAAGGTGGGCGACGCCGCCGTCTTCGGCATTCCGCACGAAGACTGGGGCGAAGAGGTGAAGGCGGTCATCGAGCCGGCCGAGGGGGTCGAGGCCAACGACGCCCTGGCCCAGGAGATCATGGACTTCTGCGCCGGCAAGCTGGCCAAGTTCAAGACGCCCAAGACCATCGACTTCACCAACGAGATGCCACGCGACCCCAATGGGAAGCTCTACAAGCGCAAGCTGCGGGACCCCTACTGGGAAGGCGTGCAGCGGGCGGTCTGACCCGATGGCCGGGCCGGCCGGTCTCGCGCTCCGGATCCAAGAGGACGGAGCGGGCTCGGTCTGCGCCGACATCCTGGCCGCCCTGCCCCACTGGTTCGGCTACCCGGACTCGGTGGCCGACTACGTGGAGTCGGCGGACACCCACCCGACCGTGGTGGCGGCGGTGGACGGGCGGGACTGCGGTGTCCTCACGCTGCGGGTGCACACTCCGTACGCGGCCGAGATCGTGGTCATGGGCGTTCTGCCCGAACAACACCGGGACGGGATCGGGAGGGCCATGCTGGACGCCGCCGAACACTGGCTGGCCGAGCGAGACATTTCCTACCTCCAGGTGAAGACGCTCAGCCCACGCTCCCCCGACGAGGGCTATGCCGCCACACGAGCCTTCTACTTCGGCTGCGGTTTCCACCCGCTGGAGGAGATGCCCGACCTGTGGGGGCGGGACTCGCCGGCGCTGCAGATGATCAAGAAGGTGCCGCCGGCGGTGCCGGTACGATCGGAGCCGTGACGCGCCGCTAGTGTCCCGGAAGATTGAAGCGCCGTGAAAACTGGCTCATGCTCCGGCGTTGATGGCGGCGCAGTAGCCGGCCAGGCGTTCGAGGATTTGCTCTGCGCTCTTGGTCCACACGAACGGACGCGGGTTCTCGTTCCAGGTGGCGGCCCAGGCAGTGATGTCGGCCGCCAGTTCTTTGACATTGCGGTGTGCCGAACGCTTCAGCTTCTTGGTGACGAGGGCGGAGAACCACCGTTCGACCAGGTTCATCCACGAGCCGTAGGTCGGGGTGAAGTGGAAATGGAAGCGCCGGTGGCGCAGCAACCATTTGTGGACGAGCGGGGTCTTGTGGGTCTGAAGGTTGTCCAAGATCACGTGCACGTCGAGCTCTTTGGGGACCTCGCGGTTGACCTTGTTCAAAAAGGAGACGAAGTCGGCGCTGGTGTGCGACGACTTGATGTCGGTGATCACGCTCCCGGTGGCCATGTCGAGGGCGGCAAAGAGGTCACAGGTGCCGTTGCGCTCGTAGTCGTGCGTAGCCCGCGCCGGTGTGCTGGGCAACATGGGCAAGGTCGGGGCGGTGCGGTTGAGCGCTTGGATCTGGGGCTTCTCGTCGATGGCGAACACCGCGGCGGCGACTGGCGGGCTCATATAGAGCCCGACGAGGTCACGGATCTTCTCCACCAGGTCGGGGTCGGGCGAGACTTTGAAGGAGTCCTCGCGCCAGGGCTTGAGACCGAAGGCCCGCCAGATCTCCCGCACCGTGGTGTGGCTGATCTTGTGCTTGGCGGCCAGCGTGCGTGTCGACCAGTGCGTGGCGTCGGGCGGTGCGCTCTCGAGCGTCTCGACCACGATCGCTTCGATCACGTCGTCGTCGATCGTCCGCGCCGCCCCTGGGCGAGGAGCGTCGACCAGGCCGTCGAGACGACTTTGGGCGAAACGGCCCCGCCACTTGCCCACCGTCACCGGGTTGCAGCCCAGATCGGCCGCGATCTCGGCCTGGGTGCGGTTCCCCGCCGCGCAGGCCAGCACGATCTTGGAGCGCAGAGCCAGGGCCTGCGACGACGAATGGCGCCGGGCCCAGCGCTCGAGCGTGGCGCGTTCGTCTGCGCTCAGGTTGATCTCGACGGTCGGGCGTCCTCGTTTGGCCATGGCGTTCCTCCGATGTTGGCGTACAACACCGGACCAACGCGGCCCAACTCAGAAAATTCCCGTTCTGCCCAGATTTCTTGGCGCTTCAATCTTCCGGGACACTAGGTCGGCTTGGAGCTTCTCCACAGCCGTGGTGGTGGCCGGCCCGAAGAATGATGAAGTTGCGCTCAACTGAGCTGTCGTGGCGTAACCGAGCGCAATCAGGTCGGCGTTGAGCGCGGCCACGTCCACGCCGCTCGCCCCTGCCGACAGGGTCCGATAGGCAGGTGTCGAGCCATACAGCAACACCACCGGGCTGTCGTTGACCCGGTAGACCACCTTGCCCTGAGAGATCACCTGACCGGGCACGGGCAACTCGGTGTAGGTCCCTTGGGCCTGGTTGATCACGGAATACGGCGAACCGTCCGGGGCCGCCTGATAGGTCAGGGTCCCACTCAGGGAGACCATGGCCGAGAGCTCCCGCTTTTCCACCTTCATCGTGTTCGGCGGCGGCGCCTGTGCGGCTGAGGTCGCTGGCTTCCCAGCGGACATGACGACCACGCCACCGGTGGCGAGAACGACAGCCAGGACGGCCGCTCCGGCCAGCACCCACGTCTTCCGCGTCATTGGACCCGCAGCCCCAGCTCGCCGGAGTCGATAGCGGTGTACTCATTCGCCGCGGCCACGAACCCCGCAATGCTCCGAGCATCCCTCCCTGTCGCGGATGGGATTCGACTCGTGGCGACGAGGGGCTCATGTGAGGTGGGGTCTGGGACGTCCGTCATGCCGCTGTCGCGCGCATCCGGGGCGAACCTCACTGCCTTCTCGAGATCGGTGGCGGTGTTGTTGACCCGGCTCCCTCCGGTGCCAACGGAGAGCTCGAGCTTGCGAGGCGGGCGGCAGCGACCTTCGTCGCGCTCTGGGGTGGATGTCGCCTTCTCTGCGCCCTCAGCGGAGGCGACGAGCTGCTCAGACTCTGGCCTGCAGTTGCCGGTCACCCGCCAAGACCACCGACGGCCGGCCTCTGCGACTTGCAGGCGTCCATCGCCGACTGCAGCTGCGGCGAGCTCGACCCGACACCCGCGTCGTGCACCTCCTTGCCTGAGAACGTCGGGTCGGGGAAGTCCGGCACCCCGTGGGCGCGGATGCACTGGGCCCAGGTCAACCATGCCTGCTGTTGGGCGGGGGAGAGCTGCTGGCCGGTGGTGTTCCACGGCGACGGCAGGGCCTTGCACGCCTGGAGGGCCCCTTGGAACGCAGCCGAGTTCGGGTCAATTCCGTGGGTCCTGTACCCGTAGTGCCCGCTGGGGGTCTGCACCGGGTCGGGGAAGTTCGGAACGCCGTGGCTGCGTATGCACTGGGAGTAGGCCACAGCTTGGGCGAGCGTCGACGCCCCCGACGAACCTGATCCTCCCGCCGAGCCGACGGTCGGGACCGTCGCCCCGCCCGAGCAGCCGGCGAGGGTGACTCCCAGGCCCACAGCCGCGGCCGCCCACAGGTGGGATGGACGCATGATTCCTCGTTTCGACACCATCCGGCCCTCAGGGTGTCGTTTCCGAAGGACTGTCACCTGGTAGCTGTGTCGCTGTAGGTCATGCCTCCAGTCAAGCCAGCGTGTTGTTGCCAGCACGTATGTGTTTTTCGATACGCCGACGATATGCCCCGGCGCGTAGGATGACCCGGACGTGCGTGTGTTGATCGTCGAGGACGCGCCCTACATGGCAGAAGCCATCCGCGACGGCCTACGCTTGGAGGCGATCGCGGCCGACATCGCCGGTGACGGTGACACCGCCCTCGAACTGCTGAGCATCAACGCCTACGACATCGCCGTCCTCGACCGCGACATCCCTGGGCCTTCCGGCGACGAGATCGCCGAACGCATCGTCGTTTCCGGCAGCGGCATGCCCATCCTCATGGTCACCGCCGGCGACCGGCTCGACGACAAGGCCTCGGGCTTCGGACTCGGCGCCGACGACTACCTCACCAAGCCCTTCGAGCTCAAAGAGCTCGTGCTCCGGCTGAGATCGCTCGATCGCCGGCGCGCCCACCACAGGCCACCGGTGCGAGAGCTCGCGGGTCTCCGGCTCGATCCGTTCCGCCGCGAGGTCTACCGCGACGGTCGCTACGTCGCGCTCACCCGCAAGCAGTTCGCCGTGCTGGAAATCCTCGTCGCTGCCGAAGGCGGTGTCGTCAGTGCCGAAGAGCTACTGGAACGGGCGTGGGACGAGAACGCAGATCCCTTCACCAACGCCGTACGCATCACCGTCTCGGCTCTGCGCAAACGACTCGGTGAGCCCTGGCTCATCGCCACAGTGGTCGGCGTCGGCTACCGCATCGACACCCAACCAGGCACCGGTGATGAGGGAGGAGATCGTGGATAGAGCCCCTGGATTGAGTGCTCGCCTCAAACTCAGCCTCAGCTACGCCGGCTTCCTCATGTTCGCGGGTGCCTTGCTGCTCGCCGCTGTGTGGGTGTTCCTCCTGCGCGACTTGCCCGACACTGCGGTCAGCCCCGGTGGAGTCGTGGCCATCCGCTCCATCACCCTGCACGACTTCGCCCCGGCGGCCGCCCTCCTGCTGGCGTTCCTGCTGGTATTAGGACTCGTTGGAGGGTGGCTGCTCGCCGGCCGGATGCTCGCCCCTCTGACTCGCATCACCGATGCCTCACGCATGGCCACGACCGGGTCGCTGTCCCACCGAATCGGGCTACCGGGCCGCGGAGACGAGTTCCGCGAACTCGCCGACAGCTTCGACGCAATGCTCGCCCGGCTCGAAGCACAGGTCGCCGAACAGCAGAGATTCGCAGCCAACGTCTCGCACGAACTGCGCACTCCGCTGGCGATCACCCAGACCCTGCTCGAGGTGGCCCGCATCGATCCGAACCGTGCCAGCAACGAGCTCGACGAACGTCTTCGCGCCGTCAACACCCGAGCAATTGACCTCACTGAAGCGTTGCTTGTACTGAGCCGCGCCGACCAGCGTTCCTTCACTCCAGAACCCGTCGACCTGTCCCTCATCGCCGAAGAAGCCACTGAAACACTTCTTCCTCTCGCAGAAGGACATGGTGTCACGATCGAAACCTCCGGTGAGCTAACCCCCACCATCGGCTCGGAGGCGCTCCTGCTCCAGTTGACGACGAACCTCGTGCACAACGCGATCGTCCACAACCTCCCGAGCAGGGCTCCGTATGGATCACGACGAG
>Ga0307373_10011008_pt1 | contig 13184 bp, 7 predicted proteins | sample OX2MG_FD_202534 | JGI IMG/M metagenome (GOLD analysis project Ga0307373, IMG submission 202534) | Soil microbial communities from Risofladan, Vaasa, Finland - OX-2 | ecosystem: Environmental > Terrestrial > Soil > Coastal area > Acid sulfate soil | place: Finland: Risofladan, Vaasa | collected... | reverse complement strand
TCGACATGGATCAACGGCACGGGATATCCGTGGATCATGCCCGCCGCCGCCATCCGCTCCTGATAAAATGTCCAGCCGGAATCCATGAAGGGGACCTGTTGGGCGGTGTTTCCGGCGGCGGGCTGCGCGCGGCAGGAGATCGGGCCAATGCGGTCAAGGTCGGCTTTCTTGACCATGACGGCGCAACCACCGACGTACTGCTGCCGCACAACCGATACCCCGTCGATGACCTCAACCAGGCTTTCGTCGACGAGCGCTTCGCCCTCGGCGCGGAAATGGAAGCCTGACAGCACGCCGAACCGCGTGCTGCGCAGGTGGCATTCCGCCAGGCGGCGGAACAGGCCGGCCGGCACGACCGTGTCGTTATCGACCTTGGCCCGCAGTTCCGCGCAGCGCGCCCCAGGAAACACGGCATGATCGCCGAACCAGACTTCGTTCATGGGGTAGACCACGCCGCGGTTGACGGGCGAGAGAATGAGGCGTACACGTGGTTCGTCGCGGAGCCGCTCGGTCAGGTACTCCACGGTCTCTTTGTCCGACCCGTTGTCCCACACGACGATATGCAGATCGGGATAGTCCTGCGCCAAGACCGATTCCAATGCCGGCTTGGTGTATTCGAGGCGATTGAAAGTGACCATCAGGGCAAGAAGCGGAGGAAACGATGAGGGGAGCGGGAAAAAGGATGAGGGGAGGAGGGGATAAGGGGATGAGGGGAGCGCGGCGGATTGCGGATTGGAGTTGGGGGCGAAGGATGAAGGATGAACGATGAGGGATGAAGCAGGCATGACGGCATCGCCGTCGATCGGAACGCCCGAATCGTCGGAATTCTCACGAATTCCGCTACGCGGAACGCCACGGAGGGCGTTCCCTACAGAACCTGTCCCCTGTCCTCCGTCCCCTGTCCCCTGTAACGTCCCCTGTAGCCTGTCCCCTGTTACCTCAACCGGCTTGGCCACCACGAGCCATTGATAGACGAAATATTCCTGAATCTCTTCGACGGGCGCCTCGATCGAGAGGTTGCCGAGCGTGACCTTGCCGGGCCGGCCGGCACGCTGCCACTCGTCGTAGCCGGGGCCGGGCACGGCGGACCACGAGGTAATCGCGTAGCCCGTCGCTTCGAGCAGCTTCTGGATGTCGCGGCCACAGCAAAAATGGCGGTGCGTGTCGTCCAACAGGCCGGCCGGCTCATACGTCCAGTTGCCCGAGAGGAGCCCTGCCACAACGCTGTGGTGCCGCACATTGGGGATGCTGGCGATGAGGACACCGCTGGCTTTGATCCAAGGACGAATCCGGGTCAACTGCCCCGCCGGGTCGATCAGGTGCTCCAGCACGTCGCCCAAGGTGACGACGTCGTAGTAGTCGTCCCATAGCGTGATTTCCATGTGCTCCAGGTCGCCGCCGAACACGAGATCGAGGCGGGCACGAGCGACGGCCGCCGCCGCTTCGTCGATCTCGATGCCGATCACTTCGCACGGTTGGCGCGCCTTGAGCAAGGCCCCCATCCGGCCATGGCCGCAACCGATCTCACAAATAGTGCGAGCCTCCGGCGGAATGAGGCTCAAGATGTCGGCACGGGCATGATCGAAGTAGGACCGGTCACAGGGTACCGATTTCGGATTGCGGATTTCGGACTGCGGATTGGAGTCAGCGGACTCGTCCTTGGTCATTTGTCCTTGGTTATTGGTTGAAGCCGTGCTTACCCCGCGGGTTGGAGTCGAGGCCTCTGCCTCCTGCTCCGCACTCCGCGTTCCGAGCTCCGCGCTGTCCTCTTCTTCGGTGGGTTGTGGGCCGTGACCGGTGGCCTGTCCGTTGCCAATGACCACTGACGAATGACCACTGACTGCCTTCAGCATCTCGCGCACGCGGTGCTCGTAGGTGTGCCTGGCCAGCACCTCGACGCGGCCGGCGGCGGCGATCCGCTCGGCGACGTCCTTGTGGGCCAGATAATACGCGATCTTGTCGAGTGCCTCGTCATCGTCGTCGCCGTAGGTCGCGAGGTGCTCGCCGTCGCGAAACAACTCGTCCTGGCCATTGCCCGTCAGGTCGTTGGTCATCACCAGCGAGCCCGAGCAGAGTCCTTCGGGAACGCGCATGTTGAGATCGCCGTTCACACAACAGTTGAACACGATCCAGGCGCTCGAATAGACGCCGGCCATGTCCTTGAAATAAATGCCGCTGCCGATGTACACCGGGCCGAAGCGGGCCTCGATCTTCCGCAGCAAGTTGGTTCGCCGGCCCGGAAAGAGATGGCCGACGAAGGCCACGTTGTAGCGTTTTTCCGTGGCCTGCTTGGCGTGGAGTTCCGGGTCGCAGGCCAGCGGCAGCCAGGCCGCGGAGGCGATCCCCTCGCGCCGCAACTGCTCGGCGCCGATCTTCTGTGCCGCGAAAACGAATCCGGCCTGGCGCGAACGGACGAGCGACCTGTGAAAGTCGATATGGCTGTCGATCGCCCAATAGACGACCGGCCCGAGATTGGTCGGCAAGGGGTAATCAAGTCCGTCGTCGACGACCATGACCAGGTCGAACGTCTTGCCGGCCATTGTGCCAATGTCGTCCGGCCGGATATGCAGCACTTCGTCAATCTCGCCCAGCGCCAGTAGCCGGTCAAGCGCACGGCGCACGTAAAGGCCGGTGGTCTCCGGCCGGGGGATGTCGCTATAGACCAACAGGATGCGGCGAATGGAGGAGCGGTTCATCGGATGGTTCGTTCAGGGCAGGAAACTTGCGTTCATATCGAGACTTGAAAGAATTTGGCCAACGGCGTCCGCCAGGTCGTCGGGGACGGCGGGAGCCGAGTTTGCGTCGGCCGTGCCCCGATGGGCAGAGAACGGCCGGCGATTCGCTTGAGGATCGTCCTCACTCGGGCGCGCGTTCGCCGCGGCGCGCAAGCGTTCGGACTCTGGCCATGCGCTCGTCAAGACCCACGGGGGCTGAGGCAACTCCCGCGCCAATCCTCGCAATGCTCTGTGCAATCCGGCGATCGGGTCCCGGCCGCCATACCGCTTGTGACGCATCGCGTCCGTGACGGCGCGAGGGTCAAAGGCGTGCGGATCGAACGGACACCAGCGAAGCCATTCCTCGCACGCCGCGTTCGAAGGGTCGCTTATCACGTTGAGGAATACACGGTAGTCGGCCGGCGTGGTAAAGCCGTAGGGCGGACACGCCCAGTCACCGTCGACGCAACACGCCTCGGCTTGGCGCGTGGCCAGCCGTAGCCGGCCCTCCAGTATGGCGTCGAAGAACCAGGGCTCATCCTCGCACACGGGCGGTTGAACAAGGCGGAACTGCGGGGCGACGGGCGGCGCCGTGATCGTGAGCCAGCCGTCGCGAGCCGGCGCCTCGGTGCGCTGAAGCGACAGCACCGACTGCCCGTCGGCCACGGGGTCGCCGGGCTGACCGAAACGGCCTAGCCACCCAAACGAGTTGAGCAGGAACTGAATCAACCGATGGTCAGGGCACTTTGGCACCTGCACGCGGCGCCAGATGTCGAAGCCGCGAAGGCGGACGAAGTACTGTTCCACGGTGGCGAGCCTTCTTGATCGTCGCGACATGGGTTGTCTCCTCAAGACCTGAGTAAGCGGCAATCGCGAGCATGACAAACTCCGCTGACGCGAGCCGTGACAAAATCAATCCCTCTATCTATTACATGGAGTTCTGCGATGTGTTTTATTCAATTCCGTCCGGAATTATTTTCCGCGTTGTGGAAACCGCTAGGATCGAAGGCTGCGCGGGCAGCGGCGTCCGCGGCGCCGGGCCAAGCGTACCGCGACTGTGGGCGCCCTCCGCACGATCCGAGAGCGCCGTGTCGCGGGCGCCCGGCTGGGCACCGCGTACGAAACACCACCAACTGTCGGTTTGGAGCCGCGACGCGCGAGGCCCCTATTTATTACATGGAGTTTTGCACTGGGTTTTATTCAATTCCGAAAGGAATTCTCGATCCGGGCGTTTAAGCGGCGCCTCCAGACGACGACGAAGGGTAATCGCTCAACCACTCGCGCAGCTGGGTTTCGGCCTTGTTCACGGCACGCCAGGCGGTTGGGTAGGGCAGGCCGAGTTCCTGTTCAACGGTCCGTACGTGCAAGTCCGTGAGGTACGCCAGCAGGACGCGCCTGGTCCATTCGTCGCACACGGTTAGAAATTCACGCACGTCGAGGACGGCATCCTCGGCGTCGTCGAACAAGTGCTGCCGCTCGCGCGCGTCAGCGAGAAGCTGGGAACGCACCTCGCCCGGGTTGCCGCCCGCGCTCTCCTCAAATTCGACCTCGACCTCGGCCACGTCAAGGCTGGAATGTGGCCGGTCCTTCCCCCACTTTTCGCGCTGTAACTCGTCGCACAGATGGTCAATCACCCCGTGAAACCACGCGGCGGCCGACGCGCCTGGTACGCGGTGGTGAAGGTTCAGGTTGGGGCAACGCCGGATTTCGACGGCAAGGCGCGCCGCCAGATCCTGTCGACAATCTTCGCGCTTTTGGCGTTCGTGGCACGACATGCCGTGACTCTTCAAGACGGCGTTGAACGTGTGCGTCAGCGCGTCGTTGTCCTCCAGACATTCCGCGACCAAATTCCAGATGCCGCGTCCGTCGGGCGGCGAGTGACAAGCCTGCTCGTCAAAACGAGCTTCCCAATCGAGAGCAATAGCCATGGAACGAACCTCCAAGAAAGGAAACCAGAAAGGACCAACCACGCCAGGGCGCAGAGCGCCGGCGCGTGCGGCCACGCGGCAAGAGATAGGGAGTCAAAGGGCGGCGGTTCCGAACGCCGCGTGAGTCCGAACCGATGATGCTACCGCTGGCGCGCCACGGTCGGCAAGGATTGGGCGGTTGTACAGGCTCTGCCCCGGCCACCATGAATGTCTCATTTTCGTGAAGTGTACAACGATCCGCTCGAAGGCTAGAATGTGTACAGTGGGCCTTTGAGCATTTCGATGATGCCGTTCTTCGTGAAACCATTGAATCGAGGCCGCCGCGGCTTGCTGTGGGCGATGATGGCCGTGGTGTCGGCAGGGGCGATCTGGTTTGCGCAGCGCCGGGGCCATCCGGCAACTGCGCCTCGGACACCGGGGTTCCGCGACGCGACGCGGGAAAGCGGCCTCGCTTTCCGCATGTCGTTCCTGCCGAACGAACAAGGAGAAACCTTCAAAGTCAACTTGTATGACCACGGCTGCGGCGTCGCCGTGGCGGATTACGACGGCGACGGCGACGACGACGTGTTGTTCCTCAATCAACTTGGCCCCAACGCGCTCTATCGAAACGAAGGCGACGGTACATTCGTCGATGTCACGGAAGAGGCCGGCCCCCTGGCGATGACCGACAAGATCAAGGTCGGCGCCGCCTTTGGCGACTACGACAACGACGATGACCAGGACTTGTACATTACCACCACCCGGGGCGGCAACGTACTGTTCGAAAACGTGGGCGGCGGACGTTTTCGCGACGTGACCGAAGAGGCGGGAGTAGGCCTCGTCGCTCACTCCCAAACCCCCGCCTTCTTCGACTACGACAACGACGGCGATCTCGACTTGTACGTGACCAATTCGGCCAAATGGACGACCGACGAATTCGACGCGGGCGCGAAGTACTACCGCGGCTCGCGCCATCCCCTGGAGTTGGTCCGAAGCCCGGACGATTATGAACGCAACGTCCTGTACCGGAACGACGGGGGGCGGCGATTCACCGACGTCACCGAGGAGGCGGGTCTTGCCGGTCAGGGTTGGAGCAGCGACGTGGCAGCGTTCGATTTCGACGAGGACGGCGATCTTGACCTGCTGGTCGCGAAAATGTTCGGCATGAGTCAACTGTACCGTAACGACGGAGCGGGACACTTCGACGACGTATCGCGCCGGACGCTCCACCGAACGTCCTACGGGGGAACTGGCTGCAAGGCCTTCGATTTCGACAACGACGGCCGGCTGGATCTGTTCATCGCCGACATGCACTCGGACATGTGGATGGGTTTGAACCCCAGCGAGACGTACTCGGCCTCCCTCGAACCAACCAGGAAGTACCGCTACAAGTCAGGCCCCATCACGGAGAATGACAGGCGCGCGGTGGCCGCCGAGCGGGACTTCATGCGGCAGTTCGAACTCAGCTATGAGGAGTTGCTGTTTGGCAACTCGCTGTTCCGTAACGACGGCGACGGGCGGTTCCAGGAAGTTTCCGACGCGGCGGGCATGGAAACCTTATGGCCCTGGGGGGTTGCCGTCGGCGATTTCGACAGCGACGGTTACGAAGACGCGTTCCTGCCGTCCGGCATGGGATATCCGTTCATTCATTGGCCGAACTGCCTGATGCGCAACAAGGGCGACGGCACGTTCGTCGACGTTGCCGCCAAAGAAGGCATCGAGCCCCCCGTCGAAGGGCTGTTTTTGCCCGAACGCATCCTGGGCCAACAGGCCGCGCGCAGTTCGCGCAGCGCCGCCGTCGCCGACTTCGACGGCGATGGGCGGCTGGAGCTGATGGTCAATAATTTCAATGACAGGCCTTATTACTTCAAGAACCAGTTTCCACCTCGCCACTACGTGGCCTTTCGGTTGCGCGGCACGAAAAGCAACCGCGACGCCGTCGGCGCCGTCGTCAAGCTCTTCATGGGCCCGCGGGTCATGGTGCGGCAGGTCCATGCCACCGGTGGTTACCTCTCGCAATCGTCGAAGACGCTGCACTTCGGCCTGGGCGACCACGAACGCATCGACCGGGCCGAGATTCGCTGGCCCGGCGGCACGCGGCAAGTGATCGAGTCGCCCGCCGTGGACCGCCTACACGAAATCAGGGAGAAGTTCATTGGTCCTTAATCATTCGTGAAGGAAGTCATTTGTCACTTGTCACTTGTCATTTGTCACTTGTTTGCCTAAGACCCAAGACCTAAGATCCAAGTCCCACCACTGACCAATGATCATGAGATTCGTGAGATCATGGAATCCAGGCCGCCGCGGCGTGCTGTGGGCGACGATGGCCGTGCTGTCGACGGCGGCGACCTTGTTCGGACTACGTTGGGGTCGGTCGGCGGTGGCTGTCGGCGCGCCGGGCTTCCGCGACGCGGTGCTGGAAAGCGGCATCGACTTCCGAATGTCGTTCCTTCCGAACGAGCAAGGCGAGACCTTCAAAGCCAACTTGTACGACCACGGCTGCGGCCTGGCCGTGGCCGACTACGACGGCGACGGCGACGACGACGTGTTGTTCCTCAACCAGCTCGGGCCCAACGCGCTCTATCGAAACAAGGGCGACGGCGCATTTGACGATGTCACGGACGAAGCCGGCCCCCTGGCGATGAACGACCGGATCAAGGTCGCCGCCGCTTTTGGCGACTACGACAACGACGACGACCAGGATTTGTACATCACCACCACGCGGGGCGGCAACGTCCTCTTGGAAAACCTGGGAGACGGCCATTTCCGCGACGTCACCGACGAGGCCGGCGTGGCCCTCGTCGCCCATTCCCAAACCCCCGCCTTCTTCGACTTCGACAACGACGGCGATCTGGACTTGTACGTAACCAATACGGCCAAATGGACGACCGACGATTTCGACGCGGACGCGAAGTACTATGTCGGGCTGAACCACCCCGACGATTTGGTCCGCCCTCGCGATTTCGAACACAACGTCCTGTACCGGAACGACGGGCGGGGACGATTCACCGACGTCACCCGGGAGGCGCGTCTCGAGGGCAAAGGATGGGGCGGCGACGTGGCGACCTTCGACTACGATGACGACGGATACCTGGACCTGCTGGTCACGAACATGTTCGGCATGAGCCAACTGTACCGTAACGACGGCCAGGGACACTTCGACGATCTCACGCACCAGACCCTCCGCCGAACGTCGTTTGGCGCGATCGGTTGCAAGGCCTTCGATTTCGACAACGATGGTCGCCTGGACCTGTTCATGGCCGACATGCACTCGGACATGTGGATGGACGACCCGGACCCGCGCAAGACCCAGCCCTACCTGCCGGCCAAGAAGTACGGCTACCGCTACGGCCCGAAGCCCGAGGTCAACCCGCGCTGGATGGAGATCGAGACGCGCTTCATGGAGAAAAACCGATTAAGCAATGACGAACTGCTGTTTGGCAATTCGCTCTTCCGCAACGACGGCGACGGACGGTTCGAGGAAGTTTCGGACGCGGCAGGCATGGAGACCTTCTGGCCCTGGGGTGTCGCCGTCGGCGATTTCGACGGCGACGGCTACGAAGACGTCTTCCTGCCGTCGGGCATGGGATTTCCATTCATTTATTGGCCGAACTGCCTGATGCGCAACAACGGCGACGGTACGTTCGCCGACGTCGCCGAGCGGGAAGGTATTGAACCGCCGGCCGCGGGCCTTTACCTTCCCGAGCCGATCGGCGGCCGACAGGCCGCGCGTAGCTCGCGCTGCGCCGCCGTCGGCGATTTCGACGGCGACGGGCGGCTCGATCTGATGGTCAATAACTTCAACGGTCCCTCCTACTATTTCAAGAACCAGTTTCCACCTCGCCACTACGTGGCCTTTCGCTTGCGCGGCACGAAGAGCAACCACGACGCGATCGGGGCCGTGGTCAAGTTGTTCATTGGCCCGCGGGTCATGGTGCGGCAGGTCCATGCCACCGGTGGTTACCTGTCGCAGTCGTCGAAGACGTTGCACTTCGGGCTGGGCGACGACGAACGAATCGACCGCGCCCAAATCCAGTGGCCGAGCGGCACTCGACAAGTGATCGACTCGCCCGCCGTGGACCGCCTGCACGAAATCGTGGAACAGGTCATTGGTCCTTAGTTAGTCATTCGTGAATGAAGTCATTTGTCACTTGTCATTTGCCTAAAACCCAAGACCTAAGATCCAAGTCCCACGACTCACCATTGACCACTGAACCCTGAACCCTGAACCCTGAATGCTTAACCCTCACCGCTTATGGTGGCTCGTCCTGGGCGCGACGGTTCTGGTGGGCGCGTTTTCGCTACTCGTCGGCTCGCGATGGCGGGCCGCAACGAAGTCACTGACAGCCGACATCGCCCTCCAAGCCCCGCTTCCGGCCGTCAAACCGCCCCCTCCCGCCGACGATTATGTGGGAAGCGCAGCCTGCGCCAAGTGCCACGCTGAAATCTACGAGACGTACACGAAGCATCCGATGCACCTCTCCGCCGGGTGGGTGCTCGGCGAACATGACGTCGAAGCATACGACGAACCGGCCGAGTTTCAGCCCCATCGCAACCGCCGCTATCGGGTCGAGCGCACGGACGACGGGGTGCTGCACCATGAATTCATCTTCGATACCCAGGGTGACCTGATCGACGACGTCGCGCATCCCGTGCGCTTGTTCATCGGCTCGGGCACGCGCGGCAGGGCGTACGGCATCATCCGCGGCGATCGCTTGTACCAGTCGCCGATCTCCTGGTTTTCCGCCGATGGAGGGCGTTGGGACCTGTCGCCGGGCTTTCAGTCGGGACGCCGCTCGAGTTTCGAACGCCTGATCGTCGACGAATGCATGATGTGCCACGCCGGTCGGATGGCGGCCGTACCGAACGCCCAGGATACGTTTCGCGAACCGTGGATGCTGGAAACAGGTATCGGGTGCGAGCGTTGTCATGGTCCCGGCCGGCGACACGTCGCATGGCACGAAGCCGGCGCGGCGCATGAAGACGGAACCGTGGATGACGACGGTACCGTGAATCCATACGGGTTGCAATCTGCGGACCACGGCGCGATCGTCAACCCGGCGCGCCTCGATCCGGCGCGACGCGAAAGCATTTGCAACCAATGTCATTTGATCGGCAAGCTCAACCTGCCGCGATATGGCCGGTCGATCTACGATTTCCGTCCGGGCCAATTGCTCGACGACGTCACTACGGTCCTGGTGGAAGGCACCGGCGTGCGAGATGACGGTACGACCAAGGCGGTCAGCCAGGTACAGCAGATGCGCGCCAGCGCCTGCTTTCAAAACAGTGAGGGCCGCCTCGGCTGCACTTCCTGCCACGCCCCGCATTTCGAGCCCGCCGCCCCCGCCGCCGCCGAGTTTTACCGGGGCCGATGTCTTCAGTGCCATGCCCAGCGTGGCTGTTCGCTGCCTGAGGCCGAACGCGCCGCTCCGCCCGCCGAGAACTCGTGCATCCATTGCCATATGCCGCGGCTTGCCGCCAGCGACATTGCCCACGCCTCGCAAACCGACCACCGTGTGCGACGGACGCCCGACACTCACATGGCGAGTGGACCCCTTGGACCGACAGGCGAGTGGGAACTGTTCGACCACGCGGAGCAACGCCTCCAGCGATGGGAACTCGATCGTGTGCGCGGCATCGCGATCGTGGCCCTCGCGCCGGAGAGCTCGCTGAGGTCGACGGCCAAGGGACGCCAGGCCGAAACGTTGCTGCGCTCGGCCATCCTTGCCGCTCCTGACGACGTGCCCGCGCTGCGAGCCCTGGGCTATCTCGCGGCCGTCGACGGCCGCCTGGCCGAGGGCCGCGAGTACCTGGAACGTTCGTTGGCGCAGGCGCCTCGCGACGGAACGACGCTGCGGCTACTCGTGAACGTCTGCCACCGGCTCGACGATCTCGAAGCCACGATCCGCTACGGCGATCTCCTGATGCAAGTCAACCCCTGGCATGCCGACGACCACCAGCGGCTGTCCGATGCGTTGTTCAAGAAGGGTCGGTTGAATGAGGCCATTCGCGAGTCCGAGGAGGCATTGAAACTCGATCCGATGCTGACCGCGGCCCGAAGGCGGCTCGTCGAGGCCTACCGGCAGGCGGGTAATGCCGACGCCAGCCTGCGGCACGCCGACGTTTTGCGTCGGATCGGAGAATCGTACTGACAGCGTACACCACTCCCGCCGCAAGTCGTTGAGCGGGCGGGGTGTGCGTCGATTGACCGCGAGATTTTCCGTGGGGGGTGTAACTCAGGTTGTGGCGGTGAGCACTAATACTTGCGGTGTAGTTCAACGGCCCGCTCGAAGGCTAGGATGTGAAGATGGGACGGTCTCTGTAGGGAAAGCGGATACGACGATCCTAGCCTTTGAGCGGGCCGTTGCTAATATTTGAGGGTATGTAGTTGGACAGCGCCACTGGTCACGCTGGGTCGACTTGGGACTGAAGTCCTTAATTGGCGGCACGGCGATCTTGTTTAAAGTGACGCTGTCCAATGAGGTCGACGAGAAACGAAGAGGACTCTGTCATTGGCCATCGCCGCCACGTGTTGCTGGTTGCCGCCCTGGCGTTGCTTCTCGTCATCGCGATAGGGGTGGTGTTGCGCCGGAGCGGATCGACGGAAGCCACTTCAACGGCGGCGGACGGTTCTGCGCCGCGACGGGGCGACGCTCAGCGCTCCACGGGGCGCGAGGGGCCGGCGCGCCCGACGGGCTTCCGCGACGCGGCGCTGGAGAGCGGCATCGATTTCCGCATGTCGTTCCTGCCAAACGAACAGGGCGAGAAATTCAAGACCAACTTGTACGATCACGGCTGCGGCGTCGCCGTTGCGGATTACGACGGCGACGGCGACGACGACGTGTTGTTCCTCAACCAGCTCGGACCCAACGCGCTGTACCGAAACAAGGGGGATGGAACGTTCGACGATGTCACGAGCGAAGCCGGCCCCTTGGCCCTGGACGACCGGATCAAGGTCGCCGCCGCCTTCGGCGACTACGACAACGACGACGATCAGGATCTGTACATCACCAGCACTCGGGGAGGCAACGTCCTGTTGGAAAACGTGGGAGGAGGGCGTTTTCGCGACGCCACCCACAGGGCCGGCGTGGAGCTCGTCAAGCACTCGCAAACCCCGGCTTTTTTCGACTACGACGGCGACGGCTACTTGGACCTTTTCGTGACGAATACCGCGCGCTGGACGGGTGACGAATTTGACGAGTCGTCGAACTACTATCCCGGGCCCCTGACGATCCTCACGGAAGACTTCGATCCGCAATGGGACGACAACGTCTTGTTCCGCAACGACGGCGACGGCACCTTCACCGACGTGACACGGGAGTCGGGGCTGTCAGGCACACGTTGGAGCGGCGACGTGGCGGCCTTCGATTACGACGAAGACGGCGACCTCGACTTGCTGGTCACGAACATGTTCGGGCTGAGCCAACTGTACCGCAACGATGGTCGGGGGCATTTCGGCGACGTCACGCGCGAAGCGCTACGGCGCACCTCGATGGGCGCCGTTGGCTGCAAGGTTTTCGATTTCGACAACGATGGCCGGCTGGATATCCTGATCGTCGACATGCACTCGGACATGTGGATCAAGATGAACGACAAGATCGTGGTCCAACCGACCAGGAAATTCGCGAACTTCCTGGGCCCCGGCCTGGGAATCGACCTTGCGAGCAAGAAAATCGAAGAAGCGCTAGCCGATCAACTCTCGCTTGACTTTGCCACACTACTGTTCGGCAACAGCTTGTTTCACAACGATGGAGCGGGACGGTTCAGCGAGGTTTCCGACGTTGCCGGTATGGAAACCTGGTGGCCCTGGGGTATCGCCGTGGGGGATTTCGACGGCGACGGCGACGAAGACGCTTTCTTGCCCTCAGGCATGGGGTACCCCTGGTTTTACTGGCCTTCGAGCTTGATGCGCAACAACGGCGACGGCACGTTCACCGACCGCGCCGCCGAGGAGGGTATTGAACCGCCGGCCGATCAGCAGTACCTGCCCGAACGGATCGGCGGCAAGCTCGCCGCGCGGAGCTCGCGCAGCGCCGCCACGGCCGACTTCGACGGCGATGGGCGGCTCGATCTGATGGTCAATAATTTCAACGGTCCCCCCTACTATTTCAAGAACCAGTTTCCACCTCGCCACTACGTGGCCTTTCGCTTGCGCGGCACGAAGAGCAACCACGACGCGATCGGGGCCGTGGTCAAGTTGTTCATTGGCCCGCGGGTCATGGTGCGGCAGGTCCATGCCGCGGGTGGTTATCTTTCGCAGTCGTCGAAGTCGTTGCACTTCGGCCTCGGCGAAGACGATCGAATCGACCGGGCCGAGATCCGTTGGCCAAGCGGCGCGCTGCAAGTGATCGAGTCGCCGGCCGTGGACCGCCTGGACGAAATCGTGGAGAAGGTCATTGGTCCTTAGTCATTTGTTGAGCGGGCGGGCCGTTGCTAATATTTGAGGGTATTTAGTTGGACAGCGCCACTGGTCACGCTGGGTCGACTTGGGACTGAAGTCCTTAATTGGCGGCACGGCGATCTTGTTTAAAGTGACGCTGTCCAATGAGGTCGACGAGAAACG
>Ga0307373_10011007_pt1 | contig 13185 bp, 12 predicted proteins | sample OX2MG_FD_202534 | JGI IMG/M metagenome (GOLD analysis project Ga0307373, IMG submission 202534) | Soil microbial communities from Risofladan, Vaasa, Finland - OX-2 | ecosystem: Environmental > Terrestrial > Soil > Coastal area > Acid sulfate soil | place: Finland: Risofladan, Vaasa | collected... | reverse complement strand
CTGACCCCCACCGTGGCGAAGGTGTCGGCGATCTGGTGGTCGAACCGTTCGTCCGACGGTCCCAACGGACCGAGGGGATTTGCCATCGCGCCTCCTCGCGCTCCTCGTCGACCGGAGCGCCCGAGGGGCTCCGGTCGGTCAGACGCCGAGACTACCCTTGGCCGCCCGTTCGAAGAGGCGGTGGGGGAGCAGCCGCTTCCCCACGATGCCGACCCGCTCGTCGAGGCTGCCGACCGAGACCCTCCGGGGAGGCCGTCTGGCCTCGAGGACCCGCTGGACCACCGCCGCCACGCTGTCGGGATCCACGCCGCCGGCCTCGTCCCAGGCCATCTTTCCCACCGCCCGGGCCGCCGCGTCGGCATAGGGGGCGTCATCCCCGGTCGACGGCACGTCCCGGCGGGCCGCAGTGAACCCGGTCCGCACATTGCCCGGCTCCACCAGGGTCACCTCGATGCCGAACGGTGCCACCTCGTAGGCCAGGGCCTCCCCGTAGCCCTCGAGGGCGAACTTGCTGGCCGTGTAGAAGGCCTGGAAGGGAAGGCCGAGCACGCCCCCGATCGAGCTCATCAGGACGATCCGTCCGCCACCTTGGCGACGCATGACCGGCAGCGCCTGCTGCACGACCCGGGCAGTCCCCCAGAAGTTGGTCTCGAACTGCCGGCGGGCCTCGGCCAGGGGTGTCTCCTCCACCGCACCGGCCAGTCCCCAGCCGGCACAGGTCACCACGGCGTCGAGACGTCCGTGCTCGAGCACCACGCCGGCCAGTACAGACCTCACCGCCGGGTCGCTGTCCACGTCCATCGTGACCGCGGCCCAGCCACCGGTGGTCGTTCCCCGACGGCTGGCACCGATGACGGTCCACCCCGAGGCACCGAGCCGATCGGCGCAGGCCTCTCCGATCCCCGACGAGGCTCCCGTGATCAGCGCCACCTCACCCATCGCCGCCTCCGGGGATCGGCGGTACCGGTGTCGCCGGTGGTGACGGTGCCACCGATGCGACCGTCGGCCCGGCCACCCCTCCCGTGGGGCCGGGCCCGGCACGGCCGGGAGTCTCGGCCGATCGGTCCGACACCGTCGGGCTCGGGGGAGGGACCGGTGCGGAGCGGAACCAGATCAGCATCCTCGTGCCGCCTCCCGCCGCCACCGGCGACTCGGCCCGCACTCCCGCGCCCATGGCCGCCGACAGCTCCGAGACGATGGCCAGCCCCAGTCCGGAGCCCTTGCGCCGGCCGCCGGCTCTCTGCGAGGTGACATGGCGCTCGAAGACCCGGGGGAGCTGGTCGGGGGGGATGCCCGGTCCGTCGTCCACCACCCAGAGGGTGGGGGTGCCCCCGATGTTGCCGGCACCGACGGTGATGGTCCGGCGCGCGAAGGAGGAGGCGTTCTCCACCAGATTGGCCAGGACCTGGGCCAGTCGGTCGGCGTCGGCCTCCACCCACAGGGGCATGTCCGAGCCCGGGGCGGTCTCCAGCCCGAGGCCGAGCTCCTCGACCCGGGGTCGGAAGCTCTCGACCACCTGGCCGGTCACGGCGGCAGCGTCGACCCTCTGCAACTCGAGGGAGAAGCGGTCGGCGTCCAGACGGGCCAGGTCCAAGAGGTCCTGCACCAGACGCTCGAGCCTCCTCGACTCGGTGCTGACGACCCCGGCGGCGGCCACCGGGTCGTCAGCCGTGCCGTCGATCACCGCGTCGGCGTATCCACGGATCGAGGTCAGGGGGGTCCGGAGCTCATGGGAGACGGACAGGATGAACTGCCGCTCCTGATCGCGTGCCCGCACCAGGTTGGCCCCCATGGCGTTGATGGACTCGGCCAGTTGGGCGAACTCGGGGTCTTCCCGGCGCCCGACCTCCATGGTGGCGTCGAGGTCGCCCGAGGCGATGCGCCGGGTGGTGGCCGCCGCGGCCACCAGCGGTTTGGTGAACCGGCGGGCCAGGGCTGCCGCCACCAGGGCGGCCACGGCGAGGGCGACCACCCCCACCAGCAGGAAGTAGCGCAGGCCGTTGGCCGGGTTGTGGATCTGTCGGGTGATCACCAGGATGGGCACGAACCCGATCCCGGCGATCGGGGTGGGCACCGCGGTGTAGGCCAGCAGGGAGCCGGTGTGCCCGGTGACCTGATGGCCGGCCTGCAGGGCGGGGACGTCGATCTCACCGATGGTGATCCCGGCGGGCATGGCGCCCTTGTACGTGCCGCCGGGCTCGAGTCGGATGAAGCCGACACCGGCGAAGGCACCGGCCTTGGCGATGACATGGAGCTCCCGGTTGAGGGTCTTCTTGTTGACGTCGCCGCTGGTGAAGGTGGTGGAGATGGCCTGGGCCTGGCCGGCCAGCTCCTGCTGGGTGGTGGAGACCGCGGCCCGGCGGATGAAGAAGTAGCTCCCGATGGTGGTCACGACCAGCGTGACTGCGATCAGCACGAGGATGGAGACGGTGAGTCGGCGTCTCATCCCAATCGGTAGCCGACTCCCCAGACCGTGGCCAGGGGTAGTTCGTCGCCCAGCTTCTTGCGCAGCTGGCGCACGTGGACGTCGACGGTGCGCTCGTCGCCGTACCAGTCGTCACCCCACACCCCGTTCAGGAGCTGCCGGCGCGACAGCGCCAGTCCCAGGTTGCCGGCGAGGAACGCCAGGAGGTCGAACTCCCGGGTGGCCATGGGGACCACCGTTCCGGACTGGCGCACCTCCCGCCTGCCCGTGTCCACCTCGATGGGTCCGAGGGACACCACGGCCCGTGCGTCGGCGGAGGGGGCCGCCCCGGTTCGACGGAGGATGGCGTGGACCCGGGCCACCAGCTCCCGGGCCGAGAACGGCTTGGTCACGTAGTCGTCTGCCCCGAGCTCGAGCCCGAGCACCCGGTCGACCTCGTCGTCCCGTGCACTGAGGATGAGCACCGGGACGCCCACCGTCCCGCCGCGGCCCTCGCCGGCTCCCTGGCGGCCCGCCGGTCGATCGGAACGCAGCCGACGGCACACGTCGAACCCGTCGAGCTCGCCGGGCAGACCGATGTCGACGATGACCAACTTCGGTCGCTCCCGTTCGACGATGGCCAGACCGGCCTCTCCGTTGTCGGACTGGAGCACACGGAACCCGTCCCGGCGCAGGTACATGGCCACCAGGTCCGAGATGTGATGGTCGTCCTCGATCACCACCACCGTGTCCTCCGTTCCCACCACGTCCCCCAGACTGCCACCGGCACGCCATGGTCGCCCATCATGGTTAGGGAAGTGTGATCGCTCGTCTCGTGAACGGTGCCCCGGACCAGCCCGAACGCCGGAGAACCGTCGGCCGGGGCGGAGGGGTCGAGCGGGATCGTTGGTAGGATCCCTAGGCCATGCCGGCCTATCTCGACACCATCGTCGCCGCCCATCGGGCCGCGGTGGCCGACGACCGGCGCCACCTCGACGAGGTGCTGGACCAGGTGGGACGGGCTGGTGCCGTGCGCCCGTTCCAAGGTGCCATCGCCGATGCCGCGTCCCTCCGCGGCGTGGCGGTGATCGCCGAGATCAAGCGGCGATCGCCCTCGAAGGGTGACCTCGACCCGTCGCTGGACCCGGAGACCGTGGCCAAGGAGTACGAGGCCGGGGGGGCGGCCTGCCTCTCGGTGCTCACCGACGCCGACTTCTTCGGGGGCACGGCCGACGACGTGGCCACGGCCCGGGCCGCCTGCTCGCTCCCGGTCCTCCGGAAGGACTTCACCGTCAGCCCGCTCGACGTGTGCGATGCCCGGCTGATGGGCGCCGACGCCGTGCTGCTCATCGCGGCTGTCCTCGGTGACGAGGAGCTCGCCACCTTCCTCGACCTCTCCCGTCGTTGCTCGCTGACCGCCCTGGTCGAGGTGCACGACGAGATCGAGTTGCAGCGTGGGGTCGATCTCGGCGCCGAGGTGATCGGGGTGAACCAGCGCGACCTCAGCACGTTCGAGGTCGACCACCGACGGGCCCTGCGGATCGGGGAGCGGATGCCGGCCCACGTGACCGCGGTGGCCGAATCCGGCATCCGGGGCCCCGCCGATGTCCGCAGGCTGGCCGAGGCCGGCTACCAGGCGGTCCTGGTGGGGGAGCGCCTGGTCCGTTCCGGGGACCGTCGCGGCGCGGTGGCGGACCTGCTCGGGACAGGCACGTGAGCCCTCCCGAGCGCTCCGGCGACTCCGGTACCACCGCTGCCGGAACCCGGGACGACACGGAGGGACTCTTCGTCAAGATCTGCGGGGTCACCTCGGAGGCCGACGCGCTGCTGGCCGTGGGGATGGGGGCGACCGCGGTGGGTTTCATCTTCGCCCCGTCGCCCCGTCAGATGGCCCCGGCCGCGGTGGCCGACATCGTCAAGCGGCTCCCGCACGAGACCGTCACCGTCGGTGTGTTCCGCGACGAGGCCCGCCAGCGGGTGGTCGACATCGCAAACCAGATCGGTCTGGGGGCCGTGCAGCTCCACGGGATGGAGTCCATCGAGGACACCCAGTGGATCCGGAGCCGTATCGGTTGGACCATCAAGGCGTTCCCGGCCGGTCATCGGAACATCGACCGCTTCCGCCAGTACGGGGCCCAGACCCTGTTGATCGACGGGGCCAATCCCGGAACCGGCGAGCTCTTCGACTGGCGGCTGGCCGAGGGCGTCGTCGACCCGACCCGGCTGATCGTGTCGGGCGGGTTGCGACCCGACAACGTCGGTGCCGCCATCGAGCACCTCCACCCCTGGGGGGTGGATGTGGCCAGTGGGGTGGAGGCGTCCCCGGGGGTCAAGGATCCGGTCAAGCTCCGCGAGTTCATCGGCGCCGCCCATGCCGCGGCACGGAACGTCGTGGCGACCGAGGGCGGGGCCGCTGCCAGTACCTACACCGGTGTGGGAGCCGGCGACGCCGGCCCAGCCGGCGGTGTGCCCGGCCCCTTCGACTGGCAGGACGAGGAATGACCGAACAGTTCCGGCCGCACGGCGACGAGGCCGACCGCACCGGTCCGATCATGGGCGACCCCGGGCCGAGCGGTCGATTCGGCCAGTTCGGGGGACGGTTCGTCCCCGAGTCGCTGATCCCGGCCTGCATGGACCTGGAGGGGGCCTTCCGCTCGGCCTGGGCCGACCCGTCCTTCCACGCCGAGTTCGATCACGTCCTCCGCCACTACGGTGGCCGGCCGACCCCGGTCACCGAGTGCGCCCGCCTCTCCGACGAGCTCGGGATCCGAGTGCTCCTGAAGCGCGAGGACCTGACCCACACCGGCTCCCACAAGCTCAACAACGTCGTGGGCCAGGGACTGCTGGCCCGTCGGATGGGGAAGGCACGGCTGATCGCGGAGACCGGGGCCGGCCAACACGGCGTGGCCACCGCCACCGCCGCGGCCCTGTTCGGCATGGAGTGCCTCGTGTACATGGGAGAGGTGGACACCGCACGACAGGAGCTCAACGTCTTCCGCATGGAGCTGCTGGGGGCCGAGGTCCGCACGGTCACGACCGGCGGCCGCACGCTGAAGGACGCGGTCAACGAAGCCCTCCGCGACTGGGTGGCGTCGGTGGGGGACACCCACTACTGCCTGGGATCGGTGATGGGCCCGCACCCCTACCCGTGGATGGTGCGCGAGTTCCAGAGGGTCATCGGGGACGAGGCCCGGGATCAGTGCCGCCGCCTGCTCGACGGGGCCGACCCCGACGTGGTGGTGGCGTGCGCCGGAGGTGGCTCCAATGCGGCCGGCATCTTCGCCGGGTTCGCCGACGCCACCTCGTCGGCCCTGGTGGCGGTGGAGGCGTCCGGAGGTGCGGCGATGACCTCCGGGATCCCCGGGATCCTCCACGGGATGAAGAGCGCGCTGCTGCAGGACGAGGAGGGCCAGATCCTCGAGGCGCACTCCATCTCGGCCGGGCTCGACTATCCGGGCATCGGACCCGAGCACGCCCACCTCGCCGAGATGGGACGGGCCCGCTACGTGTCGGCCGGGGACCACGAGGTCCTCGACGCCTTCCGGCGGCTGGCCCGGACCGAGGGCATCATCCCCGCCCTCGAGTCTGCGCACGCCATCGCCTGGGTGGTGGCACGGGCCGGATCGACCGATCTCCCGAGCGGTTCCACCGTGCTGGTCAACCTGTCCGGCCGCGGGGACAAGGACGTGGCGCAGGTGCGCGACCTCCTCCGGTCGTGAGCGCACCTCCCGCCGCGGTCAGCGGTCCGGTTCCCGACGACCCTCCCGGGTACGTGCCCGGTCGGCTCGAGTCCGTGCTCACCGCCCGGCGGGACGCCGGCCACAAGCTTCTGGTGCCGTACGTAACCGGCGGGATGGACGCCGACTGGCTGCTCACGGTGGAGGCGTTGGCCGGCGCCGGCGCCGACGCTGTCGAGGTGGGGATCCCGTTCTCGGATCCGATGATCGACGGGCCCACCATCCAAGAGGCGTCGCACCGCGCCCTGGGGCGCGGCACGACCCCCGACGGCATCCTCGCCGACCTGGGTCGGATCGACGTCGGGATCCCCGTGGTGGTCATGACCTACTACAACCTCATCTACCGGGCCGGGCACGGCCGCATCGCCGGGTTGATGGCCGAGTCCGGGGTGTCCGGGGCGATTGTCCCGGACCTGCCGCTCGAGGAGGTCGGCCCGTGGGCCCGGGCGGCCGATCTCGCCGGTGTGGCCAGTGTGCTCCTGGTCGCTCCGTCCACGCCGGCCGGACGGATCGCCGCCGTCTGCCGGCGCTCCCGCGGCTTCGTCTATGCCGTGGGACGGATGGGAGTGACGGGTGAGCAGGAGGAGCTGGCCGAGTCCGCCCGCCGCGTGGCCCGGCAGGTGGTGGAGGCCACCGAGCTGCCGGTGTGCGTCGGGATCGGTGTCTCCTCTCCCGCCCAGGCTGTGGCGGTGTGCCAGGTGGCCGACGGCGTGGTCGTCGGCTCGGCCCTGGTGCGTCGCCTGCTGGAAGGCGGGGGTCCGGACGCCGCCGCCACCTTCGTGTCGTCGCTCCGACGGGCACTGGACGGGATGGCCCCCGGCTGACCGACCCGTCCCGCTCGGGGATGGGGCCCCGGGGATGCTCAGTGTCGGTCGGGGCGGACGAGCCGGAAGAGGGCCCGGACGAGAGAGCGGCGGCCGGGCCGTTCGGTCCGGTCCTGCAGCCGGCGGCGGATGAGCTCCCTGCGCTCCTGCAGGTCGTGGAAGGTGATCGGGTCGGTCTCCTCGGGGAAGCCCATGGCCGCCCGGTACCCGTCGAGGTCGATCGGGGTCTGCAGCAGATCGGCTCCCACGTCGCGGGCGATCTGCTCGCCGTGCCGTTCTGTGAAGTACGTCACCACCGCCAGGATCTCTCCCAGGATGTCGACGTCGGGGGCCATGGTGGCCATGGCACCGTTGAGGAACAGGATGTCCTTCACGAAGAGCATCAGCTCCTTGGGCATGCGGGCGCCATAGCCCAGGAGGGCCTTGGTGACGTCGCGGAGCTCGGCCACCATCTCGTCGGCGGTGAGCGTGGTCGGATCGACCGGCGGGCGGTCCAGGCCCAGATCGCGGATGACCGCCTCCACGTCCGAGTCGGCCGGGAGGGCGCCGAGATCGCGCAGGGCCTCCACCTGCACCGTGAGGTTGTTGGTGGTGGCACCCATCTGGAGCCGGAGGAAGGCCAGGCGCTTCCGCTCGTCGAGCCGACCGGTGATCCCGAAGTCCAACAGGGCCACCGTCCCGTCCGGCTGGACCAGCAGGTTCCCCCCGTGAAGGTCGCCATGGAACACCCCGTAGAGCAGGGCTCCCTCCAGAAAGGCGATCAGGCTGGATCGGAGCACCGCGGCAGTGTCGATGCCGGCCGCTCTCATCCCGGCGGCGTTGCCCCAGGTGAAGCCGTGGAGGTGCTCCATCACCAGCACCCGCCGCGTGACCAGCTCGGGATGGGGTCTCGGCACCACGATCGTCCGTTGGCCGGTGGACGCGAACACGGCCGCGATGTCCAGCATGTTCTGGGCCTCGAGCCGGAAGTCCAGCTCCTCCACGATGGTCTCGGCGAACAGCTCCACCAGGGCGGGCGGGTTGGTCAGCGTGGCGACGGGGATGCGGCCCACCAGCTGGGGGGCGATCCACGACATGGCGGCGATGTCCAGCCGGACCAGGGAGGCCACGCTGCGTCGTTGGACCTTGACCACCACCCGTTCCCCGGTCCGGAGGGTCGCCGCGTGGACCTGGGCGATCGAGGCCGACGCCATCGGCACCCGGTCGAAGGAGATGAAGACGTCGGCCAGGGGGCGCCCCAGGTCCTCCTCGATGGTGCGTCGGACCGTGGTGAAGGGTTCGGGCGCCACCCTGTCGCGCAGGAGCCGGAACTCCTCGACCAGCTCCTCGGGGAAGATCCCCTCACCCGACGAGATGATCTGGCCCAGTTTGATGTAGGTGGGCCCCAGTCGCTCGAAGGCCGGCCGCAGGCGCCGGGAGAGGCCCGACCTCGAGGTCGGGGTGCCCCGGTCGTGCCTGCCCCAGCCGAGCAGCGCCGACCCCAGGCGGAGGCCCACGGTGGCCACCCGGGCCACCGACGGGAGGTGACTGGGTCGGACCAGCGTGCGGGCCAGGTCGGCCGCATCGGCGCGCAGGGTGTCGACGCCTCCCGAGGTGGCTCCTTCGAACCGCCAGGCCATGGTGGACGGGTCGACCGTCCAGGGACCGTGGGGCGTGAAGGCGCCGATGACGAGGTCGGGACGCCCGACGGTCGACGGTCCGTCCCCGGACGCACCGGTCCCGTCGCCCGGAAGGGTGGGCTCGATGGGTACCGCTCGCTCGACCATGGGGACCCGAGGCTAGGTGCTCCGGCGGTCGGCCCGGTCGGCGTGCCCGGCCCGGATCGGGGGTCGGGCTGCCCTCCCTCAGGCCGGAGCGATCACCAGGCAGCCGTTGTGGCCCCCGAACCCGAAGGAGTTGGACAGCACCGGCGCCCGTTCCCAGGGACGGGCCGCCCCGGCGACGATGTCGAGATGGATGTCCGGATCGGGTTGCTCGTACCCGGAGGTGGGCGGGATCAGGGCGTGCTCCAGGCTGAGCAGCGCCGCCACGGCCTCGATGGCGCCGCAGGCGCCGAGCCCGTGCCCGGTGATGCCCTTGGTGGACGTCACCGGCGGAGACGAGGCGCCGAACACCTTGGCGATGGCGTCCGACTCCGCCTTGTCGTTGAGCGGCGTGGACGTCCCGTGGGCATTGATGTGCCCGATCCGCTCCGGGGCCACGGCGGCGTCCTCCATTGCCAGCGTCATGCATGCCGCCGCTCCGGACCCGCCGGGGATGGGGGCGGTGATGTGATGCGCGTCGGCCGTGCTGGCGGACCCGGCCAGCTCACCGTAGATGTGAGCGCGGCGCGCCACTGCGTGGTCCCACTCCTCGAGGACCAGCGCCCCGGCACCCTCGGTGATCACGAACCCGTCGCGCCTGATGTCGAAGGGTCGTGAGTTGCCGGAGGTCGACAGCGCGGTCATGTTGGAGAAGGCGGCGATCCCCACGCCCGTCATGCCGGCCTCCGAAGCCCCCCCGATGGCGACGTCGCACCGGCCCGAGGCCACCAACCGGGCCGCGTGGCCGATGCTGTGGGCGCCGGCGGCGCACGCAGTGGTGACGGTCTCGGAGGGACCGTGCCAGCCCAGCCGGATGGAGACTGCGGCGGCACCGGCGTTGGACATCATCATCGGGACCAGCCGGGGGGAGACGCGCCGGGGGCCCTTGGCCCCGAAGACCAGGATCTGCGTCTCGAGCGTCTCGAGCCCGCCGACTCCGGTCCCCATCACCACGCCGGAGCGCCCCGGGTCGGCACCGAGCTCTCCGGCGTCCTCGAGGGCCATGTCGGCCACGGCCACCGCGAACTGGGCGAACCGGTCGACCTGCCGGGCCTCCTTGGTGGTGAACCACCGTTCCGGATCGAAGTCCGGGACGCGCCGCTCACCTTCGGGAGGCGGGCCGTTGAGCCCGGCCCACAGGGCATCGGTTCCGATCCCGCAACACGACACCACACCGAGCCCGGTGATGGCCACCCGCCGACCGGTGACCGGTCCGTCGGGGCCGATACCCAGCAGCATCAGAGCTTGGCGGAGATCAGGTCAAAGGCCTGCCCGATGGTCTCGATGCCTTCGAGCTCGCTCTCGTCCACGGACACGTCGAAGGTCTCCTCGAGAGCCATCACCAGCTCCACCAGGTCGAGGCTGTCGGCGTCCAGGTCCTCGGCGAACCTCGCCTCACGGGTCACCTTGTCGGCGGGCACCTGGAGCACTTCGACCGCACACTCCGTGAACTTCTCGTATGCCTCGTCGTTCGTCACGCACTTGCTCCTTTGTCGTCGTTGTCATCGGTGGCCCGCCGTCCCTGTCCTTACAGGCCCATGCCCAGGCCTCCGTCCACCGGCAGGACAGCACCGGTGACGTAGGCAGCTCCGTCAGAAGCCAGGAAGCCGACGGCCTCGGCCACCTCATCGGGTCGAGCCACCCTACCCAACGGCACCTGTGCCTCGAACTCCCTCACGCGGTCCTCTCCGAGTGCCGCGAGCATATTCGTTTCGACCAGGCCGGGGGCGACCACGTTGACCGTGATCGAGCGGCTGGCCACCTCACGGGCCATGGACCGGGCCATTCCGACCAGGCCGGCCTTGGCGGCGGCGTAGTTGGCCTGGCCCGGCGTCCCGAGAAAGGCCCCCACCGAGGAGACCATGATCACCCTTCCGCGGTGGAGGCGGATCATCTTGGTCAGGGCCCTCTTCGCCACCCGGAACACACCGGACAGGTTGGTGTCGATGACCTCGGACCAGTTGTCCTCGCTCATCCTGAGCACCAGGGTGTCCCGGGTGATCCCGGCGTTGGCCACCAGGACCTCCACTGGTGACCAGGTCTCCTCGACCGTCGAGAACGCCGCATCCACCTGGTCTGCATCGGTGACGTCGCAGGTGAGGGAGAGCAGTCGGTCGGAACCGGTCGGGAGGACGCCCTCGACCACGCCCGACCTCGACGTCACGGCCACCCTGTCGCCATGGGCCAGGAACCAGCCCGCGCAGGCCAGCCCGATGCCCCGGGTTCCTCCGGTGACCATCACCACCCGTCCCCCCGGCGGACTTCCGGCATCGTCCCCGCGGTCGAGCTCATCCGGCATCTACCTCTCCTCCCTGCTCGCGGCGCGGTGGTCCGTCACGACCTGCTCGCCGGCGTCCGGATCCAGGCCACGGGCTGGCCTTCGACCACCCGTTCGCCCCGGACCGCCAACCACCGGACCAGGATCCCGTCGAAGGGTGTCCGGACATCGGTGAGGCCGACGGTCCCCACCCGCTCGCCGACCGCCAGCACCGATCCCGGTTCGATGCCCTGACCGCTCCCGGGCACCGCCGTGGCCTCGGCCAGCGCCGTGCTCTCCAACGCCGCCAGCTTGACGTCGGGCTCGAACACCCCGGGGGCCGGGCTGACGATGACCCGCTCGGAGGTGTAGAGGTGCTCACCCTGGTGTACCGGGGCCGAGGCCGTCCACTCGTCGGTGCCGGCCACGGTGTCCATCAGCTTGTCCAGGTCGGCGGGGACGGAGACGGCAACGCCGCGCACGTCGGGGACGGTGCGCCGGACCATGCCGGTGAGCACACCACCGGGTCCGAGCTCGGCGAGGACGGTGGCCCCCCGCCCGCTCAGCGCCTCGAGGGACTGGCGCCAGCGCACGGGGCTGCAGAGCTGGGCCGACAGCAGGCCGGGCCAGTCACCCGGATCGGTGTGGACCCGGGCGTCGACGTTGGCCACCACCGGGACCTCGGGGGAGTGGAAGGTGACCGCCTCGAGCGTCTGGCGGAGTCGGGCGCGGGCCGGGAGCATCAGCTGGGTGTGGAAGGCGCCCGAGACCGGGATGGGCAGCACTTTGCGCGCCCCCAACTCCTTGGCCCGGTCGGTGGCGGCGGCCACACCGGCCACCGTTCCGGCGATCACCACCTGGCCGGGGGCGTTGTAGTTGGCCACCCAGACCTCGTCCTCGGCCCGCTGGCAGGCCGCCTCGGCGTCGTCGTCGGCAATGCCGATCAGCGCCGCCATGGTGCCGGGCTGGCCGTCCGCCGCCAGCTGCATGGCATCCCCCCGCTCGAGGACCAACCTGGTCCCGTCGGACAGGGAGAGCGAGCCCGCGGCCACCAGCGCCGTGTACTCGCCGAGACTGTGCCCTGCGCACGCGGCGGGGAACAGTCCCAGGCGCTCGACGGCGTCCAACACGACGAGGCTCATCACGAAGGTGGCCAGCTGGGCGTTGGCCGTGAGGGTCAGCTCCTCCATCGGGGCGTCGAGGAGCAGCCTCGTCAGATCCCGGCCGGCGATGTCGGATGCCTCGGCGGTGACCTCCCACGACGGGTGCTCGACCCAGGCGTGGCCCATCCCGGATCGCTGAGATCCCTGTCCTGGGAAGGCAAAGGCCAGCACCTGCCGACTCCTCTCGACTATGTCCGGAATTGGTGGAGGGGACGCTCGGCCCCACACGATCACCGTGGCCGGACAAGTGTGGCACGGCTGCCGCGGGTGCCGGTGATTACCCGATGGTCACCGGGCTGCCCGTGCGTCGTCCGGCCGGTGTGGCGTCGACGACCGCCGAGGCGGTGGAGAGATCAAGGCTACGACCAGGGCGCTTCCGTCGGATCGGGAGCCGTGCCCTTTCTCCGCACGGGGGCCTCGGCGCGAAACACCGCACCGGCTCCGTGGTTCAGGCACTCGACGTCGACGAACCCCACATGGAGCAGCATGTCGCGGATGCACGCCGAGTTCGGGATCCAGAACACGGTGTGGTCCCACACCGGCTGTTCGGCCGGCCCGCTCTCGATGCCGAAGGGATGGAACTTTGCGGCCGACTCGTCACCCAGGGCCGGGTCGTCGAAGCACGCCGTCTGCAGGAGCACCGTCCCGCTCGCCACCTCGAAGATCTTCTCGAGGGCCAACAGTGGATGCCTCAGGTGGTAGAGCACACCGAAGAACATCACCAGGTCAAATGACCCGAATGTGCGCGGTTCGATGTCGTAGACACTGGTCAGGTAGCCGTCGGCCTTCGACCCCGTGGCCATCCGGCAGAGGTTGAAGCGCCGCACCACCATGGGATTCGAGTCGATCCCAACGACCGATTCGGCTCCTCGACGCTCGGCCTCGAAGGAGAAGAACCCCTCGTTGCAGCCGATGTCGAGCACCCGCATGCCCGACATGTCCCCGGGGAGCCCGAAGAACGGCAACTTCTCGATCGTCGGATCCGACCAACCCGGCGT
>Ga0307373_10011006_pt1 | contig 13186 bp, 9 predicted proteins | sample OX2MG_FD_202534 | JGI IMG/M metagenome (GOLD analysis project Ga0307373, IMG submission 202534) | Soil microbial communities from Risofladan, Vaasa, Finland - OX-2 | ecosystem: Environmental > Terrestrial > Soil > Coastal area > Acid sulfate soil | place: Finland: Risofladan, Vaasa | collected... | reverse complement strand
CGGCCCGGAGGAAGCCGCAAGAAGCTCCTGATCCTTGTATTGAAGCTGGTAGAGTTTGAAATAGATTCCCTGTTTGCTGAGGAGTTCCTGGTGGGTGCCGACCTCGCGCACCCGTCCTTTGTGCATGACAACGATCTTGGAAGCGTTTTGAATGGTGGAGAGCCGGTGGGCAATCACCAGGGAAGTGCGATCTTCCAGCAGCCGCTGGAGCCCTTCCCGGATCTGATGCTCGGTTTCAGGGTCCACGCTGGAGGTGGCCTCGTCCAGAATCAGGATTTTGGGGTCGTGGGCCAGAGCGCGGGCGAAGGAGAGCAGTTGCTTCTGTCCGGAGGAAAGCGTGGCGCCCCGCTCCTTGACCGGGGCCTCGAAGCCCTGAGGAAAACTTTCGATGAAATCGAGCATGTTGACGCGCCGCGCCGCCTCGCGGACCTGCTGGTCGGAAATACCGGGAGTGCCCAGGCGGATGTTGCTGGCAATGGTTCCCGAAAAGAGATAGGGGTCCTGCAAGACGATGGCGAAATTTTTCCGGAGGTCGCGCAGATTGAGTTCGCGCACGTCGATGCCGTCGAACCTCACGGAGCCCTCCTGAACGTCATAGAAACGCAGCAGGAGGTTGGTGAGCGTTGTTTTGCCCGCCCCCGTGTGGCCGACGACGGCCACGGTTTCTCCGGGTTCGATGGAAAAGGAGACGTCTTCGAGCACCCGGTGGTCATCACGGTAGGCAAAACCCACCTGGCGGAATTCCACGCGCCCCGCGGGGTTTTCGAGGGGCCGGGGCTCGGCAGGGTCGGCGATCCTGACTGGCGTATCCAGCAGCTTGAAGATCCGCTCGGAGCTGGCCATGGCCGCCTGCAGGATGTTGTATTTGTCACTGAGATCCTGAATGGGCCGGAAGAAGCGCTGGGAATACTGGATAAACGCGATCAAGGTTCCGATGGTCACCGCCCCGCCCAGAACCATGCCTCCGCCTTTGTACAGGATCACGACGATCGCCAGCACGCCCAGGAATTCGATAGCGGGGTAGAACAACCCATAGGCCAGGATGGAGTCCTTGTAGGCCTTCATGTGCGCCCGGTTGATCTCCTCGAATTCCTCGAAACTGCGATCTTCCCGGTTGAACAATTGGAGCACCGGCATGCCGGTGATGTGTTCCTGAAGGTAGGAATTGATGCGAGCAATGGCCAGGCGGATGCGCCGGTATGATTCGCGCACCGCTTTGCGGAAGGCCACGGTAACCAGAACGATGAGAGGCAAAACGGAAAACGTCAGCAGGGCAAGCCGCCAGTCGAGCTTGAGCATGATCGCCATGATGCTGAGCAGGGTGAAGAAATCCCCAAAGACCGCCACCACGCCGGAAGCGAACAGATCGTTCAGGACGTCCACGTCGGTGGTGACGCGCGTGACCAGCCGGCCGACGGGATTGCGGTCAAAGAAACTCATTTGCAGGCGCTGCAGGTGGCCGAAGATCTGCTTGCGCAAATCGTACATGACCTTCTGCCCCACCAGTTGCATGGCAAACGTCTGGGCAAATTGCAGGACAAAAGTTAGCAGCACGGTGGGCAAAAAGATCACGAAGGCGATCTGAAGAATACCGGCCCGCGGGTCCGCGCTGATGAAGTGAGCCAGAAATTGGGGAAGCTGGTGGTGTTTCGCGGGGTCCAGATACTGGTCAACTTCCACCTTCAGCAGGTAGGGTGGCACCGCTTGCAGCAAACCATAAAAGAAAATGGCGACGAGCGCAAGAAAGACGACCCGGCGATAGGGACGCAAGTATCCGAGCAAACGCCGCATCAGCCGGGCGTCGTACGCTTTGCCTAAAACTTCCTCTTCGTGAAGGCCGTCTGCCATGCGCTTATTTAAACTTCCTTCTCCAAGGCATCTTCGATCAATTGCTTGTTGTACAGCTCCGCATAATGTCCGTTCATCGCCAGCAATTCCTCGTGAGAACCCTTTTCGACGATCGTGCCGTCGTGCAGGACGACGATCTCGTCAGCATTGCGGATGGTTGAGATGCGATGCGAAATCAGGATGGTCGTCCTGCCGGCCATGACCCGGGTCAGGTGCTGCAGGATCTTTTCCTCCGTGTAGGTATCCACGCTCGACAAGGCGTCATCGAGAATCAGGATTCGCGGGTCGCGAATGATGGCTCGTGAAATCGCCACGCGTTGCTTCTGGCCTCCGGACAAGGTCAGCCCGCGCTCGCCCACCGCAACATCAAAGCCCTTCGGGAAGCCCTTGATATCAGGGAGGATATTGGAGATTTCCGCAGCCTCGGCCACCTCCTCCTGGGAAGACCCGGGCGTTCCGAAGCGGATGTTTTCACGAATGGTGTCGCTGAATAGAAAAGTCTCTTGCGGCACGAATCCGATGTGGGAGCGCAAAACCTGGAGTGGCAGGCGGCGGATCGGAACGCCGTCCACCAGCACGCTGCCTTTCGGCGCCTCGTAGAGCCGGGGCACCAAAGCCGCCAGGGTGGATTTTCCCGAGCCCGTGGCGCCCACAATCGCCACGGTGCGGCCCGGAGGAATGTGCAGGTTAATATTTTTTAGAATCGGAAAGCCGTTATAGCTGAAGGTGAGGTCCCGGAATTCAATTTCCCCTTTGAGAGCGGTGACCGGGTCCGAGGGAACATCGCGGTCGTCGATCTCCGGCTGGGCGGCGAAGATCGTCCAAAGGCGCCCGAGCGAGGCCAGTCCGCGTTGAATGATGTTGGTGACCCAGCCGAGCGCGATGATGGGCCAGATGAGATACATCAGATAGATGTTGAACGCCGCGAAGGTTCCCACCGTAATATCTCCGGTAAGTACGTGTTCGCCGCCCACCACCATGATCAGCAGGAAGGAAGCGGCAAACAGGAGCGCCATGGCGGGCCAAAGAAAACTTGAGATCCAGATGAGCCGCTTGTTTTTCTCCACAAACAGCAGGTTCATGCGGTCGAATTCCCGGTTCTCGGCTTCCTCCTGGCAAAAGGAGCGAACCAGCCGGACACCCGCCAGGCTTTCCCGGACTTTCTCCGTCAGTTCCGAATACATCGCCTGGATCTTCTCAAAACGCTCATGAATCCTTTGCCCGAAGAACTTCACTGCCAGGGAAGCCAGCGGCAAGGGCGCAACCGCCAGAAGGGTCAGCCGCATATCCAAATGGGCCATCAGAATGATGGTGGCAACGCCCGCCACAATGGTGTTTGCCGAATACATGATGCCCGGTCCGACGATGTTGCGGACGGCATTCAAATCGTTGGTCAGTTTGGACATCAAATCCCCGGTGCGGTGTTCGTTGTAATAACTTTGGTCGAGCCGCATGAGGTGCCCGAAGAGATCGTTGCGCAGGTCGTACTCAACGTCGCGGGAAATGCCGATCAACATCCAGCGCATCCAAAACTGGAAGATGGCTTTGATGAAAGCAACACCCAGGAGCAGGCCGGCGAAGAAGAGAAGTTTTGGGGAGGTAATCCCGTGCGTCAGGCCGTCGATCGCGTCCTTGATAATCAGCGGAACGGTAACGCCCACCACTTGCGTAATGAGGAGGGCGGAGAAGCCTATGGCGTAGCGCTTCTTGTACTTCGCCAGGTAGGGATAGAGTGGACGAATGGGATTTCGCATCGGTTTCGCTGGTAGTCCGGGTTTAGGCAGCGGCCAAAGCTCCGCCCCGCATCAACGATTATAACTGACTGCTCGCCGCCCTGCCAGCACGAGGATAGCGGCTGAGCGCGGTCCACCAGCCATTGTGGGCATGGGAGAGCGTTTCCCCATAGCACAAAAGGCCCTGTGGCCGTCTCATTGGCGCGGCTTGCCAAGGGCTGCTCGGTTCAGCAGGGGGCCAGATTCTGCACTATCCGGGTCCGAATCCTCCTCCATCCGATCCCGAAATCTGCAATTTTTGCCTGGTGGCTTGTCGGTTTAAAGTTGACCCATCGAGCATCACTACGTAAAATCGGGCTATGCCGCTTCCCTGATGGACGGCGGGAAGCAAAACGAGCACGAAAGGCAGGCAAGGGTGAAGCAGGGAAAGGCGCTGTTCATATTGGGTGTGGTTCTTGTCTTTGGCTCCTGCGCCTCCAAGCAGCGGGTTGCTGTCAAGCCGCCGACGTCAACGGTTCCACCTCCCCAGGAGCTTCCGATTCAAACCCTCCGGCCGGCTGCTCAGGCAGCCGAAGCCCAGAGCCAGGACCCAGTCAGTGTTCTGATCGCTCAGGTGGAAGTGGAATATAACCAGGGAATGCAGGAGTATCGATCTGGAAAACTGCAAGAAGCCAAGCAGAAATTCGACCGGGCTTTGAGCATGCTGCTGGAATCGAAATTTGACGTTCAAAACAGCAGCCGCCTGGACGAAGAGTTTGAGAAGCTGGTCGAAAATACTTATGGACTTGAAGTCGCCACCCTGGAAAATGGCGACACGTTAAGCCAGCACGAATATGAGCCCGCTCCGATTGAGTCTTTTGCCGGCCTGACGTTTCCTGTAGATCCGAGGGTTCGCGCGCGCGTTCAGCGCGAACTCCAGTCCGTCCGTTCGGACCTGCCGCTGGTTTCCAATGACTATGTGGCGGGTTTCCTGACCTATTTTCAAAATCGCGGCCAAGGCTTCATGGAGAGGGTCCTTCAACGGTCTGGAACTTACCAGCCGATGATTTCCGCGATCCTGCGCAAGGAGGGCTTGCCCCAGGATTTGATCTACCTTGCAGCGGCAGAAAGCGCCTTCAACCCGTTTGCCGTGTCGCGGGCGGGCGCGAGGGGAATCTGGCAATTCATGGCGTCGCGCGGTCAAGAATATGGGCTTCAAATCAATCGATGGGTCGATGAGCGCGAAGATCCCGTGAAATCCACGGCGGCGGCGGCTCACCATCTTAAAGACCTCTACCAGGAATTCGGGGACTGGTATCTGGCGATGGCCGCGTACAACTGCGGTCCTCTGAATGTCCAGAGGGCCATCGAGCAGACCGGCTATGCGAATTTCTGGAAGCTCCGCGAGCTGCAAGCCCTGCCCACCGAAACCCAGAACTATGTGCCGATTATTATTGCCACCGCGCTCATTGCCAAGGACCCGCGAGCTTACGGGTTTGACGTTCAGTCCGATCCCCCCTTGAAGGTGGATCACGTGGTGGTCACCGTTCCCACCGACCTTCGCCTGGTGGCGGAACTGATTGACCGCCCGGTAAAGGAATTGGTCAACCTGAACCCGGGCCTGCTGAGCTGGACGACGCCGATGAATGAGGCGAAGTATGTGCTAAACCTTCCGGCCGGAACCGAACAACTGTACCAGAAGAGGATTGCGGAGGTTCCCTCCGCCAAGCGCATCTGGTGGAGGGCTTATAAGGTCAAAGAGGGAGAGACGCTGGCGGCCATTGCGCACAAATACCGCATCGGGCAAACCACCCTGGCGATGGCGAATCACCTTGAGTCCGGGGACGACCCCGAAGCCGGCACGCACTTGATTCTTCCTCTTCCTCCGGGCCGGGAGTCGTTGTCCCGTGAGGGACACGAATACCGCTACCGCATCCGGCGTGGGGATACGCTCGGAGCCATTGCAGCCCGGTTTCACGTGGAAGTATCCCGGCTCCGGAGCTGGAATCGCCTGAGAGGCTCCGAAATCGTTACCGGGAGAACCTTAAAGTTGTACGGCAAAGAGCCGATCCGCTGGGCTCGCGAGGGCGGGTCCAGAGGGGAATGGCACGGGGATGTTCACGAATATCGCGTTCGGCGCGGTGATACGCTCGGCGTGATTGCCCGCCATTTCAACGTTACGGTGGCCGACCTTCGGCGCTGGAACCACCTGAGAGGATCCCAAATCGCTGCCGGGAAGATCCTGCGGGTCTATGGAAAGCGCCGGGCGGGAGAGATCGACACGGCTGCGCGGTCCGGCCAGGAACGCGCGAGCGCCAGCGAATATCGCGTCCAGCCGGGCGACTCGCTCAGCGCCATTGCTGATCGTTTCCATGTTACGGTGGCCGGCCTGCAAAGCTGGAACCACTTGGGCGGTTCCACGATTGTCGCTGGGACCACCTTAAAGTTAAACGGGAGGAGCCGGACCGGCAAACTCGCCGCCAAGTTGGACGATGCAAAGAAATCCCCCTCGGCTTACCATTACCGGATTCGGCACGGGGATACTCTGGCTGTTATCGCGGATCACTTTGACGTGACGGTTTCCCAAATCCGGCGCTGGAACCATCTGGACGGCGCGGTCATTTTTCCTGGGCAAACTTTGACCCTGTACGGGGTTTCTGACGAATAAGCCGGCTCTGATAATAGACTGTGAGGACTTTTGACAGTACCAATTCCAGGTTATGCATCTGCCGCCGGTGACGGCTGCCCCGCTCACCTGCGGCATCCACAGACAAGAACGGGCTCCTTACGGGAGGCGATCTTAAGAGGAGGATTCCATGGAGTTCGATGATGAAGAAAGACAACCCGGAGATGAACTAGAAGATTTTGGTGACGAACTTTCTTCCGATTATCTCGAAGAGGAAGGCGAGGACGAAGAAGAAAGAGTGGGAGATGAACTGGAAGAACTGGGCGAAGAGATCGCCGAGGAGTCGGAGGTGGTGGACCGTATCGAGCCTGTGAAGATCCCTGCTGCTGCCGCTGCCCCTGTGGCTGCCTCCCCGGCCGTTCCCCGGCCTGCCCGCCCGGTGAGACGCCGCCTTCCCAAAGCAAAGGCCAAGAAGTCCGCGCCGGCAAAGCCCAAAAAGGCTGCGAAAGCCAAACCCAAGAAAGGCGCCAAGGCCGAGCCGAAGAAGGCCAGGAAGACCATGCCCAAGAAGGCTACGAAGGCCAAGCCGAAAAAGGCCACGAAGACTGCGCGGGCCAAGCTGAAGAAGCAAGTCCGAAAGGTCAAGAAGAATCCCAAAGCGAAGCGCGGCAAAAAGTCCACGGCAAGCAAAAGCAAGAGGAAAAGCCGGCGCTAGTTCCAGATTCCGGTAGAGTGGGCGGGCGCCGAACCGCAAGGCTTAGGGGTATCGGCGCCAGAGGGAAGTCCAGGTAGGAGCGGAAGATCGCTTCTGGCGCAGGCGTCTTGTGACTCTGTGGGATCGTCCGGGCGCTCACTCCGCCTGAATTGAGGAAAGCCGGCGTGTTTCCTATTCAGAGCCTATGAAGGGTCGGGATATCTCGGCTCAAAGGGCGGGGCGTCAGGACAAAGCCCTTACCTCATCGGGAGCTTCAGAATCGGAACTGAAGGAGCTTCCAAGTGTCCGAAAAGTTCTAGCCACGGAATTCATCCGCCGCATGCGCGGCGGTTCGCAGCCCTTTCTGATGGGGTGCAACGACGGATGCACCTACGTTGTAAAGTTCAGGAACAATCCCCAGCATGTTCGAATCCTGGCCAACGAGATGCTGACCAGTCACTTGGCCACGCTCATTGGACTTCCCGTTCCGGGCCGGGCCTTTGTGGAGGTTTCTCGCACCCTGATTTCCGGCAACCCGCTGATGAAATTCCAAGTTGCGGCCCGGGAAGAGCAGTGCGCCGCCGGGCTGCAATTCGGATCGCAATTTCCCGGGGCGCCCAGCCGGACGCTGGTGGTGGATTTCCTTCCGGACCGCCTGCTGCGCCGGGTTGCCAACTTGGCCTCGGTCTTTGTCGGCGCCTATGTGCTGGATAAGTGGACGTGCAATTGTGACGGCCGCCAGGTGATCTTTTACCGCGACGCCGATCAAAGCCGGGCCGAGTATTCCGCCACGCTGATTGACCACGGATTCTGCTTCAATGACGGGGAATGGAACTTTCCCGACAGCCCGATTCGCAGCTTGTACCCGCGCCGCCTGGTCTATGAAAGTGTCCGCGGGCTGCAATCGTTTGAGCCCTATTTATCCCGAATCGAAAACCTCGAAGCGAGCGAGATGGAGGAAGGGCTTCGCAATGTGCCTCCGGAGTGGTATGGCGACGATCCGCAGCAGATGTCGCGCTTGGTGGAACGGCTGTACTCGCGCCGGCGCCGCGTGCGCCAGCTTATCATTGATGCCAAGAACAGTTCGCTCGCGCCCTTTCCGAACTGGACTGAATCTTGAAGGGGACCATCGTCTGAGGGGTGGCAAGAGATCCGATGGCTGAAGAGGAAAAACTCAAGGAATGTTCGGTCTTCCTGGTTCACTACGTGCCGGATGCGGTGCGGGGCGAATATCTCAACATCGGAGTCTTCCTCTATAGTCCTCAGGAGAACTACCTGGGCTGCCTTTTCACCGACGATTTCCGCCGCGTCAAGCGCTTTCATCCCCAGGCCGACATGGATTTTCTGCGGGAACTCCAGCAGGATTTTGAACAACAGATCGAGGAGCACAGCGAGGCGCTGCCATCCTATCTGAACTGGATGGAGGAATCGTTTTCGAATCTAGTGCAGATCTCTCCGGCCAGAACTTGCTTGCTCCGCGACCCGGCGGCGGATCTCCAGGCTTTGTTCGATCGCTACGTGGGCGCCCGGATTGAAGGACCTCTTCCCGTGGATACCCGGGTGCGGATTAAGCAGCGCCTGCGGCTTTCCCTCGTCCGCGCCGGGGTGTGGGAGCGACTGGAGAGGAACATTCCGGGCGCCCGGTGGACGCAGCCGGGTGATCCTTTTGCTTTTGATTTCGGTTACCGGCCATTGGAAGTGGCGGGCAAACCGAACGGCCATATCAAGCTCATTCATGCCCTCTCGCTCCAGCGCGATGCGGAACTGGCCAAGGTGCTGGTTTATACCATGGACCACGTCCGGCGCCGCGAGCCCGCGGAACTCACCGCCGTGGTTGAGGGTCCGGCCGGCCCTGATGACCCGGCGGCGGTCCTTTCGCAGAACATCTTGCAGGAAGGCGGGATCAACATCCGCCCCGTTTCCCTCGCGGATGAATACGCCCGGTCCATCCACCAGGAGCTGGTGGTCTAACCAGCGGAAAGGCCTTTTCCTTTGGCCTTGAAACTCCACGTTGAATGTTACGCCGGGTATAAGGCGGACGAACGTCCTCTCCGATTCAGGTTTTATGGAGAGCAGGCTCGCACCTTTGAGGTGGAGGAGATCCTGGACCAGTGGTACGGACCGGGCTACCGGTGCTTTAAGGTCCGTGCGGATGACGGCAATCTCTATGTCCTTCGCCACGAGGAACGTGAAGACCGGTGGGTGCTCGATTCATTCCGCCGCATCAATTCCTAACGCGCAGGCCGTCCCATCTATGACAATCGGTGAGACTCATGATTTAATGGAGAAGGCGATGCAGCATCGTGATGATTGAGCCATTCCGGCGGTCGCCCGGCTGAAATGCGTAAGGGTGAACTTCTCATTTCGACGTTGCTGGCGAGCTTCGCCTTCCTCCTGGTTCTGGGTATTCTGCGCAATTGGCAACCCACCAGCCTGAAGAACGTCGCTTCTTCTGCGGAGCAGTATGTGCTGGGGAAGTCGAGCCCGTCGGGAGGGGTCCCGGATATCCCCGGCTATCAGACGATTCGCACCTTTCTTATCAACCGGGATTATCGAGCGGCCCTGTACCGGTCCAATTCCGTCACCTTAGGGTTTGCCCCCGGCCAGCTGACGATCTACGATCGCAAGAACCTGGCTGTCTATCAACTCAATACGCTGGAGGGTGCCAGGGAAGCGTGGACGGCCCTCTATGATTTTGCGGGACGTCGCGGATTTCCGGTGCGGGGAGGAAGGCTTCGGCCCCTTTACACCCGTGATCTTGCCGGGAACGGCAAGGCGGACCTGGTGGTGGGACAGTATTCAGGGGGGAACCATTGCTGCACCACGGTGAACGTCCTGGAGATCGAACAGGACTCTCTCAAAGCTATTGGCCGCATTGAAGGGTTGGGAGGCTGGCCCTTTGACAACTTGGACATTCGCAGGATTGGGCAGAGCCCGCAGTGGGAATTGGTGGTTCACCGGCCGCAGATCACGGCCTGCGGGTCGCAAGAAAACGCGGCGGACGTGATCGCCATCTTTGCCGATGACAAAGGGCAGTACACGGACCAGACCCTGCGTTTTTCCGAATACCTGCAAGGGGTTCTGCGAGAAAATCTGGCCAAGTGGTCGCGGGAAAAGCAGCCTTCTCTGGGACTGCTCCAATCGCTGGCCGCGCAGTATGGGGTTCTGGGCCAGCCGGATCGCGCCAAGAAATTCTTCGCCGAGAACCTGGCCCGCTTTCTTCCTCAAATGAAGGAGCAAGGTTTCGATCCCGCCGCGTGCCGGGATGACTTGAACAGCCTGGTGGACCGGCTTGCGAAAGCTCAGCCGTGATCGCTCATGCCGCCACCTCGCCCTCAGGCGGACGCCTTCAGAGCACAGGTTCTTGCCAATTCTCCAACCGGACTTTCAAATAAGCCATGAATTGATCGGCGACCGCGCCGTCAATAATCCGGTGGTCAAAGGTGAGCGCCAGGTAAGTCATGGCCCGAATGGCAATGGCGTCGTTTCGGACCACGGGGCGCTTCTCAATGGCGCCGACACCCAGAATCGCCACCTGGGGTTGGTGGATGATTGGAGTCCCGAATAAGCTGCCAAAAATGCCCGGGTTGGTCACCGTGAAGGTTCCCTCCTGAACGTCTTCGACATTCAGCCGTTTTGAGCGCGCCCGCTCGGCAAGGTCTTGAACGGCGCGGGCGATGCCAAGGAAGTTCTTCTCGTCCGCGCGCTTGATCACCGGCACCACCAATCCCGTTTCCAGCGCCACGGCGATCCCCACATTGATCGCGCGCTTGTAAACAATGTTGGCGCCTTCAACCGATGAATTAAAGACGGGAAAACGCTTGATGGCTTCGACGGCGGCCCGCACAAAGAAGGGCGTGTAGGTCAGCTTCAGGCCTTCGCTGCGCTCGAATTCCTGCGCCATTCGCGCGCGCAGTTCCACGACGCTCGTCATTTCCGCCTCGAAGACGGTGGTAACGTGCGCCGAGGTTTTCTTGCTGGCCATCATGTGCTCGGCGATCTGACGGCGGATAGGCGTCATCGGGGCAACATGAGTCGGCCCGCTGAACTCAATCTGTTCCGGCGCAGGTCCGCGCACCGAGGAGAGTGCGGCGGCCCCCGACGCGGCAGCCTCTCGTGCCGAGGCCGTTGCGGCCGGCGTCTCACCTCCGGGCGATGTCTTCCGGGCCAGGAAGTTGAGGATATCCTGCTTGTTGATCCTTCCGCCCAGGCCCGTTCCTTGAATGCGGTTCAGATCCACGTTGCGCTCGCGGGCGATGCGCCGCACCAAGGGCGAGGAGCGGATCTTCTCACCGCTCCGGAGTGGGAGCTCCGGCGACGTCCGTGCCGGGAGCGGGGCTCCACTCCATGTCGAACCCGGCTTCGCATGGGGCGTTTCCTCGGCCTCGCGAGCCGGGGCTTCCGCCAGATCGGGCTTCGCCGGCGCCACGGCGGAGCCTTCCCGGTCGATAATCGCAACCACGGTATTGACGGCTACGGTTTCGTTCTCGGTGGCAAGGATTTTGGAAAGGATGCCGGTGGCCGGGGACGGAATTTCTGCGTCAACCTTGTCGGTGGTGATTTCAAACAAGGGCTCATCGCGCTCAACGCGCTCTCCGGTCTTTTTCAGCCACTTGACGATGGTCCCTTCGGCGACGCTCTCCCCCATCTGTGGCATCATGACGTTTGTGGGCATCAGGTTCCTCGCCAGGAGTCAAAAAACTAACGGTTTGTCGGGTTCTCAAGCGCCGAAGCTTGAAGTTCAATCCGCGGCGGTGAATCCTCGTGAGCCTCGCTCCGCAAAGCCTCAAGCTAATAGGCTGCGAGCTTGCGTGCCGCTTCGGTGACTTTCTGCACGTTGGGCAGAAAATAATCTTCAAGCGGCGGTGAAAAGGGAATCGGGATGTCCGGCGCCGTCACCCGCACGACGGGGCCGTCCAAATCCTCGAACGCCTTTTCGGTGATCGCTGCCGCAAGTTCCGCTGCCATGCCGCCAACGCGTGTATCTTCGTGCAGCAGCATGACCTTGTTGCACTTGCGCACGCTGGCCAGCACGCACTGCTCATCGTACGGCAACAGGGTACGCAGGTCAACGATCTCGGCCGAGATGCCTTCCTTGCTGAGTTGCTCGGCCGCTTCAAGAGCGGTCCACACCATCGCGCCGTAAGTGATGATGGCAAGGTCGCTGCCCTCGCGCCGCACCGCCGCCTTGCCCAGCGGCACAACGTAATCTTCCCCGGGAACTTCTTCCTTCACGCGGCGATAAAGAAACTTGTGCTCGAAGAAGATGACCGGATTATCGTCGCGGATCGCGGCCTTCAGAAGCCCCTTGGCGTCGTAGGCGGTGGCCGGAACCACCACCTTCAGGCCGGGCGTGTGCACAAACCACGCTTCGTTGGACTGCGAGTGAAAGGGTCCTCCGTGCACGCCCGCGCCCGCCGGGCCTCGGATCACCAGAGGAACCCGCGCCCCCCAGCGGTAGTGAATCTTGGCCGCCATATTGACAAGCTGGTCGAACCCGCAAGAAATAAAATCCATGAACTGCATTTCCGCTACGGGACGCATGCCCATCAGCGCGGCTCCCACCGCCGCGCCGACGATGGCCGACTCCGAAATGGGCGTATCGATCACCCGATCCTCGCCGAATTGCTCCAGCATCCCGGCCGTCACCTTGAACGCCCCGCCGTAGGCAGCGATATCCTCCCCGAGAAGGAAAACGGCAGGATCGCGCTCCATTTCTTCCCAGATGCCTTGCCGGATTGCTTCGAGATACGTCAGTTCGGACACGAATTCCGCTCGCTTAACTCAACTCGTAAGAATAAGGTGTTCTGTTTGCTCTCCGCTTGCCGCGGGCCCATCGCTCAATGGCTTGATGTTTCCCACCAGCAGTCCGGCCCGCAATAAACCCCTTCCGCGGCGCTCGATCCTTCAGGCAAAGGGCTCGATTCGGCGTAAGCAACCGCGTCATCAACCTGCTGCTTGATCTCCGCCTCCAGTTGCCCGATCTGTTTTCGAGTCAGCAGGCGCTTGGCGAGCAAGACCTTTTCCAACCTCGTAATCGGGTCCTTCTTTTCCCACTGTTTGAAAAGCTGCGGTGGAATGTATTCAGCGGCATCGTGCGCCGAATGCCCGGCCATCCGAAAGGTTTTGCATTCGATGAAGCTGGGGCCGAGGCCTCGCCGCGCCCGAGCGATCGCCTCCGCCACCACCGCATGCACCGCCAGGACGTCGTTGCCGTCCGCGACGATTCCCGGCATGCCGTAGGCGGCGCCACGCACGGCAAGGTCCTTAATCGCGTACTGCTTGGAGATTGGAGTGGAGTAGGCG
>Ga0307373_10011005_pt1 | contig 13186 bp, 13 predicted proteins | sample OX2MG_FD_202534 | JGI IMG/M metagenome (GOLD analysis project Ga0307373, IMG submission 202534) | Soil microbial communities from Risofladan, Vaasa, Finland - OX-2 | ecosystem: Environmental > Terrestrial > Soil > Coastal area > Acid sulfate soil | place: Finland: Risofladan, Vaasa | collected... | reverse complement strand
TCGGGCGGCGGCATGAAGGTCCATTTGAGGCCGGTGGCGAAGCCTGCGCCGCCGCGGCCGCGCAGGCCGGCGTCCTTGACCGTGGCGGCGATATCCTTGGGCTCCATCGCGCCGGCCTTGACAACGGCATCGTACCCGCCCGCCTGTTTATATTCCTCTACGGTCAGGCGCTTAACGCCGTTGGGCGGGAGCACGTAGCCCTCGACGCCGTCGGGAATCCGCGAGATTTCGGGCGTCGGCGGATTCGCGGCGATCGCGGCGGCCGGCGAAGTCAGCACGGCGGCCAGCGCGTCGGGCGTCATCCGCTCGAGGTAGACGTTGCGATTGACCTGGACCACTGGCGCGGTGCCGCACGAGCCCAGGCATTCGACCTCGACGATGGCGAAGCGGCCGTCGGGCGTTGCGGTGCCGGCGGGTGTGCCGAGGCGGCGCTCGGCCTCGCGGACCAGTCCGCGCGCGCCATTGAGGCAGCAGGGCAATCCCGTGCAGATCTGGATCGAGGCCGCGGCGGTCGGCTGATTGAAGAGCGAGTAGAACGAGGCGACTTCGGCGACCTCGCCCGCGCGCATGCCGAAGTATTGGCCGATCTCGGCAAACAGATCGCGGCCGAGCGCGCCGGTTTCGTCGCGCGCGGCGTGCAGCGCAAACAGCAACGCGCCGCGCGCGTTGGGGTAATGCGAGATCTCCTCGCGGATTTTTTCGTGAGTCGCAGCCGACAGGATCATCAGGTCACCGATCGCATTCGCCGCCGATCATGTTGATCATTCCGAAGGTCGGCACAACGTCGGCGAGCTGCCCACCCGTAATCATCTTCGAGAGCGGAGAGATATTGGAGAAACTTGGCGCGCGGCAGCGGCATTTCCAGGGCTTGCCGGTGCCGTCGCTGACGATATAAAAACCCAGCTCGCCGTTGGCCGCCTCAACCGCGTGATAGACCTCGCCGGCCGGCGCCATCCCGCCTTCGGTGACCAGCTTGAACTGATCGATCAGCTCTTCCATGCGGTTGAAGACACGGCCCTTGGCCGGCCAGCGCACGCGCGGATCGTGCGCGTCGACCGGACCGGCGGGCAGCTTGTCGAAGCATTGGAGGATCATCGTGCGGCATTGCGCGAACTCGGCCATCCGCACCAGGTAGCGATCGAAATTGTCGCTATGCTCGCCGACCGGCACCTCGAAATCGAGATCGCCGTAAACCAGGTAGGGATGCACGCGGCGGATGTCGTAGGGCACGCCGCCCGCACGCAGCATCGGACCAGTGACGCCCCAGGCGACGAGATCCTGCGGCGAGAGATAGCCGGTGCCCTCCATACGGCGGCGAAAGACCGGGTTGTCGGTGAGCAGGCGGTCGGCGTCGGCAACCAGCTTAAGCGCCTGCTCGATACGCCCGACGGCGAAGTCGCGGAAGTTCTCCGGCATATCGGCCGAGAGGCCGCCTATGCGGATGTAGTTGGTGGTGACGCGCGCGCCGCACAGCGAGTCGATGAGGTCGAGCATCAGCTCGCGCCCCTCGATCAGGTAGAGCATCGGGGTGAAGGCGGCGAGTTCCATCGCGGAGGCGCCGATACAGAGCATGTGATCGGCCATCCGCGAGAGCTCGCCGGCGATCACGCGGATATAGTTGCATCGCGGCGGCGTCTCGATACCGAACAATTTCTCGACCGCCATGCAGTAGCCGATGTTGTTGAGAATCGGCGAGCTGTAGTTGAGCCGGTCGGTGTACGGGATGTTCTGGTAGTAGTAGCCGGTCTCGCACTCCTTTTCGAAGCCGCGATGCAGGTAGCCGACCTCGACGTTGGACCAGACCACGCGCTCGCCGTCGAGGTCGAGGGTGATCTTGACCGTGCCGTGGGTCGCCGGATGGGACGGGCCGAACTGCAACCGCATCGGCGGCGTATGCAATTCTTCCAGCGCCAGCGCGCGGCGATTAATGGGGGCGGCGGGGTTCTTTTGCTCCGGGTCCGACATATTCCTGAATAGGCTGTTCGCCCTGCTTGGCATAATCCTTTCTGAGCGGATGGCCGACGAATTCCTCGTAGAGGTAGATGCGCCGCAGGTCGGGATGACCGGCGAAGCGGATGCCATACAAGTCGTAGGTCTCGCGTTCGAGCCAGTTGGCGCCCGGCCACAGCGGCGTGAGGCTGGCGATCGTCGCGTCGTCCTCGGGCACGCGGCACTTGATGCGCAGGACGTGCAGATGAGTCGTCGAGGTCAGGTGATAGACGAGGGCGAAACGCGGCTCCGCGCCGCGCGGCGGCAGTACGAGTTCATGGCGGCGCTGGGGCTGGCGGCGCATCGCCGAGCGATTCTGATCCCAGACCTGCAAGTTGGTCGTGAAATCGTCGGGCTGGCCGAAGTAGTCGACCGCGGTCACGTCGAGCAGCAGGTCGAAGGCCAGCGCTGGATCGTCGCGCAGGATACGCGCGGCGTCGAGCAGATGCTCGCGCGCGAGATGGATACGGTCGTCGCCGGCGGCGCTGTGATGCTCGACGACCATCGGCCCGAGGCGGTCGACGACCTTCTGGAGCAGCGGCGAGAGCACGGGAGGCGGCGGCGCGGCGGGTGAATCGCCCTGGTTATCAGCGGTCATAATTGCGGCGCAGGTAGTCGGTGCGGGTCTTGAGTTGAGCGACCGGCACGAGCAGGTCCTGCTTGTGCCAGAGCGAGCCGGCGCGCGAGTAGCTGGCGATTTCGATCTGCCGGCTCATCACAATCGCCTCTTCGGGGCAGGCCTCTTCGCACAGGCCGCAGAACATGCAGCGCGCCATATCGATGTCGAAAATTTTCGGATAGCGCTCGACCTCGTCGGCGGTCTCGGCCGGGTAGATCGTGATGCAAGTGGTCGGACAGGCCCATTCGCACAGCCCGCAGGCGACGCAGCGCTCCTTGCCGTCTTCCATCTGCACCAGCACCGGCATCCCGCGCAGCGCGGGCGGCTGGACGAGGCGTTGCTCGGGGAAATGGATCGCGAAGTCCTGGCGGCCGCGCATGAAGAGGCCGAGATTGTGGAGGAAATGGCGCGTCGAAACCCACAGCCCGGAGAGAATCGCGAGCCATGGGTTGGCGCTGGAAAACGATTGCGCCGGGCGCCTGACCTTTACGACCTGAACAGCCATCCGGCTCAGTCTAGCGCGATTTTCGCAAGGATAAAGCCTTGCGCGTGCAATTCACACGCGCAAATAAAAATATTTGCGTGGGCGAATCGCGCCGCGGCGCGCGGGTCAACCGCCCGCGGCATGCGCCGGCGCGTCGCGCACCGGCGCCGGCGGCGCGGAAGCCGACCGCCAATAGCCACGCACGCTCAACTGCGCCGCCACGAACATGCATACGGCGGCGAAGGCAATCCACATCCACGTCGCCCAGCCGTAATACCTGCTCACGTAAGGGATCAGGATTCCCGTCGCCGCGATCCAGACCCGGAACACCATCTGGAAAAACGACCATCCGGTGGCCTGAAGCGCCGGCGAAATGTCCTCGAGCAATTCCGAGAATTGCGCCGTCCACGGAATGTAGGCGGACGCCGTCAGCGCGCCCATCGCCAGCACCACCAGATTGAGCTGACCCGGCGGCAGCGGATGGTTAAACGTCGGAATCCACCATGCCAACCCGGCCAGTACAAAGAGCGTCAAGATCAGCGAGACCGGCTTGCGCATCCCAAGCCAGTCGGAAAGATAGCCCGCTGGCACCAGCATCACGCCATTGAGCAGCCAGAACTTCGAAACCGCGCTGGTCGCGGTCGCGGTGTCGTATTTATAGGCCTCCGCGAACATCTCCGAGCCGAAATTCTGCACCGTCAGCGCGATGCTCAAAAAGCCTACCGCGCCAATCGCCAGGGCCCATACTGACCAATGGCTCAACAACTCGCCGAAGGCCTGCGCCGCGCTCATCGGCACCGACGACGGCCCCTGCGCGATTTCGCCCGACTCATACGCCGCTCCGGTCTGCTCGCTGTCGATCACCATCAGGCGCAGATTCGGCGCAAGATCCTTGAGGAAGAAAAACACCGGAATGTAAATGACGACCGCCAGCACGCCCATGATCCAGATTTGCGCTTGCCAGGTGGGAAAGTACGGCAGCGTCAATCCGGGCAGAAAATTCCACAGGAACTGGCACGCCACCGCGCCTAGCGTCAGCAGTCCAAAGGCCACGCCGCGGCTCACTCGCGGCGACATGTCGCGCGTCAGTCCGCCGAGCGCGCCCCACGAGAGCCCCGCCACCACGTTCATCAGGGCGCGCACGATCACGAACGACCAGAAGCCCGTCATCAACAGGTTGGCGAACGTCAGGACGATCATCACGGCGAGGCAGACGTCGATCACGACGACGCGGCCGTGGCGATCGGCGAGCGGACCGCCATACATCGCGGACACTCCCGACAGCAGCACCGCAAAGGCGAGGAAATGACCGAACTGCGGCAGCGTGAAATGCAGCGTCGATAACCACAGCGGCAGCAGCGAAAAGCCAAACTCGTAGAAAGAGACGACCGTCGCCATCACGGTGAGCAGCAGCATCCCCCAGCGGTGTGCTCCGGTCGGATAGGTTTCGAGTGTCCGATTGGCGGCAAAGTAGCCTTTTAGTCCGCCCGAATGAGCCGCGGATGAGTCTGCCATAAGAGCTTGTCCCCTCGAATTAGCTCCAGCAAAACTATTGGCCGGCGGCGGCGCGAAGCCCGCCGATGGTCGCCGCCGCGGCGGCCCTCCCCCGAAGGCCGGCCCGGCGCACGCGCCGGCCGGTTTCGCGCACAGCACGCGATCCGGCTATGACCCGCGCGTCCTATATTGTCAAGGGACCAAATAGATCAGGCACCGGCAGCGGGATCGAGGACGGCGCCGTGGGGGCCGATATCGTCGAAGCGCAGCGTCGCCAGACGACCGCCATCGCGGGCGATCGCGGCCCATACGTCGGCGAGATCGAAGCGATCGTTGCGCGCGCCGACGAGGTTGAGCAGCGCGGTGAAGACTTCGCCGTCGCTCATCCATCCGGGCGGCGTCGCGAGCGCGGGCGTAATCCGCTGCACGCGGCCGGCGTGATTGGTGAAGGTGCCCTCTTTCTCGGCAAAGGTGGTCGTCGGGATCACGATCGCCGCGCGCGCGAATTCCGGGCGCATCCGCAGGTCCTGCACGATCAGCAATTCGAGGCGGCCGACAATCGCGGCCAGGCGTTCGGGCGCGACGGCGTCTAGCAAGTCGTCGCCGCAGAGGTAGAGCGCCTTGATCTCGCCCGCTTCGCAGGCGCTGAGCAATTCTTCGAGGCCGTCGTCGGAACCCGCGACCAGGCCGAGTTCGCGCACGCCGCGGGCGTTGGCGGCCTTCTCGGCCTTGATCAGAAAATCGTCGTGCGCGCCGCGCCGCACGGCCATCGCGACGCGACCCGCGCCGAGCGTGCGCAGCAACTCACCGAAGCGGAAATTCTCCTCGTTGGTCAGATGCGGCGAGACGATCGCGCCGAGGGTCTTGGCGCCGTTGCGCTTGACGAACTCCGCGATCGCCGTGGCCGCCGCGCCAAGCGCGTCCGACCAGTCGGTCGCGGCCAGCGCGCCGTCGCGCACGACCAGCGGCGCGCGCAGCCGATCGGGGTCGGCGATGAAGCGGTAGTTGAGCCGGCCGGCATCGCACATCCAGGTGTCGTTGACCTCGTCATTGCGCCGCGGGGTGAGACGCCAGACGCGATCGCGGCCGGCCGAGACCATGATATTGCAGCCGTTGGAGCACGACGGGCAGACGCTCGCGGTCTCTTCGAGAAACCAGACGCGAATCTGGTGATGGAAATCCTTGGTCTCGAGCGCGCCGACCGGGCAGACGTCCGCAACGCACATCGAATAGTCGTTATCGAGCCGGCGATCGTAGATGTCGAGCTTGGAATGGTCGCCGATGTTGAAGACGGCGAGCTCGCCGGTCTTGGAGATCTCGCGGCAAAACCGGACGCATCGGCGGCACAGGATACAGCGCTCCTGGTCGAGCAGGATGCGCTCGCCGATATCCATGCGCTTGCCCTGCTTGCGCCGCGGCTCGATCGTGCGTGCGGTGCCGCTGCCAAAGCGCATCGCGAAATTCTGTAGCCAGCATTCGCCGGCCTTGTCGCAGATCGGGCAGTCCAGCGGATGATTGAGCAGAAGCATCTCGAGCACGCCGCGCCGCGTGCTCTCGACCTCGGGGTCGGCGACATGCACGACCATCCCGTCGCGGACCTGCGTGTTGCACGAGATCTGCAGCTTGGGCATGCCGTCGATCTTGACCTGGCAGAGCCGGCAACTGCCGTCGATGCTGAGTTTCGGATGATAACAGTAGTGCGGGATGTCCAACCCCGCATCGAGCATCACCTGCAACAGCGTCGCCCCTTCGGGCGCTTCGATTACACGATTATCGACCGTCACGCGGACGGTCTTGGCCGGGCTACTCAAGTTTGCGTCCGCTTCCGTGCAGATTCAGGTCCGGCCACGGCTGGCCGGCGCGCTCGGTCTGCACCCGATGCTGAAGTTTGATGAGTCCGTCGAGCACGGCCTCGGGCCGCGGCGGACATCCGGGGATATACAGATGGACCGGGACGACGCGGTCGATGCCCTGGAGGACGGCGTAATTGTCGTAGGGGCCGCCCGAGCTGGTGCAGGCGCCGAACGAGACGACCCATTTCGGCTCGGCCATCTGTTCGTAGACGCGGCGCAGGATCGGCGCCTGGCGCTGGGTGATCGTGCCGACGACGAACAGCAGATCGGCCTGGCGCGGGGTGAAGCGCGGCAGCGCGGCGCCGAAGCGATCGATGTCGTAGCGCGGTCCGGCGACCGAGAAATATTCCATGCCGCAACAGGCGGTCACGAAGGGATAGGGGAAAAAGGAATACTTGCGCGCCCAGTTAATCGCGTCCTGGAGGCGCGTGGCGGCAAAGCTCTCGGGAAAGGCCTGGCCTTCGCCCACCGGTCCGTTTTTCGCACCCGAGCCGCTCACCAGAAAGGTCTCGAGTCTTCGATTATTCGCCATTCAACACCAACTCCTTGCACGCTCGCATACCGGATGCACAGTTTCCAACTGATCGCGGTCCGACACAAGCGCGCGGGCCGAGCGGCGGCGCGATCAGCGGATCGATCGCGCGGCGGCGCGGCGCGATCAGGTCTCGGGGCGATCGATATCCTCGGCGCCATCGGTGAGGAACGCCTTGAGCTGGCGCTTGAGACGATTTTCGATCTGGCGCACGCGCTCGCGGCTGATACCGAACTTGGCGCCGATCTCCTGCAGCGTCGGCGGGTCCTCGGCGAGCAGGCGGTCGCGGAATATATCGAGCTCCTTGCCCGACAGCGTCGCGGCGAACTCCTCGACCTTGTTATGGGCGAAATCGCGCCATTCGGTATGCGCGGCCGCCTCCTCGGGCGTGTACGAGGTGTCGGGCAGCGACTCGATCAGGCTGGTCTCCTCGCCCGGCACGGAGGGCTGGTCGAGCGAGACTTCGCTCTGCGCCATCCGCTCCTGCATCTCGCGCACCTCGCTCTCCTTGACGCCCATGCGCTGGGCGAGCAGCTTGGGCTGCGGCGCAAAGCCCTCGGCCTCGAGCCGCTCGCTCTCCTTGCGCAGGTTAAAGAAGAGCTTGCGCTGGGCCTGCGTGGTGCCGACCTTGACCAGGCGCCAGTTGTTGATCAGATGGCGATACATATACGCGCGCACCCACCATACGGCGTAGGAAGGAAAGCGGATGCCCAAGTCGGGGTTGAAGTGCTTGACGGCCTCCATCAGGCCGACGTTGCCCTCCTGGATGAGGTCGAGCAGGTTGCGCGCCGCACGCGCAAACTCGTTGGCAATTTTAACTACCAAACGTAGGTTAGCGGTGACCAGCCGGTAGGCGTCGGCCGGATCGTGCGCGGCGGCGTAGCGCTTGGCGACCACCGTCTCTTCCTCGCGCGTGAGCAGCGGAAAGCGGCGCATCTCGGCCAGATAGCGGCTCAGCGGATCGAACGGGACCAGCGAGCCGCTGTCGACCGGCGAGTCGTCGCGATCAGCCGCGTCGTGATCCGCGCCGTCGTGTTCGGCATGGTCTAGATCGGCATGGTCGTGATCGGGATGATCCAGGGACTCCGCGGCGAGGTCGCCGTCGAGGCCGGGAATCGCAATCGGCGGAAGTTCGGTGTCGGCGTGCGGAAGATGGCCGTCGGCCTCGGCCAGATCTTCGTTCAGATCTTGGGCCGGCGCGTCGCCGACAATGGTCGCGTCGATCTCGATCGGATCGTCGTCGCCCGCGCGCGGCAATACGCGGCCGCCGGCGCGGCGCGCTTTCGATTCAGGGATTTTCCGCGGCCTGCCAGATTTGCGCGCCATGTCAGGACTTCAGAGTCGACGGCCGTGGGCCGCCGCATCAGGAATTTATGCCGCCGGTATTTTCACCACGCGCAGCGTATCGACCCCGCGCAGTAGTGAGCACGACATCGATACGCTGGGCTTCGCGCGATCCGCGCCTACTCCGCCTGCGGGTCGAAGACGATGACTTTTTCGGCCGCGATTTCGCGCAGCGCGGTTACCACTTCCTTGTTATCCGATTCGACGAGCGGACGGGCGCCCTTCAAGAGTTGCTTGGCTCGGCGAGCCGCGCCCAAGACCAGTCCGAAACGATTATCGACGTGCTCAAGGCAATCTTCTACGGTTATACGTGCCATCTTGGAATGATTTTCCGGCCCGGCGCTCCAGTTGTCAACGCGACCGGACGGTTAAGCAAGCGGCAATCGGGCGAAGACAGGCGCTTGAGCCAGCGTGCGGGCCTATTTTTCGGCCGGCAGGCCAACGGAGGTCCATTCGGCGTATGAGCCGTCGAACAGCCGGACGTCGTAGCCGAGCTGCGCGAGCGCCAGGTAGCCGAGCGCGGCGCGCGGTCCGCTGCGGCAATAGGCGATGACCTTATCGCCGCGTTTGACGCCGGCCTGATCGAGCATCGGCGCGATTTTGTCGGCCGGCGCGAGGATCCGTTCGGGCGGGCTCGCGAGATCGCGCCAGACCAGATTGACCGCGCCGGGGATATGTCCGGGAACGTCGCTGCCGATGGTCTTTTCGCCGAGAAATTCCTCGCGGCTGCGGAAATCGATCAGCTTGCAATGCTCGGCGGCGCGCAACTCGGCCAGCGTGATCCGCACCGACGGGTTCACGCGCGCGGTGAATTGGCGCGCGGCCGCCGCCACCGGGCGATAGCGGACCTCGCGCCCGGCGGCCTTCCAATGCTCATAGAAGGCCTCCATCACGAGCACCTCGGCGCAACCCAGATACTCGAGCATCCACGCGAGCATCGCGGCGTTCTGCCCTTCGGGTGAGTCGTAGACGATCGGTGTGACGCCATCGCCGAGGCCCGCGCCGCCGATAAACGCGGCGAGTGCGTCGGGTGCGAGCAGCCGGCCGTCGGCGCCGAAGGCTTGGTACATGGGGATATTGATTGCGCCGGGCAGATGGCCCAACAGGTATTTCATCGGGCGGCGCGGATCGACGATCGCGAATTTATCCGTCGCGAGATGTTCCGCTACCCAATCCGCACCAACCAGTTTCGTCATGATTCCTTATAACCTTAATACCGACAGACTCCACCGCACCTGCGATCAATCGAGCATCGCGAGCAAAAGTTACCGACGGCCCACCAGGCGAGCTTGCGAGCCGAGCTAACGAGTCCGCGAGATGCGCATCAATTTCCCGCGATGCCGTGTCCCTAAACCTTCTCGAAGTCGGCGATGATCTCGGTCGGGCGGGCGACGGTCTGGGTGACCGGCGAGCCGTCGATCGCGGCCTGCCAGATTTCGCGCAGGACTTTATCGTCGGCGTCGGCGCGCACAAAGCATTTCAGCTTGACCGACGGGTAGGCCGGACTCGCGTTGGGCGCATGGCCGGCCCATTTGAGGATATTTTCGAAATTGCCCTCGAGGGTGATTTCGAGGTCGTGAATCTTGACGCCACGCTTGGTCGCGTTGAGCACGTAGCCGACCGTCAGGCAGCTACCCATCGCGGAGAGCAACTGCTCGTGCGCGCTGGCGGCCGAGTCGGACGCGTCGAGCCCCTCGGGCTCGTCCATCTGCACGATATGCTTGCGCATGTAGGCCTTGGCCTTGAAGCCGCCCTGCCATACGACGCGCGATTTCCACGGGCCGGTAACGGCCTTGAAGAATTCCGGGTCGTCGCGCATCGAGTCGAGGATGCCGATGATTTTGTCGACGCGCAGTCCGTTGAGCTCTTTATCCGCCATTGTGCTTCCCCTGTAGCGCTGAGGCCGGGCGCGCGATCAGTTGTACTCGCGGCGCAAAATTTCAGCCGCCGCCGAGATCGTCTGGAGCTTGCGGTAGGCGATCTCGGGCGTGTTGACGCAGCGCTCGGCGAAGGTGCCGAAGCCGCAGTCGGGATTGAGATAGATCTTTTCGGGATCGAAGTACTTCAAGAAATCTTTGACCCGGCTGACGATCTGCTTGGGGTCCTCGATCGTGTCGGTGCGCGGATTGGCCACGCCCAGGCCGATCTCCTTTTCGTTGCGATATTCCTTGAAGACTTCGATTTCGCCGGCGCGCGGCGTCGCCATCTCGAGCACCAGCTGATCGACATTCATGCGCATCAGCCACGGCAGCAGCGGCCCGTAATTACCCTTGAGCAGCACGTCTTCCTTGCGGCTCCAGTTGCCGCGGCATACGTGGACGCCGAACTTGACGCCATCGATACCGTCGACCACCTCGTTGACCAGGCGCACCGCGAATTCGAGTTCGTTGGTCGGGTCGCTGCGCGAGCCGAGCGCCGCGCACATGAAGGTCTGCTCGGCCTCGTCGCCGTAGACCACCTGCGAGATCGAGGGCTCGTCGAGCTGGATAAAATCGATGCCCAGTTTTTTCAGCGCGATCACCTCGCGCCGCAGGATCCGCACGATGTCCTTGGCGAGATCCTCGCGCGTCGGATAGGTCTTGTCGGACAGCCCCTCGAACCAGCTCGAACGGGTCAGCAGATAGGGCCCCGGAATCGGCATCTTGGTCTGCCGCGTGGTATGCGCCAGCAGGTATTGCGCCTCGTCGAGCGCGATACCCTCCTCGCGCTCGCGCACGCGATCGATCGCGATCGGACTCTTGATCGCGAAGGCCGGCACGTCGAGGCCGCGCAGGATCTCCTCGAAGCCGGCGCGGTCCTTGATGTAATCGAGCAGCTCGGAGAGCTTCATCAGCTTCATGCCCGAGAGCTTCTCGACCACGAAGGAGTAGAAATTGTCGCGGCGGGTCTCGCCGTCGCTGACGATATCGACGCCAGCGTCCTCCTGGTACTTGATCGCGGCGAGCACCGCGTCGTCGGCGACCTGGTTGAATTCCTCGGCGGTAATCTCATTGGCCTGGCGCCGCCTGAGCGCCGCCACCAGCCATGGCGGGCGCGTCCATGAACCGACCGTGGTCACCGGAAAGAGTTTCGATTGAGCCATCAGCGAGCCTCGCAAAGACTGAACGTCGGAGTACTTTTGCAACGCGCGCGGCGAAATGGCAAGCGCCGCGCGCGGGACCGTGCGCGGCTATCTCAGCCGGCTTCGGCGGCGTGACCGTAAAGCCAGTCGTTGACCGTCGAAGTGCCGGCCACCGCCGTCGCGAAAGCCGCGTCGCGCCGGCACTGCTCGTCGCCATCGCGCAGATGGTACATCACGCCGTTGGCCCGCGAGCCGTGCTGCACGCGCGTCGCGCGCGGCAGCCGTTTGTCCTGGTAGAGCGCGAACGCGGCTTCGATCGCTAACTCGCCGCGCGCATCGCGCCAGACCCGCACGGCACGATCGTGCGGCGAATCGATCCGCGCGGCGCGCGTCAGCGCCGCGGCTGAACCGGCGGAGTGGTCTCACTCATTCGAGTGAAGACTTCGTCGTCGGACATGGTGAAGACCTTGTCGCGGCCGGGCGGAAATTCCATCGGCGGATGTTTCAGATCGACCGGCGGATTCTTGACCGCGCCGCCCCGCGATTGGAACTCGGGCGGGTTCTTATACCGATCGAGTTCCGACGGGCTGATGCCGGCCAGCTTGACCACCTCGGGATCGATCCAGGCCTCGGCGTCGATCGGCACGCCCTCCGAGGTCGAAAATTCGAGCATGATGCCCTCAGGCGCGGCCAGGTAGATCGACTTGCAGAAGCCATGATCGATGGGACCCATCACCCAATGGCCATGCGTGCGCACGCGGTCGCGGATGGCGAGCAGATCGGCCTCGCTGTCGACGTTGAGTGCGAGATGCTGCATCACGCCGGCTGCTACCGGCGCGGCCGTCCATGCGGCGTGCGAGACACCCTTAATCCCCTGGATTTCACCGATCTCCTGCCCCTGGACGAAAGCGATCGAACTGTTGCCCATGCGCACGAAGCCGTGGAAGGTGCGATCCACGCCGTGCATCCAGTAGAGCGCGCAGAGATCCATCCCGACTACCTGGGTGTAGAAGTCGATCTGGCTTTTAATGTCCTTGGTGCAAATCGCGAGGTGATGAACTCCATTGGGCAGACCCATTGCGGAATCCTCCTGCCGTGGCGGCGGCTGCATATTCCGTTATCGCCCGACGCTCGGCGAAGCGCAAGCGCGAACCGGCCCGAAGATAATTAAAGAATCGACGAAGAACGCAAAATTAGAGCTTCTTCAGATTTTGAAACCTCGATGAGGTTTCAGTATCCGGAAAAATCAAATTTTTGGATTCCTCAACCAATTTCCATTTGCATCCATTTTTGTCCCGACCAAATAAAAAGCCCGGCCCCATCGTGGAGCCGGGCTTAAGTCCGCGCGGACGCGGGAGCCGATCTACTTGTTGGGTTGCGGCGTCATCCGCAGATAGGGTTTGACCACCTTCCAGCCCTTGGGAAACTTCTCTTTCATGACCGCGGGATCCTGCAGCGACGGGACGATTACGACGTCGTCGCCGTCCTTCCAGTTGCCCGGCGTCGCGACAGAGTAGTTGTCGGTGAGCTGGAGCGAATCGATCACGCGCAGAATTTCGTCGAAGTTGCGGCCCGCGCTCTGCGGATAGGTGATCATCAGGCGGACCTTCTTCTTGGGGTCGATGACGAAGACCGAGCGCACCGTGGTGGTGTCGCTCAGGTCGGGATGGATCATGTCGTAGAGGCCCGAGACCTTCTTGTCGGCGTCGCCGAGAATCGGGAAGTTGAGCTTGGTGTGCTGGGTCTCTTCGATATCGCCGATCCAGCCCTTATGCGACGCGACGTCGTCGACGCTGACCGCGATCGCCTT
>Ga0307373_10011000_pt1 | contig 13195 bp, 9 predicted proteins | sample OX2MG_FD_202534 | JGI IMG/M metagenome (GOLD analysis project Ga0307373, IMG submission 202534) | Soil microbial communities from Risofladan, Vaasa, Finland - OX-2 | ecosystem: Environmental > Terrestrial > Soil > Coastal area > Acid sulfate soil | place: Finland: Risofladan, Vaasa | collected... | reverse complement strand
GGTTGAGCATCGAGTACGACGGCTGATGAATGAGCAAAGGCGTGCCGAGCCGGCGGAGGATGGCAACCGCTTCAGCGGTCCGCTGATCGGAGTACGACGAGATTCCGACATACAGCGCCTTGCCCTGCTGCACGGCGGTGTGGAGGGCGCCGAGCGATTCCTCGAGCGGGGTGCTGGAGTCGAAATGGTGGTGGTAGAAGATGTCGACGTAGTCGAGGCCCAGACGCAGCAGGCTCTGGTCGAGGCTGGCGAGCAAGTGCTTGCGCGATCCCAGGTCGCCGTAGGGACCGGGCCACATGTCCCACCCGGCTTTCGTCGAGATCACCAGTTCATCGCGATGAGCGCGGAAGTCCGACGCCAGGAAGCGCCCGAAGTTCGACTCAGCGCTGCCGTACGGCGGCCCGTAGTTATTCGCCAGATCGAAGTGCGTGATGCCCAGGTCGAACGCACGGCGCAGGATGGCGCGCTGTCCCTCGAACGATCGGTCGCCGCCGAAGTTGTGCCACAACCCGAGCGACAATGCGGGAAGCATGAGACCGCTGCGTCCGCAGCGGCGGTACTGCATCGATGCGTACCGGTGGGCGGCCGGGCGGTAGCTGTTGGCGTCGATCACAACGCCGCATTGTCGCTGATCGACGCCTTCGCGTTCATCGTCGTTCGCCGACACCCGTCCGTGGACGACCGGAGCCTCGCTGCTAGCATGCCGGGCGTGCTCTCCGGCCTGGCGCGACCGCTGTGAAGCCGCGTGGATCGCGCCCTGGCCTGCATCGACTGGGCATCGGGCGGATCGCGCTGCGACAGCTGTGGTCACGTCGTACGCCGGCGATTGCCGAGGGCGTGATCCTCGCGGCTGCGGCGACGCTCGTCGCCAGCGTCGTGCTGATCCAGAACAACATCACGGACCGGGGCCTTCGAAGCACGATCGTCGCGGCGGGCTCCACCGCCAATGTGATCATCGAGCAGGACGGCATCTCGCAACCGGCTGCGTACGATGCCTTCCAGCTACGCGCCGCCAAGCGCGTGCATGCGCAGCTCGGCAGCACCGTCATGCCTGGTGCTCAGTTCGGCGTGTCCCTGACACTCTCGGCCAAAACCCTCGACTGCACCGTTGAGGGGCCACCGGTCACGTGCAAGCTGTCGGTGGCGACGTACGGCGGGATCAGTGATCACGCGCATATCGTCACCGGCCGGTGGGCGACCGATGCGCGTGAGAGCGCTGACTGGGAGTTCACTGCCTCGGCGCAGGCCACCGACCAATCCGGCATCACGCTTCACATGAGCGTCGGCACTGAGTACTGCTTCCAGAACCTGGCCATCAGACGCAACGCGCCGGAGATCTGGTGCGGGCGACTCGTCGGGATGTGGCTGCCCAACAGCGTCGCCGACCCGTACTGGGCCGGCAACGTTCCTGACAGTGACGTTGTCGTCACGCACAACAGCTTCTTTCAGATCCTCGCTCAGATCCCGGACGCCGTCGGAGCGTCCGACCAGCAGTACAGCCCCGACACGACCGGCATCCGAGCGTCGGATGCAAACGAAATCGTGTCCGGGGTCAATCGACTCCGCGGCTACAGTCTTTCGAGCAACGGTGTGTTCGTTTCAGCGCTGGACTCCACCGTCAGTGGATTCCTCGCACGTCAGGATGCGTCCTCAGGACCGATTCTGGTGACGACGTTGGGCCTGCTCGTGGTCGCCCTGACCGCCATGGGCTTTGCGGCGGTGCACCTGCTGCAGACTCACGTCCCCCAGGTGGCGCTCTGGCGCGCCCGCGGTTGGTCGCGCACCCGGGTGTGGATCTTGCACAGCATGGAGTTCGGACTGCTCGCGGTGCTCGCAACGCCGCTTGCCATCGGTGCCTCGGCCGCGATCAGTTCGGCGGCCGCCGGTGCATCGTCGATGCCGGCAAACGGTATCTGGCAGCGCCTCTTCGACGCGGCGATCCCCACTGTCGCCGCCGAGGGCGCGTTCCTCGTTGTGCTGATCATCCTGGCTGGGACGTTCAGCGGCCCGGCGCTCTCAGCGCGACGGCAAACCCGCGCCGCAACGGCAGCGCGCAGTGCACTACGTCGGGCGCTCGACGTTGTCCTGCTCGCCGTCGGGGTCGGCATCCTCTGGTATGTCCACCAGGGCGGTATCGGGACGAATGAGGCGCAGAGCAGCGTCCTCGCCTTCGTCCTCTCGGCGATCGCCGTCGGGCTCATCGCCTCCCCATCGCTGCGACTTGTGGGAGTTGTCGGCCGTCTGCTCACGGTCAACCGCGCGGTCGGTGGACGGCTCGCCCGGTGGGAGATCGAACGTGACCCCAGACAGTACTCACGCTTGAGCCTCCTCGTGATGCTCGCGGTCGCGGTGAGCGTGTTCGCCACCACATACGTCAGCAGCGACAGGGCCGGCGCCATCGACCGCGCCGATTACCAGGTGGGCGCGAACATGCGCGCAACCTTCGCCACAACCGCAGGGCCCCCGCAAGTGGCGTCGCTCGCGGCAGCGCTGCCCGTCGGTGTTCGCGTCGCGCAGGTCTTTCGCGACACCGGCCGGCCAGGACAGACGGGGCTCGACGCAACCGTGCTCGGGATCCAGGGGACGAGCTTCTGGAACATCGCTTACTCGCGCGCCGACTTCGCAGCGCGATCGCTGCGTTCCCTCACCGCCACGATGAACACCGCGGATCCGGACGGGGTGACGGTGCCCGGCTCGCCGCACGCGCTCATGCTCTCGGTCGAGAGCTCCGGGGTGAGCGCTCGGATCGATGTGCAGATCAGCGACTCGACTGGTGACATACGAGACCTGAGGCTTGGCACCGTGGCAAACCCTGGGTGGAACGACCTGCGTGCGTCGCTCACCGCTGTGTCCGTTCCAATCCGCGTGCGCGCGATCACCATTTCGCCGACCGACATCGGCGTCGCCGGCGACATCGCGATCAGGAACCTGCGCACGGACTCCGGCGCCGTCGTCGAGTCCTTCGACATTGCAGACGGCTGGTGGGACGAAGCCTTCGCACCGAACCCATCAGCCCTGCCCGTCACCCCAACCTTTGTGCGCACGGACGAGGGTCAGCCCTCGGTGGACGTCCCCGTCAATAACGCGGAGGTGCTTGTCATGCCGCCCGCGTCGACACGGCCGTTGCCCGTGCTGATCGCGAGTCAGTCCATGGCCGACCTCGGCCTGAGTATCGGTCAACCGTTTCCGATTCACATCGAGACGGTGAACATAGAGGTGGTTGCTGTCGAATCCTTCGATGCGTTCCCGACGTACTACCCGGGAAGCGAGGACTTTCTTGTCGTGCCGATGTCCTCCCTGCTCAGCCGCATGGGCAGGCTCGGGGTTGTCAGCCCGTGGGCCGACGAGCTCTGGATGAGCGTCCCAAGCGGCGATGTCGCCGCGGCCACGGCAAAGGTGAACTCCGACCTTACGCTGTTGAACACCCAACTGATGACCAGCGCGCAGGCTCGCGCCACTGCGCTCAACGATCCGCTGCGCAGCGGGTTCGCCCAGGAGCTCGGCATCGGTGCCCTGATCGCGCTGCTCGTCGTGGTCATCAACTTCGCCATGCACTTCCTGGCCGCCGCACGGAACCGGACGACGCAATACGCGATCATGCGCGCCAACGGGGTCCCACAGTCGACGTTGCGGAACGCACTCATCGGGGAGCAGATTGCGGTGCTCATCAGCGGGTTGGTCGCCGGAGCCGCGATCGGTCTTGCAGTCGCGTGGGCGGTGCTTCCCGTCTTCCATCTGGGGAATCAGCCCACAGATCTCATACCCCCATCGCTCTTCCACATCGACGCCCTCACGCTGATAGCAGTGGTCCTGGGCACGGGTGCGCTGTCGCTGTTGACGGGAGTGCTGGCTGCAGGTCGCGGCGCGCACGTGCATGTCTTAGCGGCGATTCGGGCGCTGACGTGACCGCCAGCATCGTCGACTGCGAAGGGCTCGTCCACATCTACAAGACGGCGAACCTCGAGGTGGTGGCCCTGCAGGGGCTCGACCTTCAGGTCGCGCCCGGCGAGATGGTGGCGATCGCGGGGCGCAGCGGCAGCGGAAAGACCACGCTGATGAACATCCTCGCCGGGCTGGAACGACCGAGCGCCGGCTCTGTGCACGTCGCCGGCCACGACCTGACGCGACTCGAAAGGGCCGAAGCGGAGGCGTACCGGCGGGAGGTGGTCGGCTACGTGCTGCAACGCGCACTCGGCAACCTCGTCCCGTACCTGAGCGCACTCGAGAATGTGCAAGCAGCAACCGTGACGGGTCCGCCGAAGGAGCGCGCATCCGCCGCTGCCGATCTCCTCCGCCGCTTCGGCCTCGGCGACCATCTCTCCAGACGGCCGGCCGAGCTCGCGGGACACCAGACCCAGCGGCTGGCACTGGCAACTGCGCTGGCCAATCGCCCGCGCCTCCTCCTCGCTGATGAGCCGACCGCCGAGCTCGACACGGGTGGAACCGTCGCGCTCCTCGGCGACCTCACCGAAGTGCTCCGGGAGGCGGCCACCGCTGCGGTCATCGTCACCCACGACACGCTCGTCGAGCAATACGTCGACCGCGTCGTGATGATCCGCGACGGTCGGACCAGCAGCGAGCGACGGTGGATCGAACGTGGCGGAGAGCTGGTCGACGATGAGCTGGCGATCATGGACCGTGCCGGCCGCATCCAACTGCCGCAGGCATACATCTCGCGGCTCGGCCTGACCGGTCGCGTACGCCTCCATCTCGAAGACGACCGCATCGTCATCCTCCCGTCTGCTGGAGACGACGGTGAGTGACCTCGTCGTCGCGAAAGACCTGACGCGCGAGTTCGTCGTCGGCGGAGAGCGGATCCGACCGGTGAACGGTGTCGACCTCACCGTGCGGGCGGGTGAGCTCGTCATGATCCTCGGCCGATCGGGTGCCGGAAAGACGGCGCTGCTCAGCCTGATCGGCGCGCTCGACGTCCCCGACAGCGGATCCATCACCGTGGCCGATGTTCACGTGGAGACGCTGGCAGGTCGCGATCGCGACCGTTTCCTCCAGGTGTCGGTGGGGTGGGTCTTTCAGACCGCCGGACTGGTGCCGATGCTCACCGCGCAGGAGAACGTCGAGCTGTCCCTTCGCGTCGCCGGCGTCGACCGGGACTCGATCGCATCGCGCGCAAGCGAGGCACTTGCCATGGTTGGACTTGAGGGCCGTTTCGCGCACACGGCCGCTGAGCTGTCGGGCGGTGAGCAGCATCGCGTCGCGCTCGCGCGAGCGGTCGCGAAGCGACCGACCATCGTGATTGCCGACGAACCCACCGCTCAGCTCGACAGCGAGACCGCGGCGGGGATCATCAGTCTGCTCAGCACGGTGGCGCAGTCTGGCACCGCGGTCCTCATGGCGACGCACGATCTTGGTGCGATTGCGTCGGCAGATCGGGTGATGGTCATGGAGGACGGCCGGCTCACCGCCTCGCAGCGCTGAAGTATCCGTGAGGACGCATTGGATGTGCCCCACGGCAGATCCGTGTACGGCCAGGTGCGCGAGGTCGCCGGTCCCGTTGACAACGGATCGGCGCTGCGCGTCGTTCATGCCGCAGCGGAGACATCCGATTCGACCCAGCCGTGCCCACTCCACCACCACAACTGGAGCGGTTGCGGTGCACCCTGGCTTGGCGGGGTCAGCGAACCAAAGATGAGGAACTGATCTTGGATGAGATCACTGGTTACCGCTTCAGGCTGAATCGGGAGATCCGACGCCGGCATCGGCGCCCATGCCGCTCCTCCCCATGTCCAGAGCTGGGGTGCGGGTGCTCCCGGTATCGTTCCGCAGAGCAACAGGCGGCCGCTGGATGGATCCAGGGCAACTCCCGCAGGTGCGGCGGAGATGTCGGCGGGCAGGTCGTGCCAGCTACTCCCGCGCCACTGCCACGTCGACGTCCCCGCACCGTTGGGCGGATTGGTCCCTACGAACAGCAGCGTGCGCGAGATCGGGTCGAAGGACATGCCGCGCCCGAACGCGCCGACCGGCAGGTCGCCCGCCGGTCGCAACACCCAATGATTTCGCGCCCAGACCCATGTCTGGCTGCCGGCGCTCATTGCCGCCGGTGTGACGAGCACCATTTGCGCGGCGGCCTCGTCCCACGCCATCAGGGACCCTTCGCCTGCCGGAGGACCACCCGACCCACCGTCGAGTTCACGCCAGTTGGCTCCGTCCCATGCCCACGTGTCGTTGACCGGCCCGCCCGGCGCCAGCCGACCTCCGAAAAGCATGACCTGCCTCGTCACCGGGTCATATGCCGCGGCAGCGCCAAAGCGTCCGGGCGGGCTGGCTGACGGTCGAACGAGGGCCCATTGATTGCCGTCCCAGAGCCAGGTGGTGTCATAGCTGTCGATGCCACCGAAGAGGATGACGAAGTGGGTGGCGGGGTCGTCTGCAACCGAGAACCCTGATCCGAGTACGGGAGGCCGTGGGATAGGCGTCGGAGCGACAGTCGGGCTTGTCGATGGCCCTGGTGATTCGATGCGCCCTGGTGGCGATCCGGTGGGCGCACGCTCCACGAGCGCGACCACAGCGCCGAAGGTGCCGGCCACGGCGATCAGCGCAGTGAGCAGCGCCGCGACTCTGCGTCTGCTCAGCGGTGTTTGTCTTGGTGGCTCGTCGTCCATCACCTTCACGGCGCGAACCCACCAAACCGAGACGGGTCTCCGTGCGCCCGCCTTCGGGGTAGGCTAACTCAGCCGCACCCGAGGATCGAGCACCGCATACAGAGCGTCGACGACGATGTTCGCCGCTACCACAAAGAATGACGCGACCAGCACGATTCCGATCACCACCGGCAGGTTCTGCACCTGGATCGCCTGGACCACGGCGAGTCCCAGGCCAGGCAGCCCGAAGATGCTCTCGGTGATGATCGCGCCGCCAAGAACGGTCGCAAGGTCGATGCCGAACTGCGTCACGATGGGGGTCAGCGAGCTGCGCAACGCGTGGCGATACACAACGCGCCGCTCACTCAGACCCTTGGCGCGCGCCGTCCTGATGTAGTCCTCCCCCAGGGTTTCGAGCAGCGAGCTCCGTGTCAGCCGCGAATACGTTGCGGCCGTGATGAGGGCGAGGGTGATCCAGGGTAAGAGGAGATCGTGAGCCCATTCCAGTGGATTCTGGGTAAACGGTGTCCAGCTGCCCGGTTTGGGAAAGATGGCTATGCCGTGAATCGTCAGCAGGTAGTACAGCGCGTACAGGAGCAGCAACCCGAGGATGAAGGTGGGCATTGAGACTCCGGTGAGGACGAACACGGTCGCACCTCGGTCCCAGATACTTCGCGGCCGTCGTGCAGCGAGCACGCCGACACTGATCCCGAGGATCATCCAGATGACCGCCGCCCCGGCGGCGAGCGAGAGATCGATCGGCACCGCCTGAGCGATGATCGTGGTCACCGGAAGCCGGTTCGTGTTCGATGTGCCCAGGTTGAAGTGTCCGGGGATCGGCGCCAGACGCTCGAGGTAGTGCCAGTACTGGACGATGACCGGCTGATCGAAGCCGTACTCCTTGTTGATCTGCGCGAGCAGAGCCGGCGTCACCGCGCGTCCGGCGAGCTCTCGCCCGGGATCCACTCCGGGGCGCGCGTAATAGAGGATGAAGACCAGGGTGATGATCACCCACAGGGTGACCAGCCCCATGACCACGCGACGGATGAGGAAGCGGGTCATGCCGGCTTCTTCTTCTTGCGGCGGCCCGCGAAGATGCGCTCGGTTCGAGGATCGAGCGCGTCGCGCACCGCGTCGCCCAAGAGGTTGAAGGCCAGCGTGGTGGCAAGCAGGAAGAGCATCGGGAAGATGTAGAACCACCACGCCTGGAAGCCGACGCCTTCCGCGTCGGACAGCATGTTCCCCCATGACGCGGTCGGCGGGCCCACGCCGAGACCGAGGAAGGAGAGCGTCGCCTCGAAGATGATCGCGGCGGGGATCAGCAGCGTGGCAAGCACGATGACCGGCGCGACCAGGTTGGGCAGGATGTCCACGAACATGATGCGCAGATTCCCGGCGCCCAGGGAGTGCGCCGCCTCCACGTACTCCTTCTCTCGTTGCGACAGCGCCTGGCCGCGCACAATTCTGCCGATGGCAGCGAAGGAGAAGAAGGCGATGACGAGGATCACCAGGGGCAGACTGGCTCCGAAGACAGAGACGAGCACGATGGCAAAGAGCACATAGGGAAACGAGAGAACCACGTCCATCAGGCGGGCGAGGATGCTGTCGAGCCAGCCGCCGAAGTATCCGGCGAAGAGGCCGACCACGACCCCGACGACGGTCGCGATCGCTGTAGCAAGCACACCGACCAGCAACGAGATTCGTGCGCCGTAGGCGATGCGCACCAGGATGTCGCGGCCCAGGTTGTCAGTGCCCAGAAGAAACCCACCCGTGCCCGGAGGCAGCGGCTGGCCGTTGGCATCGGTACCGTTGTCGACGTTGGTGACCGTTGGGCTGTGGCCGGTGATGGCACTGATCAGCGGGGCTCCGAGCGCGAGCAACACGATGAGCACGAGGACCCCGATCGAGGCCAGCGCCACCCGGTCGGTGCGCAGCCGCGCGAGCACCAGTCGCAGCGGGCTTCGGCCCTCGATACCGCCGACTCCCGGGGTCTCGGCAGGAGCCTCGGTAGATACGACCTCGACCGTGGACAGGCTCATTTCGGCGCCTCCGCTAGGAATCCCTCGACCGCATGCAGAATCGTGGCCTTTCCACTGGCGATCTTCTCGCCGTCGGCAACCGGGAAGTGACACGCCGCCAGATGGCTCGCCGAATCCCCGGCGCCACTCTTCAAAATCGGCTCCTCGGTTGAGCAGATCGCCTGCGCCTTCGGGCATCGCGTGTGGAATCGGCAGCCTGATGGTGGATTGATCGGCGACGGTACATCCCCAGTCAGGATGATCCGGTCACGCGACCGCGCCTTATCCGGATCTGCCACCACCGATGCCGAGAGCAGCGCGTTCGTGTAGGGGTGACGTGGCGTGCCGTACAGGTCCTTGACCTCCGCCACCTCGACGATCTTGCCGAGGTACATCACTGCGACCCGATCGCTGACGTGCTGCACAACCGACAGGTTGTGCGCGATGAAGAGGTAGGTGAGACCGAACTCGCCCTGCAGATCCTCCAGCAGGTTGATGATCTGCGCCTGGATGGAGACGTCCAGGGCTGACACCGGCTCGTCGCAGACGATGAGCTTGGGTCGCAGCGCGAGGGCACGGGCGACGCCGATGCGCTGGCGCTGGCCCCCCGAGAACTCCGCGGGAAAGCGGTTGTAGTGCTCAGGATTGAGCCCCACGACTTCCATGAACCCCTGGACCATCTTCTTGCGCTCCGCCCCTTTGGCGATGTTGTGGATGGCCAGGGGATCTCCGATGATCGATCCCACGCGCCGGCGCGAGTTGAGCGAGCCGTACGGGTCCTGGAAGATCATCTGCATCCCGCGGCGGTAGGGCCGCATTTGCGATCTCGACAGCGTGCTCAGATCGGCTCCGTCGAAGGTGAGGTGTCCGGCGGTCAACGGAAAGAGCCGCATGATGCAGCGAGCGAGGGTCGACTTTCCGCACCCTGTCTCCCCGACCAGCCCGAGCGTCTCCCCGCGGCGGACCTCGAGGCTGACCCCGTCGACAGCTTTGACACTGCCGACCTGATGCTTGAAGAAGATGCCTTCCTTGATCGGAAAGTGCTTGACGATCCCCTCAGCACGGAGCAGGTGCTCGCCGCCGGCAGCGGGGGCCGGGGACGGAACAACGTCAAGCATAGACAGCTGCTTCGCTGGCGGCCGCTCTGACTCCGGGCAGCTTCGACGAGCGCGGCCCGCGGTAGGTGCCGGCGTAGCGCTGGCGCGCCGTGTCCGTGGCGACCCCCACGCCGGTCAACTCAGGTGGCAGCCAGCAGGCGGACGAGTGGTCCGCTCCCGCAGGGATCGATTCGAGCGGCGGCTGATCGTCGATGCACGCCTCCATGGCGAAGGGGCATCGCGGATGAAAGCCGCATCCGGTCGGCACGTTGATCAGGCTGGGCGGGGAGCCCACGATGGGCACGAGGCGGCCTCCCGTCACCCCTGTCGCTGACGGGACAGAGCCGAGCAGCCCTCGCGTGTACGGGTGGTGCGGCGAGAAGAAGATCGTGCGCGCGTCCGCGCGCTCTGAAGCCCGTCCCGCGTACATCACGAGAACCTCGTCGGCAATCGAGGCGATGACGCCGAGGTCGTGGGTGATGACGATCATCGCCATGCCCACCTCTCGCTGCATCTGGATCAGCAGCTCCATGAGCTGTGCCTGCACGGTTGCATCCAGCGCGGTGGTCGGTTCGTCAGCGATCAGCAGCTTCGGCTTCAGGGCCAGGGCCATGGCGATCATCACCCGCTGGCGCATTCCGCCCGACATCTCGTGCGGATACGCCCGGACGCGCCGCTCGGGCTGGGGGATGTTCACCAATCGAAGGAGTTCGACGGCCTGGTTCAGTGCCGCGTTCTTGTCCATGTCGGTGTGGGCGCGAATCGCCTCCGCGATCTGCCAGCCGACGCGGAAATGGGGATGGAGGCTCGAAAGCGGATCCTGAAAGATCATTGCGATATCAGCCCCGCGAATGCTCCTCAGCTCGCGCTGGCTCATCGTGAGCAGGTTCCTGTCGTTGAACACCGCGGATCCGCTGATGTCCGCACCCGGGTTGAGGCCGAGCATGGTGAGCGCGCTGACGCTCTTGCCCGATCCGGATTCGCCGACCACGCCGAGGGTCTTGCCGGGCTCAACCGAGAATGACAGGCCGCGGACAGCCTGCACGATCCCATCTGCAGTGGGAAACGAAACGGTGAGGTTGTCAACAGCCAGCAGAGTCATCGGCGGCATGATGGTAATAAATGAAGATGCCCGCCGCATATGCGGCGGGCATCTTCGTTGATGCTTCTACTCGTCGACAGCTATGACGAGAGCCAGATCTGGGTGTAGTCGTACCCTTCGCTGAAGGGCTGGAAAATGGCGTTGTGCACCTTCGTGGAGTGGAAGAGCGGGGTCAGCTGGGTCTGGAACGGGATGAAGGCAGCGTCCTTCATCACCGCCAGGTCCGCCTGGTGCCAGAGTGCCGCAGCCGCGGTGATGGTGGTGGCGGACTCGGCCTGGTTGACCAGGGAGTCGACCGTCGGGTTGTCATAGCCGCCCCAGTCGCTGCCGGGGAAGCTGAGCGCGCCGTCGAGGATGTCCGGAAGGGTGGCTCGTCCGTTGGTCGGGCCGAACCAGTCAGGAATCCAGCCGGGCTCGGTGATGTCCCACTTGCCGGCCTTGAGGCCGTCCGCCGAAGTGACGCCGATGCCCGAGGAGCCGTAGTAGCCGGTGGCGATCGGGGTGCCGACCACCGTCACGCCGCACTTCTGGAAGTCCGACTGGACCTCCTGGAACACGGCCGGGTGGTTGCCGCTGTTGCGGTAGTAATCCTTGAGCGTGATGCCGTTCGGGTAGCCCGCGGCCTTCAGCAGGGACTTGCACTTCGCGGGATCACCCTGGTTGTTGTTGGTTGGGTAGTCGTTGAACTTGACGTACCCTTCCGCGCCTGGGCCGATGACCTGGTTGAGCGGCTGGTTGAGGCTGGCGCCGCCGTAGATCTTTCCGAGCGCGACCTTGTCAATCGCATATTCCAGCGCCTGGCGAACCTTGACATTGCCCAGCGCGCTGTTGTTGTTCGGGCTCTGGACGTTGAAGACCAGGTACGGGTTGGTGGTTCCCGGCGCCGGGAAGGTGCCGAGGCCCGCGTTCCAGCTGGGAGTCTCGAGGCCCTGGACGTCGGCGGGGGGTACATCGGTGTTCCACGATAGATCTGCCGTGCCCGCCTGCATGTCCTGCTGGACCTCCGTTGCGGCGGCGGATCCCGCGAGATCCATCTTGACGTCGATCTCGTTCACGTACTGGTGACGGATCGTGTCGCTGCTCTGGGTCCACGCGGCGTTGCGGGTGAGGATGAGCTCATGCCCGACGTTGTACGTGGTGATGGCATACGGCCCGTCGGAGTACATGACGTTGCCTGGGGTCAGCGGCGTGTACTTCATGTACTCAACCGGCGCTGCCGACGCGAAGGGGAGCGCGAGGATGCTGGTGAAGTCGGTCGCCGGCTGGGTCAGCGTGAACACGATGGTGGAGGCATCCGGCGTCTTTATGCCCGAGACGCTGGTCATGCCGTTATTGATCGTCGCTTCCCGCGCTGCGGGACTCTCGCTGGGGTTCTGGCCCTCAAAGGCAGTGCAGAAGTCCTTGAAGCCGGCGATCGTCGAGATGTAATAGCCGGGGTTGCCGTTTGGCGCAAGTGTGGGATCGCAGTTGCGGAGGATGCCCCTCGCGAAATCCTGCGACGTGACGGGACGGGGCGGCTTCGTATTCCACATGAGATCCGAGCGCAGCGTGAACGTGTAGGTGAGACCGTCGGAGCTCACCGTGGGCATGGCCGACGCCGCGTCAGGTGCCAGCGACACGGCCTTGTTGAAGTCACTGGAGGCTGGATAGGAGACCAGCTGGCGCGTGTACGTCCGCTCAAGACCGAATGCGATCGTCTCGTACTCGCCCTGAGGATCAGCTGCAGCCGAGAGGTCGGTGCTTCCTTCGATCTTCAGGGTGCCACCCTGCACCGGGGTGCCGGATGCATTCTGGTTGGCGGCCAGCCACGAAACGGTCGAGGTGTTGAAGTTGGCTGGGTTGAAAGGGTCGCTCCCCGACGAGCTCGAGCTTGAAGGCCCGGTCGTGCTGGCGCTTCCGCAGGCGGCTATTGCCACGGCGGCGAACCCGACAACTGCGACACGTTTTGTCACGCCGCGAGGCGAGCTTCCGACCCCTCGCGCCAATATGGTTCCCACGGTCATCGAAACCTCCTTATGACCCCTGCGACTCGGGCGATCACGATCACGCGTCCAAGCCTCGACGGGTCTGGCAGGATCGCATCATATTCGCTCTGGACGATGAATTGCCTCACCCTGAGGGGTGATCTTTGACACTCACCAGCTCTGAAATCGTCTTGGTGTCCCGCTGCGACAGTCGCGGATCGCCCGGAGGCGCGGACCGCATGGAGGTCGAGGCGGCGACGGTGCAGACGGCGATCACGCCCAGCAGCGCCACGTAGTCGCCCAGGCTTCGCGGGCCGATCCAGAGCCCGAGGCTGGACACGATGATCCCCGCCGACGCCCATCGGGGAGCGGCGAAGGCGCAGATCGCGGCGCCACCCACGACGGCGGCGATCAT
>Ga0307373_10010998_pt1 | contig 13200 bp, 11 predicted proteins | sample OX2MG_FD_202534 | JGI IMG/M metagenome (GOLD analysis project Ga0307373, IMG submission 202534) | Soil microbial communities from Risofladan, Vaasa, Finland - OX-2 | ecosystem: Environmental > Terrestrial > Soil > Coastal area > Acid sulfate soil | place: Finland: Risofladan, Vaasa | collected... | reverse complement strand
TCACAGAAAAGAAAAAGAAGCAAAAAGAAAAGAGGAACGGCCGACGACGGATATCTTCCTCTCTTCGAACGACAACGGCTACCTTAAATCAGGTCCACGGTGGTCGGACAGACGGGGAGCCCCTCACTCCAAGGAGATTCGCCGCTTCCTTCACCGTGGCGAACTCCCGCAAGGTTTTCATGAAAGGTTAATCAACCTTGCTCATTATAACTCTAACTTCCAGAAGTTTGCAAAAGCGATTTTTGAAACCATCAACCAATAAAGTAAAATCCCTGCCCGGCAAGGAGGCGCCATGATATTTAAAAATCCGGCCAATGATTACATGGCGTCCGCATCGACCCCGTGCTAAAGGCATAAACTCGAGAACCCTATGATTGCCGGCCTGGCGCACACGGCTCTCCTGGTCCGCGATTATGACGAGGCAAAAGACTTTTACTGCAATAGGCTGAGGTTTGAAGTCGTCGAGGATATGCTGTTGCCTAATAAGAGATGGGTTCTCGAGCGCCCGGGTTCTGTTCTTTTTGCATACCGACAACTTCGAGGCGGATTATAAGCGTTTGCGTTCGGAGGGCATTATTTGCGGCGCAGGGGCGCCGAGAAATGGAGTACGGCGATGATATCCGCCCGCAAATTGCTAAAATTGCCAAAGGAGAAGGACTCTATTTTTAGGAGGCAGTTATGGCATTCAAGCGCAAGGAAGCGACCATCGAAGCGACGGATTTGAACACCATCGCCCCGGAAGAGGCCGAGAAGCGCGTCATCGCCGGCGTCAAGAAGTACGCCACCAACGAGGCCAACTGGTCCAAGGCCGACGCCAACACGCCGTTTTTGGGCCACATCATCGGCATGGGCATCGAGTCCTCCAACTTGGCCGACATCACCATGTCCATTGAGCGGCAGTTTTTGACCAAGAAGACCAAGCGCGTGCCGGTCGCGGAGGGCAGCGCCGAGTTCAAGCTCGAGGACGGCGAGCTGGGCAAGCTGCGCATTTTGGAAGGCCAGGACGCCACGGCCGCGACGCCGGGGCTTTCCATCAAGATGCTCATGGACCTGGGCCACATGACCAAGAACGACGCGTATTTGTCCAAGGTCGTCTCCTTCGCCTACGTCACCTCGGTGGGCGAGGGCTACCGCGCCAACGACGCGCTCCAAAAACTCATCGGCCGCATCGAGAAGCTCTCCGGACCGGAGAAAGACGAGACCAAGGCCAACTTGAAGGCCCTGTGCGATCAGGCCGGAGCTTACGAGACGCTCATCGGCGACGCCGCGGCCTTCACCGCGTCCCGGCAGAAAATCAGCCAAAACGACAAGGCCGCCTATGATTCGCTGCGCCAAGAGCTGAGCGTCATCGAGGACAAAATCAAGGGCGTCTCCGCGACCAACGAGGCGGAGCGTCTGGCCTCCTTGCGCGCCGAAGAGGCCGAGGCGCGCACGCGCCTCAAGATGAGCGCGCAGAAGCTCGCGGTCTCAAGCGCGGTCGCCCGCGAAGCGGCCCAGCGCACGCCCGTCATCCTGGCCAAAGTGGAGGAAATCCGGGCGATTCTCCGGCAGAGCCTGCAGGAAGCCGAGCGCGTCCTGGCCTAAAGCCGCCGCTTTGCTCTCATCCAAGGACGTCGCAAGCCTGCGGTTGCAGCGCCGGCTTTCGTTGCTCGCCACCTACCCTCTCTACGCCTTCATCCGCGTCGTCTTTCGTTGGCGCTTTAACTACCGCTTCTCCAACGCCCGCGAGTTCCAGGAAAAAATCTGGAAAGAGCTTGACGCCCACGACGGCCCCCTGTTTTGGGCGGCCAATCACCTGACCCTTATCGACTCCTTCCTGGTCTTCGTGGCCGTGGTGCCTTGGCGCAAGCTCCACCGCACGCGCCTGATTCCCTGGTCCACTCCGGAATACCGCAACTACTACCACCTGGGATCCTGGCCCAAGAAAATCGCGGTCCGCTCGCTGATGTACCTGTGCCGCTGCATCCCGTTTCTGCGCGAAGGCGAGGACGAGGCCTCGGAGCGCTGGCGCAAAAACGTCTTCGCCAAATGCGAGTGGCTCTTGAAGCGCGGCGAGTCCGTTTTCATGTACCCGGAAGCGAGCCGCGCGCGCTCGGGTTGGCTTGAGCGCCACCATCCCAAGGATTTTCTGGGCCGGCTCGCTCTGGAGGCGCCCAACGCCAAGTTCCTCTGCGTCTACGCGCGCGGCGAAAACCAACTCTACACCACGGCGACGCCCCGGCGCGGCGAGACATTTCGCTCCTACGGCCGGCTCATCCCCGCGGTCTTGCCGGGAGAAACCTCGCCGCGCGCCGTCGCCCAGCGGCTCTTCGACGCGCTGGCCGAGCTGCAGGAGGAATGGTTCGCGGCGAGCCCGCTGCCGAAAAACTGCGGCGGCAACGACATATTGGACTTGAAATCCTCCCGGCTGGCCGAGCATTTCGATTCCGAGAGCGGCGAGGTGGATACTGAATGGACCGCGCGGCATCTGACCGAGCGTGAAATAAAATCCTTGGAGACAACCGCGCCGGGGTTCGCGCGCTTCGCGGAGGTCTGCAAGTTCATCGCGGCCAAAGAAGCGGCGCACAAGGCTTTGGCGCAATCCGGCATCTGGACGCCGTCCGGAGCCTTCCGGATGCTGGAAGCGGACTTGTTTCGAAAAAGAATCGTCCATCTTCCCACCGGAGCGCGCTTCGACATCCGCTTCACCCACGAGGATGAGGACAAAATCCACTGCGTCGCGGTCCTGCGCGGCGGGTTCATCGGGGACGACGAGACGCCCGGAGACGTCCTGTGGGAAGTCGCGGAAGTTCCACCTGGCCAGGACGCCCACGACTTCGCCCGCGGCAAATGCCTGGAATTCATCGCCCAATCCTCGGATGAAATCTCCTCGCCCGGCCTGCTGGCCTTCGCGGATGAGGGCGGCATCCCCAGAGTGCTCCTGCGCGGCAAAGCCCAGGACTGGGGCGTGTCGCTGTCCCACTCCGGGCGCTTCGCCGCTTGGAGCTTCATGATCTCCTAGGGCGCCGTCCCTCCCCGCATACCCCCCGGGACAAACCGGATTCAAAAGAGTAGAATATCCTAAGAGTTTTGCCTTAGATGACACGCATCCTTCGCTCCATCAGGTTCAACATCTTCCTAGGGGCCCTCATCGCGTTTTTTTCCGCCGTCGGCACCATCCTGCCCCAAATAGGCCAGGAGCCGGAACGGGCCAACGCGTTCATGCAGGCGCATCCGTTGTGGACCAAGTTTCTCAGCTTCTTCGGGCTTTTCGACCTCTACCACAGCTGGTGGTTCATGGGCATCCTGGCCTTGATGGCCGTGGACATCGTGCTGTGCAAGCTCTGGAACAAGCCGCCCGACGCCGGCATCGTCGCCCTGCCGCCGGAGCTCACCAACGAGGAAGATCTCGAAACCCACCTGGACAAAAAGGAAGCCGCCCTGAAGCTTAAGCCCTTCCAAGCCTTCTTCACCTCCAAGATGGGCTTGGACGACGCCTGGAAAACGGCGCGCGGGCATTTGAAGCGCGAGGGCTACGCGGTCAAGGAGGAGTTTTTCCTGCCCGGGACGGCGGGCGCTTTCGTGGGCACCCGGCACCGGATCCAGCGCTGGGGCTCTTACTTCGCCCACATAGGCCTCGTCGTCATCCTCGTAGGCGCGCTTATCCGCAGCCTCTTCGGCTTCGTGGAGATGGTGCCGGTCCTGGAAGGCGGCTCCCGGCGCATGCAACGTCTCTTCGATCCGCGCTCGTTTTCGGAACGGGTCCGGGAGCTGTTCTGGGGCCACCCCTGGACCATGAAGGAGCCCGTCGACGTCTACGTGGACAAGTTCACCATCGAATATTACCCCGGGACGATGAACCCCAAGCTCTTCGCCTCGGACGCGCGGGTGATGTCCGGCGACCAGCTCCTGGGGCAGAAAGTCATCCGCGTCAACCACCCTCTGGACGTCAACGGCGTGCGCTTCTACCAAGCCTCCTGGGGCGCGGGAGGCATGTTTCGCAGCGTGACCTTGAAGCTGGGCAAGGAGACGCTCCAGCTGCCGCAACGGACGCCCGTCAAGATTCCGGGAACTCCCTTCACCGTCGAAGCGGACATGATGCTCCCCAACTTCACCGTCACCGACGGCCAGGCGGACACGGCGTCCCTGGACTTGAAGAACCCCGCCGTGCGCCTGATGTTCAGCGTCGGGCCGCACAAGACCTCGCCGCTCTGGCTTCTCAAGAACTATCCGGACATCTGCTTTACCGAGGACGCCCAGGGCCAGCTGACCCACGCCCCGGCGCCGCCTTTCCAACTGGCCGCCATCGATCCGATTTTATTTTCCGGCATCCAGGTCGCCTATGATCCGGGATTTCCCATCGTCGTTTTGGGCGCGCTCATGTGGCTTCTGGGCATGATCGCCCTCTTTTATATGCACCGGCGCCGGGTCTGGATACTGCTCGAATCGGCCGGAGAAAATTCCTGCCGGGCCAGCCTGGGCGCTTGGAGCTCGCGCGGCACGCGGGAATACGAGGCGGAGTTCGGGGCCCTGGCCAAGTCGCTTCGTTCCGAACTCAAATCCGAGGACAATTTCCAAATGACGGAAAATCCGATCGTGGAGGTTTCTTAAAAGATGAATTACGAGGTTGTTTTCCTTAAAGGAGCGCTGGCTTTCTATGCCCTGGCGACGGCCGCGGCGTTCGTCTACCTGTACAACAAGGACGACAAGTGGAGCTCTTGGATGTTCCGCTTGGTCGGCGTCGGCTTGGCGCTGCATCTCGTGAGCTTCGGCTTCGGCATGCATTATTTCTGGAAGATTCCGGACAACCGGTACTACTTCCCCATCAACTCCTTCTTCGGGGCGCTCTCCTTCCTCTCCCTGGCCACCGTGGCGGTGTTCTTCCTCATCGAAAGCCGGCACCAGCTGGGCATCTTGGGCGCCTTCGTGCTCCCCTGGGCCGTCGTCGGCACGGGCTCGGCCATCATCTTCGCCAACCCGGCCGCCGAGGGCCTGGTGCCGGCGCTGCAGAATTACTGGATCAACATCCATCCGGTGGTGCTCATGACCGCCTACGCGGCCTTCGGCAACGCCTTCGGGGTGGGCGTGGCGCTCCTCATCCAGGAGCATCAGATTAAATCCCGCAAACCCAGCGAGCTCTGCTACCGCCTGCCCTCCATCGAGGATCTCGACGACCTCAACTACCGCATCATCGTCTGGGCCTTCCCGGTGCTGACCGTGGGCATCATCATGGGCGGCATCTGGGCCTACAGCGCCTGGGGGCGGTTCTGGGGCTGGGATCCCAAGGAAACCTGGGCGCTCATCACGGCCCTGGTCTACGCGGGATACCTGCACATGCGCTTCGTCAAGGGCTGGCGCGGCAAGAAAGCGGTCTACGTCTCCATGCTGGGATTCGCGTGCGTCCTCTTCACCTTCCTGGGCGTGAACTACCTGAGCCCGCTCCACGGATACCTTTCCGGCGGAGGCTAAAGCGGCATAGGCGCGGCTGAACTGCCATGGAACAGAGCCTGGCCCTGTTGGGGTTGAACCACAAGAGCGCTCCCTTGGACATCCGGGAGCGCTTGGCGCTTCTCTCCGCCTCCGAGCTGGCCAAGCGGATCAAGGCCGAAGGGACCAAAGAAGCGGCCGTTCTCTCCACCTGCAACCGCTTCGAAGTCTACTTCATGCCCGCCGGCGAAGCCGTGGAAACCGTGGGAAACCGCATCACGGCGCTGCTTGAGCAAATCTCCGGCGCCGCCCTCTCGCGCTACGCCTACCGCTTCGGCGGTGAGGACGCCGTCAAGCACCTTTTCGAGGTTTCCTCCGGGCTCGATTCGCTGGTCGTCGGGGAAAGCGAGATCCTGGGCCAGGTCAAGGACGCCTACGAAACGGCGCGCGCGGCGGATATGACCGGGAAATACTTCAACGTCTTGTTCCAGCGGGCGCTCTATGTGGGCAAGAAAGTGCGCAGCGAAACGGGCGTCGCCATCGGGCAAACCTCGGTGGCCTCGGTCTCCGTGCAGCTGGCGCACACCATCTTCGGCGGGCTCCAAGGCGCCACGGCCCTGGTCGTCGGCGCCGGCTCCATGGCAGAAACCACCGCGCGCCATTTGATCAGCCAAAAAATCTTGCGCCTCACCGTGGTCAACCGAACGTGGGAAAAGGCCCGCGCCCTCGCGGCGCAGTTCCTGGCGGAAGCCGTCCCCTGGGACTCTCTCCCCTCGGCGCTGGAGCGCGCGGACATCGTCATCGCGTCGACCTCCGCGGAGCGCCCTATTTTGACCCGCGAGATGATCCAGGAAGCCGCCAAGACGCGCCAGGGGCGCTCGCTCTTCATTTTGGACATCGCCATGCCCCGCAACGTCGAGGAAGGCGCGCACGGCATCGACCACGTCTATGTCTACCGTTTGGAGGATCTGGAGTCGGTGGTCGCAGACAACATGAAGAAACGCGGCGTGGAATTGGACCGCGCGCGCGGCATCGTGTCGGAAAAAGTCCGGGAGTTCGGCCTGTGGGAAAAATCCTTGGGCAGCGGCCGCGAGGCGAGCTTCAAGCACTCCGACATTCAGGAGCCCTCTAGAATCTCATGATCCTTTCCTTGCTCCTTATGTTATTTGCGCCTTTTTCCTTTGCGGCGCAGCCCGCCCGAACTCCCGCGCCCTCCTATGGCATCTTAATCCTGGCCCACGGCGCCGGCAAGGAATGGGATTCCCAAGTTTCCGGCATCCGGCGGACCGTCAACGCGCGCGTCCCGGCCGAGGTCGCCTTCGGCATGGCCGCCCCCGGCGCCATGCAGGCCGGCGTCGATCGGCTGGAGGCCCGTGGAATCACGAGAATCGCCGTGGTCCCGCTCTTCATCAACTCCCATTCTTCGGTGATGGATCAGACCAGATATGCGTTGCACCTTAGCTCGGCGCCGTCAATGCTCTTCATCCGGGCCATGAAAAAACTTCCCCCCGCTATCCTGCACATGGCCGGCATGGGTTTCGATCCCCGCAAGCGCGTCGCGCTGCGGGCTAAAATAGTCATGACCACGGCGCTCGACGATGACCCCATGGTCGCGGACATCCTTATCGACCGCGCGAAGGATATGAGCCGACAGCCCTCCAAAGAAACGGTCATCCTGGTCGGCCACGGACCGGTGGACGACGCCGATAATAAAATGTGGCTCGCGACCATGCGCAGCCTATGCCGTCAAATCCAGAAAGCCGGAGGCTACGAGGCCGCGTGGGCCGCCACCATCCGGGACGACGCTCCCCCGCCGGTCAAGGCCAAGGCCGACGCCGTTTTGCGGAAAATGGTCCGGCGCGCCGATGAGAACGGCGGTCGCGCCCTGGTCGTTCCCGAACTCATCGCGCGGGGCGGCGTCGAAACCCACATCGTCAGGATTTTGCGCGGCTTGCCTTACGCTTGGGACGACAAGACCTTGACCCCCGATCCGCGCTTGGCGCTTTGGGTTCTAAAGCGCGCCCGCCAGGCATTCGCCGGCCGCTGACGCCCGCGAAACAGGACGCATCGCGAACGTCCCCAGGCCCAGCACGGCATCCGCCGCCGCCCATCCCGCGCGCGGGCGGCAAAAGATCGCGGCCCTCTTAATCAGGGCGACCCTTTCGGAGCGCTTGGAAACCAGGGCGGAAACGATGCGGAGCAGTTCCTCCGTCGAGCGGGCTTCTCGCGCGGCCCCGGCGCTGAGCCAAAGGCGCGCGTTTCTTTCCTCTTGGCCCGGCAGCACGCCGAAAAAAATCATGGGCAGGCCGGCGGCCGAAGCTTCCGCGAGGGTCACCCCTCCCGCCTTGCCGATGAGCGCGTCCGCGGCGGCCATAAGCCGGCGAACCGTGCCCTTGTCCGCGCCCAAATAGGCCTTAAGCCTCGGCTGAGCGGCGGAGCGCAGCGCGGACCAAAGCATCTCGTTCTCCCCGCAGAGGGCGACGACCTCCGCGCGCGGGAACCTCTCCAGCAAAGCGACGGCCGCCTCCTTAACCCGGCCCAACCCGCGGCTGCCGCCCGAAAGAAGGAAAACCACGCCCCGCGGATCCAGTCTCAAATCCCGTCGCGCCCGGGTCTTGTCCACAGATTGAGAAAACACCGGATCGATGGGAATTCCCGTTTGAGCGATGCGCGATCTATCGATGCCGGCCGCGGCCAAGCGCTTGGCTGCGAGCGAGGAAGAGGCTAGGTACAAATCGACCTCGGGCGACATCCAGAAGGAATGGATATCGTAATCCGTCGGGCAGGCGACGAGCCGGGTCCGCACCGCGCCCCGTTTTTTTCCCAGCGCCAGAATGGAAAGCGGCGCGGCGTGCGTGCAGACGATGACATCGGGCTTTATCCGCTCGATGGCGGCGAGGACTTTTGCGGCGCGGACCCGCCAATAAAGCGCGCGGCACAAGGCCGCGACGGGCAGAACCGCCCGGCGGTCATAAACCGCGCGCCACAGCCACGGGCAGAATTCCAGGACGCGGATGTAGGATGCGTCCAGGAACGGCCCCAGCACGGGATTGATGTCTGCGGCCGCGCTAACCCGGAAGCACTCGAGGCCGCGCGCGCGAAATTCATTCTCCAGGGCGGCGGCGGCGGACGCATGGCCGGAAGGACTCCGGCCGTAGACGACGGCGACGCGCATGCTTGCGGTGAAGGCTAGGCCTGCTCCCGGCCCTCAGCTCTCCTCGACAACGGAGGAAAGACGGAGGCTAAAGGTCGTCTTCTTGCTTGAGCGTGGCGTAGCGCGCTGGGTACTTGGCCTTGAACTCATCAATGAGCTTTTCACGACGAGCCTTCCAAGCCGCGGAATCGGCGCCCACCTTGCGGTTCATGCCGTCGTAGACCAGGAACTCCCAGATCTTCTTGCCCTCGACGCCCTTGACCGGGCAGCCGGGCTTGTTCATCATGCGGTGCACGTAGCGGCTCCAGATGTGATCCCCGACCTGCCAGACCCCGGAGTTCTTAGCGTCAAAAAACTCGGGATGCCCGGCCTTGAGCTTCTTCATCGCGTCCGCCGCCGAGGCGATGTAGGCCGGCGTGCCGGGCTTGCCTTCGCCGGGAACTTCGACGAAGCGGCTGTTCAAGGGCCGCGCCGCGCTGTGGCAGGTGGAGCAGCGCACCAGCATCAAGGCGTAGCCGCCGGTGTCGGCCGGAAGCGCGCCCGTGTGGTCGTCCTTGGCGATGAGCTTTTCCGCCGCGGCCAAGCCGACCGAGAATTTCGCCGGGTAGGCCTTGAGCGTCGCGGCGTCCAAGCGTTCGGGGCCCAAATCGTTGGGATAAGGATTGGCCAGCGCCTGCTCTCTCTGAAGCTCGGCCGCGCTCTTGCCGGCGGCCGACGCTGAAATCGTGTTGACCAGGGCCATCAGGCCGAACGCGACCACGACGCCCAAGGCCAAACCCAAATACTTGAAATAGTTTCTCATGCCTAGAATCCTCCCTGAGACTGATTGCTTTGCCCGATGGTCAAGAGCCACGTCGCCAAATCGTCCAATTCCTTGCCCTGCAATCCGCGTTTCTCCCAGGCCGGCATGTAGAGCGGCGGCATCGGCCCATCGGGGTTATATCGCGCGACGGCCGTTTCAGGCACGCCGTTGGATATCTTGTTGGCCAGTTCCTGGCGATCGTAAGTGCCCACCACCTGTGTCAAGGTCGGTTCGCGGCCCTTGGCCATCTCCGCGATTTTCTGGGCGTCGGAAAGCTTGGCGTATTGATCCAGGGGCACCTGGCCGGGACCCAAGGCGTTGAAATTACGCCGGCCTTTGGTTCCTAGAAGTCCATGGCAGGCGGCGCAGCCGTATTTCTCGAACACGTACTTGCCGTGCGCGACGGGATTGCTGAAATGGGGATCAGGGTCCGGCATCGGCCCGACGCCGGCGACGTGGTATTGATAGGGGATCTGCTCGTGGGTCAAGGAAAGCAGGAAGGTAGTGATGGCCTGGGCGTCCTGCTCGCTCAACTCCCGGTGGCCTGCGGCGTCATCGGCCGTCCAGTTGACCATTCCGCTGGGAGCGATGGGCTGCGGGTTGTACTTCGCCAACGGGTCATTGACGACGAAAGACTCCGGATCGCTGGCGACGTGAGCGAAAATCCAGTTCTGCAGGGTCCACTGGCTCTTGGGCAACGGCTTGCCGTTAATGCGGATGAGCGAAAAGTTGTACGGCTCGATGCGTTCCAGCGGCTTGTCCGCGATGTTTCCCAGGTCCACGCTGACGGTCTGGCCCACGCCGTTGATGGAGTGGCAGCCTTGGCAGCCGTGTTTGTAGAAAAGCTTCTTGCCCAGGGCTACGAACCGCATGCCCTTGGCGTGCTCGAAATTGGCGTGGCAGCGGGCGCAGGCCGCCTCGATGTACTTGCCTTTCAGGAGCGGCTTTTGCCAGTTGTCCACGAAGCCGTGGGCGTCCTTGGCCGTCGTGGCCATGCCCTGGCCCTGGTGGCAGACGGTGCAGCCGTATTTCTGGAAGCTGTGGGTCTTGTTGAGGTCCATGCCGTCGACCAGCGGGTGGGCGGCGTAGGGCTGCTGCGTGAAATCGTTCTTCATGGTCGGGTTGACGAACTCGTCCATGGCCACGTGACAGGTGGTGCAGCGGTCGACGCCGCCGAAAACGGTCAGTATCTGCTTGATTTGGAGCGGCGTGTGACGGAGCTTCTCGGCCTGCTTCCGGAACTTCGCCGCTTCCTTGGCATCCTTGGCCTCGGCCGCCTGCTTCTCCATCGCGTTTGCGGCCATGTTGTAGTAGTTGCGCTGGTAAACCATCCACATCGGATGGCTGCTGCGCCAGAGCGCGTAGCCTAAAACCGCCACGAGAGCGAAGTTGAAAAGAACGAAAAGTTTCCTATACATGGGTTATATGTTCAAGAACACGGACGGGATGGTCACCAAATACTTGACGTTAAACGCTAGACGCGCGCAAATCTTGACCAAAAGGCCCATGGTGCAGACGACGAGCACCATGGTCACCAGGTAGCGGGCCCAGTCCAGGCCGCGGATGTGACGCTGGGGAATAAGCACGCCGAAGAACGCCACGAACGTGCCGAAGAACACGATCCAAGCGCCCTGGCTCAAAGGGACGTGCGCGCCGTAGCGCAGCGCCAAGGCGAGCGCGACAAACCCGGCGAAGCAGGCCAACGTGGCCTTCACGAGGCTCAAGTTCTTCTGGATGAGCTTGGGCAGGAACATGATGGCCAGGACGGGCAGCCCGAGCGCCGGCACTCCCATCAGCAGCGGGAACTTGCCCACACCAGATGGACCGAACAGATTCCAGGTCGGCGGCGGCACGGGCTTTTGCAGCAGCCACGACTGCCACGGCCAGTACCACACGAAATTCGGCCCCCGGCAGAACTCTCCCATGAAGATGAAGCAGAACCACATGATGATGCCCAGCAGGAACATCGTATTGGCGAAGGGGCGCTCACGGAAGGCATAGCGGCCGACGCCCTTGGGGCTCGGGTCGATGAAAGGAACGGCCATCAGGCCGACGATGATCAAGTTGGGGACCATGACGCCCGCGATCCACGGGTCGAAATAGACCAGCATTTCCTGGAGTCCCACGAAATACCAAGGCGCCTTCTCCGGGTTGGGCGTGGCGTGCGGGTTGGCGATGACGTCGAGCGGCGCGTTGACCAGCAGCGCCCAAACCATGAGGACCAGCAGGCAGGCCGCCGCGGCGATGTATTGCCGCTTGATGAGGTTGGGCCAGGTGTCGATCTTGGGCTCAGTGACGTCGCCGTAGGGCGCGGCGGAGAAGCCGTCTTTTCTGACGCGCCAGAAGTGCAGGATGATGAGGACGCCCAAAAGCAACGGAACCGCGACGCAGTGCAGGACGTAGAAGCGGACCAAGGTGTTGGCGCCGACCGTGGTGCCGCCTAGAAGCACGAAGCGGATGTCGTTGTTCATCTGCATGTGCATCAAGGAGGTGCCGAAAGGCCCGGCGTTGCCCAAGAAGGGCGTCGCGCCGGCCATGTTGGTGCCGACCGTCACGGCCCAGAGGGCGAGTTGGTCCCAAGGAAGCAGGTAGCCGGTAAAGGACAAGAATAGGGTCAGCGTCAGCAGTATGACGCCCACGCACCAGTTGAACTCGCGAGGCCGCTTGTAGCTGCCCGTCAAGAACACGCGCAGCATGTGCAGGATGACGATAAGGACCATGGCCTGGGCCGCCCAGCGGTGGATGTTGCGCAGGAACTTGCCCAGCGTCACGGCGTAAGTCAGATCCTTAATGTCGCGGAAGGCCAAGCCGGGGACGGGCCGGTAGTAGAACATGAGCAGCACGCCGGTGGCCACCAGGACCAGGAACAGGAAAAACGAGAGCCCGCCCAATCCCCACGTGTAGGTCCACTCCAGCGCCCGCTTGCGGACCTTCGTGGGCTGGATGTGCAGCCACACGTTGCCGATCATGTGGTTGGCCCGGTCGCGCGGCGTATCGCTCCAGGCGCCGCCGCGGAAAATGCTGCGCCAGAGCTGCGAGTTGACGACTTCTTTTTTCAGATCTTCGATATCTGGCATTCGCGAGCCTAGGAGAGGGGCAGGAAGAACGGCGGCTCGTAATACATGGGCGGCGTGTCCTGCACGATGCTCTTGTCGATGATCAGATCCCCGGTGGTCGCGACCTCAAGGTGCGGCCGCCAGAGGTTGCGCGGCGCGGGGCCCGCGATAATAAGGCCTTCCTTGGTGTAGACCGAGCCGTGGCACGGGCACTTGAAGAGCTGCTGATCCTGGAACCAGTTCGGGGTGCAGCCCAGGTGGCGGCAAATCGCGATGAGGGCGTAGACGCCCTTGGAGGTCCGCACGACCCAGACCTGCTTGTTGATCCACTTGAGCGAGACGCCCGAGCTGAAATCCTTCATCGGGCCCGCGTTGAAGATGGCGGAGGGCTCGTAGATGACGTTGGGAAAGAAGAATCGTCCGGCGGAGCCCGCGATGACCGCGCCGAACGCGGCCAAAGCCCCGTAACCCGCCAGCAAAAACTGGCCGCGGCTCATTCCGGAAGAGGTTTTTTTTGCTGGGGACGGCTCGGCTGGGGAAACGACTGGGCTGGGAGAGGCGGAAGTTTTTAACTGATCCTCACTCATCGGTGTCGAAATCCTTGCGCACTAGGTTAACACTTCGACTTCGTTTTGTCAACACCGCGCCCGATGCCGCAGAAAAATCGAAAGTAGAATTTGGGCGCGTCCTGGGCCGAGGTTGAAATCCTCGTCGTGGCGGCGCCTCTGTTGAGGCGCGCCGGCCGCGCGCTACTTTCGACGACCCGTCAGCCCGGGGTCATG
>Ga0307373_10010997_pt1 | contig 13202 bp, 10 predicted proteins | sample OX2MG_FD_202534 | JGI IMG/M metagenome (GOLD analysis project Ga0307373, IMG submission 202534) | Soil microbial communities from Risofladan, Vaasa, Finland - OX-2 | ecosystem: Environmental > Terrestrial > Soil > Coastal area > Acid sulfate soil | place: Finland: Risofladan, Vaasa | collected... | reverse complement strand
GGGCCGCGGGACATAATAAATCCGCCCGTCCGTCAAGACCCCGTCAACGTCAAGAAGCAAGACCTTAATCTTGCGGGCCCGCTGCCGGACCTGCTGTTTGGAAAGTGGCACGATCGTCCTTTACTGATGTTTACAAAATATAGTGACGCCGTTCTTTGTAGCGCCGCTCTATGAGCGGCGAAAGACGCGGGTCATAAACCCGCGCTACAGTAATTGTTGCCACTATATTTTGTAACTCTCAATAAGTGATTTGAGAAGCCTCGCGCCCCGCTGGCGTCCGCGCTCCTGGCGCCGCAAACTTGCACGGCCAGATCAAAACATTTGCGTGGACCACAAGTCGTGGATGTGAACCACGCCTTCGAGGCGCCCTTCCGCATCCACCACCATCAGGGATGTGATGCGGCGGGATTCCATCAGATTCAAAGCCTGGGTGGCGAGTTCCTTGCGGTCGATGGTCGCCGGCGCGCGAGTCATAAAATCCCCGGCAACGCGTTCCAGCGCCTTGCCGCCCTCGCGCTCGAAGAAGCGCCGCAGGTCGCCGTCGGAGATGACGCCGGCGAGCTTGCCGCCCTCTTCCACCACGGCAGTGTGCCCCAATCCCTTCTTGCTGATCTCATAGATCACGTCGGACACTCTGGTTTCCGGGCGCACAATGGGAATTTGATCGCCGGTGTGCATCACATGTTCCACGCGCCGCAGCTTGATGCCCAATCCGCCGCCCGGGTGCAGGGCCGCGTAGTCTTCCTCGCCAAAGCCGCGCCGCTCGAGCAGCGCCATGGCCAGCGCGTCGCCCACCGCCAGCATCGCCGTCGTGGAGGCCGTCGGGGCCAGTCCCAGCGGGCACGCTTCCTGGCGTATCCCCACGTCAATCGCCACGTCACTCGCCTGCCCAAGCGTGGAGGAAGGATTGCCCGTCAAAACGATCAGCGGAATCGCCAGGCGCTTGATCGTGTCCAGCAGGCGCAGCAGCTCTTCCGTTTCCCCGCTGTAAGAAAGCGCCAGCACCACATCACCGCGCACCAGCCGGCCCAGATCGCCGTGCAGCGCTTCCGCGGGATGAAGAAAGAAGGAGGGCGTGCCCGTGCTGGAAAAAGTGGCGGAGATTTTTTGCCCGATGATTCCGGATTTGCCCATCCCGGCAACGACCACCCGGCCGCGGCAGACAAACAGGATTTCAGCGGCGCGCTCAAAGCGCGCGTCCAGGCGCTCCACCAAATCGGCGATGGCCCGCGCTTCGATTTCCAGTACCTTCTTGCCGGTCTTGAGACTCATGGGATGTCCAGTTAAGTCAGGGATGATATCACAGAAGGAGTGAAGCCTGAGGAGCGCGCTGCGAGGATAAACTTTTCATTGAGCCTCTAGCCGGCCCGGAGCAGCGCAGCCACCGAGCGCCGCCCGCCCGAAGAGTGGGAATTGGGGGGTGGAGACACTTGAGCCCGCTTCGGGTCGCGCGGCTCTTTGCTTCGGTTCGATTTCGGTTCGTTTTTCTAGCCCTTGCGTGTTTTCAACAACTTAGGTAGCTTCGTTTTCGGTTCGTTTTAGCTTCGTTTTTGATCCCGATCCTTTGTTTTCAATAACTTCTTAGCTTCGTTTTTTAAAAATTGAATTTTCTCCGCTCGCTGTTTTTGGCCATTTAATCGATATTGTCCATATTGTTCATATTGTTCAATGCCTTAGCTCGTTTTTGGTAGCGCAAACTTGTTTTTTAAGTCTGCGGCCTTTGTAGAGTCGTTCCGCTGGAACGTCTGAATTTTGAGACGCCCCAGCCGGGCGTCTCTGCGAATCCTTGCCAACCACCGTGGGCCGTAAAGGCCCGCGCACCAGGGGCCGCCAGGCCGTCGAAACGCCCACACCAGTAGCCTACCATTAAAGGGCCGAAAGTCAAGTACAATCGCGCCTCCCGCCCCGCCGTGCGGGGTGTATAATGCGCAGGGATAGCGGGCAAGGGGGTAAGCGGGTAGCTACGGCACCGATTTTGTGCCGTGGGCCTTCGGCGACCCGCGACCTACAAACCCACGGCATAAAAAGCATGCCGTGGCTACCCGCTTGGTTGATTTGAGATAGATTTCGCGGCGTTTCGCGTCGTATTCGCTGCGGTAAGCCTCGTAAAAGATAAGAAAGATCGAACGGCCGACGGGGCCTTGTCGAGCGAACGGACCCCTCGTTATGCAGGCGGAGTCGGGTTTTTAAGTCGCGCGTCGATCCGATGTAGAATCCTTGGTCGCTAAGGCTTCGAAGCACGTAGACGTAGAAGAATTTTGGCACGACGGGATTTTACTCCGCGGCCTCCAGATTTTCTCCAGAATTTATTTGGCGATTTGGCGGAGCCACGTACCGTCCGGTACGTGGCGGAGAGGGTGGGATTCGAACCCACGTCACGATTGCTCGTGAACACGCTTTCCAAGCGTGCTCCTTCAGCCGCTCGGACACCTCTCCGCGTCGGTTTCCCGGCCAGAAGACCCAGCGGAACCCTTGCCCTGCCGGTTCTCGAAAGTTTCCAGCTCCAATGATATTAGGGCCTTTCGCCCCGGAACCGCAAGGAGGAGAGTAAAACTGTTCTGCGGTGCGTCCAACAAAATCGAGGCGGGCAACGGTCGCGGACGGATATTTCAAAGCTCTGGCAGGAAGGTCATCGGCCATCGGTAAGGCCGTCCCCTTCACAACCTGAATCGCGTAAGGATGGTGGCTGCCGGGAAAGTATCCAGTCTCAAAGATCCGAACCTACAGCCCCCGGACCTATTTCGCGGACTTTTGGGGAACCCAATAAAGCTCTTCGCGGGTGGATTCTTTCGAGAAGCCGCGGCGCTGCAAGATCCCTTTCGAATTCTCAATCATCTGAGGATGCCCGCAGAGGTACACCGTAGTGTCGGAAGCTGAAAGGCCATAGATGTCCAAATACTTCCTGAGGACATCTTCCGCCCGCCCCACCTCTCCTTGCCAGGCGGGATCTTCCCAGGGGCGGCTGGCTGTGGGAACGTAACGAAGCCAGTCGTATTTCTCCGCCAGGGCCTCGAGCTCATCGCGATAGGCAAACTCCCAGGATCGGCTGGCCGCGTGCAAAAGAAATAACCGGATGGACGGCGGCTGCCCTTGCTCAGACTCGCGGACCAAGGTCCGCGCCATGCTGACGTAAGGAGCGACGCCTGTCACCGTACTGACAAGAAAATGATTGGCGTGCCCGCTCTTCATATCCAGCGTGAACAGGCCTTTTGCCTGGCGACGCATGAGGAGGGTATCCCCCACATGCAAATCGAAGAGCGGGGGCGTCAGTTCACCAAAGGTCACCAGCTCAAAAAAGAATTCCAACTCCTCTTCCAGCGGGCTGGAAGCAATCGAGTAGGCGCGCTCCAGGGGCTTGCCGTCGCGTTCAATCCCCAACGTGGCGTACTGCCCCGGGCGGAAAGGGAGTGGCTCCTCTGGTCTGATTCGCACCATCCACAAATCAGGACTGAAGTCCTTGCGATACGTCACCGTAACCTTCTGGTATTTGCTTTTCATCCCGGTCATGAGTTTAGATTACCGATGTTTACAAAATATAGTGACGCCGTTCTTTGTAGCGCCGCTCGAGGAGCGGCGAAAGACGCGGGTCATAGACCCGCGCTACAGTAATAGTTGTCACTATATTTTGTAACTCTCAATAGAACTCCCTTCTCAATTTCCAATGCCAACTTTCCTGCTCCGGCGAATGGCTTGCAAGCTTTCCGAGCCCGGCACAAGCATCGCATGACGAGCGGCGCCTCCCCCCATGGCCGTGTTCGGACTGATCCATGCCTGCCGAAAAACGGCGACGGATTGCGCCTCTTCTTTCCCCGCCCGCATCACCATACCATAGGATTACTATCCTAAACTTATTGAACAAGTTTTTCTAACCGCAAATCCTGGTCCGGGGATCCAGCTTGAACAGCCGGAGCAGTCGGCGTATGATGATGGCGAAAGGCAAGAGCTGAGATGCGAAGTCCCCGGACCAGGCGATCAGCGACCCACGATCTTGAGGCATTCGTCTTTGGGATGGAACCGCGGTCGCAGACCTGCCAGCAAGCCGTCGCTCCCCGCCAGCCTGATGTCCGCGAAAGTCCCTAAGGGAGGAGAGCCCTTCAAACCTTCGAACACATTGTGCCGGCACAGATGTTGCTTATGAGCCGAACCAAACCTATCAGTCTGGCGATCCACGGATCCTCCGGCCTGAATCATAGCGGGTCGATAGTCTTGCTGGAGCGGGAAGATGCTAACCTGCCCCGGCGCGCGGAGAACTCTATCAGGAAGAAGATGAGTCCCGCCGCCGGCAGCAGAGGCCCCGCCTGACCACGGAGGTCTGACCAGGTCGGGGGACGACGCTTGTCAGCCGAAAATCGTGAATCCTTTAATTCAAGAACTCGTTGCTAGCGCCCCAGTGCTGACCGATGGCGCCTGGGGAACCCAACTGCAAGCACGCGGGCTCGAACCCGGCGCCTGTCCCGATGCCTGGAATCTGCTCTATCCCGAGCGTGTCGAGAAGGTCGGGCGCGCCTACGTCGCAGCAGGGAGCCGCATCATCCTGACCAACACTTTCCGCGCCAACCGGATTGCCCTCGAGCATTACGGCCTGGCCGGCAAGACCGAGAAGATCAACCGGGCGGGGGTGGAGATTTCCCGCCGCGCGGCGAACGGCCGTGCCTATGTTTTCGCCTCACTGGGGCCAAGCGGCAAAATGCTGATGACGGGTGAAATCAGCGAGTCTGAAGTCCGTGCAGCCTTTGAAGAGCAGGCAAACGCCTTGGCCGCGGCCGGCGCGGACGCGATCGTCATCGAGACCATGAGCGACCTGGACGAAGCAAAATTGGCCGTTGCCGCCGGACAGGCCGCTGGGCTTCCTGTCGCCGCTTCCATGACCTTTGAATCCGGCCGGGATCATGACCGGACCATGATGGGCACAACCCCCGAAGAGGCTGCCCGCGAACTCGCCGATGCCGGAGCAGACGTGATCGGCGGAAATTGCGGTCAAGGGGCGGAAGACTACCTTGCCATCTGCAAACGTCTTCACGCTGCCACCAAACTCCCCATCTGGATGAAGCCCAACGCGGGTCTGCCCGAGTTGACCACGAAGGGCGTCCAATACCGCGAAACCCCGGAATCCTTCGCCCGCCACGCCCAAGCCTTGGTCCAGGCCGGAGCAAGTTTTATCGGGGGCTGCTGCGGAACAACCCCGGAGTTCATTCGCGCGGCCTCGCGCGCGCTCGCGGGGAACGCGGGCTCTTGAGGCGGTAAGGTTAGAAACGTATGCGGCTAATGCTCCTGAGTTGCGAAATCTTTTTCCGGGAATTCTGCGCGTGCGTGGCGCGTTCGCCGCACACCATCGATGTTGAATTTCTGCCCAAAGGCTTGCACGACATCGGCACTGAAGGCATGCACAAGCGGCTCCAGGCGGCGCTCGACCAAATCGACGAAAAGGCCTATGACGCCATTCTGCTGGGCTACGGCCTCTGCAACAACGGGATCGTGGGCCTCGAGGCGCGCCTGAAGCCTCTCGTCGTGCCGCGCGCCCATGATTGCATCACGCTCTTTATGGGCAGCCCCGCCCGCTATATGGATTATTTCCAGAACAACCCCGGCGTCTACTTCAAGACGACCGGCTGGATCGAACGCGGGGACGCGGAAGGAGAACTGTCGCAGCTTGCCCTGGGCAAAAGCCTGGGCTTGGCGCAAAGCTTTGAAGAACTCGCCGCCCGCTACGGAGAAGAGAACGCCCGCTTTCTCCAGGAGGAACTGGGCAATCTGACCAAGCACTACCGCCAGTTCACCTTCATTAAAATGGGAATGAAACAGGATGACAGCTACGAGCAGCGCACGCGCGAGGAAGCGGCCGCGCGAGGCTGGAAATTCGAAAAACTCGAGGGTGACATGGGCCTCATCGAGCGCCTGGTGAATGGCGTTTGGGACGAGAAAGAATTTCTAGTCGTGCCGCCCGGCCACCGCGTTGTTCCCACCTATGACGAGCGCATTATTGGCACGGAGCAAGCCGGCTCATGAACAGTCGTGAACGCGTGATCGCTATGTTGGAAGGCCAGCCGGTCGATCATCTCCCTCTCATGCCCATTACCATGATGTTTGCTTCCGACCTGATCGGGGCAAAATATCTGGACTATGCGACAAACTTCCGCGTGCAGGCGGAGGGCCAGATCCAGGTTGCCGAACGATTCGGCCTGGACCACGCGAGCGTGGTCTCCGATCCCTGCTGCGAAGCTTCCGACCTGGGCTCTAGCGTCAAGTTCTTCCCCAACCAGCCGCCGGCCATCGATGAGGAGAACGCCCTTCTAGCGGAAAAAGACAAACTCACGGAGTTGAAAATCCCCGCCCTGCCGGGGGGAGTCCGGATGACGAACCGTGTGCAGGCCGTAGGCTTGCTCAAAGAACGGATCGGCGGGGACAAGATCGTCGAAGGCTGGATCGAAGGCCCCTGTGCGCAGGCTGCGGATTTGCGCGGCATCAACGCCTTGATGACGGACTTCTTCGACGATCCGCCATTCGTTTTCGACCTCTTTGAATTTGTTCTCGAGTTGGAGGTGGCTTTTGCCAAGGCCCAGCTTGCCGCAGGCGCAGAGCTGATCGGCGTCGGCGACGCTGCGGCGTCGCTGGTGGGTCCGAAGATCTACCAGGAATTCGTCTGGTCTTACGAGAAGAAGATGGTGGACAGGCTCCACGCCTTGGGGGCGCGCGTGCGGCTGCACATTTGCGGCAACACGAAGCAAATCCTGGAGGGCATGGGCCGCCTGGGTTGCGATCTGGTCGATTTGGACTCGCCCACCCCCTTGCAGGACGCGCGCGCGGCCATGGGACCGGACCAAGTGCTGCTGGGAAATCTCGACCCCGTCCGCGACCTGCGAGACGGGACGCCGGAGTCGGTGTATGCCGGCGTGGCCAAGTGCCACCGCCAGGCCGGCCCCAGGTTCATCGTGGGTGCTGGCTGCGAGGTTGTGCGGGATACTCCCGCGGCTAATTTGCAGGCGATGGCGCGCTATGCCTTCAACAGCCACCCTGAGCGCCAAGCCGTGCATGTCTTGAACAAGGAAGCCCAAAAGTGACGGAGAAGAAAAACTATCGGATCGTTCTTCAGCCCACCCACGCTGAGTTGACGGCCCCGGCGGGAACGTCGTTGCGCGATTTACTCTTTGAGCAGGGAGTGGAGTTTCCCTGTGGCGGCCAGGGGCGCTGCCGCGGTTGCCGGGTGCGCGTGCATGAGGGGACAACGGAAATCAACGCGGCGCAACGCGAGCGGCTTTCAGCCCAAGAGTTGGCCAACGGCTGGCGCCTTGCCTGCCAATGTTCGGTCGTTGACAACTTGGTCATCGAACTCCGCCAGTGGGACGCGGCCATTCTGGCGGACGACACCGCCTTCAGCTTCGTGCCCCGTGAAGGCCTCGGCGCGGCCGTAGACCTGGGCACCACCACGCTGGTGGCCCAGTTGGTGAACCTCGCCACGGGCAAAGTAATGGCTGTTCGGACGGCCCTCAATGCGCAGGCGCGCTACGGCGCGGATATTATGAGCCGCCTCCAGTTCGCGACCTCGGGCGGCGGCCAAGCTACTCTTAACCACTTGATTCGACAGCAGATTGCCGGCCTGATCCGTCAGTTAATTCTCCTGGCCAAGGTTCCCGGCTCTGACCTTCGCGATGTGGTGCTGGTGGGCAACACGGTGATGCATCATCTGTTCTGCGGGATTGACGTGGAGCCTCTTTCGCATTACCCTTTCGAATCGAAGGAACTTGATCTTCAAACCTTTCGTGCAAGAGACCTCGAATGGGACCTGAGCGATCGCTCCGTGATCCGCTTTCTACCCTGCCTGGGCGGCTTTGTAGGCAGCGATATTCTGGCGGGTATTCTGGCCACCAAGCTGGGCGAAAGCCGGGAACTCACCGGGCTCATGGACCTCGGAACCAACGGCGAAATTGTCGTCGGCAATCGCGAGAGACTATTCTGCGCCTCCACGGCTGCCGGCCCTGCCTTTGAAGGAGCACGGATCTCGATGGGCATGCGCGCCGCCACCGGCGCCATCAGCCAGGCAGAGGTTAAGAATGAGCGCCTGGTGTGCCACGTTTTGGGGAACGCCGCTCCGCAAGGCCTGTGCGGAAGCGGCCTGGTAGATGTGGTGGCCGCGGGTTTAGAGATGGGAGCCATTCAAGAGTCCGGGCGTCTGGCCAACGGCGCCAAAGAGTGGATGCTGGCGCCACCCGTGGTGCTGACCCAAAACGATATTCGTGAACTGCAACTCGCCAAGGCCGCCATCGCCGCCGGCGCGCGGATTCTTCTCGAACGCTCCGGCACTTCTTTCGCCGATCTAAAAGAGTTATACTTGGCTGGCGCCTTCGGCAATTATATTCGCCATGCCAGCGCGCAAAGGATCGGCCTGATCAACCTGCCCTCCGAGCGAATCGCGCCGGCGGGTAATACCGCTTTACTGGGAGCCAAGCTTGCCATGTTCAGCCTGGATGGTGAAGATGGCTCTTACACTCAACTGCGTCATCGGATCGAGCACGTGGCCCTCAAGGCCGACACCAACTTTCAAGACATCTTCGTCGAGGAATTGACATTTCCAAGCAGCAACCATGTTCACAGCTAGATGGAGGAGACGATGAGCATTTTTGACGATCTACAGCAAGCGATCATTGATGGAAAGAGTCCTCTCGCAAAGGAACTGACCGAGAAGGGCTTGAGCGAGGGCTTGCGGCCCGCGGAGTTTTTCCCCAATGCGATCATCCCGTCCATGAACGAGGTCGGGCGCCGCATGCGGGAGTGTGAGTTCTTTATTCCTGAAGTGCTGATTGCGGCGCGCGCCGCCCGCGCCTCGACGGACATCCTGCGTCCTTTGCTGGTGGGGGATGAAGCCGTTAGTTCCGCCGGCACGGTGGTTTGCGGCACGGTGAAAGGCGACTTGCACGACATCGGAAAGAATATCGTGGCCATGATGCTGGAGAGCGCCGGCTTTGAGATCGTGGATTTGGGCGTGGACGTTTCGCCCGAAAAGGTTGTCGAGGCCGTCCGCCAGCACCAGGCGAACGTGGTCGCCATGTCAGCGCTCCTGACCACCACGATGGTAAATATGAAAGCGGTCATTGAAGCCCTCGCGAGCGCCGGCCTGCGCGACCAGGTCAAGGTCATGGTGGGCGGCGCCCCGGTGACCGAAGCGTGGGCGCGCTCGATTGGCGCCGATGGCTATGGCAAGGACGCCTCCGCCGCCGTCGAAACGGCCCGAAGCCTCCTTGCTGCGTGATGACAGTCGCAGAAGAGTGCAGGCAGGCGCTGGACGCTCGCGAGCGTCCGGCGCGGCGAAGCATGGAAGGAGGGATGAAGTCATGATGACCTCACGCGAGCGCGTGCATCTGGCGCTTGAGCACAAGGAGCCTGATCGGGTCCCTTTGGACCTGGGGGCCAGCGCCGTGACCGGGATGCACGTGGATACCGTTTACAAACTCCGCCAGGCCCTCGGGCTCGACCAGCCCGGAACCCCCGTCAAGGTCACCGAACCTTACCAACTGCTGGGCGAAATCAAGCCCGACCTGATGGAAGCCGTCGGGATCGACGTCGTGGGGCTCGGCAAAACCGCCACGTTGTTCGGCTTCAAGAATGAAGGGTGGAAGCCCTGGACAACGTTTGAAGGCACCCCCGTGCTGGTTCCGGAAGGCTTCAATACCGAACCCGACCCCAACGGAGATATCCTGATGTATCCCGAAGGCGACCAGTCCGTGCCGCCCAGCGGCCGCATGCCCAAAGACGGATTCTATTTCGACGCCATCGTTCGCCAGCCCCCCATCGATGATGACAAGTTGAACGTGCAAGACAACCTGGAGGAATTCGGCCCCATCGCCGCCGAGGATCTCGAGTATTTCCGGCGCGAGTCGGAGCGCCTCTACACGGAAACGGACAAGGCCATTCTGGCAAACTTCGGCGGGACGGCCTTCGGCGATATCGCGCTGGTGCCGGCGCCGTGGCTCAAACATCCCAAGGGGATCCGCGACATCGAAGAGTGGTACGTCAGCACCAAAACACGCCGCGACCACGTCTATAGAATCTTTGAACGTCAGTGCGAAATCGCCCTCAGCAATCTGGAAAAGATTTTTCAAGTCGTGGGCAATCGCGTCACCGCCGTCTTTGTTTCCGGAACGGATTTTGGCCAGCAAAACGGCCCGTTCATCTCCAATAAGTCTTATCGCGATCTCTTCCAGCCTTTTCACAAGCAAGTGAATAACTGGATCCACAAAAATACCCAGTGGAAGAGTTTTATTCATTCCTGCGGCTCGGTTCGGGCGCTTCTGCCGGATTTTATTGAGGCGGGATTCGAGATCATCAACCCGGTGCAATGCTCGGCAGCCGGCATGGCGGCGGAAGAATTGAAGCAGGAATTCGGAAGCCGGGTCACCTTCTGGGGGGGCGGCGTCGATACGCAGCGCACCCTTCCTTTTGGGACTTCGGAGGAAGTCCGGCAGGAAGTCTGCGCCAGGCTGAAGACCTTTGGCCGGGGAGGCGGGTACGTCTTCAACACCACGCACAACGTGCAGGCTCGCGTCCCGCTGGAAAACGTAAAGGTCATGTACGAGACGGTCCGCAAATGCGGGCAATACCCGCTTTGATGGAACGTTAAAGCATGAGCAGTTTGAAACTGCACTTTCCCAATGTCATGGTAGCTGGCAGCGGACCGGACTTGGGCGCCGATGACGAACAACACCGGTAATTCATCACGGATACCAATCCGTGACGACCTTCCGGAATGCGTTAATGGTGTCCTGGATCGGAGTATAACCACGCCGCGTACTTACAAGCTCGGAGGCGAAAACATTGAGCAGGAAGCGTGCTAGCTTGGGACGATGATGCTTTTTGGGGATTGGCATCGGGCACATTTGAGAGCGCCCTAAGGCGAAATAAAAGCGAAGGCGTCACGGTTGACCTCAAAGTTACTCTTTAAGTTAGTAACAAGATATGCTATTCATGTCATGGAGCTTTACCGCTGGCAGAATTCATGGGGAGGACAAAGGGACTTAGCAAGCGGTTCCAGGCCGGTTCAAGTGGGTTCTAAGAAACTCAAAATTTGTCTGGACGGAGGTACGAAGTGAGAAACAACGGAAGTGCAATGGCCCTCGAAAAAAATCCCACAAATGTGCTGGCGGCGTTCGAGATCCTTCTGGAGGAACTGGAGACAGAAATCGAGTTGATCAATAAAGTTGGGTCCAGCGCCTTTGCAAATCGGGACTATGATCGCGCCCGACAAGCTCTGGCGCGCGCCGATCAAGCGACGGTATTCAGGGAACAAGTCTCTGCGCTTCGCGTGGAATGGGAAAAGCTGGCTCCCCCGCCGAACAGCGATGATGATGGAATGGATATGAATGAGCGGCACGACCTCAATCGGCTCCGCCGGGGGCTTCGCACCAGGGAAACAGCCTATTTCAAACCCATTCTGCAGATATTGAACCAGATGGGCGGGGCGTCCAAGACGAGTGAAGTATTGAGCCGGATCCAGAAGGTAATGAAGGGAACTCTCCAGGAAGTCGATTATGAACCTTTGGCTTCCGATCCCGAGATCCCGCGCTGGTGGAACACTGCCCAATGGGCACACCATTCCATGGTGCAGAACGGACTGCTGAAGGCGGATTCTCCCCGCGGAACTTGGGAGATGACGGAAGCGGGCACGAAGCTGATTTCCGAGTTTGAGTCCTGAATTTGGCCCTAGCCGGCTGGGCGATGGCAGAAGCAGAGCTCCTCAGTAGCACCACGGATGGAGGATGGGCGCAAACGTCCGCGTTGGCAGCATTCCATAGTTGTCTTCCATCACCCCATCCCAGTTCGCCGGGTTCCCTGCTCTCTGCGGGCTCGCGTCGATCCCCCCCGGGCAAAGGCCCGGAACCCACCTCATCAAAGCACCCCCGTCAAATGTGGACTGCCAAGACCGGCGAAGTTCCCAGTTGAATCACGCGGTGCGTGGTGGAACCAAAAAGGGCAAGGTCCAGCGCATTGCGTCCCCGCACGCCCACCACCACCAATTCAGCTTGCACCTCCTGAGCGACGCGGACGATCTCCTCGTGCGGTTTCCCGGTGTGCACAAACGATTGAATCTTGCAGCAGTTTCGCGCCTCCTCCGGGATGGAATCTTCGAGGCGCCGCCGGATACGTTCCGTTTCTGCCGGAAGGTCCGATGAAGCTGGTGGATGTTCCAGCACGTGGAGCAGCGCGAGCTCGGCTTTGTATTCGGTGGCCAGAGAAAGCGCGTACAGAAGTGCCCGGTCGGAACACTCCGAAAAGTCCGAGCAAAAGAGAATTTTGCGCAGTTGGACGGATTCCACACCTTTTGCGGGGACAACAAAATCGTGCGCCGGCTTGCGCACCACCAGCACCGGACAGGGCGCTTTCCGCAAAACCTTTTCGGTCACAGAACCCAGGGCCAGCCGCTCGAATCCCCGGCGGCCGTGGGTTCCCATCACGATCAGGTCAACGGCTTGTTCCTTCGCGAGCGCCAGAATACAGTCGGTCACTACTCCCTCGTCCACAATGACCCGTGAGTGAGCGCCGTCCTGCGCACGGACCTTCGCAAACTCTCGAAGTTGCTCTTCTGCATGGCCGCGCAACTCCCCATAAAACTCATCGACGGAGTCGGGAATCGCATATTCAGGGTACCCGAGGGTCAGCGGCCTCACAACATGCTGGAGGAGCACTTCCGATCCATAGTGCCGGGCCAGTGACAAGGCGTAGTCATAGGCCTTTTCGGAGAATTCCGAGAAGTCTGTGGGGCAGAGGATCCGTTCGATTCTTAGCATCGCGCACCTCCTCCCGGACGCCCGGTTTGTTCATCACCGCTGCGTCCCTTTCCAATCCCGGAACTAAAAGTCGCTTTCGTCACCCAGGCTCCTAAACCAGGGACTTTAGACACATCCCCTCACTTTAAGCTTAGGCTCTTGATGGATTCCTGTCTGTGACACTAATCACTGGGGGCGGACCTCCGTTCTGGAGACCTTGGAGCACCTGAGCCCGGTTTTCGGACCCCGCCGCTCGCTCCGGCCACGTTATAGCATTTAGCGGAACGGCGAACGAATTTGAAAAACCGCAATTCTTTAAGTTGCTAAGAGTGGAAGCTCTTGCCTTAATGGGAAAAAGCCGTGCTGGCGGTAATGCACCGAGGACCGCCGTCTTGGCGTGTGATGCCCCGTCGTCAAGCGGACAGCCGCCGAGGATGAAGACCGGAC
>Ga0307373_10010994_pt1 | contig 13203 bp, 9 predicted proteins | sample OX2MG_FD_202534 | JGI IMG/M metagenome (GOLD analysis project Ga0307373, IMG submission 202534) | Soil microbial communities from Risofladan, Vaasa, Finland - OX-2 | ecosystem: Environmental > Terrestrial > Soil > Coastal area > Acid sulfate soil | place: Finland: Risofladan, Vaasa | collected... | reverse complement strand
GGCCACCTGCAACGCGGTCACCAGCCGCGGGTGCCGGAAGGACCGGGCGCTGATCAGCGTTCCGAACCCCGCGCCGGGCGGGAGCGGGCCGGCCGCGCTCGCCATCAACCCGCGGACCAGCACGATCTATGTGACCCACGCCCGCTCGAACCAGCTGTCCGTCATCAACGGCAAGATCTGCAACGCCGCTGACCTGCGAAGGTGCCAGCGGGCCAGCACCACCGTGAGCGTTGGCAGCCAGCGCTATTACCCGACGGTCGCGGTGGACCCGGTCACGGACACCATCTACCTCGGCAGCTGGAACGAGGGCCTGCTCGTGATCGACGGCCGGACCTGCAACGGCACCGATGCCCGCGGCTGCGGGAAGGTCCTGGCCACGGTTCCGGTCGACGGCTGGCCCACCGATATCACGGTCGACCAGGCGACCGGCAGCCTCTACGTCACCGGCGCCGATGCCAGCGCCGTGACGGTCATCAACCGGAACACCTGCAGCGCGCTCACCGTGTCCGGCTGTGCCGGGCACCTGCTGGCGGCCAGGGGCGGGGCCGGCCCGGTGGCAGCGGCCAGCGATCAGGCATCGCCCACGCTCTATGTGGCGGACGGGGAGTCCAATACCGTGTCCATGATCGACACGTCGGTGTGCAGTGCCGCCGCTGGCAGCGGATGCGGGCAGGTCCCAGCCTCGTTCCCGGCCGGGACGGGGCCGCACGCGGTAGCGGTCGATCCCGGGAACCGCACGGTCTACGTTCTGGAAGGCCAGGGCCTGTCCGTCATCAGCAGCCGGGCCTGCAATGCGGCGTACGTGCGCGGCTGCCCGGCCCGGTCCCCGGCCGGGACCATCCCCCCCGGCGCGGGCCGCAACCCGACGTATTACTGCGACGCCACCATCGCCGCCTATGACTCCGGTGAGCCGGCCGGGCCGCTGATCAGAGGGTCTGTGCGGGTTGCCGCGGGTTCGGCGGGCGGGCTCGGCTGGAGCCTGTGGGCGAAGAAGGGGATAGCCGATCCCTATGGGATCGAGCAGGGCGGGATGGTGCTGAACGGCCGGTGGTACGGGCTGTGCAGCGCGCCGCTGTCGGCGGGCCCGGACGCGGGCTTCGAGGTGATCGACACCGGCGGGCGCGGGGTGGTCTATGGCTTCATCCAGCACCCCTACCCGGTGACCATCAGCCTGTCGTCCGGCCGCCAGCTGCCGCGGCCGGCCTCGGTTCTCCTGCACGGCACCACGTTCTTCATCGCCCGGCTGCCGCGGTCCGCGTGCTCGTACCGCCGGATGACGCTCCACGCCGTGGCGTCACGGGGGCCAGCCTGGAGCGGCACGGGCAACGTGACGTTCGGCTCCTGCGTGCCTGGCCGGCTTGTCAGCACCAGCCAGGGTGACGGCACCTGGGGTCCTGGCGCGGGCAACTAGCGCGGGGATGACCCATGATCGCACCGGCTGCCCGCGGCAGCCGGTGGTGCGGCCTGGCTAGCCGATAACGGTGACGTACGCGCCGACCAGGCTGGCGTGCTGCTGGTCGATGTCTCCGGCGCGCCGGTCGCCGTGGCCGTCGCCGAAGTGCGCGAACGCCTTCGTGGACGCGATCGGGTTCGGCCCATCGGGCGCGTGGCCGTGGAAGGAGATGTGGACGAACGAATCATCGGCCAGCCGCAGGACCAGGTAGGTGACGTTGTCCGGGGCCTTCTCGGCGAGTTCGGCGAACACGGCCTCCACCCGTCGCTGATTGTCGTCAGCTGCCTCGGCGGAGCGGCTCGCGTACCGGGTCACCAGCCGGTACTGGACCGGCCCGGCCGGCGCTGAGCTGCTGGTGCTGTCACTGTGCGCGGTAGTCACGTGTGCATGTCCCCTCGGTTGCTGGAGCGGTACATCTGATACGACGAACGGGGAGCCCCCCGATCGACAGGCCTGGCCGGCCAGTTACGTTCCGGCGACCCCTGGTACCGGCGGCGATGGCCAGCGTGGCGGCGCAGCGCACCAGGAAGTTGACGTCCATCAGCCACGACCAGGGGCCGACTCCGTAGTCGCTCTCGGCGTTGGGCAGCAGCGAATCGCCCGGCCGCAGGAATGCCAGCGCGACATCAATGGCCACGTACACCGCCAGCCCCGCGACACCCGCCCACGCCAGCGCGCGGGCCGGTCCGGGCGCGTGCCCGGTCAGCGGGCCCGCATCCGGTTGTTGCGAGGGTTGTGCTCGACCTCGGCCAGCCCCAGCGCCTCCAGCACCGGCGGGACGTAGTTGCCGAACCGTCCGCGCAGCCCCTTCTTCATGCCGTACCAGCCGCCGACCGGGTTGGCGGCTGACCGTCCCCATGCCTCGACCGTGCCGTCCTGGGCCGGGTTTCTGCTCGTCGGCGTTGCCCAGCGGCACCCAGTCGCCGTTCTCCTTTGTGCTCGATCTGCTCGCGCTTGGCGCCGAGGTCGAGGTCCTGCATCCACCAGGACATCGCGCCGAGGTCGCCCGGGCGGCACAGCGGATCGCCGGGCTGCACGCCGGGGACCCGGCCTGAAGGCCACGACGGGCCGCGTCAGCTGGCGGCCGCTGCCGGGTGGGCGGGCTCCGCGCCCAGGACGCGCCGAGCGGCAGCCCGGATGAGGACCACGGACCAGGTCCGGAACGGCTTCCAGGCCTCGGCGAGCGCCGAGAACTCGGCCGGGCCCGGTAGCGCGGGCAGCTGGTAGAGCTGTGCCGCGAGTGCCCGTGCCCTGGGTTCGCTGACCGGGAGCACGTCGGTGAAGCCGGTGCCGCGGATGGCGATCAGCTCGCTGTAGAACGGGCAGTCCCGGCGCCGCCGCCTGCAGCGTCCCGATCACCGGGTCCCGCTCGCCGACCAGCATGAACGCGGCACCATCGTGATCGAGCGACAGCACCCGGGCCACCTGGCGCCGCACCGCGGCCACGTCAACGCCGGCCGGCCCGTGCACCGCGGCGTGCACGACGGCGGCCGCGTCCTGCCGCACCTCGACCCGGCCTGCTGCTGATATCCGTCCAGGCAGAACGCCAGTCGCAGGACGCCGTCCCAGGCCGCAGCATCGCGCTGGCCGAACCCGAACATGGCCGCTTCCGCCAGCGAGAACGGCCCCCGTGGCGTGATGGTGGCCGATGCGCTCACGGCGTTCCTCCCCGTTCGCTATGGCCTGACCGGATACTGCCACCAGGCTCGGACATTTCCGTGGCTGCTACCGTGCCGTGCATGCGGGTGGCGCATGAACGGCGTCAGCCCTGGCGGCCACGAGGGCGGAGGGGTAGCCGATGGCGCTGGAGATCAAGCGGCTGCAGCTGGCCAGCCTGCGCGGGGTCGATGGCCTGGAATGGCCGGTGCACGGGTTCGTGGTCACCCATCCTGGTGGGGCGGTGCTGGTGGACACCGGGGTCGGCGGGCCGCAGGAGTGGCTTGACGACTGGCGGGTGGTCAACCGCTCCGTCGCGGACGCGCTCGCCGGGCTGGGCATGACGCCCGGCGACATCGGGCTGGTGATCAACACCCACCTGCACTTCGACCACTGCGGCCAGAACGCTGTCTTCCCGCACGCCCCCTGCTACGTCCAGCGTGCCGAGCTGGACAGGGCACGGCGTGAGTCACCGGAGCTGTATGACTGGTTCGGGTTCGCCAACGCCCGGTTCGAGCTGCTCGACGGGGACAGCGAGATACTGCCCGGCCTCGCGGTGATCGCCACACCCGGGCACACCGCCGGTCATCAGTGCGTGGTCGTGCGATCCGGCACCGGCGGGCCCGACCTGCTGATCGGGGACGCCGCCTACACGCCGCGCCAGTACGCCAGCCCGGCCGGTGAGAACCTGCCGGACGGCCAGGCCAGCGACCTGCCCGCCTGGCGGGACTCGCTGGGCCGGATCCGGTCGATGAGCCCGGCGCGAGTGCATTTTTGCCATCACACCGACGTGGTCCACTCCTGAACCGCTAACCGGGCCGTCTGATCACCTCTCACCTGCAGGCGCTGGCGTGGCACCGGCGCGGGCGCGGCGGCGGGATCTGGCGCTGGCACGGCCCCGGATACCGGGTAGCCCCAGGCAGCGCACATGTCCCGCAGTTCGGCCGGGACGTCGGCCGTCCGTGGCCAGGGCACACCAGGCAGAACGCGGCCGGAGCGGATCTTCTCTGACGCATCGCCGAGGCCGGTGGCGAAGCGGTGATCGGCGAACTGCCCGTACTCCAGCATCCCGGGCTCGAACGCCAGGCCGAGGTAGTCGCACAGCTGACGGGCCGCCGCCTCCGGCTCCGCGGTCAGGTCCTCGTACCGGATGGTCGAGCCGGGGAGCGCCTGCCGGGCCTGTTCGACCTGAGTCATGTAGCGCAGGCCTTTCGCGATGGCCTCGGCCAGGCTGCCAGACTCCCCGGGATGCCAGGAAGGGTGCCACGAGGCGTGCAGCGAGGCGACGGCGGCCGCCGGGTGGCGCAGCAGGAAGATGAACCGGGCATCCGGCCAGCACTGGGCAATGCGGCGCCAGATCAGCACGTTGCTCGGTGTCTTGGCGACGAGCGTGGGCTTGCCGCTGCGCCAGAGCGCGTCGGCGAGCAGCCGGTCCCAGAGCATGTGATCCAGATCTTCGCCGGTGAGCCGCAGCGCCGTCAGGGACGTCTGGATCCACTGGCTCTCGGCCCGCACCGACAGGTGCCCCAGCGGGACCTCGGGGGGGGCGTAGAGCTGGGAGTGACTGCCCAGGACGGCCCGCAGCAGGGTGGAACCTGACCGGGCTGCGGACAGGATGAACACCGGCGCGTTCAGCAGCCGGTCTCCCTGCGCCGGTGGGAGCCGCCATTGCCGGTGGCCACGCACGTAGGCCAGTTCGAGGCCGAAGGTGTGACGCAGCGTTGTGTTTACATAGCGTTTCCACACGATCACACAACGTATAACCTGTGGATGGCCTGCACATGGCTATTCCGCGACGCCACGCCGGCCGGGGCCGGGTCCGCGGCGGCAGAGCCACTGCCACCGGTCGTCTACGCTGCCGCTGTGCTGGAAGTCCAGGACTGGGATGTCGCGGTCATCGGCGCCGGGCCGGCCGGCCTGGCCGCCGCTGCCGCCGCGGCGGCAGCCGGGGCCCGCACGATCGTGCTGGAGCGGGCCACGCATCCCCGGTACAAGACCTGCGGTGGTGGCTTGATCGGGGCCTCGCTGGCCGCCGCCAGCGGTCAGATCGCGGTGCCCGTGCGCGACCACATCCACGCCGCGAGCGTCACCCTGGACGGCAGGCGTGAATTCACCCGGGAGGAGGCCGAGCCGCTGCTGGCCATGGTCGTCCGCGAGGAGTTCGACGCCGCCCTGCGCGCGGCCGCCCTCACCGCGGGCGCGGCCATCAGGGAGCGGTCGCCGGTGCGGGGCATCTCCCAGTCCGGCGACCACGCCTGTGCGCGGCTGGCGGACGGGTCATCGGTCCGCGCCAGCGTGATCGTCGGCGCGGACGGCTCCTCGGGTGTCAGCGGACGTTACACGGGGGTCGACTGCCCCCAGGTGGATCTCGGCCTCGAGTGGGAGATCGCCGTCCCGGCGCCGGTCCAGGCCCAGTGGCGGGGGCGGATACTGCTCGACTGGGGCCCGATCCCGGGCTCGTACGGCTGGGTGTTTCCCAAGGGCGACCGGCTCACGGTGGGGGTCATTGCCGCCCGGGGCCAGGGTGAGCGGACCAAACGGTACTTGCGCGACTTCACCACCCGGCTCGGGCTCGGCTCCTATCAGGCCGTCCAGGACTCGGGCCACCTCACCCGCTGCCGCAGCGACGGCTCCCCGCTCCGCCGGGGCCGGGTGCTGGTGGCCGGCGACGCGGCGGGCCTGCTCGAGCCCTGGACCCGTGAGGGCATCAGCTTCGCCCTGCGCTCGGGGACCTTCGCCGGGACGGTGGCGGCAGACGCCGCCGCCAGTCCAGGCCCGGAGCAGGTGACCCGGGCGCTGGACGAGTACGCGGCAGGCCTCCACCGCGACCTCATCCCGGAGATGGAGGCCGGCCGGCGGCTCCTCGCCGCGTTCAGCCGGCATCCGGGTGCGTTCCACTCCGGCCTGGCCACGGCAAAGGGCTGGCGCATCTTCGCCCGGTTCTGCCGGAGTGAGACCTCCTGGCAGGCCCTGACCAGGCACCGCCAGGCCAGGATGGCGCTCTCCCTGCTATCCCGCGCCTAGGGCACGTCCTGGGGAGCACCGGGGGGCAGGGCCGTGCGGCGCGTGGCCGGCCCGTCAGGGCCGGCCACGCCCACCGCGTCAGCTCATGCCCTAGTACCAGCTGTACCGGCGCTCGTTCTGCCATGCCCAGTACGGGGTGCCGTAACGTTCCTTGATGTAGCGCATGCCCCAGCGGATCTGGGTACGGGCACTCGACCGCCAGTTGGGCCCGGCGCTGGCCATCTTCTGGCCAGGGAACGCCTGCGGGATCCCGTAAGCACCCGAGTACGGGTTGGTCGCGTACCGGTTCCAGCCGCTCTCCAGGGTCCACAGCCGGTCCAGGTACTTGAACTGCCACGCCTTCCAGCGGAAGTGGTGGATCAGCATGTGCCGGGCGATCTGGTGTGGCGTGCGGGACAGCGGTGTGGTGGCCGCGGCCAGGCTGGCCGGGATCGCCAGCCCTGTGCCGGTACCGAGGACCCCTGCCCGGTGGACTCCGGCGCCCGCCGCCGCGACCGCGCGGGCGGGGCCGTTGGTGTGGCCGGCCGTGCGGGTCAGCCAGACGGACACGGTGACCGCAAGCACGATGGCGGCGCATGCGGTTGCCAGGGTGAGCTTCAGTGCAATCCCACTGAGAGTCCTTGTCAGGAACAACGCAGACCTTAGGTCGGGCGCGTCACGGCGCGCTTTCTTTCGCCCACGGCACATGCCTGCAACCGGTGAGGGGTGACAGGCAGAGGCGTGCGGATGCGACGCAGGGTCAGGGCGTCGGCGCCGCTCGCAGCGAACCATCGCGCACGCAGGGCGCTTGACTGTTCTCATGTGCGGGTTTGCCCGGTCCGCCCGCCAGTTGATGACGGGAGAGGCGGTACGACTCAGCGGTTTGCGCTGGAATCAGGCGCGCCGGACGACCTGGGCGGGATGTCCCGGCCGCTGCAGCGTCCTGCCTCATCTCCAGCTCCCCGTCGAGTTAGCGCCGATTCGCGTCAGAAATTGCCGGACTGCGAATCCCGAACATTCTCCGATTGCTATCAGTAGCCATTCAAGCCTTGTCATAAACACGCGTCCAGCTCCCACTACTGTCCGCCGATAAGGCGGCAAGTGGATTCAGCCGGTTTAAGCATGATTTGGATACCAGAGAAACCCGCCGGCGAAAATCCATTGCATGACGGTCATGTGCACCGGGGCGTGATATGCCAGGCGCCCCGTAGCGCAGCCGGGGCGGCTCCGGCCACACTAGGCAACAAAGGGTGACTATCTGCATCTGCTGGGTAGGTTCCGTGCCAGGAGACCTCCCTTGGGATCCGGGGGGCGCAACGGGGGGCAGGAAGTGCGCGAGCGATGCGCGGGCAAGCGCTGGGCGCCCTAACCGTCCCCAGTGTCGTAACTGTCCTGCGCGTCCATCCCGTGCTCGATCGCGTAGCGGACGAGTTCCACCCGGTTGTGCAGGTGCAGCTTGTTCAGCGTGTTCTGGACGTGGTTCTGCACCGTCCGGTGGGAGAGCACGAGCTGGTCGGCGATCTGCTTGTAGGACAGCCCGGTGCCGACCATGCGCAGGATCTCGGCCTCACGGTCGGTGAGCCGGGGGGTGTCCGGCGCCGGGCTGGCGGCCAGCCGGCGGTACTCGCCGAGCACCAGCGCGGCCAGGCCGGGGGAGAATACCGCCTCACCGGCCGCGGTCCCGCGTACGGCGTCCAGGAACTCGGTGCGGCTGGCCGACTTGACGATGTACCCAGCCGCGCCCGCCTTGACCGCGTCGAGCACGTCGCGCTGCTCGCCGCTGGCCGACAGGATCAGGACCCGGGCGGTAGGCCAGGCGGCCAGCACGCCCGTGGTCACCTTGACCCCCGACATGTCGGGCAGGTGCAGGTCGAGCACGACTACGTCGGGCCGGACCGCGGCGGCGACCCGGATCGCCTGCGCTCCCTCACCGACGGCGGCGGCGACCTCGAATCCCGCCTCGGTGAGGTCACGGACCACGGCATCGCGCCACATGGGATGGTCATCGACGACCATGACCCGCACCCGTGGCTCGCCCACAGCGGAACCATAGAGCACCGGCCGGGTGGCTGCCAGGTGCCCGGCGGGGACGCTTACCTGGCCACCGGATGGGGGAGAGTGAGCTGGACCTGCGTCCCGGCCCCGGGCTCGGATGTGATGGCGGCCGAGCCGCCGAGGTCCCGCATCCGGCCCTGGATCGCCTGGCTGACCCCCAGCCTGCCGTCGGCGGCCGCCCGCGCCAGCCGGCCGGGTGCGATCCCCGCGCCGTCGTCGCGGATGGTCACGGTGACCGTCGGCCCCTCGTCTTCCACGAGCACCCAGGCGCGGGCGGTCTGGCCGGCGTGCTGGCGCACATTGTCCAGGGCCGCGTGGACGGCGGCGGCCACCTCCCGCGCTGTCTCGCCGGCCAGCAGGACAGGGTCGGCGGGGGTGACCACCGACACCGAGGCCGACGTCTGCGCCGTGAGCAGTGTCCGCAGGTCCTGCTCCCCGGCCGCCAAGCCGCCGGCGGCGCTGGCGGCGATCAGCGTCCGCAGCGCGGCCTCCTGCTCGCCGGCCAGCCTGCCGATCTCGGCCGCCTCACCGCCGACCTCGGCGCCCCGTCGCTGCACCAGCGCGAGCACCTGCAGCACCGAGTCGTGGATTCCGCGGGCCAGCCGCTCGCGCTCCCGGCTGGCCGCCTCGATCTCGGTCGCGCGCTGCACCGCCTGCTCGGCCCGTGACGCGAGGGTGGAGACGTAGCCGACCACCACCCCGGCGAGCAGCAGCAGCACGGTCCCGTTCAGCACCCGGCTGCGGTAGACGCTGTCCAGCGACTGGTGGCGGAGTGTGAGATCGCAGGCGCCGAGCACGAGCGCGGCCACGGTCCCGGCCCGGATGCCGCCGGCCACGGCCCAGGCCAGCACCGGGCCGGCCACCCAGGTCGCGGTCACCGGCATGGCTGCCGCGGTAACGCTGCCGGGGTACTGGAGCAGGGCAGTGGAGCCCAGCGCGGCGGCGGTCGCCAGCAGGTCGGCTGCCAGCAGCACCCGGGTGCGGCGGGCGGGCACCGCATAGGCGGCGGTGGTGACAGCCGTCCAGGCGGTCATGCCGGCCAGCACCACCCAGGCCAAGGCCAGGTGCGCGTAGTCGGCCCGGTCCACCGCGACCAGCACCGCGGCGTAGACGAGCGAGGCGAACCGGAAGACCGCGATCGACCGCCACAGCGAGGCCTGGATGTTCACGGGCCGCCAGCCGGATCCCGCTCGCGCGCCGTGCCGCACGGGGTACACGCGCCCATGGTCACGGAGTTGGTGCACACCTGGCAACACCCGCCCCGTGATCACGGCAGACGGGCATGCGGCATCGGGCGGCTGCGTAGGTACCCGGTACCGGTTGAGTATCCCGGCGCCAGGGATTGAGTAGCCGCGCTGATACCGGACAGCCCCGGACGCGGCAGGGTGAGCGGCATGAGCGCACCGAACCAGGCCGGCCCGGCCCGGCCCGAGACCGCGGAACTGAACTGGATCGCGGCGCAGCTGGCGTCGCTGGAGGATCTGCGGCGCCAGCTCCTGGCCCGCCGGCTGGTCCTGCTGGCCGAACTGGCGCGGCCGCTGCCGCCGGAGGCCCCGGCGACCGGTGCCGTCCCGGCTCCGGCACCGCCTGCGGTCCAGGCGCCACCCTGGGCCCCGCTGCAGCCCGCGGCCGCGGCCCCGGCCGGTGCTGGTGCCCGCCCGCGCCGGGCTGAGATGTCCCGGCGCGCCGTCGCGTTCCTGCTGCTGGCAGCGGGTGGCCTGCTGGTCGTCATCGCGGCAGCCGTTTTCACGGCCGCGAACTGGAGCAGCATCGGCCCGGCCGGGCGCCTCGGGATCCTGCTGGCGGTGTCCGCGCTCGTGCTGGCCGCGCCGTGGCCGCTGGCCCGCCGTGGCCTGACCGCTACCGGTGAGGCGGTTGCCGCCGTCGGGCTGGCGCTGACCATCGCGGACGCTGCCCTGCTGGCGCGGCTCTCAGGCGTCCGGGAGTCCGGGCCGCTAGCCGCTGCGGCCGCCTGCGCGGCGCTCGCCGTGGCGTGGGCCGCCTACGGGCACCTGGCTCCGGCCCGGGGCCCGCGGCTGGCGGCGATCGGCATCGCGCAGCTGGTCCTCCCGCTGGCTGGCGCGGCGGTGACGGTGGCGACCCCGGCCGTGGTGGCCCTCGCGCTGGCGGTCACCGCCGCGGGTGATCTGGCCCTGGCCGCCCGGGCCGGCAAGCCCGCATACCGCGCCGAACGGCTGACAGCGCGCGCGGCAGCCGTCGCCGCCTGGTCGGGTGCGGTGCTGGTGGCGGCGATTGACGCCGCCGCCGCCCAGGCGGTGGCCCACCCCGGCGTGGAGACCTGGCTGCTGGCCGTGGTCTTCCTGGTGGCCGGCGCCATCGGTGTCCTCGGCATGCCGGCGACCAGGACCGGGCAGGCGCTGGCCGGCCTGGCGGCCGGCGCGTCGGGGGCGCTGTTCGCGATCGGGCTGGCCTTGCCCGGGGCCGCCGCACTGCCAGGGCCGTGGCAGATCGCCGTCTTCGCCGCCGCCGGTGCGGTCATCGCCGCTGCCGCGTTCTGGCACCGGGAAGCCGCCACTGGCGAAGGACCATCGGCCAATGGCGCGCCGGCGGCCCGGGAGGCGCCGGCGGCTGATGCCGCACCAGCGGCTCACGTGCGGCTGGCGGCATCGTGGGGTGCGCTGGCCCGGGCGTTCAGCGGCCGGGCCGGGCAGCTGGCCGGGGGCGGGATCGCGGTGCTCGCTGTCACCGCGCTGGCGGTGACACCCGCTGCCGTCACGAGCCTGCTCTATCCGCTGACCTGGCTGGGTCACGTCTGGTCGGGGATGCCCTCGCAGCCCCGGCCCGGGTTCGCGCCCGCCGCGACATGGCCCGGTTCCCTGGCTACCCCGGCCGTGCTCGCGCTGGCGAGCCTGGTCTGCTGGCTGGCTCCGGCCATCCGGCTGGTTTCAGCCGGGCGGCGGGCGCCGGTACGCGCGGCGGCGCTGGCCCTGGCCGGGCTGGCCGGCGCCGCGGTCCCGCTGGCCGGCGGGCTGCCCGGGTGGGGCGCGCTGGTGACCCTGACCGCGGCCGCGGCCGGCCTGCTCGCCGCTGGCTCGGTGTTTGCCAGCCGGCTGCTGGCCAGCGGGGAGGTGGCCGGCGGGGAGGTGGCCGGCCGGCGCGCGGCCGGCGAGGGGGCGGCTGCCCAGGACGCGGCTGCCCCGGGGACGGCTAGCCCGGGGGCGGCTAGCCCGGGGGCGGCCGGCACCGTCTGCGCGGCGGGGCTGGTGGTGGCCGTGAGCGCGGCCCTGTGGTCACTGACCGGTCCCGCTGCCACGATCGCCGAGCTTGCTGTGCTGCTGGCCTGCCTGGCGGGGGCTGCCGCCGCGGCCCGGGCCAGGCCGCCGGCTGTGCTGACGACCGGTGGTGCACTGGCCGCGCTGACCGGGCTCGCCGGTGCGGCCGCGCTGGCGAGCGGCCTGCCCGCGGCGGACGCCGCGTTCGCGGTGCTGGGTGCGGGCATCGTCGCCACCGGCCTGGCCACCGTGCTGCACAAGCTCCGGCCCACGCAGGCGCTCGTGCTCGAAGCCGGCACCGGCCCGGTGCTGGTGCTCGCCGCCGCGATGGCCGCGCAGCGGGCGGATGCCTTCTCGGTCCTGGCCGCCACCGTCGCCATCCTGGCCAGCGCCACCGCCTGGCTGCGGGCCGGGCGGCGGCGGGCGGTCACGCTGGTCTGCGCCGCTATTGCGGGGCTGGCCGCGGTCGTCCCGCAGCTGCTGGTCCTGACCCTGGCCGCGCTCGCACCGTACCGGCAGTTCGCCTGGCCGTGGCGGGGGCTGCCCGCGGCACCCTCGCTGGCGGCCGGGTGGTCCGGCCTGCCGCTCGCCCTCGCCGTGCTGGCCGCCTGCATGGCCGCCGCGGTCGTCGCGGCGGGTGCCTGGCGTGGCCGCGCGGCCTGCCTGGGCATGCTCGCGGTTGCGCTGCCGCTGCTCGCCGCGCCGGCCGGGGTGCTCGGCGTGACCGGTGGGCCGGGCGGAACGAGCCTGGCCAGCGGACCCCGCTACGCGGTCACGGTCGCCGTCCTGCTCGCGCTCACGCTGGCGCTCACCGGGTGGGCAGTCGCCGCCAGCCGCAGCGCCATCCCGGCATGGGCGGCCCTGGCCGCCGCCTCATTGGCACTGGGCTGGGCACTGGCCACCAGCCAGGCAACGCTGGTGGTGCTCGGCGCCCTGGCCGCGGCCTGGCTGGCCGCCGCCTGGCGGGCACGGCTGGCCGGGGTGCGGGCCGGAGCGGCGGCCGCCAGCGTGGCGGCGGGCTGTGCGTTCGCCGAGTGCGCGGCCCTGGCGGCTGGCCTGCCCGCCTGGCAGGCTGCCCTGCCAGCGCTCGCGGTGGCGGCGGCCGCCCAGGCCGCTGCGGCCCGGCTGGCCGGCAGCAGGCCGGCGCTCGCGCTGGCGGCGGAGACGGCCGGCTGGGTGGCCGCGGTGGCGGTGGCCGTGCCCGGCATGGCGGGGCCGGGGCATGCGGCCACCATCTTGACCGCGACCGGGGCACTGTGTCTCGGCGTCGCCGTTCGCCCCGGCCGGCGGTTCCTGCTGTGGCTGGGGCTGGCCCAGGGTGAGGCGGCGCTGTGCATCTGGCTGGCGATGGCGGGCGTGCACGCGCCGGAGCCTTACACGGTGCCAGCGGCGGTGGCGGTGATCGCGGCCGGGTGGCTGCGGATGCGGCGCTTCCCGCAGGCGGGTTCCTGGCTGTGCTACGGGCCGGGCCTGGCGCTGGCCCTGCTGCCGAGCCTGGTGGCCGCATGGCAGGGGGACGGCTGGCTGCGGCCGCTGGTGCTGGGCCTGGTGGCGGCCGGGATCACGCTGGCTGGCGCACGGGGCAAGCTGGCCGCACCGCTGCTGCTCGGCGCCGGCGTGGCCGTGCTCGACGCCGGGCACGAACTGGCACCAGCGGTCACCCAGCTGGCCGCGATGGTGCCGCGCTGGGTGCCCATCGCCGTGATCGGCGTGCTGCTGCTCGCCGTGGGTGCCACCTACGAGGCGCGCCTGCGTGACCTGCGCAAGCTCCGGACGGCCCTATCCCGGCTGCGCTGAGCCCCG
>Ga0307373_10010993_pt1 | contig 13204 bp, 13 predicted proteins | sample OX2MG_FD_202534 | JGI IMG/M metagenome (GOLD analysis project Ga0307373, IMG submission 202534) | Soil microbial communities from Risofladan, Vaasa, Finland - OX-2 | ecosystem: Environmental > Terrestrial > Soil > Coastal area > Acid sulfate soil | place: Finland: Risofladan, Vaasa | collected... | reverse complement strand
GCGGCCTTGCCGATATCGAGCGCAGAAGTTAGGCTTGCCACGACTTAGCGGGATCCCTCCGACCGATCGCGTCGTGTCCCGTGATGGAGCTATCGACCCACCCCAGACCCCGGTGGCAGGACATGCTGCGACCGGAAGTGGGCACCATGCACGGATTCCTGCTCAGCGCGCTGTGAGTGCCCTTGATGAGGGTGCAGCGTCGACATTGCCGGCGCACGCACTTTATGATGCCCGGCGCGGTGTTTATTACGTCAAGCCGATCTTGCGCGGGTGGCTGCACCTGCTGTGGTTCGGAGCGTCGCTGATTGCGTGCCCCCTGCTGGTGGCCCACGGCCACGGAGCCTCGCCGACTGCCGCCCTCGCCATCTACGCGCTCAGCGTGAGCGGGCTGTTCGGCGTCAGCGCGCTGTATCACCGCGGCACATGGACTCCTGCCTGGAGCCGGCGCCTTCAGCGCCTGGACCACCTGATGATCTTCTTTCTCATCGCCGGCACAGCGACTCCCGTCTTCCTCATTGCCGCGCGCGGCGCATTCGGGATGACCTGCCTGATAGTGATGTGGGTGCTGACGCTTGCCGCCGCGGCTATCCACCTGGCCTGGATGAACGCACCAGAACTCCTCGTCGGCGGGACGTTTGTCGGCCTTGGCTCGCTGGCCGCTATTGCCATGCCAGCGGTCTGGATGCATGCCGGCGTCGGGGCGGGATTGCTGACCTTCGCGGGCGGCCTGCTCTACATAACCGGCGCGCTGTCGTATCACCGGCGCAGGCCCGACCCTTCCCCGGCGGTCTTCGGCTACCACGAGGTCTTCCACGCCTGCGTCTGCGCCGCCGCCAGCTGCCAGTTCCTCGCGATAGCGCTCGTTATCGGACAGCCTGGCGCCTGAGGCAGCGCATCGGTTCCGAGGTCAGCTTCGTCAGCTGGTTTCTGGCTTGCGCCATTCGCGCGGCCGCTGTCTCCTGGTGGCGGTTATCTTCTGACGGATGGCGAGCTTCCGTAATCAGCCCGTACCGGCTGCTCACCCCACGGTAAGCGGGATATAGCGGCGGCGGGGGTCAGCCGGTCACCGTGGCGACGAACCAGGCTGCCTGGGCCAGCGCGCTGTCGGCGGCACGGACCAGACCGGGCTGCAGCGCGAAGTCGTGCCACATGCGCGGCCACCTGGTATAGGTGACGTCCACCCCGGCGGCCGATGCGCTGGCGGCCAGGTGCTCGGCGTCGGGGGCGAGCAGTTCGTCCGATCCGGCCTGGATCAGCAATGGCGGCAGGCCTGTGTGCGCGGCGAGCAGCGGCGAGATGGAGGGGTCGGTCCAGTTCGCCGGGCTGGCATACGCGGTGGCGCAGGCCTCGAGCCAGCGCGGGCTGAGCAGCACGTCCCGGCGCACTAGCCCACGCAGGGCCCGGCGGTCGCGGGAAAGGTCGAGCCACGGGGAGACGAGGATGCAACCGGCGGGAAGCTCCTGGCCCCGGTCGCGGCCCTCGTCGCACAGAGCCAGGAGGACGGACAGGGCCAGGCACTCGCCGGCTGAGTCGCCGGATACCACGATCGAGGCGGGCGCGGCCTCGCCGAGAAGCGCGGCCTCGCCGAGAAGCGCGGTCATGACGGCGAGCGCGTCCTGCAGGGCGGCGGGATGGGCGTGCTCGGGCGCCAGCCGGTACTCGGGCAGCACCACGCGGCAGGCCGCCTGCCTGCTCAGGTGCGCTGCCCAGGTCCAAGCCATTCCCGCCGAGCCGACACAATAGCCGCCGCCGTGGAAGTGGACGACGGTGCGCTCCTGGGCGTCCCGGCGACCGCCACCACCTCGGTGCGCACGCCGTTCATCACGCTCTCGGCGACGGTCGTGCCGCGCGGCACCGGCGAGGAGCGCATCAGCCGGTCGAGGCGCCGGCGCTGTACCTCCCAGGACAGATCGGGGTCAAGGACCCGGCGGCCGAGCTGCCGCACCCCCAGCCGCGCAAATGCCGGCGGCAGCCGGAGGCCGCTCGTGCGGGGCGGGCTCGGGTGACTGGCGCGGCGGGCGGTCATGCCGGCCCGGCACCGGGCGCGGCGGCGGCCGGCCGCTTCGGCATGACCCGGTATCCGGAGAGGTCGAAGCGGCGGACGCGCTGCCGGTAACGGAAGGTCATGTCGGGCCAGTTGTTGGTGTTGCGTCCCGAGGCTGTGGTGTACCAGCTATGACACCCGCTCTCCCATACGGAGGTGCGGCTGGCCGAATCCACCCAGGTGGTGAACGCCTTCTGCACCTCCGGACGCACGTCGAGCCAGTCGAGACCCTGCCGGTCGAGGGCTCCGATGGCGCCGAGCACGTAGCCGATCTGGCCTTCGAGCATGTAAATGATCGAATTGCCGCCGAGGTTGGTGTTGGGCCCGTAGAGCATGAAGAAGTTCGGGAACCCCGAAACGGTGATCCCGAGGTAGGCCTCGGCCCCGTCGCGCCAGGTCTCGTGCAGCTGGCGCCCGTCCCGGCCGGTCACCGCCATGGGCGCCAGGAAGTCGAGGGCCTGGAACCCTGTCCCGTAGATGATCACGTCCGCCTGGCGGAGGGTGCCGCCGGCCGTGACCACGCCGCCGGGCACGATGCGCTCGATCGCGTCGGTCACCAGCTCGACGTTGGGACGGGCCAGCGTCGGGTACCAGCCGTTGGAGAACAGCACCCGCTTGCAGCCCATCACGTAGTCGGGGGTGCACCGCTCGCGCAGCTGCGGGTCGGTGATCTGCCCGGCCAGCTGGCGGCGCCAGAGCCGCATCGGTGCGGCCAGGAGCTTCTCAGACCTGACGAAGCCGCTGGTGAGGAGCTCGCCAGTGAGGAAGGTACGCAGCCGGTCGGCCTTGCGCACCACCGGGAGCCAGTCGAACAGGACCTGCTCGGCGTGATGATAGGGCCGGTCGGCCTTGGGCAGCACGTAAGGGGCGCTGCGCTGGTAGACGTCGACGTGGGCGGCGGCCCTGGCCACCTCGGGCACGAACTGGATGGCGCTCGCCCCGGTGCCCACGACGGCCACCCGCTGGCCGGCGAGGTCGACATCGTGGTCCCACCTGGCGGAGTGCCACGACGGGCCGGCGAAATCGTCGCGGCCCGCAATGTCAGGAAGGGCCGGCCGGTTGAGCTGCCCGACGGCGGAGACCATGGCGGTCGCCTCTAGCGTGTCACCACCATCAAGGGTGACGTTCCAGCTGGCGCGGCGCTCGTCGAACTCGGCAGCGGCGACACCCGAGCCGAAGCGGAGGTGGGGGCCGAGCCCGCCTTTCTCCGTCAGCGCGCGCAGGTAGGCCAGGGTCTCCTGCTGCGCGGGGAAGCGGCGGCTCCAGCGCCGCGGCGCGGACGAGAATGAATACAAGTTCGCCGGCACATCGCAGGCGGCGCCGGGGTAGGTGTTGTCCCGCCAGGTCCCGCCGAGGTCCTCGCCCCGGTCGACCACGATGAAGTCCTCAAGGCCGGCCTGCTTGAGCGCCATGGCCATGCCGATCCCGCCGAACCCGGCACCGACCACCACCACGCGATACGACGAATGCCCGGGCATCGGCCCTCCCTCGCGCCCTGCGCGCCCCGGCCACCACGCAGCCCGGGTGCCGGAGCCCGTTAAAAGCCCTCCAATTGGCAGGATACCGAAACGGCAACGTATCCCGTATGACTTCGTTGCGGATGTGCGACCCGACTACCCCCGGAAAAGTGGCCCCAGCTGAAACGGCATGCGGCTGGCCGAATCCCGGGTCGAAGGGCTGGCGGTCTGAGGGGCAGACTGTCCCGCACGGCGGGGTGATGAGGTGGACGAGGTATGCGCTCCTCGCTCGGTCGACGCACGTGCTGGGATCGGTGAAGCTGAGGTGGCCGTAGCCGTCGTGGGTCAGCAGGACCGCGTTGCCGAGCCGGCGGGCCGCGCGGCGCGCGTTGGCGTACGCCGTGTTCGGGTCGTAGCGGATCAGCAGGATCGGGTTCGGTGGACCAGGAATCTGTCGGGTACGACGTCGCCAGCTGGGAAGAGTGAACACGGGCGCGGGTATAGACAGAGCATCGGGGACGGTAAGGAGGGCAGCGATGTTCGAGGCTAGCGATATCCGGGAGTGGCGCGGGCATGACGTGGTCGACGACGACGGCCACAAGATAGGGACGCTGGAATCGGTCTACGTGGACACGGCCTCGGACCGGCCCGCGTTCGCGACGGTAACGGTCGGCCTGCCGACGCGGCACCGGCTTGTCTTCGTGCCGCTGGCAGGCGCGACCGTTGGCCCGGGATATCTGAAGGTCACCTACGCCAAGCACCAGGTGCGGGACGCGCCGTCCATCGGCGTGGACGGCGAGCTGCCCGCTGGTGAGGAGGAGGCGATCTTTAAGCACTACGACCTGAGCTACGAGCGTGGCGGCGGCGGCGAGCGGCGTCTGGCGCGCCGCTGACATCGGGATGGGAGAGCCTCAGATGGTGCTGTTCTTGCTGTTCATCGGCGCTGTCGTCCTGATCGCTGACCTGGTTCTCCTCGGCACCCGGATCAGGCGAAGCGGCAGGCGGCCGGGCCGCTAGCCGCGGGCGGCAGACAGTGGCCGCAACCAGGGCTGGCAGCCGGCAGACCGTTAGCGGCTCAGTACGACCTTGAGCGCTCCGGTGTCGGCCGCGCGGGCGAACACGTCGTAGGCCTCGGCGAAGTCGTCCAGGGCAAAGTGGTGTGTCACGAACCGGCCGGCATCGATCTGGTGGGTGGTCAGCAGGCGGAGCAGAGTCGGCGTGGAATAGGCGTCCACCAGGCCGGTGGTGACGGTGATGTTCCTGATCCACTGCTCTTCCAGGTGCAGCGTGGCGGGCTCGCCGTGCACGCCGATGTTGGCGATCCGCCCGCCGGGCCGGGCGAGGGCGACGGCTAGCTCGAAGGTGGCCGGGACCCCGACTGCTTCGATCGTGACGTCGGCACCCAGGCCGTCGGTCAGTGACCGGATGACGCTGAGGGGGTCCTGGCTGCCGTTGTTGACCGTGACGTCCGCGCCGAACTGCTTGGCTGCCTCGAGGCGGCTGCTGGCGAGGTCGATGGCGACGATGTGGCTCGGGCTGAACAGCCGCGCGCCCGTGATGGCCGACAGGCCGATGGGGCCTGCCCCGACGACTGCGACGACATCGCCGGGCCGGACATTGCCGTTGAGCACGCCCACTTCATAGCCGGTGGGCAGGATGTCCGCGAGCATGAGGAGTTCCTCGTCGGTGACGCCGTCGGGGACCGGGTAGGTCGACAGGTCGGCGAAGGGCACGCGGACGTATTCAGCCTGGGTTCCGTTGATCTTGTGGCCCAGGATCCAGCCGCCGCCGCCGAGGCACTGCCCGGATCTGCCCTCGCGGCAGTACCGGCAGGTCCCGCACGCGGTGATGCACGAGACGAGCACGCGGTCGCCGGGCCTGACGGTCTTCACGCCGCTGCCGACTGCGTCGACAGTGCCGACAGCCTCGTGGCCGAGGATCCGCCCGTCGGTCACCGCAGGCACGTCCCCCCTGAGGATATGAAGATCGGTCCCGCAGATGGTTACGGCGTCGACGCGGATGATCGCGTCCATGTCGTCGGAGATCTGCGGCTTCTGTACTTCTTCCCAGGCCTTCTGGCCCGGTCCGTGATAGACAAGCGCTCGCATGAGTTACCCCCGCTTTCATGAGATCTGCTCACCAGCTTGCCGGCTGCGAGCCGGGCGCGGCAGAGGCTTAGGTCCCTCGGGGACGGTTCGAACGTTCTGGTGTTCGCGTCCGGTGCGAACGCTGCGGATCTTAGACCTCGAGTGTCGGCTCGTCAGGAGCGGAGAGGTTCAGGACGGCGCCGGCCACAGCGGGGGCGGCGCTGAGCCTGGCCTCGAGTGCGCGCAGCCGAACGGCAACCACGGCAGCGACCGGCTTCGCCACTGCCACAAGCGCGTTAGCCCGCTCGGTGGCCGATCACGCAGAGAGCAGGGATCCAGGCCGGATCATTCGCTGGGGCCGGACACGTCGGCAGGCACTTCGGGGGTGGCGCCCCGGACGGGAGCGCGCCGCTGCCCGAAAGCCCGAAGCCTGCTCCAGCGATCGTCGTTCGGGCTGAGCTCCGGGGCGGCCTGGGGGCTGGTGCCGTTGCCCAGCTTGCTGGCGGTGTCGGCAAGGGCAGTGTCGCGCTGGTCGATCAGGTCGTCGCGCTCACGGCTGGCCGTTGCGGTCTCACGGCGGGACTGCCTGAGCCTGCGGCGCGCGGCGCTGCCGCGCCGGGAGGTACGGCGCGCGCCGGCGAGCAGGAGGCCCAGCCCGAGGAAGCCCGCTGCCCCGACGACGATGCCATAGAGGAACACCGTGCCGGACGAGCCGGTTACGTGGTAGCCCAGTACCGAGAAGTGGGTGAGCGCGTGCGCTGTGCCGCCGTTGCCGAGAACGCCGGCCACGCCTACGACGAGCGCGGCCACCAGGACGATAAGCCCGATGATGATCATGACATGCTCCGAACCATGTTGTTGTTTTCTTGCAGAGAACGGTGGATGCCGACGCGCGGGCACGAACGGCTAGGGGCAGCCCGCGAGCCGGGCATCCGCTGCCGTCAGCGGCGCGCGAAGAAGCCGGAACGCCTGCTGGACTGCCCGCTGACCAGGTGGTACAGGAGCAGCAAGACGGCCGCGCCGACGATGGCGGTGAGCCAGGTGGAGAGGTTGAAGAACCCCTGCAGGCTGTGGATGTGGAAGATCTTGGTGGCTGCCCAGCCGCCGAGCAGCGCCCCGACGACGCCGATCACGCAGGTGAGGATGAGGCCCTGCTGCCTCCTGCCCGGGATCAGCATATTGGCGAGCAGGCCCGCGGCAAGCCCGAGGACGATCCATGCGATGATGCTCATAACCGACTCCTTTGGTCAGTCGACCAGATGGGGTACGCGGCAGTCAGTCATGCCAGATAGATCGCGGCGGGAGAGAGTCTCCCTGATGGGTTCTCACCGTCTTTCGGTTAAGCGTCTTTCTGCACCGGTCCGTGTACGGGGAAAAGCAAAACTCCGGGCCCTGAGCACTTCCGCGAAATATCGCGGTCGCAGCTACCTGGGTCCGGAGCAACACTTTTATACTACGCGACAATTTCTCTCGAGCATAGGATGCGCGTCAGCTGCCGTTCTTGACGGCTGAAGCTGCTACAGCGGTCTTGCCATTGGCGGGCGCACCAAGATGCGCTTGGCGTGGTTCCCGGCGCCCTCTACCGGCATGTGCGCGGCAAGGATCAGCTGCATGACCTCGTGGTAGACGGCATGCTCGCCGAGGTCGCTCACTGGCCTTGGCCGAGGCCTTCCTCGAAGCACTTCAGCCAGCCGGCCTGCCTGACCGCCCGACCGGTCGAACCTGCCCAGCGTCCGGCTGGCCGTGACCTGTAGGCGACCTGCAGCCGACGGCCGTCCCGCCTTCGCCCGCGGCGATGTACGGTTGAGGCAATACCGCCTGGATTGGCTGCGTCAGCTGACGCAGCTGGCTCGGTGGCAGCCGCCCTGGACCCTGGCGGCGCATTCGTAGCTCAGCTATCGATGTGCCTTCAGGAGTTGCCGGTGCAAGTCAGCGACACAGAGATTGCCGTGCTTCGGCAGCAGTCAGCATCGGCGCAGTCTGCGCCCGCACCGCCTGGCGGCAGCGAGTACGCCGAGCTGTCCAGGCTGGTCAGGGGCGCAGGATTGCTGCGCCGCCGCACGCACTATTACACGTGGAAGATCATCGTGACCGTCGGAGCGCTGGCGGGCGGCTGGGCGGCCTTCGTCATCGTGGGCAACTCATGGTGGACGCTTGCGGTAGCCGTGCTTCTGGCGGTGTTGTTCACCCAGATGGGCTTCCTGGGCCATGATGCCGGGCACCGCCAGATCTTTACCTCCCGGCGACCTAGCTACATCGCCGGCGTCCTGCTGGGCAACCTTGGCATCGGGCTGAGCTACGGCTGGTGGGTAGCAAAGCACAACCGGCACCATGCTCACCCCAACACCGAAGGCGCAGACCCTGACATCGCAGGCGGCGCGCTCATTTTCATCGCCACTGAGGTGAATGGCAATGCCCCCCGAGGCATTGTCCGGCTCATCCGGCAGTACCAGGCATACCTGTTCTTCCCGATGCTCCTGCTCGAGGGTGTGAGCCTCCACGTCGCGAGCGTCCGTGCACTAGCCTGCCGGACATCGCGGCACCGTCGGACCGAAGCGGCGCTGCTTGCCGCTCATTTCGCCGGTTACCTGGCCCTTGTTGTGCTAGTACTGGGACCCGGTTTGAAGGCCGCGGCGTTCATCATGGTGCAGCAGGGCCTTTTCGGTCTTTATCTGGGCTGCTCCTTCGCTCCCAACCATAAGGGCATGCCCATCCTGACCGCGGCCGACCGGACTGACTTCCTGCGCCGCCAGGTACTCACCTCGCGCAATATCCGCGGCGGCTGGCTGACCGACCTAGCGCTTGGCGGGCTGAACTACCAGATCGAGCACCACCTGTTCCCTTCGGCGCCACGGCCGAGCCTGCGTCGCTGCCAACCCCTGATCAGGGCATTCTGCGAGCAGCGCGGCCTGACTTACTGCCAGACAAGCCTGGTGGGCTCGTTCGCCAGCGTCCTGGGCCACCTCGACAGAGTCGGCAGGCCAGTCACCACCGGCCGGCCACCGGAACCGCGCCTTGACTAAAGCCAGGGACCCAGGCGGTTGCATCCATGTGACGTGAGCCGTGAAGGAAGGGCGGTGGAACGGGCCATGTCGTTCTGCGCGGCTCCGTCGGCAGCCTGGGCCGATGACAAGTGACCGGGGCGGCCGGGTATGGGGGCTTGTCGCCAGCCAGGCATCCCTGCGTGGGGGACGGGTGACAGCCGCGGATGCGTGCACGGCGGCCGCAGCGGCAGTGCAGGTCAGCGGTGCGTGGCTGATCGCAGCCGCTGGCCTAGAGGCGGGCTACCTGATGTGGGTGACTGACGAGGTCAGTGAGCATCTAGCCGAGCTGGAGCTGACCCTGGGAGAAGGGCCATCGCTGGACGTGTCGGCTTCTGGCGGACCTGTGCTCGCCTCGGATCTGGGTACCGGCGAGGCCGCTCGCCGCTGGCCCGTGTTCGCCCTGGCGGCACTGCAGGCCGGCGCTGGGGCGATCTTCGCGTTCCCGCTGCGGATCGGCGCCATCCGGGCAGGGGTGCTTGGCCTGTACCGGGCACGGCCAGGCCCGCTCACCGCATTCCAGCTGGGCGACGCGCTTGTGTTCGCGGATGCCGCGACCCTGCTGCTGCTCGAGGCACAGGACGAGGCGGCAGGTGGCGGCAGGACACCGGCTGGCCCCGGCAGCCGACCCGCTGACCTGGCCCTGCATCGCGCCGAGATCGACCAGGCGACCGGGATGCTGACCGAGCAGCTGGGGACCGGCATCGCAGAGGCTCTGCTGCGGCTGCGGGCCTATGCTTATGCGCATGACCGGCGGCTGTCCGACGTAGCCGGCGATATCGTGGCACGTCGGCTACGGCTGAGCCCCGACCCTTACTCTGGCGGAGAATGGTGAGGCATGAGGCGGGCGCCGCCGTGCGTGTGCGCCTGCTGGCCCCGGACTCCCGCGAGGGGTCTGCTGTTGTTGCTGAGAGGGTGATCAGGTTGGACGGAGAGCTGCTGTCCGAGACATTCGTCGAGCTGACTGACACGATGGTCGCCGACTTTGACGTGATCGACTTCCTGCACGTCCTGACAGACCGGAGTGTCAAGCTCCTGGACGTCTCCGCGGCTGGCCTGCTGCTGGCTGACCCGCGCGGCGAGCTGCGCGTGGTGGCGGCCTCGAGCGAGGCTGCCAGGGTGCTGGAGCTGTTCCAGCTGCAGAACGACCAGGGTCCGTGCCTGGACTGCTTCCGGACTGGCCAGCCTGTCTCGGCGGCGGACCTGGACGCCGAGGCGGAGCGCTGGCCGACGTTCGCGGCCGCTGCCCGGCAGTCCGGTTTCGCGGCCGTGCAGGCACTGCCGATGCGGCTGCGCGATCAGGTGATCGGCGCGCTGAACCTGTTCCGCGCCAGTGCGGGCGCCTTTGACCTGTCCGACGTGCGCGTCGGGCAAGCGCTGGCCGACGTTGCCACGATCAGCCTGCTGCACGAGCGGAACCTGCGACGAAGCGACATTCTCAACGAGCAGCTCCAGACCGCACTGAACAGCCGGGTCGTCATCGAGCAGGCGAAGGGCAAGCTCGCGGAGCGCCTCGGACTGGAGATGGAACAGGCGTTCAGCCTGCTGCGCGACCATGCCAGGAACCGGAACCTGCGCCTGGCTGAGCTGGCCCAGGCCTTCATCGACGGGACCCTGACCCTGGCCGGCCAGACCGCGGCTGCGCGGCCGCGCACCACGGCCCGCACGAGCCAGCCAGACGGCCGGCCACGACCGTCACCATCGCCCGTGCCGCCAGCCAGCCGATCGAGGCCAGCAGCCGACCGGGGCCAGTCAGTGGTGAAGGAGCTCGGCGAAGGCGGGTGAGTTCGCGGCGTCATGTGACTCCAGGGCCGAAGGTCATGTGCTTCCTCGGCCCGAACGGAGGTTCCCTTGAACTGAGGGCGACGCCGGCCAGGGTGCGTGCCGCAGCGGGCCCTGGTTTACGGTGTCTTGTATGGTCTGGCCCTCTCGGTAAGGCGAGGGGGCGGGATCTAGGCCCCCGCCGGGCGCACTCACGCCTCGGCGGGGGCCGCCCTATGGATAAACGGCCTCCGCGAGTGCGCTTGTGTGCCAGACTGTCAGCTGGAGGCCTGGACCCTGCCTGTTCCGGATATCAAATGCAATATATGCATTTGGCGGAAGCGGGGGATAATGAGACTTCTGGGCAAGGCCGCCCGTTCAGGTCCACCCATTGCCGAGCTGCTCGTCCCGCCATCTGCCGGGACTCGTCCCGGGGTTGCCCCTGCAGCGGTCACTCCGGTCACAGGGCGACGGACTGGCTCGGCTCGCGTCCCCGGGCCGGACTCGTTCGACCGCATCGCGCGGCTGACACGGATGGCTCTGGCCAGTCCGCGGGCGTCCGTCATCATCGTCGACCGGAACAACTCCTCCTGGCCAACCTGGGCCACGGCGCCGTTGTCGGTCGACGCACCGAGTGCCATCGAGCGATCGCTGTGCCAGTTCGTGATCGACTCGGGCAAGGAACTGATCATCGACGATGCCACCATCGGCCTCCCCTCCGAGCTCTCGCGGTCAGGCGAGCCTGCTGGCCTGATGGCCTGGGCCGGGTTCCCGGTCCGTGAACCCGGCGGCCGGGCAGTCGGGGCCGTGTGCGTCGCAGACCTCCGGCCGCGGCCCTGGAGTGCCTACGATGTTCAGATGCTTGCGGGCCTGGCTCAGGTCGCCTCGAGCGAAGTTGCGCTTCGGATAGCGCTCAGGCAAGGCGCCGACCGTGCGGTCCTTGCCCGGACCCTGCAGCAGATCCTGCTGCCGCCCCGGCTGCCGAAGATCCCTGGCCTGCAGGTGGCGGCGCGCTATGTGGCGGGCGGGACGGGGACCGAGATCCTCGGGGACTTCTACGACGTGTTTCCGTCGGTGCGCGGTAGCTGGGGGCTCGTCGTCGGCGACGTCTGCGGCAAGGGAATCCCCGCGGCCAAGAGCACCGCGCTCGCCCGGCACACGCTGCGAGGCGCGGCCCTCAGGCAGACCCGGCCGAGCCTGATCCTGGCCGGGCTGAATCAGGCGCTGCTTGACTGGCCCGCCGATGACCCGCGGTTCCTGACCGCGATCTACGCCACCGTACGCCCGCGGCTCGTAACCTCGGTGCGGATCAGTTCCGCGGGACACCCGCTCGCTCTGGTTCGTCGCGCGGACGGGCGCGTTAAGACAGTCGGGCAGCCAGGAACTCTGCTTGGTCTGCTCCCGGACCCCGACCTGTACGACACGCGGCAGCTGCTGCGGCCGGGCGACAGCATGATCCTCTTCACCGACGGAGTTACCGAGGCACGCAGTCATGTGAACCGTGACTTCTACGGCGATGAACGGCTCGGCAAGCTGGTCGGCGGCCTCGGTGACCTGCCGGCGGCACGGATGGCTGCGGCGGTCATCAAGGCGATCAGGGCCTTCAGCGGCGGAGTCGTCAGCGATGACACGGTGGTGCTGGTGCTGAAGGTGCCCTAGCCATGAGGAGGGCGGTCTGTACCTGCCTGACCATGTCGTCGGTGTTGACAGCGCGATCATGTCGGCACGCAGGCCTAGTGCCCAGCGGGACCAGACGCGAATCTGCCGAGGCGGATCTTCGGACCCTGCAGATCCACGAGTACCCCGACGCTGCGTCCGGCCTGGTACAAGGCCAGTCCCGGTGCGAGGGGGCCGGCGATGCGGCAGCTAGTCAGCCGCGCCGGGCCTGGCCATCTTTGCCCGGCTGGCGGCGCCTCTTGTCGCGGACGTAGACGGCGCCCTGCCTGCCGTCGCCCAGGCTGCGGCGCTCCAGCTCGAACAGGGTGGTCGCCGCCATCAGGTCGCTCAGCTTGGAGTAGCCATAGCTGCGGGAGTCGAAGTCCGGCTGCTGCTTGGTGATGAGCGTGCCGACGTATCCGAGCGGTGCCCAGCCGTCGTCGTCCGAGGCGGCCTCGACGGCATGGCCCAGCTGGCTTACCAGCGCGGTGTCGCGCTTGAGCTGCGCGGCCGAGGCATGCGGGGCAGCCGCGGGCGCCGGGGCGGCTGAGCCGGCCGCAGAGCCTCCGTCGTGCAGCAGGTTCTCGATGTAGATGAACTTGTCGCACGCCGCCACGAACGGCTTGGGTGTCTTGCGCTCGCCGAACCCGTACACGGTCAGCCCCGACTCCCGCAGCCGCGCCGCCAGGCGGGTGAAATCGCTGTCGCTGGAGACCAGGCAGAACCCGTCGAACCGGCCCGAGTACAGCAGGTCCATCGCGTCGATCACCATCGCCGAGTCCGTGGCGTTCTTGCCGCTGGTGTAGGCGAACTGCTGGATCGGCTGGATCGACTGCGCGAGCAGGTGGTCCTTCCAGCCCTTCAGGTTCGTGCCGGTCCAGTCGCCGTAGGCGCGCTTGACATGAGCGGTCCCGTACTTGGCCACTTCGGCGAGCAGGCCCTCGGTGATCGCGGGCTGCGCGTTGTCCGCGTCGATGAGCACTGCGAGCCTGGCCGCGTTCTCGCTCACCATGATCCTCTTTCCGCCGCGTTGGAGAGTCGGGCATGCCCTTGCCAGCGGCTGCCACGACCACTCTTCTGATCCTGCCGCACGAGCGGGCACATCCCAACATGCCACGCAACCCGCCAGCAAGGCCGGAATCAATGGCGGACGCTGGG
>Ga0307373_10010992_pt1 | contig 13204 bp, 14 predicted proteins | sample OX2MG_FD_202534 | JGI IMG/M metagenome (GOLD analysis project Ga0307373, IMG submission 202534) | Soil microbial communities from Risofladan, Vaasa, Finland - OX-2 | ecosystem: Environmental > Terrestrial > Soil > Coastal area > Acid sulfate soil | place: Finland: Risofladan, Vaasa | collected... | reverse complement strand
CGCGTCTTCTTCCGCTCTCCACCACCCAGAATCTTCGCTACTGCCAGCTTCGTGTTGTCGTAGAGAATCTGCCGCGGCACTCCCTCGAAATACGCAAAGGCGCGTACGTGTCCTTCCAGAAACGCTTCCGTCGTCTCCGCCGGAAACGCCGCCACGAAGCAGTCATCCGACTGCGGCAAATCCATCGCAAAGTAGTGCGCCTTGCATTTCATGCCGGCGACGATCACCCAGGCTTCTCCGAAGTCCGCTTGTGCCTTGCCAGGGGCGTGGGTCAGCGGCACGAACATCTCCCGCGTTCGCACCCGCTGCAAACGCACGTAGTCCTTCACGATCGTGTAGCCGCCCGTGTAGGAGTACTCTTGCCGCAACCGGTCGAAAATCCGCTTCGCCGTATGCCGTTGCTTCACTGGGCTGTTCTTGTCTTCTTCCAGAATGGTGTCGATCACGCCGATCCACGGCCCCAGCTTGGGCCGCTTTACTGGCTGCTCCCGCCGGTAGCCCGGCGGCACCGAATACCGCAGCATCTTACGTACGGTCTCGCGTGCGATCCCAAACTCCTGCGCCACCGCACGCTCGCTCTTGCCTTCCACCAACACGGCCCACCGAACACGTCCATAAATCTCCACGGTGTACATCCCTCCGGTGTCCCACGAACCTGACCTTCTCCACAACCGTTCGTGAAACCAAGATCCGGCGGTCTACTTTCCCTCCGCCGCATCACCCGCTCCTTCACGGCGTGACGCGGTCTATTTTTACTCCGGCGTTTACATCCCCGATACCTTCCGATTGCCCAGTCCAGAACAAGCTAGTAGCGCAGTTTTGGCATTCGCAGATCACGGTTGGATGTGACGGTCGTCACTGCCCCGAGTGCTAGTATTCCGTATCGTGACAGGCTTGACAGGATTACACTCGGGAGGCCCATCGTGATGAGTGTGCAACGGGGACACGGATTTCAACTGACAGCCCCAAACACTACTTTACAACGTTGTGCACTCCCGACGCTGACTCCGAACGGCGATGATGTTGTCGTGCAGGTCGCAGGTTGCGGCGTGTGCCACACGGATATCGGCTTCGCATTCGACGGTGTTCCGACGCGTCACGCCCTACCGCTTGTCCTCGGCCACGAGATATCCGGGCGAGTCGTCGCCACGGGTCAAAACGCAGATTCCTGGCTTGGGCGGTCGGTGATTGTTCCCGCGGTGATTCCCTGCGGATCGTGCCCCGCCTGCCGGATGGGCCGGGCCACCATTTGCCGCCGCCAATTCATGCCTGGCAACGATGGCGACGGTGGGTTTGCCACTCATGTACTCGTGCCGTCTCGCGGCCTGTGTGCTGTGCCCGAATTTCTGCGATCCGGTCTAACACTGGAGATGCTATCGGTCGTCGCCGACGGGGTGACGACACCTTATGAAGCGATTCGTCGGGCGGAACTGAGTCCACAAGACGTAGCCGTAATCGTGGGCGTTGGCGGCATTGGCGGATTCGCAGTGCAAATCGCGGCTGCGTTGGGCGCGGCAGTGGCGGTCATTGACATCGACCACGAAAAGCTCGAGCTGGCCGGCCGGTATGGCGCTGGCCTTGTTTTGGACGCGAGCACAACGGACCTGAAAGGTTTGAAGGCGGCCATTCGCACATTCGTCAGGGAATCCGGACGCAAGGCCATCGGCCTGAAAATCTTCGAAATGAGCGGCACGCCGGCTGGGCAAACCACGGCGTTTGGACTGCTAGACCATGGTGCCTATCTTGCCGTCGTGGGTTTCACGCCGAAACCCGTCGAGATTCGGCTATCGAACCTGATGGCCTTTGATGCAACGGCACGGGGCAACTGGGGCTGCCCACCGGAGCAGTACCCTGCCGCATTGCAACTCGTTCTCGATGGCAAAGTTGTTCTCGCTCCGTTTGTCGAACTACATCCACTGGACGAAGCCCCGGCGATCCTCGAGGCCGTTCGGAAGCATTCGATCCGACGGCGGGCAATTTTGCACTCGGACCAGGGCCACGCAACTCGCTGACTGGAGGCAACAAAGTGAACAATCACAATCTCGTTGAGGCCATTTCTCCGCGCGAGATCCTCGTTGAACGCAAACCGGCGCGTGATCGGTTGGGCAAGCCGGTTGAAAGCCTCCACAACGTGTGGATTTCTCTGAACAACCCAAAGGAGCTCAATAGCTACACCACTTCGATGGCCAAAGAAGTGATTCTGGCGCTACGCGAGGCGAGCAACGACCGTGCGGCGGTAGCCGTAGTCCTGACGGGTGCCGGCAATCGGGCATTTTGCAGCGGCGGAAACACGCGGGAATATGCGGAATACTACTCGGGTGCGCCTGGTGAATACCGTCAGTACATGCGCCTTTTCAACGACATGGTCTCCACCATCCTGCAATGTGACAAACCGGTGATCTGCCGGGTCAACGGTATTCGCGTGGGCGGCGGCCAGGAGATCGGAATGGCCTGCGATTTCTCGATCGCGAGCGACCTCGCCATTTTTAGCCAGGCCGGCCCGAGGCATGGCTCTGCTCCGGACGGCGGGAGCACGGATTTTCTTCCGCTCTATGTAGGAATTGAGCGGGCCATGTATAGCGGGACCCTCTGCGAGACATGGAGCGCTCATCGTTTTTATTGGCTGGGTGGGCTCACTCAGATTGTTCCCGCGTTGAAACTTGAGGATCATTGGGTGGCGAATCCCCTCGTCGTGACCGATCGCGTCTTGGACGAGTATGGCCGCTTGGCGCTTGGAGAGTGGAAAAGCGGGCAGGCGCGTGAAAACGGAAAGTCGGTACTGGCGAAGGGCAGCGTAGACCTTGCCATGCTCGACGAAGCCGTCGAGCAGATGTGCACGAAGCTTCTCTATACGATGCCCGACTGCCTCATCAAGACGATTGAAAGTCTCCGCAAGCACAAACTCGCGCATTGGGACAAGAACCGCGAAAGTAATCGCGCTTGGCTCTCCCTGAACATGATGACGGAAGCAAATGCGGGTTTCCGCGCCTTTCACTACGGAACGAAAGACGAGCGCGAAGTGGATTTTGTTAAGCTCCGTCAGCGACTTGCTCAAGGCGCGCGCTGGAGCGAAGAACTAGTACGCGAAATTGCCCCATGGGTCGCGCCGTCGTCGAAGACCGCAAAGTAATTGGTAACTGCGAGGACTTGTTCCATGACAGGTGAGTATCGAACCATCCACTGCGAGTTCGGGGGCGAAGTGGCGCGAATTACGCTGAATCAACCACCTCTCAACATCATGGACATCTCGATGTTAGGAGAATTGCAGAGCGCTCTCGCGCGTGTCCATTCTGACAGCGTTGCGAAGGTCGTTGTCATCGGTCATCACGGGAAAGCTTTTTCGGCCGGAGTGTCGATCCAGGATCATACGCCCGACAAAGTGCCCGAGATGATCCCGAAGTTTCACGGAATTTTTCGCCTCCTCGATTCCCTCGCACCACCCACCCTGGCTCTCGTCGATGGAATGGCCCTCGGAGGCGGCTGCGAGTTGGCCATTTTTTGCGACATAGTCATTGCTTCCGACCGGGCCACGTTCGGTCAGCCCGAAATCAAAGTAGGGGTCTTTCCGCCTGTGGCTGCCGTCATTTTCCCGCACCTGGTCGGCCGGAACCGGACCTTGGAGTTGCTTTTGACGGGAGAGACCATCGAGGCTGGCGAAGCAAAGGCACTGGGTCTCATCAACAAGGTATTTCCAGCGCAGGACTTTCACGAGAAGGCGGAAGAGTTCATTGGCAAGCTCACGAGATTGAGCGGCCCCGTGTTGAAATTGACGAAGCGAGCCATCGACCGGGCCCTGTACAAAGGTGTGAGCAACGGCCTCGCTGCCGTCGAGGAACTCTATCTTGGTGAGCTGATGGAGACAGCGGACGCACAGGAAGGCCTCAACGCCTATCTAGAGAAGCGCAAGGCCGTCTGGAAAAACAGATAGCGCTGCACACCGAGCACTCGTTGTCAGACCCTCGTTCGGGAAGCGAATCAGCGGGCCAGGACCTCTCAAGAAGGGCATCCTAAATCACGATGCGTCTTCGCTTTCGAGCGACCACGCCAGATGTACCGCAGCTTACTTAATCGCCTGGCCACCGCCGCCGGACACTTTCTCCCGCGTTGCTACTTTCGCGGCGGCCTGATCCGCCAGAGGCTGGCGCAGCTTAAACCTTTGTAGTTTCCCCGTCGCCGTCTTGGGAAGGTCGGTCAGGAATTTGATCCACCTGGGGCTTTTGTAGCCCCCAATTTCCCGAGCAACCAAGTCCTTAAGCTCCTGGGCCAGATCCTCATGCGGGAGGAAGTCCGGCCTCAGAACAACGTACGCTGCCGGCTTGACGAGCCCGGTGTCATCCTCAACGCCAACGACCGCCGCTTCCTTGACGGCCGGATGCGCTATCAATGCGCTCTCAACCTCGGCTGGACTCAACCACCGGCCGTTGACCTTAAATGTGTCGTGGGTGCGTCCGGCATGCCAAAAATAGCCGTCTCGATCCTGATAGTATTTGTCTCCCGTATGTAACCAGTGCCCTTCAAAGGTATTCTTAGTTCGCTCGTACTGGTTCCAATAGCCCGAGCAAATGGAATCTCCTTTAATCAGCAAAGTGCCAATTTCTCCTGGAGCAACTGTCGAGCCGCTCTCGTCGACGATCTTAGCCTCGTATCCGGGAACAATCTTGCCGCTGGAGCCGACCCTTACTTCGCCAGCACGGTTCGAGATCACCGTCTGCAGAGTTTCTGTGGACCCTAGGCCATCGAGAATCTCTATGCCAAAGCGCTGCTTGAAGCCGTCAAATAGCCGCGCCGGAAGGTACTCACCCGCTGACACTGCCAAGCGTAGACTCGAGAGGTCGAACTCCCTTTTATCCTCGCGCCGATATGCCAGTAACGCCGCATAGTTCGTGGGCACGGAAAAAAGCAAGGTTGGCCTGTACCGCTCGATATCGGCATAGATACCGGCAGGCGTCGGACGAGTCGGAGAGAGAATCGTGGTGGCACCGAAGTACAGCGGGAAGTAACCGGCATTCCCCAACCCATATGCAAAGAACAAACGAGCGACACTGTAACATCGATCGCGGTCATTCATCTGCAGGATGCCCTGGGCGTACAACTCGGAACACACCACCATGTCGTGATGAAGGTGAACGCAGGCTTTCGGAACACCGGTGCTTCCGGACGAGTAGAGCCAAAAAGCGGGAGCATCTTTGCCGGCCGGTTCTGCTTCCAGCTCGGGGGACGAAGCGCGCATTGCGTCACTCAAGCGAAGAAGATGCTGCTCCGATCCCCCGACAACGACAATTTCTCTTAGGTATCTTAGCTGTTCCTTCGGGATCAAATCCAGTTGCGGCAGTAAAGACTCACTAACCACAGCCACGCTGGCGCGTGTGTCGTTGAGCAAATAATGGTACTCATGTGGCTTCAATAGAGTGTTCAAGGGCACGGCGATGGCACCAATCTTGATTGCGCCCAAGAAGCAATAGAGAAACTCAGGGGTGTCCGAAAGCAGCAGCAGGACGCGTTCTTCGGAGCGGACGCCTAGTTGGCGGAGTACGTTGCCTACCCGGTTGGTTCGCTCTAAGAGCTGGCCATAACTGACTCGCTCGTCACCGCACTCGATCGCAGTGCTTCCCGCTCTTCCTTCGAGGATATTGCGATCCACGAGGTACGCGGCCACATTGAAATCCGGTTTCCAGTCCATCTCTGCACCAAACCGTATGCGAGCGGATTAACCCATATCGGAGGACGTGCCATCACGCAGTGACAGGACTCACCACGAGATGTGATCCTTATCACCAACCGCACTACCGCACATAAATTCCCAGGCGGTTCTCTTGTGATCGATACTGGAATGAACAATCTGCTCTAAATCGGCGATGCGGTGCCGCTTGTTTTTCGAGTGCATGCCTCGCATCATGGACCGTAGTAGCGAACAATCCATTCCGCCACGCAACAAGGTTTCGCTGTTTGTCGGCACTCCACCGTTATTGAGAAGACCGCTTCGGTCGCATCTGGGAGCTCTTTCACCGAATGGAGACTCACACGCGCACGAATCAGTGAATCAGCGCGGAGAGGAGAAGGAAAACGGACGCGATTCAAGCCGTAATTGATGCCCATGCGGACCCCGCCTCGGATCTGGATTGCCTGTTTCATGAAGTAGCTCACCAGCGACAGCGTAAGGAAACCGTGTGCGATCGTCGTGCCGTAAGGCGATTCTCTTTGCGCGCGTTCCCGGTCCACGTGAATCCATTGCCGGTCTTCGGTAACTTCGGCAAACTGGCCGATGCGATCCTGTGTCACCGCGAACCAATCGGTCACGGCGACTTCGCGGCCCACGAAGCCATTCAGAGAGCGGGGTGTGTCGACAACCAGGGAAGACATGAACCCTCCTCTTGAAGGGGCAGCGATGCCATTAGAGAACCGACGATCGTTGCGCCGCGCATTGCGACCCTTGCCACGAACCGTAAATCAGGCAGCAATCTCGTTACGCTCTATGCTTTTCGCCTCGCTTCTACCCTTTTCAATGCGAGGACCAGATAGAGTCTATGGAAGGTCCAAGCTCCCGTAGGCGCGCGGGTAGCTTACGACGCCCCAGGGCATTTGAAATCCAATCAGCGTGCGGATTGGGCGGTATGTCTGTGCGTCGATCACATCGACGCTATTCGAACGGCCGCATGCCACTAGGCTCTTCGCGTCATCCTCGGTGAAAGTAAAATGCCAGCAGCGCTGGCCCACAGGAGCCTCCCCAAGGAGTTGCAACGAATCCGCTGAAAAGAACTGAACCTTTTGCGCTCTAGCTGCCGCAACCACGATCCGGCGTCCTCGTCGGTCAAACGAGACGCCGTCCGGCATCGCACCGGTCGCGATCTCGAAGATGCTGAGTGTATTCTGTCCTTCATTGGCAACTATCAGAGACTTGCCGTCCGGCGAGAATTCAATGCCTTCCGTCTCGTTTCCGGCGGCTAAGCTTCGTCCCAATGACCAGTCCTTTACATTCAAAATCACGACCCGGGAAGCAGCCTTTACTTCTTCGCTCACTGCCATCTGTCCCGGCGCCATGGGCACCGAAGCGGATTTACACGTAACGAAAATCCACTTTCCGTTCGGATGCATCTTTACGAATTCGGGATTGCCACCCACGTGGATCCGCCGGATTAAGCGAAGATCTCGGGTGTCGAAAACACCGATATCCGATGTGCCCTTGTTGGCTGTCACGACGTATCTTCCGTCCCGGGTGAGGCCAATTCCGCGGGGTGCGACATCTTTCGGTTGGACGCTTTTGACAACCTGAAGTGAGTTCAGATCAATGACGCTGATCCTGCCGCCCTCTTCGCTCACGTAAGCAACGTGTGAGGGAACCTTCTGGGAGACAGCAGGCGAAAAAATGAAGAGAACAGCAGACGCTACCAAAATAAACAGCGGGCCTCCGCTACGCAAGTTCATCCTGATACCTCTAATTAACTTATCGAGCAGACTGAGTCTGCCGACGGAAGCATCTGAGCGCAGCGATTAGATTGCCGCCCACACACGAGTGTCCTCCATCGCTGCGATGTTCTCGGCGTGGCGCGGTCGATAGTTGGATTCGTAATCTCCCCAGAAACCGATCGGACGATCATCCACACGGACCTGGTTGTTCTGATCTAGGCTGATCACAATGTACTTGTGCCACTCCGGCGGATCGTTTGCAGGATAGTCGAGCCGATTGAAGCTCAGTATTTCACTACTGGCCTTGCGCGCTCTCGATGCGTGGACGATCATTTGCGCGCAAGTCAGGATATCGATCACGTCCAGCGTGCGCATCAGTTGATGTGGGTTCGCAGCGAAGACGCGTCGCACTTCATTCCACTCGATATCCGCGAGCCAGTTCTCCGCCAGATTGAGCAGCTCTTCGTTCTTTAGTTCGGCACAATAATTTTGCATCACGCGGGCGACGCCGATGTTCAGTTCCTTCCAATCGATATTGTCGGAAGCCTCGGAAAGTGGAGCATAGACGCGCTTTTTCTCGCACTCGATCTGTTTAGCGTCGATAACATCACGGTCGACGCTGCGTGCGAAGATCGCCGCACGCGCCCCCGCGTAGCGCCCCGTGGTGGCCGCGTTCACATGATCCTGGCTGCCGAACAGAAGATCGCCGGCGCCAAACAGACCGGGGATGTTCGACATCAAATCCCAATCGACCAGCAAACCTCCCGCAACGCCGATCTCACCAAACGTCCGCTCCTGCGGCGCAATGAATTCCCTCATTCCTTGCCCGCGGAGGAAGTCATAGGTTTGTAGCATGTCTTTTGCGGGATCGAAGCCGGCGCTCTCGTAAACTTGCAAGACAGGGATGCGTGTCTTGCCTTCCTGGCCGACCATCAGGCCCCAGATGGCTTTGCGTTCATACCAAGGCATGCTTGTAAGGTCGGCGTAAAAGGGAGGTGTGAACTCTCCCTTCATCATGCGTGCCTTGAGGTCCGGGATCAGCTTTGGCCCGGCATACCTCTGCAGCCCTGGATGGGGCTGCGAGGAGTTGCCGCCGCCCATGAGGAAAAACTTCTGGCCTTCGGCGGGGCGACAACGGTCATCCACAGTGGCGAGCACCTTGCCGTTGCAATCTACCCACGGCACCTCTTTGTTGTTGGAATCCACGATGGTGCAGGGATACCAAGTGTTGATGGCATTGCCGGTGCCATAGGGCGGATAGGAATAGGGGCTCGCGAACGGCGAGCGGATGGTCTTCTCCATTAGCGTAAACTGCGCACCGATCCGCCAACCCATGGCATAGCCGTTACCCACATTCGAACCTCCGCGGTGTGCGGCGGCCCCGCGGTGCTCGGACGAGAAAGTAAAAATTCGCTGCGGCCGGTTGGTGGCCAAAATCACCGCCTTGGCCCGCACGACCACAAACGCTCCGGTGTGGCAATCGATGCCGGCGGCGCCAATCACGCGGGCGCCATGGGCGCCGCCCTCGGTGAGCAAGGCTGTAGCGCTGGTGCGGTCGAGCAGCTTAATCCCGAGGCGCTTACATTGCCTGCGCAACAGCGGCTTGTAATTGGCGCCCCAGACGCGGATGCAATACCGGCTGTCATAATCGTAAGCAAACAGCAGCTTCGTCTTGTCGTCGCGGAACGGCGCGCCTTTAAACTCTTCCTCGGTATCACGCACTTTCCCGCCCATCGCTTCCATCTCGAGCAAAGTTTCGTAAGCAGATGACGCGTGGATGTAGGTGGAAATGCCGTTTCGGTACCCGAAGTGGTTTTCAACCAGTGCGCAGGTCATTTCCTCGGACGTAACGGTGGAACACGGATTGTCGGCGGCGTAGCCCCAGTGATCTACCCCCGTGCCACCGGCACCGCTGCGCCGCGTATCGGCCTTTTCCACGATCGTGACCTGCGCGCCGGTACGGCGCGCGGCAATGGCCGCCCACACACCCGCGATGCCGCCGCCCAACACCAGGACATCGGTTTCGTAACGGTCTTCCTGGCCGTAGCGGATTGGGTAGGGCCAAGCGATAGGAGCGTAGCTGCCCATGATCATCTCACTCGGAAATACTCGCCGGTTTCTTTCCGTTTCCATCGCGCGCGCTGCTGAAGAGGATGACTAAGGCGGAGCGCGCCTTTGCGGTTGCACTCGTCCACGCAGACGCCGCAATACCAACACTCCTCGGGAAAGAGAATGATCGGCGGTTGGCTCTTCGTGGGATTCGGGATAAACACGTCCTCGGGGCACACCGCCACGCAAATGTTGCAGCCGCTGCAAAAGTTCGGGTCGAAAATAATCGGTCGACCCGGCGTCGGCCGGTTGGGTACCGCATAGACAAGCGTCGAATTCACAGCGTACCTCCCCGGTGCGCTACCTCCTAAGCTGACCACCCAGGCTTCGGTCTGCCCAATGCGGACGAATCGAGCATAGCTCGCCGTGCCTACGGACAACTCCGAATGAGTCTAGTTCCCATGCGATCCAGAGTTCGGTGACTTCGATCACGCCCATATGTGACATCCGATACGCCAAACGGCGTCGGCGGCAGGGTAGGCTGTAGTGAGCCGTATCTTTTGTTTCTTTATTACTAGCTTCGCCTTCGTCCTACGGAGGTTCGCCGCATGGCAGAAGTAGCACCTTCCCGCAGAAGCATTACTGAACCGGCAAGGAAAACAAAAGTTTGTCGAGAGACGGAAGTGTTGGTTGTCGGCGGTGGTCCCGCTGGAGTGGCAGCGGCGATCGCCGCCGCTCGAAATGGCGCGGATACGACGCTGATTGAGCGCTATAACCATCTCGGGGGCATGGCTACCGGAGGTTTAGTCCTTTTGATTCCCCACATGAGCGCGGGGACCGCCGAGCAGGAGGTTGGGGGAGTCTGTCAGGAGATCGTGGACCGCCTGGACGCGATCGGCGGCGCTCGACATCCCAGTCGAAATCTTCTCGGATCGGTCGACAGCGAAGTTATTCGGAAGCTGAGGCATTATCATGATTTCGTCGTAGACGGCCGCGTGAGAATGAGTGTCATCGTGGACCCTGAACTGCTGAAATGCGTACTCAACGACATGATCGAAGAGGTGGGAGTGAAGCTCTATCTCCATTCCTGGGGAACAAGGGCGATCGTCGATGGAGCGAACGTCGAAGGCGCTATCTTCGAGAGCAAGTCCGGCCGCCAAGCAATTCTCAGTAAGTTGACGATCGATGCGACCGGTGACGGCGATATTTTTGCATCCGCTGGAGCCGAGTTTGAGGGCGCCGTAGACCACAATTTGCGGAGCGGCATGCTGGCCGTCGTCTTCCGCCTCGGCGACGTCGATTATCTCAAGTTCAGCACCTTCCGACAGGCGGAGCCAGGGGCCTATAAAGCGATCATGGATACGATCCGCGCGGTCGGCGGTTTCCGACTTTTGCCGTTGGCCACTCACCGGGACGATCAGGTGTGGGTGAACAACTGGGTTCCGGGAAATGACTGCCTCAACGTTGAACACTTAACCGTCGCTGAGGTGAGCGTCCGAAAGGTGATGCGGATGGCCCATGAGATTCTCAGAAGAAGAATGCCTGGATTTGAGAACAGTTTCATTCTCGACACGGCCTCGCAGATCGGGACGCGAGGAAGCCGGCGGCTGCTCGGGGAATACGTGGTCACGATGAACGATCTTCGGTTGGGCGTCGTATACGATGACACCATTGCTGCGATTCCCCGATTCACTGAGAATGTTTCTTTGAAAAGCCCCAATCGTTGTATTCCCTACCGTTCTCTGGTGCCGCGAGCCACCGAAAATCTCCTCGTCGCTGGCCGTTGCTTCTCGTCCGATGTTGGCGCTAACGACGTCCTCAATCTGATCCCGTTCTGCGTTCAAATGGGCGAGGCCGTGGGTACGGCGGCAGCGCTGTCACTCAAGGATCACATCAGCCCCCGGCAGATCAATCGCCGGAAACTTCAACGGAGACTTCTCGATCAGGGTGCTTGGCTGCCCAAAGAACTACGGCTAGCGACAGATGATCTAGCAGCCGCTCGACACATTGCTCGCTAAATTGGAGCATCGGCAGAAATCCGAACAAGCAGATTTCCCATCGTTGATGGGAACACGTCAAGTTCGCGCCCTCGCGCCAGATGCGTTCCAGCGCGTCATGCCCGACGGGCAGATCGAATTCGCGAATGAGGCGGCGAGCGCCGAAAGTGGGAAGGGTTTTTCGGAGCGCGAGCAGTTGAGCCTCGACGGCCGGGGGCGTCTGGTGAGGCTGGTGGTGTCGCGCCCGCGAGCGCTCAGTCAAGCCCGATGGTCCGTGCTGCTGGAAGCGACGGAGCCACTTGCGGACCGTGGGCACGGTGGTGGAGAACAGGCGTGCGGTGGGTTTGATGCCACGCTCTTGGGCGCTTTCCACCAGACGCAGTCGATGGTTGTAGGTGTTGAGCTTCATTTCACGAATCAGATCGAAGTAACGGGCCGACATGGCCGGTGCATTTTAGCCGCGACGCTGCGGCGGCCGAACCCGCTGTGGAAAAGCCGCTCCGTGGAAAACCAAACACAGGTTTCCCACGGCGCTTGGAAATCCCGCCGAACCCGCGGGATTCCCACTTTCCCACAGCGGCGGCGGCGATCATTCTCCCCTCCCACCCAACAGCCAATCTATCTCCCTGCGCCGCTTCGGGCTCACGCATTTCAATCCAGCCAGGGGGATACGATGTGACCAGGCTCTTCCAATCCTAGAGCAGACTTGACAGTACTGTCAAGCTTCTGATATAAGGGAGCCGATGGCGGATAAACTCTACACCACCGGCGAAGCTGCAAAGACGATCGGCGTCTCGCGGCAAACGCTTCAGACGTGGATTGCCGAGGGCAAAGTCACACCGCCCCGAATGATCGGTAATACGCGGGTTTGGAGCCGAAAACAGGTGGACGAGTTGAAACGCCGGAGGAAGAACGACACAAAGTAAGCGCCCCGCGTCGGTGCTCTAACACCGGCGCGAGGCTGACCAAAGCAACCTGGATTGGAGGATGCAATGGCTGGCGCAAATTCTACACCGCTCCGCGTGGCGGTCTACGCGCGGGTTTCAACGATTGGGAACGGGCAGTCCCCCGAGATGCAGCTTCGCGAGTTGCGCGAATATTGCCAACGCCGTGGCTGGATTGTGGCGTCGGAGTTCGTGGACGTGGGGATCTCCGGGTCGAAAGAAAAGCGACCGGAGCTCGATAAACTCATGGCCGACGCGCACCGGCGCCGGTTAGATGCGGTCATCGTCTGGAAGTTCGATCGCTTCGCCCGGAGCGTGTCCCATCTTCTCCGCGCGCTCGAAACTTTCAACGCCTTGGGAATCGCGTTCGTTTCCCTGAGTGAATCTCTGGACACGTCCACGCCGGCAGGACGAATGGTTTTCACGGTTCTCGGCGCCGTGGCCGAGCTTGAGCGTAGTCTGATTGCCGAGCGCGTCCGGGCCGGCTTGCGGAACGCCCGCGCGAAGGGAAAGCGCCTGGGACGCCCGCGAAAGGTCGTGGATGCCGCGAGGATAGGCAGGCTCCGCGCGCAGGGCGTTTCTTGGCGAAAGATAGCGCGTCAGATGGAGTGCAGTGCTAGAACGGCGCGAAGGGCGGGGCAAAAAGACGAAAAAACAAATTGCGCAGTAGTATAGTTTCCAAGGGGCTCTGTTGACATCCTCAAGAAATGGCAGCGATGTTTCAAGCGGTACAGATTGAAACTCAGGCCGAGCAGCAGGGCTTGCCGAACCTGCATACGCAGGCTGCGGCCTGGGGCCCGCGCCGAGAGT
>Ga0307373_10010990_pt1 | contig 13206 bp, 13 predicted proteins | sample OX2MG_FD_202534 | JGI IMG/M metagenome (GOLD analysis project Ga0307373, IMG submission 202534) | Soil microbial communities from Risofladan, Vaasa, Finland - OX-2 | ecosystem: Environmental > Terrestrial > Soil > Coastal area > Acid sulfate soil | place: Finland: Risofladan, Vaasa | collected... | reverse complement strand
CCTAGGAGAGTGTTCACTCTCTTAGGTGAGAGAGTAGTCTCTCACCATGACTAACGGCAACCTGACTCCAGCAGCCGAGCGCCTGCTCAATGCGGCAATGCACCTGTTCGCCGAGAAGGGCTACGAGCGGACGACGGTCGGGGAGATACAGGAAGCGGCTGGATTGACCTTCGGCTCCGGTGCTCTGTACAAGCACTTCCGCACCAAGGAGGCGCTATTGGCGGCGGGCATCGACCGCTTCGTCGAGGCCGCTCGGACTGAGCGCAAAGTGCTTACCGCCCTCGATGACGAGCCGCTTGCTGACGCACTCGGTGCCATTGGTCACCTTGCGATGTCAGCGTTCGATAAGGAGAAAGATGCCCTTCGTATTGCCTGGCGTGACCTCGATCAGTTTCCCGACCTCCAAGAGAGGGTCCGTTCGGAGAGAATCCGCGCGACCTTTGACGACTTCTCGTCTTGGCTACGTCATCAAGCTGACCTGGGACGAGTAGTGCTGGACGACAGCCAAGCGGTCGCTGCGGTGGCATTGAGCTCCCTGGCTTTCTTCCAGCTTCTGAAGCACCTGATGCACGACACCCCCGGAGGGATGTCGGAGGAGCGATTCCTTGATGCCTGGACGACGATGATTGAGGCGGCGGCAACCTAATCGAGTCTTGCTCCGACGACGCCGCCGAACGCCGGCGCCTCGGGGCCCGAAAGCCTGCTCCGAAACGGTCCTCGCCCTCCCATGGCGACAGCACCACTGCTATGTCGTTTCTGATCGACTAGACCAGGATCCGATGCAAGGTCAAGGCCAGCACGTCAGCGCGGCTGTATCCGCCGTGGTCGGCCGCAATGAAGTGGTTTCCTATGAGCAGCGAGAAGGCGAGCATGCAGCGGCCCTCGATGTCGTCGGGGTCGTGACAGAAGGTCCCGAAGAGCGAGCGCAGGTAGTCCATCCGTCGGTTGTCGACGCGTCGCAGGCGTTCCGCGACCGTCGGTTCCCGCCGGGACCAGTCCCGAACCGCTAGGTCGATGTCCCGCAGCCCGTCGCCCGCCGAGAAAGTGAGCTCCCCAGCCCGACGTATCTTGGTCCGGGCGTCGCCGCCCTCGCGCTCCACCCGCTCGAGGACATCGTCCGTAGTTCTGCGCTCCCAGGTATCGACCAGATCGTCGAGGAGGGCCTGGCGGTCCTGGAAGTGCCCGTAGAAACCACCCTTTGAGACCCCAAGCGACTTGGCCAACGCCTCGATCCGGACAGCGTCGGGACCGCCGGCGGCCAGGGCCCGTAGCCCCTCGTCGATCCAACTGCTGCGAGGAGTACGGGTCGGTGGGGCCACTGCCTATCTTTCGTGCGCCGCCACGGGATTGACCGCAGGGGGGAAGCTACGTATCATTTTATATACGCTACCGTATATATGGATCGGATGGCGTCTGTGACCAACTCGAGCAGGAGGCGCACAATGGCCGCTGGTGTCGTGAAACATCCCGATGGCACGGACGTCAGAGTGGATGGCAGGGTACGTCAGGTGCCGGTGCCCTCTGGCGTGAGAGAGCGCAGCACGCTCACCCACGTGGGCTACGACGACGCCTTCCTCGTCAATACGGGCTCCGTATCAGATCGGACGGGCGAGCAATGGGCCCGGGCGATGATCGAAGGGGCACCGACGAGCACCCAGCGCGCGTTGAGGAGAGGGTGGTGGGCGCTCGGCCTGCGACTCGGTCCGAGTCGGTCCGACCGATTCGTGCTCGGCTGGGAGGTGCGGCGCTCCGATTCGGACTTCGCATTGCTCGGGTCGTCCGGTCGGCTCGGTCTGTCGGGAGAGCTGCTCTTCGAACCCGGACAAGACGCGCTGCTCTTCGCGACGTTCGTGCAACTCGATAATCCCGTCGCACGCGCCATGTGGACAGGCATAGCCCCCCACCACCGGAAGGTTGTGCGGCATCTCCTTGAGTGGGCCGCCGCACCGCGCTCGAGCGAACAATGAACTGCAGCACGGCGGTCGACTTCCATAGGGCGGACGGTATCGGGCTGTGGTCACCGGAGCCAGCTTCCTAGTGCGGTGACATTCAAATAGCGCGCGATTGACGCACGGTCTCGAGAGCCACCCGTCCCCGTCGGACCTTGGTGATGATCTGCCTGGCCGTCTTGGTCCAGATGAAGGGAATGGGGTCCTCGTTGTGATGGGCGATGTAGTCCTCGATGGCTTCGATGAGTTCGGGAACGCTCCCGAAACTGCCCCGCCTGATCCGTTTGGTCGTGATCGCGTTGAACCACCGCTCGATCATGTTCAACCACGAGGAGCTCGTCGGCGTGAAGTGAAAGTGGAAACGCTTGTGTTTCTCCAGCCACGCCACCACGTCAGGGTGCTTGTGGGTGCCGTAATTGTCCAAGATGATGTGGATCTCCTTGCCCCGAGGGACTTCGCGGTTGATGAGGCGCAAGAAGGCCAAGAACTCCTCGTGGCGATGGCGTGAGAAGCACTGACCGATGAGTTCGCCGGTGAGGACGTTGAGGGCGGCGAAGAGGGTCGTGGTGCCGTGACGCTTGTAGTCATGGGTGACGGTCCCTGGCCGTCCCTCCTTCATGGGCAGGCTCTGCTGGGTGCGGTCGAGGGCCTGGATCTGTGACTTTTCGTCGAATGAGAGCACGATGGCACCGTCGGGTGGGTTCATGTACAGGCCGACGACGTCGATCAACTTGTCCTCGAAGTCCGGGTCGTTGGAGACCTTGAACGTCTTGACCAGGTGAGGTTTGATCCCACGGGCCTGCCACTCTCGCTGGACCGTCGTGCGTGACAGCCCGCAGTGTCGTGCCATGGTGCGATTCGACCAGTGGGTGGCATCGGGCGGCGTGGTGTGCAACGTGTCGCTGATCATCTGGTCGACCTGTTCTTGGGTGATGACCGGTTTGCGGCCTCGGCCTTCGTGCACCTCGCCCACCCAGGCGACCCCGTCGGTCTCGAAGTGGTTCCGCCATTGAAGAACCGTCGAGCGTGAGACACCCAGAGCCTCGGCGATGCTCGAGTTCGCCACGCCGTCGCCGGCCATCAACAGGCCTTTGGCCTCGCGCACGGCACGGTGGGGCAGCGAGGGGCTCGCGGCGACCTCCTCGAGTTGTGCGCGTTCCTTCTTGGTCAGTTGCAGCGGTGGAGCCGGTGGACGGGCCATAACCCCATCCTACCCCTATCGCGCGACTATTTACGTGTCATCGCACTAGCAGGCCTCAGCTGCTCAGGCTGAGGAGATTGAAGCCTCGTCCAAATGCATCCCAATGACCTGAGCGACTCGACTCAGGTCAGCATCGGCAACCAATAGAGAGCGCCTGGTCACGTCCGTTCGAACAGCAATCAGAAGTCGGTCCATGGCCTCTCATCAGCGACGGTTCAGTCCGCTTGTGGTGGCTTGCCCTTGCCGTATTCGTCATGCCAGTTCCACCACGCATACGGTGGAGATTGCGGAAAACCCTCTGGCGAATCCTCCCAGTCCTCCTGGCGTCCGAAGGCGGTCAGGTCGAGATAGCTCCAGGTGCTTCCCATGGCCTCGTCGCCTCGGTTGTTGATGAAATAGGTGCGGAACACTTCGTCACCGTCACGAACGAACGCGTTCGTCCCGTGCCATTCGTCCACGCCGAAGTCGGCATCGAAACCATCGGTCATCGTGTGCCACGGCATCTCCCAGCCCATTCGTGCCTTTAGGCGCTCGATGTCTGGCTGCCCTCCACGCGAGGCGAAGACAAGCGTGGTGTCGCGAGCGTTCAGATGCGCAACGTGGGCAACCTGGTCGGCGACGAGGGAGCAGCCGGGGCAGGCGTGCTCGGGCCAGCCGTTAACGCCGGGTTCGAAGAAGGCCCGGTACACAATCAGCTGGTGCCGACCATCGAACAGGTCGAGCAGGCTTGCCTTGCCCTCTGGTCCGTCGAACTCGTACTCCTTGTCCATGGCCAACCACGGCATCCGTCGGCGCTCGGCGGCCAAGGCGTCCCGGGCGCGAGTCAGCTTCTTTTCATTCACGAGCAGTTGTTCGCGCGCTGCCTCCCACTCCTGCGACGACACAATCGGGGGTCTCTCCATTGCCATGCCTCCACCTTCTGGTTCAGGTCCATGGTCTATCCACGGACGTTGATTTCATGCCCTACGAGACCCGGGGAGTCATCTCCGCTCTGACTGGTGCACCGTTTCTCGAACAAGATCTGGGCACGCGGCACGGCGATCCGTCGACCATGGTCGGCGCATGGACGTCGACTACGGGCTCCCGGGTCAGTTCACACATCGGTGCTTCCATTCTCTCGTTCGGCCGATTCGGCCAGGTGTTCGAGACGTCGCAAACTGCTGGTCCAATACTCGTCAAGGAACACACGAAGCCGGCCCATGCGGGCCTGGTCAGCCCGTTCAGAGGCGGCTGGTTCCATCCCGGCGATCGGTACGTTCGGGGGTCATCACCAGTTTGAGGTTCTCCCCGGCAGTGGGTTCGATGGAGGGCCTGAACATTGTGTCCACTCAAGTAATGTTAGTAAATACTTACGTTAGAGTCAACTAACCCAACTGACGGGAAGTGCCGGGGTTTCCCCGGTTTCCGGCATCCAGCAGGGCTACCCTCCGGATCGTGATCGGGGACTCTCTTTGGGAGCAACACGCGGCGTGGTGGCAGGACGGGTTCACCGATGGAGCCGACCCCGAATACGAAGAGCAGGTTCTTCCCCTGATCGACGGCCATCTGCAGGGGGCGAGGCGGGTGTTGGATGTTGGCTGTGGTGAAGGACAGGTCAGCCGTCGAATCGCGGGTCTCGGCGCTCAAGTAGTCGGACTCGATCCGACAGCGGCACAGATACGTCTGGCTCACGAGCGTGGCGGCTCAGCGTGCTTCGTGAGAGCACGGTCTGAGCAGATCCCATGCCAAACATCGACCTTCGACGCGGTGGTCCTGTGTATGGCCCTCGAGCATGTGGACCCCTTCGAGCCCGCTATCGATGAGGTCGCTCGTGTACTCGTGCCGGGCGGTCTGTTCCTCTTGTTTCTGGTCCATCCGCTCCTGCAAACCCCCGGGAGCGGGTGGGTCGATGACCTGAGCTCGGCGACGCACTACTGGAAGGTCGGCCCCTATCTTCCGGATGATGTGGCGGTCGACGAGATCGCGCCCGGAGTCAATTTGGAGTTCGCCCACCGGCCCCTGAGCCGGTATGTACACGCCATGGGCAAGGTCGGATTGCTGATCGAGGACATGGTCGAGCCACCGCCGCCGGCAGCGGTTGTCACAGAGACGGGCGACTTTCCCAACGCGTGGACCATCCCCAGGTTGATGTTGGTGTGTGCCCGCAACACCCGCTAGGGCCAGAAACGCGCTCGGCTCTGGAGACCGAGGGCCGGTTGACCGATTTCGAGCTGCCGTGGTGGTGCGCTAGTTGGTGCTCAAGGCCCCAGGTCTGACGGTCTGCGTAGACCGTCGAACTCGCACGACGATGAGCGCGTGGATGATGGCCACCGCGGTGAGGATCGGTAGCGCCTCTTCCATATGGATCCAGGGGATCCACCATGCCGCCGCACCCACCACGGCAACTGCGAGAGAGGTTACGAGCCGGAGGAGAGCCAACGGGCCCCTGGGCCGACGGCGCGTGCAGGCACCGATGCCGGCCAGAGCCAGATAGAAGATGGCCAGGGGAACCGTCAGTCTGAGTATTTCGAGGTCCGGAAGTCGACGGTTGATCGACAGCGAGATGAGCTTGGACGCGGACACCGCCGTTGCCGCGATGGAAATCTGAACCACCAGATGCAGGGTCGCCCACCACCCGAACAGCCGTTGATCGAGACCTGCAGCCGGGATGTCCTCGAAGTAGCTCGTGAATATGGCGAAGACCAGTATGAACTCGAAGACGAGCGAGAATACGTCGACCCTGGTGATGACGGCCCCGCTGACCGATAGCGCGATCTCCACGAATGACTCACCACACACGATGAGCGTGAATGCTCCCATCCGTTCGGCGATGTGCCGCTCGTCCGCCTCGGAGAACTCCTGCATCTGGCTCAGGAGCCCGATGGAAGGCCCGACCAGCAGGATGAGGGCCACCCCACTGACAACCAATCGGGCCGTCTCGGGCAGGAGGACGGCGACGACAAAGAGAACCCCCACAAGCGCGTTGAGCGATGCCATCCGACCCGCGTACTTCCTGTCTGGACCGGGCCGGCGAAAGGCGCGGAAATACATGATGGCGATGGTCAGGAGCAGCAATCCGTACTCAAGGGCGAGGTACGTCGAGTCGCGCGTGACGGAGACACGGGCCTCCACGGCCATCAGCACGATGACCAGCATTTGGAAGAGCAGAAGCTGCCGATGATAGAAGTCGCTCATATGGAAGCGATTGGCACAGACCGTCGTGGTGAACCACACCCACCACGAGGCTGCGAAGACCAGCACGATCCAACTGACGTCGTACGACGGGTGGATGTGCTCCACTGCCGCACTGAAGATCAGGATCGCCGCAACGAAGATCAGGTCGTAGAAGAGCTCGATCCACGTGGACATGTGGTCGAGCACCGGCGCCGTTGACCGGCGATACTGAGCGCCTCCGTCCGTCGTATCCACCACGGGCCTCCAGATTGAACCGCTACCTGCGGGCAGCCCATGGTATGAGAGCGCCGCTATGGACGCTCACTGCGCAGAACCCCGCCATAGACCGCTGAGGAGATGCGGTTGCATCCTCGGCCCATCCGGTTGGGGACAATCGAGGCTCCGGCACCGCATGACCAGCCCCGGTGGGAAACGCTACCTAACCTGAGCGCATGGCCCTCGACCCCGCTCGTCCCGGCTGGCCGAGTCGCGCCGGTCAGTCAGCGCTGGTGGTCGTGGTCGTGGCCCTGGCGTCATGCAGCTCCGGATCAACCGTCGGCACCGGAAAATCACCCACACCGACACACAGGCATTCGAACACAGCAGCAGGTCGCCTGGGAACGCCATTGCCGCAGCCCACGGCACTGTCGGCGTTCGACGTCGGCGTAGCTGGTGAAGGCAGCTGGCATCCCGCTGGCCGACTTGTCGATGGAGTCCCCTCGGTCTACGAGACCACCCTGAATCCGCCCGGAGGGGGCCTACAGACGGCAGGCATCGCCTGGATGGACACCCATCTTCTGGCAGCGCAGCTCTACTCCGGCTCGAAGAGTCCTGGCGGCGGCCCATTCCTCTACACCGCGCCCATCGAACCGGCCCAGACAACGTCGCTGGTGGCTGTGTTCAACGGAGGCTTCCTCATGGACGCCGCCGGTGGCGGCTACTACACCGAGGGACGGGTTGTCGTCCCGCTGGTCACCGGGGCGGCGTCACTGGTCATCTATGCCAATGGGACCGTGGGTGTCGGCGCGTGGGGTCGCGATGTTTCGATGACCCCGCATGTCGTGGGGGTCCGCCAGAACCTGGTCCCGCTGGTCGAAGGTGGCCACCCGACGACAGAGGCGGCGAGTACCGACTGGCAGGTGTGGGGGAACACGTGCGGTGCGACTTCGTGTGCGCACTCGGTGCCCGGTGTCGAGCAGCAATGGCGGTCGGGAGTGGGCATCACCGCTACCGGCGCCCTTGTGTACGTGACAGGGCCGTTGCTGACACCCATCCAACTCGCCCAGCTCCTCGTGCGCGCCCGTGTGGTGCGCGGCATGGAGCTCGACATCAACCCGTACTGGACCTGCCTGGTCACCTACGCTCCGACCGACCCGGGCGGGGTTGCTGCACCAGCCAACGGCACCCGGCTGCTGGCCGACACCATTCAAGGGCCGGCGACATTCTTCGACCCGGCCTGGGCCCGGGACTTCGTCACCATGTCGGCCCGACCGGCGCCCGCTGGCTGATGGGCAACGGACCCCGACCGGATCCTCCACAGCCGCCGCGGCACCGTAGCCAGGAGAGGCGCGACTCAACCACTAGCTGATGCGGTCATCCATGGGCTGGTTCGCGAACATAACCAGTGCCTCGAGTTGCTCGGCCGTGCCGATGCAGATAAGTACATCCGCCGCTTCAATTGTGTCCTCCGGCGACGGATTGGTGACAAAGCGACCATCCGGCCGTCGAATAGCCAGAACCAGTGCACCGGTTCGATCACGGAGGTGGGCCGAGCGAAGCGTCTTGCCCACCAACGCGGAGTTGGCCGCCAGGGTCAGCTCTTCCAATCGGAATTTGAGCGATCCGTCGTGCATGACCACATCGACAAAGTCCACGACATGCGGTTGCGTGACAAACGAGGCCATTCGATCGCCCCCGAGCTGTTGCGGATTCACCACTCGGTCGGCGCCGGCGCGCACCAGCTTCGACTCCGAGGACTCGTTTCGTGCCCGGGCGATGATGTGAATGTCCGGGTGCATCGATTTGGCGGCCACGGTCACGTAGAGGTTGTCGGCGTCGGTATCGAGGGCGGCCACCAATGCCGTTGCCCTGTCGAGACCGGCCTGCAACAGGGTCTCGTCGTCGGCGACATCACCGCACACGGACGCATAGGGAATCCCATCCAGACGTTCCGGGTCGCGATCGATGACGACCAGGCTTGTCTTGCCACTGGCCAAGAACCGCGCCACCTCCCGTCCGACCCGTCCCCATCCGCACACGATGACGTGCCCCTGCATCCGGTCGATGTCTCGCTCCATCTTGCGCCTCCTGATCAGAACCTGCATGTGGCCATCGATGAGCACTTCGAGGACGGCCGAAAATGTATAGAGGGCGGTGCCGACACCCACCAGAATGAGGATGATCGTGAAGATTTTGCTTCCCCCGTCCAGAGGATGAGGGGAGTTGAAGCCCACGGTCGTAATGGTGATGACGGTCTGGAACACGGCGTCCAGAAGCCCGAAGCCGAAGAGGAGGTACCCGACGGTCCCGACGACGAGTACCAGTGCAAGGGCCCCGAGTCCGATCCTCACGCCTCGGAACGGGTTCTGACCTCGGTCCACTATCCCTCACCGGCTTGGCAGCTCGCCGCCGGGTGAGTTGCCTGGTCAGCGTTGCAGCAGTTGGCGATGTGAATTCGAACCGCTCGAGGCACATGGCCAGCCCGTACGGTAGAGGTCGCGGTATCTGCAGGTTCCGGGGACATTCGCACCTTCAGATGAGACTACGTCCTGATCGCGTCCATCTGCGTTTATTGTCTCGGCCGCGTCGGACACCTGTCATATCCCGGATGCGAGTGACCGTCTCACGAATGTACGCTCGCACCCGTGCTCGACCGCAACGGAGTCGACTCCGACTCCGGTTTGGACTACTGCTCCTTATGGAGGCCGTCGAGGATCGTACGAAGCAACCGCATGCTCTGATCCTCGGACAAGGTCGCGTTCGTGCACATGGGTCCGACCAATTGCATGAGGTCCGATCCGTCCAAATCGGTGCGCATCACCCCGGCCTGCTGTGCTTTGGCGACAATCAGCTCCATGGCCTGGCGGACACGGTCCAGCATGGCCACCCTGAGGTCCGGATTCTTGTCGAAGGCCTCGCGGAGCTCGTTCAGAAAGGTCCGCTTCCCTTGGGCGTACCTGACGAACGCCTCGAGGAAGGCTACGGCCGCGGGCCAGGGGTCGAGATCGGCGGAGACCTGTTCCGCGGTGTGGACGAGATTGTCGACGTCGGTGCGGTAGACGGCCTCGACCAGGTCGATCCGGTTGGGGAAGTGGCGGTAGAGCGTGCCGACGCCGAGGCCCGCGCGCCGCGCGATCTCGTCCATCTGCGTCTCGCGGCCGTGCGCCGCGAACGCCTCGCGCGCAGCTGCGAGGATGCGCTCGTGGTTGCGGCGGGCGTCGGCCCGGAGCGCAATGGCCTCCATGGACGCACCTCCACCCTCTTGGGCGAATACTTCGCGGGCGGCCACGACCAGGCGTTCGTAGTTGCGTCGAGCGTCGGCCCGCATGGGTCGGCCGGACGGTTCCGGTTCCGTCTGCGGGGCCGGACTCGGGGTATCCACCTCAAGGTGCTGCCTGGTCACGTCGGTCATGCCTTTCTGAACTAATGACTTGCTAAACGGAAGGGCCCTCCGTATACTAACCGGAGGAAGCTTCCGATTACGAGAATACCATCGGAAAGGTCGTAGTCAATGCCCTCCAACCTCCTCAAAGCGCCACGCCCACAAGTGGCCACCACCTCCTCAGGGAGGCCGCAGGGGGCGCTCCGGCGCCAGCTCGGGAACCCGTCCCTGCTCCTCTTCGTCATCCTCACCGCTCAACTGATGGTGGTGCTCGACACCACCATCGTGAATGTCGCCCTCCCGCACATTCAGCGGAGTCTCGGATTCTCATCCAGCGGCCTGTCCTGGGTGCTCAACGTCTACATCCTGACGTTCGGCGGCCTACTCCTCCTGGGCGCACGGGCCGGTGACCTGCTCGGTCGACGCCGCGTCTTCCTGAGTGGTATCGCCCTCTTTACCCTGAGCTCACTGGTCGGAGGCCTGGCCACGACCGGATGGATGCTGCTCGCGGCCCGAGCCGCGCAAGGGATCGGAGCGGCGCTTGCTGCACCCACGGCGCTGTCGCTTCTCACCACCGCTTTCGCCGAAGGGCCGGCTCGGGTACGGGCCATCGGCCTGTACACCACTGTGTCGGCAGCGGGCGGGGCAACGGGACTGGTGGCCGGAGGACTCCTCACCGATCTGGTGTCATGGCGCTGGGTCATGTTCGTCAACGTCCCCATCGGGCTCGTCGTCTGGATGCTCGGACGGCTCGTGATTGCCGAGACCGCGGCCTATAAGGGTCGGTTCGATCTGACCGGTGCCGTGACATCGACCCTTGGGATGACAGGCATCGTATTCGGGCTCGTGGAGGCTGGGACCAACGGCTGGGGCAGTCCACGCACGATCGCTTCACTCGTCGTCGGGATAGCTCTGCTGGGCATTTTCGTGCATCAGGAAAGCCGCGTGGAAGAGCCGATTCTCCCACTGCGACTCCTTACCCATGCCACCCGTAGCTCGGCCAACGTCGCCCGCGGCCTGTTGTACGCCGGTATGTACGGGATGTTCTTCTTCCTCTCCCAGTTCTTCCAGGATGTGCAGCGGTTCTCTGCGCTCGTCGCCGGCGTGGCCTTCCTCCCGATGCCTGCCTCAGTGTTCCTGGGGTCTCAGCTGACCGGTCGCGTCCTGATCCGACGGTTCCCGCAGAAGACGGTCATGATGGCCGGCGCATCCGTTGTCACGGTGGGCCTCCTACTCGCGACCCGCATCCAACCCTCAACGGCGTATGGTCAGATCATCATCTCCATGGTGCTCACCGGCGCCGGCATGGGAATCTCGTTCGTGAGCCTCACGTCAGCGTCGTTGGCCGAGGTGGCCCCAGAAGATGCTGGCGCGGCTTCCGGACTCGTCAACGTCTCCCAACAGCTCGGCGGCGCGCTGGGACTGGCCGTCCTCGTGACTGTCTTCGACTCGGTGACGAGGCACGCTCAGCTGGGTATCAGGCACCTCGCCGGCACAGCATCTGTTGCTCATCAGAACGCCATACTCGTCCACGGTCTGGACATCGTCTTTGGGCTGGGTGCCCTCTTCGGCCTGGCTGCATTGGTCATGGTGGCACTGGGCGTCCGTCCCGCACGCCAACCAGTGCAGGCGAAGGCCGTGGAGATCGACGACACTGCGGAAGCCAGGTTGTCGCTCGAGGAGGTTGGATAGTCGGCGAGAGTCGGCGACAGCTCCAATCCGAGCTCGTGCAGGTGCGCCTTCTCAGGAGGACGCGTGAGCGAGGTCCATCTCCCACCACAGGAAGTTCCTCGACTGGTCGAGAATCTGTTGGCGGTGCTCGGCGTAGGGCACATGACACGTCTCATTCCAGGATTCGAGGAACGCGTCGAGTCCCAACGCCTTCGCCGAATTGATCGTACTCACAGCCAACGAATACGAAACGAGTGGGTCGGTCGTGCAGTGGAAGTCGAGGGCCGGGGCGTCGCCGGCGGAAATGGTACCGACGGCAAGCTGTGCACCCGACAGCGAGACCGCGGCCCGAACCCTCGCCGACGGATCCTCAGAGGAGGAATAGCCCACATTGAGCGCAGTGATCGCACCGGCGGATGAACCGCCGATGGCGATGCGGTTCGGGTCGATTCCATAGGTCACGGCGTTGGTTCGAAGGAAACGGACGGCTGTCTGTGCATCAGCCGTGGCCTCCTGGATCGCGGCAATGCAATTCGAGAAGGATCCCGAGCAGCCCGGTGACTCGAGCCGGTAGTCGATCGAGACGTTCAGATACCCCTCCTTTGAGAACGCCGTCGCCTCGTCGACGAGCTCCGGGGAGGTCTTCGTGCCACAACAGAAGGAGCCGCCGTGGACCCACACAATCGCCGGCCGAGCCGTGAACTTGTCGCCCGTCGGCTGGTACATGTCGAGCTGCAGCGTGACCGTCTTCTTCTCCAGATTGACGGCGCTTCCGTAGGTGACGTTGCTTGTCACCGTTACGGCATTGAAGATTGGGTCGCGGTACCGCACTGGGGCCGTGCCGGGTGGAGCGATGTTCGGCCAGTCGCATCCGGCGGCGAGGACCGCGAGCACAGCGAAGATGGGTAGCAGCACCCGGGGCATGCGCATGATGTGATCCTCGTCCCACGTCAACCCGCCGTCAACTCCAAAGGCCGCAAGAGGCGATTGCCACCTGTTGCCCTTGAGTGCCTGCTGTTACCCGAGGCCGACGGCAGGCCCACAACTACGAATGGGGCACGACTTCCCGAGGCCCAGTCGGGACTAGGTGATCATCACACAGCCGTCGCTTGACAGCGCTGTTCTGTTTGGTTCGGCCCGAATGATCGAGTGCAAGAGTGGCCCGAACGCTACGTGGCCTGTGGCTCGAGTGCAAACGGCGGATAGTCGTCCGCGAGCAGCAAGTAGTAGGTCTCCACGCGCAGGTACCAGCGAGCGACGTTGAGGACGAAGGTTCGCATTCCTTCGGGCCAACGTCCGGTGAAAAGGACCGCGAAGAACGCGATCACGATCACCACCGTTGCAGCGATCTCCAGCACAGCAAGAACCAGCAGTTGCGGAATGACCAGAAGAAACCTGAACCCGACGGTCAGGCGATTGCGATCAGCCAGTTGAGGCTGGAACTCGACGCGCACGCGGGGATCTTCACCGGCATCGGTAGCCACCATCCCGAACGCGAAGGGTGGGTATTCCTCCCGCATGAAGATCAGGTACGTATAGGTACGGAGCTCATATCGCAGATACATCGCCTGGATGTTGGCGAAACTCTCGGGGAGTTCGCCCGTGAAGACGATGACGAACCAAGAGATGAT